>TARA_B110000238_G_scaffold68244_1_pt1 | contig 54856 bp, 50 predicted proteins | sample TARA_B110000238 | Tara Oceans TARA_B110000238 (sample SAMEA4397569) | marine metagenome | biome: Polar Biome; feature: [SRF] surface water layer (ENVO:00010504); material: water (ENVO:00002006), including particulate matter (ENVO:01000060) such as... | depth 5 m | reverse complement strand
CTGATCTTTAGTTTAGAGATTTTTTCAACATATAAAAATAAGAGAGAGAGACATACAATTATAGCTGAAGAAAATACAGATACTCCTATAGAGTTTTTACTCAGAATATAAAGTGTTGTAAAGTCTATTTTATAAAAGTAAAGAATACAATTGTTTAACACATAAGAAAAAGGGATTAAGAAGCCCAAAACAAAAGGAATTGAACAAAACAGATATATATATAATTTTTTAAAACCTAAAGGCTCATTTAGTTTTTCAATTTTTGAGTTTGACGAATAATAAAATTTAGATCGTCTTGATAAAACCTTTTGAAAAATTAAAAATACAAAAACAATAAGTAAAAGTAAACAAGCAAGCTGAATAGCCGTACTCTCATTCCCCATAGAAAACCAAGCCCTAAAGATTCCTGTAGTATAAGTGTTAACTCCAAAGTACTTGACAGCACCATACTCGTTTAAAACCTCCATTATAACAAGAAAAAGTCCAGAAAAAATAGCTGGTTTTGAAAGAGGGAGAATAACTTTAAAAAACAATTTCACCCCTGAGAGCCCAAGGTTTTTAGACATATTTATGTAGCTTGAGCCAATCAGGCTAAAAGAGAGTCTGCACGCAGTATAAATATATGGGTAAAGAGCAAGCCCTAAAATAACACCAAGAATTTCTATTTGGAGATAGTCCTTGTTTAAAAGCTCTGCCAAATTTGGATGGTTTTTTCTTAAAAAAGACTGAATAGGGCCAGTAAAACTAAGAATATCACTATAAGTAAATGCCATTATATATGTTGGTATTGCTAAAGGAAGATAAAGCGCAATGTCAAAGAGTTTTCTTAACCTAAAAGTATAATTGCTAATAAACCAAGCAGGAATTATTCCAAAAACAAGAGAGAAACTACCAGTAAGAAAAATAAGATAGAGAGTGTTCAGGCTATAATCTAGTAAAAGAGTGTTCCATAAATAAGAAAAAGCACTTTTGTCAATATTAAAGACATTAGAAAATAAAAAAAATAAAGGAAGTAATAAAACGATTGAAATAATAAGACTGGCTACTAACCACCTTTTGTTTTGACTTTTTAATAATTTATTTATTATTTCCAACCCGATTTGTCAAATGTTTCAATCGCTTTTTTTCTAAAAACACCAAGCTGATTAAGGTCTAGCTCGTCTCTATTAAACTCTCCCCAACCTCTTACAATATTCGAGGGCTTAACATTTGGGTTAACAGGATATTCATAGCTGGTATTTACATACCTGTTTTGAGCAACCTCGCTTGTTAGAAATTCAATTAACTTAATGGCGTTTTCTTTGTTTGGAGCATTTTTTGCTAGACCAATACCAGAAATATTTATATGGCTACCACTCTCCCCTGTAGCTTGATTAGGAAAAAAGACACCTACAGATTCCCCTGCCTTTAACTCCTCTTCTTTTTCTGAAGAAAGCAATAGGCCTATATAATATGAGTTTACAATAGCAATATCTCCCTGACCAGCAGCAATTGCTTTTACCTGATCTCTATCATTTCCCTTAGGGTCTCTTGCAAAGTTTTTAACCAAACCAGAAGCCCAATTATCTGCGCTTTCAACACCTTTATTTGCAATTATAGAGGATAAAAGATCCTGATTATAAGCATTTGATGAAGACCTTACAAGGATTCTGTTTTTCCATTTTTCATCTGTTAGAGCGGAATAAGTGCTTAGCTCTTTAGGGTTGACACGATCCTTGCTGTAAACCAATATACGAGCCCTGTAAGTAATTGGCACCCAAAATCCATTTACATCTTTCAGGTCATCGCTTATATTAGAATTGATTTTGTCATTAGAAATTTTCTGCAATAAATCTAATTTACTTGCCTTTTGAAGTTTTCCTGCATCTACAGAAATAAATAAATCAGCCGGACTATTTTCTCCTTCGTTTTTTAAGCGCTCAATCAATTCGTCAGCATTAGCTTTAATAACATTAACCTTTATACCAGTTTCTTGCTCAAAAGCTTCATATTGCTTCTCATCAACGGTATAGTGTCTTTGGCTGTAGAGGTTAACTTCGTTAGAGGTTTTTTTTTCGCTGGTGCAGCTTGCAAGGATTAATAAAGAGGATATAATAAATGTTATTCTTAGCATGATCTGGGGTAAATTTAGTTTACAAATAAAATTATTTAGCAAAAGTATGCTTATTTAGAATAAATACAAATAAAACTGTTAATTATGTGTGATGATAATATTAAAAACATAAAATCTCACTATAATTGCAGTTAAAATAGATCTTATGAAAAAACTAATATTAGCTCCAATATTACTAATTTCAATATTATTATTATTTGGGGTGAATGAAAATCCAGAATTAGTAATTGGAGAAGAGAGATTAGAACCGGGAATCGTTTTTATATTTGAAGGAGCAATTAAAGACGATATTATGCCTGGAATGATGCATTTGTCCGAAAAAGAAACTAATATTCATATTGAAGCTCGTGTTAACTGGGATGTAAAAGATGTTCCTGCAGGAACTCCAACTGGTGGGTTTATTCCATATTTACATATTTCGGCAAAGTTAATAAATGAGAAAACAGGGTTTAGTACATTTATAGACCTTGTTCCCCACATTAACCTTATAGATAATTTTCATTATGCACGAAACATTTCTCTTCCAGGATTAATAACAGATACCTATACTGTTCGTTTTAACATAGTTAGGCCAACCGGTATAGATTTGGCTCTTCACAAAGACTGGCTAGATACTTATGGTGAATCACTGATTAACAATAATAGCTTTGTTTATAAAGGTGTTGACTTTGAGGAAGTGGCTAAAGCTAATAGAAGATAAAGCTTTTAACAAATACTTAAAGAGCGTGAAAATAAAAAGGCCTCTACAGTGATGTAAAGGCCTTTTTATGTTTTTGCTCCCCCTCTAGGACTCGAACCTAGGACCCTCTGATTAACAGTCAGATGCTCTAACCAGCTGAGCTAAGGAGGATTTTAAAATGCGAGCAAAAATAGCATTAAGTAATAAAATATGCAATATATTTGTCCAAAAAAGAAAGATGAGCATTCTAATAGTAGGAACGGTAGCTTTTGATGCAATTGAGACGCCGTTTGGAAAGACAGATAAAATAGTGGGAGGAGCAGCAACCTATATTTCTTTAGCAGCTTCTTTTTTTAGCGATAAACTTAGACTTGTTTCTGTAGTTGGAGATGATTTTCCTCAAGAAGCTATAACAATGCTAGAAAAACATAATGTTGACACAGATGGTCTGCAAATAAAAAAAGGGGAAAAAACTTTTTTTTGGTCGGGAAAATATCATAATGATATGAACTCTAGAGACACAATAGATACTCAGTTGAATGTTTTAGAAACATTTGATCCTGTTTTGCCAAATAATTTTAAAGATAGTGAATATCTAATGCTAGGAAATTTAGTTCCTAGTGTTCAGCAAAAAGTTTTAGATCAAATGAGTTCAAAGCCTAAATTAATAGTGCTTGATACTATGAATTTTTGGATGGACAATTGTATGGATGATTTAAAAGAAGCCTTAAAAAATGTTGATGTATTAACAATTAATGATGAAGAGGCAAGGCAATTATCCGAGGTTTACTCACTTGTTAAGGCAGCAAAAATTATACAGAAAATGGGTCCAAAATACCTAGTTATAAAAAAGGGAGAACACGGAGCGTTACTTTTTGGAGAAGATAAAATGTTTTTTGCGCCAGCACTTCCCCTAGAAAATGTCTTTGACCCTACTGGGGCAGGCGATTCTTTTGCAGGAGGATTTATGGGGCATATTCAAAAAACAGGAGATGTTTCTTTTGAAAACTTAAAAAGTGCGGTTATTTATGGTTCAGTAATGGCTTCATTCTGCGTTGAGAAGTTTGGAACAGAAAGATTGACAGAAATAACACAAGAAGATGTAAAAGAAAGAGTTAATGAATTTGTATCATTATCTTCTTTTGCTCTTTAAAAAAGAGTGTTTTTGTTTTTAGAATTTTCATACCACTCGTCTTTCAGTAAGCCATTGCCTTCTGAAGCTTTAACAGCAAGATAATCACAACGTTCATTTTCAAGATTATCATTATGTCCTTTAATCCAAATAAAAGTTACTAGATGCTTTCTGTAGGATATTAAAAACCGAATCCATAAGTCAGGATTTTTCTTTTTATTAAAGTTTTTTTTCTCCCAACCAAAAAGCCACTTTTTGTTTACCGCATCTACAACATACTTCGAGTCAGAATAAATTGTGACTGTTTCTTGTAATGATTTTAAGTTTTCTAAACCAGCAATAACAGCAAGAAGCTCCATACGATTATTGGTTGTTAATTGAAACCCTTGAGATATTTCTTTTCTTAGTTTCCCTGAAATCATTACCGTTCCATATCCTCCATTACCTGGATTTCCTTTTGCTGCACCATCCGTGTAAATTATAACGCTCATTTGTTTAAAAATGTTTTTTCAATAATACTAGAAAAATACTTATGTTCTAATTTTTGAATTTTCTTTGAGAGAGTCTTGTTGGTTTCATCTTTTGAGAGATCACAAGATTTTTGAAATAAAATTTCTCCTTTATCATATTCATTATTCACTAAGTGAATGGAGATACCGCTTTTCATTTCTTTAGCCTCGATCACGGCAGTATGAACATTTTCCCCATACATTCCTTTACCACCAAACTTTGGGAGAAGAGAAGGATGAATATTAATAATATTATTTGGAAAAAGATTAACAACTTTTGAGGATATTTTTTTTAAATAACCAGCAAGAACAATTGAATTTATTTTAAACTTTTTTAAATTAGAAACTAGTTGTTTATCTGTATTTTTTTTTTTCTTATTTAGAAGTATAAAAGGAATATCAAATTTATCAGCAATTACAACAAGATTCGAGTTTGGATTATCAGTTATTATTAAAGAGATATCAATTTTCTTTGATTCAGCAAAATAAAGACATATTGCCTCAGCATTAGTGCCATTTCCAGAAGCGATAATTGCAATTTTTTTAGTCATAATAACTTTTATCAAAAATATAATAAACAATTGGATGTTAAAATACAAAATGGTAAAGTTTGCACAATGATTAATTAATAGTTTAATTTGCACTTTATTAATCAAAAAATATTTAATATGTCTGAGGTAGCAACAAAAGTAAAAGCGATAATTATAGATAAGTTAGGTGTTGACGAGGCTGAGGTTACGGATACAGCTAACTTTACAAATGATCTAGGAGCAGATTCTTTAGATACTGTAGAACTTATTATGGAATTTGAAAAAGAATTTGACATCCAAATTCCAGACGATAAAGCAGAAGCTATAGCGACTGTCGGTGATGCAATCTCATTTATAGAAGCTTCATAATAAGTTTATTATGAAATCCAGAAGAGTCGTTATCACTGGTATAGGAGCAATAACCCCTATAGGAAATAATATTAAAGAATATTGGGAAAACCTTGTAAAAGGATCAAGCGGAGCAGGACCAATTACTCTATTTGACGCTACGAATTTTAAAACTAAATTTGCTTGCGAGGTCAAAGACTTTAACCCAACAGACTTTCTAGAAAGAAAGGAGGCTAGAAAAATGGATAGATTTTGTCAGTTTGCTATGAAAGTAGCTGACGAGGCTATTTTTGATTCAGGTTTAGAAGTTGAAAAGATTAATAGTGATAGAGCTGGAGTTATTTGGGGAAGCGGAATAGGGGGGATGAATACATTTTATTCTGAGTCTGCAAATTTTGCTACAGGAACAGGAACTCCAAGATTTAATCCATTTTTTATTCCAAAATTAATATCAGACATTCCGGCGGGACACATCTCAATTAAATATGGCTTCAGAGGCCCAAACTTTACCACAGTTTCAGCTTGCGCTTCATCAACACATGCACTAATAGATGCGTTTAACTATATAAAGTGGGATAAGGCAGATATTTTTATTGGAGGAGGTTCTGAGGCCTGTGTAGCAGAGCCAGGTATTGGAGGTTTTAACGCAATGATGGCCTTGTCTACTAGAAATGATGATCCCAAAACAGCATCAAGACCATTTGATAAAAATAGAGATGGGTTTGTGCTAGGCGAAGGGGCGGGAGCAGTTGTTATGGAGGAATATGAACATGCTAAAAAAAGAGGAGCAAAGATTTATGCTGAACTTGTAGGTGGGGGAATGACAGCTGATGCTCACCATATTACAGCACCCCATCCAGAAGGATTAGGAGCTAAAAATGTTATGAATCTTGTTTTAAATGAAGCCAAAGTAAATAAGGGAGACGTTGACTATATTAATGTTCACGGAACTTCAACACCACTAGGAGATATTGCTGAAACTAAGGCAATTTTAAGTTTATTCGGAAAAGAAGCATACAACCTTAACATAAGTTCGACAAAATCAATGACAGGGCATCTGCTTGGTGCTGCAGGCATTATTGAAGGGATTGCATGCATTATGTCAGTAAAAGACAATATAATCCCTCCTACAATTAACCATTTCACTGATGACGATGAAATAGACAACAAGCTCGATCTTACTTTTAATGAAGCTCAAGAAAAAGAAGTTTTCTTTTCAATTAGTAATACTTTTGGTTTTGGAGGTCATAATGGGTCTGTAATGTTTAAAAAATTTGAAGAATAATTTTTTAAAGAAGATAAAGCAATTTTTTGGCATAAAATCTAGCCAAAAAAACATCTATTTTAGTTTACTTGGTTTTCAAGCAAAGGATCTAGAGCTTTATGATATTGCTACTTTACATAAATCATCACAAAAAAAACTTAATAATGAAAGGTTAGAGTTTTTAGGAGATTCAATTTTAAACACTGTTGTTTCAGAACACTTATTTAATAAATTTCCAAATGAAGATGAAGGAGTGTTGTCAAAAAAAAGATCAATGATAATAAGCAGAAAATATCTTAACTTTATAGGTGAAGAAATAATAGAAGATGTTTTAATAAAACACAATGTTCATAAAGTAACGAAGAACATGTATGGCAATTGTTTAGAAGCTATAATAGGGGCTATTTATCTTTCAGAGGGAGTTGGCAAAGCAAAAGAATTTATAATAAATAAAGTTGTTTATAATAAATTAAAAGAGGTTTTTAATGACGAGGATTATAAAAGTAATTTGATTTTAATGTGCCAAAAAGAAAAAAGAAAAATTAATTTCAAAGTAGAAGAGTCTAAAGGTCCAAGCCATCAAAAAGAGTATAAAATAGGAGTATATATTGATGATAAATTAAAATCACAAGCAGTAGGTCTGTCAATTAAAAAGACAGAACAGTTAGCTGCACAATCGTTTTATGAAAACTATAAGTAAACCAAAAAAAGTAATTAAGCTTGATGTCATTGATGATGATAAAATTTCTGTTTTCGGAATAGTTTGTCAATCTAAAATTTACAAGCTTAGTTGGTATTTAAATAAAATAATGTTATTTGATTTAAAAAAAGAAAAAGACTACACTTGCCAAAAAAACAACAACTATTGTAGATTTAAAAGTGATAAAAATGATTTTAACACTAGCTTATATTTAATTTCTAACATCTCCAATAAAGGTTTTTTAATTCCCTCAAAAAAAAATGCAAATTATTTTTTAATTATTGAAAAAGAAGCGTCTGAGATAGAAAAAAAAGAATTTTTAATTAAAATAAAAAATATATCTGAAATTTTGTTCATCTTTGAATTAGATTTAAAAGAGACAGAAACCTTAAACATATGTTCAATAAATGATTAGAAAAACAAAAATTATTGCTACAGTTGGTCCAGCCACTGAATCTCGTTCTAATTTAAAACGTATTATTAAAAGCGGTGTTAATGTTTGTAGGTTAAATTTTTCTCATCTTGAACACAATAAGGCAAAGGAAATTATTTCACATATCAAATCAATAAATCAAGAGCTAAATATAAATACGGCAATTTTAGCAGATTTGCAGGGGCCAAAAATTAGAATAGGCAAGCTCAATTCACCATTAGATCTTCAAAAAGACCAAACCTTAGTTTTTTCAACGCTCAAAAAGAATAAAAACAATTTATTTATTAATTACAAAAACTTTGCAAAAGATATTTCTGCCGGTGATAATATTTTGCTTGACGATGGCAAAATACAACTTAAAGCAATAAAAACTAATAAGCTTGACAGGGTTGAAACAAAGGTTGTTTTTGGCGGAGTATTGACATCAAACAAAGGGGTAAACCTTCCAAACACAAAAATATCTCTTCCTTGCTTGACAGCAAAGGATAAAAAGGATTTAAAATTTATTATTACTCAAAAAATAGAATGGCTTGCATTGTCTTTTGTAAGATCGGCAGAAGATGTTCTGGAGCTAAGAAAAATATTAAAGAGAAATAAGAGTACTTTAAGTATAATTTCAAAGATTGAAAAACCTGAAGCACTTGAAGATATAGATGAAATTATTAATGCGAGCGATGCTATTATGGTTGCAAGAGGAGATCTTGGAGTTGAGGTTCCTTCATACCAAGTTCCTGCATATCAAAAAATGATTGTTAGTCGATCTATAGAGAAATCACGTCCAGTTATTATTGCTACTCAAATGTTAGAAAGTATGACCTATAGCGCTACCGCAACAAGAGCAGAGGTTAATGATGTGGCAAACTCTGTTATTGATGGAGCAGACGCAGTAATGTTGAGTGGAGAAACTTCCGTTGGGAAATATCCTGTAAAAACTGTTGAGACAATGAGAAACATCATTAGAGATATTGAGAAAAGTAGTTTTAGTCAGAATATTAACTATAAGTTTCCAAAACAACTATCATCTTTTAGTAATAGGAAGATTTCAGACGCTATTTGCGCTCATGCAACTCAGCTTTCAGAGCAGTCAAAAGCAACAGCAATTGTTACAATGACATATTCTGGATATAACGCAATAAAAACATCTAGTTTTAGGCCTTCAGCATTTGTTTATGCATTTACAAATAACTATTCGATTTTAAATAAACTAAGTCTTATTTGGGGTGTTAAAGCATATTACTACGATAGAGGAACAACAACAGACCAGACAATTATAGAAACAAAGGAAATCTTAAAGAATAATAAAGAGATTAAAAAAGGTGATGCTGTAATTAGTTTGGCTAGTATGCCAGCACAGCAAAAAGGAATGACAAATATGATAAAATTAAGCATTGTAAATTAGACATGATAAACACAGAACTTTTAGCTGAGCTTTGCGAAGTTGCAGGAGCGCCAGGATATGAAAATAGAGTAAGGAAAATTGTTTTAAGAGAAATAGAGAATCTTGTTGATGAAATAAAGATTGACAATATGGGAAATGTCTCAGCAATTAAAAAAGGTAAAAAGAATAAAAGAGTTATGATAGCAGCTCATATGGATGAGATAGGTTTTATTGTTACTCATATTGATGATAAAGGATTTGTATATTTTCACACCTTAGGAGGTTTTGACCCAAAAACTCTAACAGCACAAAGAGTAATAATTCACGGGAAAAAAGACATTATAGGAGTAATGGGAAGCAAACCTATTCATTTGATGAACACTGCAGACAGGCAGAAAGTGCCAACAACTAAAGACTTTTTTATAGACACTGGTTTGAGCAAGAAAGAATTAGATAAGTTAATCTCTATTGGCTCAAGTATTACTAGAGAAAGAAGTTTAATAGAAATGGGTGATTGTATAAATTGTAAATCTCTTGATAATAGAGTTTCGGTATTTATATTAATAGAGATGCTAAGAGAGATGAAAGACATTCCTCCGTATGATGTTTATGCCGTTTTCACTGTTCAAGAAGAAATTGGAATTAGAGGAGCTAATGTATCATCGATGGAAATAAATCCAGATTTTGGATTTGGACTTGACACTACCATTGCCTGGGATACGCCTGGGTCTACCAAGCAAGAACAGGTCTCTGCTTTAGGAGAAGGAGCTTGTATAAAAGTCATGGACTCCTCAACTGTTTGTGATTATAGAATGGTTTCTTATATGAAAGAAATAGCTAAGAAAAATAAAATTAAAACTCAATTAGAAATTTTGCCTGCTGGAGGAACAGATACCGCTGGAGTACAAAGAATGAACCCAGGAGGAGCTATAGCTGGAGCTGTTTCAATACCAACAAGACATATTCATCAAGTAATAGAAATGGTACACAAAGAAGATGTTAGAGGATCAATAGACTTATTGAGGGCGTGTGTAGAAGAGCTTGACACTTACGATTGGAGCTTTGTTTAAGTTTTAAATTGCGCTTGAAAACTGTTTTAAAAATCTAACATCATTTTCGTAGAATAATCTCAGATCATTTACCTGATACTTTAACATAGCAATTCTTTCTATACCCATTCCAAAAGCATATCCAGTATATTTTTTACTGTCAATACCGCAGTTTTCAAGTACGTTTGGGTCAACCATTCCACATCCTAATATCTCCAAGTAGCCTGTATATTTACAGACACTACATCCTTTAGATGAGCAGATGTTACAGCTTACATCTACCTCTGCCGAGGGCTCTGTAAAAGGAAAGTATGAAGGCCGTAATCTAATTTTTGTTTTTTCACCAAACATTTCTTTTGCAAAATAAAGCAGCATTTGTTTTAAATCAGCAAAGCTTACATCTTTATCAATATAAAGACCTTCTACTTGATGAAATATACAATGGGCTCTAGATGAAATAGCTTCATTTCTATAAACTCTTCCAGGAGAAATAGTTCTTATAGGTGGTGTGTTTTTTTCCATATACCTTACTTGAACTGAAGAGGTGTGGGTTCTTAGTAAAACATCTGGGTCAGATTGAATAAAAAAAGTATCCTGCATATCTCTAGCAGGATGTTCTTCTGGTAAATTAAGTGCAGAAAAGTTATGCCAATCATCTTCTATTTCGGGCCCCTCAGAAATATTAAAGCCAACTCTGTTGAAAATATCAAAAATCTCATTTTTAACAATTGATAAAGGATGTCTACTTCCTAAATTGTTTAAAATTATTGGTTTTGACAGGTCATTAGTTGCTAATTGTTGTTTAGAAATAAATGAATTTTTAAATTCCTCTAATTTTAAGTTTATTGTGTTTTTAAGATTATTTAGTTCTTTTCCACAAAGTTTTTTTTCATTTCCAGGAATATCTTTAAAAAGAACAAATAGCTTATTTAGCTCACCAGATTTTGAAAGATATTTTATCCTAAAATCATCTAAATTCTCTTTTGAATTAGGCTTGAAATTATTAACCTCTGAAAGTAAATTGGAAATCTTTTTTAACACTTTGAAAATTTTCTATGTATATTTGCTAATATAAGAATACAAATTAACAATAATTATGCGAAACATAAATTTTAAATCTGCCTTAATAAGTTTTGCAGTTGCTTTTTCTGTAGCTTTTTTAATAACCTCCATTTCCTCTTGTGAAAAGGAAGACCCTACCCTTGCAAAAATCACGGTTAATTATGCTGACGGGACTAAAGTTGAGGGAGCTAAAGTAATACTCTCAAGAGAGGGAGAAATAAATTCTCAAGGATCAATTTCGGATGTATTTGAAAAAATGGACACTGATCAAAATGGTCAGGCTCAGTTTGAGTTTCAATACGAAGCAATATTAGATGTTATTGTTGAAAAAGTTGACGGAAACTCTACCTATTCTGGCCAAAGCGTTGTTAGGCTACTTAGAAATAAAATTGTTTTTAAAACAGTTGTTGTAACTGAAGATTAATAGAAATTTATATTAATGAATTATCTTGACATATGCTTGGTTATTCCAATGATATACGGCTTCATTCGTGGGTTTTCTAAGGGAATTGTAAATGAAATAACCTCATTAGTGGCAATACTAATTGGAGTTTATGTAGCGTTAAATTTTTCAGTTTATTTTGAAGGGTTTCTGTCAGGTCTTTTTGAAAAGTTATCATCAGATGTTTCTAAAGGCGATAAAAAAACATTTATTCCTATTATATCTTTTGCCGTTATTTTTTTATTTTCTGTTATTTCTGTTAAGGCTATTGGGGCTATTATAGATAAAATAACAAATGTCCTTGCCCTTGGTTTAATTAGTAAGATATTAGGGTCTTTTTTTGGTTTTTTAAAAGTAGCTGTTATTCTGAGTTGTTTGTTATATTTTGAAAATAAAGTTGAGATAATCCCTAAAAAGATTATGAAAAGCTCTGTTATCTACACACCGGTTAAAGGAATTGCTGAAAAATTATCTCCCAGCGTAAAAAAGCATGAAAGTGTTTTAAAAGCTCTTGAAAAAAAAGCTGAAAAAGCTAAGAAAAAAATAGAAAAAAACCTATAATAAAGCAATTATTCCCGGCAACTCCTTGCCTTCCAAATATTCTAACATAGCCCCACCTCCTGAAGAGATATAACTTACTTGCTTTTCTAGTTTAAATTGTTTTATGGCCGCTACAGAGTCTCCACCTCCAATAAGAGAATAAGCACCTTTTTTAGTTGCTTCACATATAGCGATTGCAATGCTTTTTGTTCCTTTTTCAAATTTTTGCATTTCAAAAACTCCCATTGGTCCATTCCAAATTATGGTCTTTGATTTTAGAATCTCTTCTTTAAAAAGATCAATAGTTTTGGGACCTATATCCAGACCCATATAATCTTCTTTGATTTTATAAATATCAGAAAGATCTGTTTCAGAATCATTGTTAAAATGTAAAGAATTTTTTGAGTCAACAGGAAGTAAAAGAGCAACATTTTTTTCTTTTGCTAGAATAATTATTTCTTTAGCTAATACTAATTTCTCTTCTTCAACTAGAGATTTTCCAACACTTCCTCCTAACGCTTTAATAAAAGTATAAGCCATTCCCCCTCCGATTATTAAGCTATCTACTTTTTTTATGAGAGATTTAATCACCTCAATTTTACCGCTTATTTTCGCTCCTCCAATAATTGCTGTAAAATGACTCTGAGGAATTTCAACAGTAGTTTTTAAGTTTGATATTTCAGTATACATTAGCTCTCCACACAGGCAGTCTTTAAAAAACTGTGTAATAATTGATGTTGATGCATGTGCCCTATGAGCAGTGCCAAAGGCATCGTTAATATAAATATCAGCAAGGCTAGCAAGTTCTTTTGCAAAATTAACATCACCTAACTCTTCTTCGGGGTAAAACCTAAGATTTTCTAACAAAGTAACACTTCCTGGTTTTTGTTGATTAATAAATTCCTTAGTTTCAATACCAACACAATCGTTAAAAAAAGAGACTGGACAAGACAATTCTTTTTTTAAAAAAGGAAGAACATGTTTTAGAGAAAGCTCCTCTTTATTTTTTCCTTTTGGTCTTCCAAGATGTGAGATTAGAATAACAATTCCTCTATTCTTAATGACTGTCTTTATTGTTTTGAGAGCACCTATAAGTCTTGAATTATCTGTAACTTTTTGATCTTTGTTTAAAGGAACATTAAAATCAACTCGTATAATGGTTTTTTTGTTTTTAAAGTTAAAACCTTTGATTCTTTTCATGCTACAAAAATAAAATAAAAGGCTTATATAATTTCATTTTAATTAAATTTGACAGAATAAATAATTATAAATGCTTTTTAAAGAAATTTTTGCTTTAGACCAAGTGAAATCCGAGCTCATAAAGAGTGTTGAAAATAATAGAATTGCTCATTCTCAATTATTTATAGGTCAAAAAGGCTCCCCAAAACTTTCATTAGCTATTGCATATGCTCGATTTATAAACTGCTTAAACCCTATCAATCAAGATTCTTGTGAAAGCTGTACTTCTTGTTTAAAGTATACAAGCTTATCACACCCTGATCTTCATATAATATTCCCAGTTATTAAAACGTCTAAATGCACAAGGTCAAGTAGTTATATTAAAAGCTTTAGAGAGTTTTATTTAAAAAACCCTTACTGCTCTCTTGAGGATTGGTTTGTGGAGATGGGAGAAAAAAAACCACATATTTATACTCATGAGTTTACATCTACTAAGGAGTGTCTTGATAGCAGTAGAGAAACGCTTTATAATAAGCTGGCATTAAAAAACTTTGAATCTAAATTTAGGGTCGTAATTGTTTGGGGTCCAGAAAACATGATGAAACTAGCAACTAATAAATTATTAAAAGTTTTAGAAGAGCCTCCAAAAGGAACAATAGTTATATTGGTTTCAGAAGAAGAAAAAAAACTACTTCCAACAGTTTTATCTAGGCTACAGTTAACAAAGATTCCTTCATATAATGATCTTGAACTATCAGATTTTTATCAAAACACATATGGGGATGATAAAAATAATTTGTCTTTAAAAGCATCTGGAGACATTAGTTTCTTAATAAGAATGCAAAGCTCAAATGATGAGGGTTTTTTATTAGAAGAGTTTTCTAAGTGGATGAGATTATGTTTTAAACAAGATTTTGTTGAGATAACAAAATGGGCAAATGGGTTTTCAAAAAAATCATTATTAGTTCAAAAGAAGTTGTTGTTGTTTGCTATAAAGGTAATAAGAAACTCTATTATTTATAATTTTTCTAATCACTCTATACTTAAAATAAGTAATGATGAAAAAGTGTTTATTAGCAAGTTTTCATCTTTTATAAACGAAGAAAACAGTATCTTAATAGTTAATGAATTTGAGAAATCTATTGGTTATCTAAATAGAAATATAAGCGCTAAAATATTGCTGTTTGAATTGTCAATTCAAGTTACAAAACTGTTAAAAGTAAAAGCTAAATTTGTTCAAAATTAAATAATGCGAGAGATTATCTTTTTAATGCTGGCTATTTGTTGTGTCACTTCTTGTTTTCTAGTTGAAAAAAAACAAAATTTTTTTATTTTTGAGGATGGGACATGGAATAGCGATTCTATAGTTTCTTTTGATGTATATACTGAAGATACTGTTAATGCTCAATCACTAAGTATTCAAGTTCGCCATGATATTGATTATGATTTTCAAAACCTCCTTTTATTTGTCTATTATGGTGGAAAAATCGACACGCTTGATATAAGTCTTTGTCGGAAAAATGGGAGATGGTTGGGAAAGGGGATTGGAGATATTAGAAAAGTTAATATAGAATTAAAGGATAAAATTATTTTCCAAAATAAAAAACAAAATATAAGCATTGAACAAGCAATGAGGTATGGTAATAAAAATAAAATACAAAACCTATCATCTATTTTATCAATTGGCATTTCTATTATAGAGTTGGATGAATAAAAGAAAGCAGATATCTATATGGCTTATTATTTTAAGTCCTATTTTTTTAATTTATTTAATCATGAGTCTTACCGCTTTTGGCTTTTTTGGGGAGCTTCCAACATTTAGCCAATTAGAAAATCCTGAAAATAATTGGGCCACAGAGATTGTTTCTTCTGATAGTGTTGTTTTAGGAAAGTATTTTTATGAAAATCGTAGCCTTGTTAAGAAAAAGCAAATACCCGCGCATTTTATTAACGCACTTTTAGCTACAGAGGATATTAGATATAGAGAGCATTCAGGCATAGATTTTAGAGCGTTAGTTCGAGCAGCTATAGGTGTGTTTTTTTCGAGTAATTCAGGAGGAGCGAGTACAATTACACAGCAGCTATCAAAAATGCTTTTTACTAAAAAACCAGCCTCTGGTTTTGATAGGCTAAAACAAAAGTTGAAAGAGTGGATAATATCAGCTCAGTTAGAAAGAAGGTACACTAAGGATGAAATTTTAGTTATGTACCTAAATAGGTTTGACTGGGTAAACAATGCAGTAGGTATTAAATCAGCATCAAAAGTTTATTTTAATAAAGAAGTTGATAGTTTAAGTATAAATGAAAGCGCAATGTTAGTTGGGATGTTAAAAAACCCATCCCTTTTTAATCCTAATAGAAGGATAGAGATAACTGAAAAAAGAAGAAATATTGTGCTTTCTCAGATGAGAAAATATGATTTTATATCAGATTCAGTTTATAATCAATTGCTTCCCCAGCCTATTAAGTTAGATTTTAAAAAAGAAAGTCACACACAAGGTCTTGCCCCTTATTTTCGGGAATTTCTGCGTAATAAAATGAAGTCTTGGTGTAAGGAAAACTATAAATCTGATGGTGAAAATTACAACCTATATACAGACGGTTTAAAGATTTACACGACTATTGATTCTAGACTTCAAAGGTTTGCAGAAGAGGCTACTGTTGTTCATATGTCAAGTCTTCAAAAAGACTTTTATAAACATTGGGATGGACAACCAAACGCTCCATTTCCAGAAGATTTTGAGCCCGAACAGATTGAACTTTTATTATCTCAGTCTATGAAAAGATCAGACAGATACAAAAGACTTAAATCTTATGGTGTAGATAAAGATAAAATAAAAGAAATATTTAATAAAAAAGTTCCAATGTCCCTGTTTTCTTGGAACGGTAGAATAGACACCACTCTCTCTCCTATGGACTCTTTGCTTTATAGTAAGTATTTTATTCACTCAGGCATGATGAGTATGGAGCCAGGAACTGGTCATGTTAAGGCATATGTTGGGGGTATTAATTATGAAAACTTTCAATACGACCATGTTACTCAAGGGAAAAGGCAAGTCGGGTCAACCTTTAAGCCTTTTTTGTATTCTTTAGCAATTCAAGAAGGGTACTCCCCGTGCTATGAAGTTCCTAACGTTCCTGTTGTTTTTGATAAATATAAATGGAGGCTTGAAAAAGATTGGGCTCCTAAAAATTCTGGTGGTGAAGATTTAGAAGGCTTAACACTAACCTTAAAATATGGACTTGCTAACTCAATTAACACAATTACTGCATATATCATGAAACAATTTGGGCCACATGCTGTTGTTGATCTTGCTCGAAAGATAGGAATTCAAAGTAAAATATTAGCCGTACCTTCTTTATGCTTGGGTACATTTGATTTGTCTGTCTATGAAATGGTTGGGGCTTATTCTACATTTGCAAATAAAGGTGTTTGGGTAGAACCCATCTTTATCAGTAGGATTGAAGATAAAAATGGTGTTATTATTGAAGATTTTACCCCTAAGTCTGTTGAAGCGATGAGTGAAAAAACAGCTGATATTATGGTTAGATTACTTCAAGGTGTTGTTGATGGTGTTTATAGTCCAACAGCAAAAAAAAGAACAGGAACAGGAATACGACTAAGATATAAATATGGTTTTAAGAATGAAATAGGTGGAAAAACAGGAACAACACAGAATCAATCTGACGGATGGTTTATGGGAATAACACCAAATCTAGTTACAGGTGTTTGGGCTGGGTGTGAAGACAGAAGTGTTCATTTTAGAGACATACAAAATGGTCAAGGGGCTAATATGGCTCTGCCAATTTTCGCGGAATATATGCAAAGAGTATACTCAGATACAAGTGTTTCAAAAGTTTTTCCAGAAAAATTTGATATTTCTAGAACTATTGATTTATCATTAGAATGTGATGAATCAAATACAATTTTTAATGAAGAAGAGTTTTAAATATGATTAATAAAGAAGTTAAAAATATCTCAGAAGCTATAATGGGAGTTCAAAGCGGAATGACACTAATGTTTGGTGGTTTTGGTTTGTGTGGCATTGCGGAAAACTCTATTATGGCTTTATCAAAAACAGAAATTAATAATTTAATATGTATTTCTAATAACGCAGGTATAGATGAATTTGGTTTGGGATTGTTGTTAAAAAGAAAGCAAATAAAAAAAATGATTTCTTCTTATGTTGGAGAAAATGTTGAATTTGAAAGACAGATGCTTAGTGGAGAGTTAGATGTAGATTTGATTCCTCAAGGTAGTCTTGCTGAGAGATGTAGAGCTGGAGGTGCTGGCATACCAGCATTCTATACCCCAGCAGGATTTGGAACGGAGGTAGCTATTGGAAAAGAAGAAAGAGATTTTAACGGGAAACCTCATATATTGGAACATGCTCTTGTTGCTGATTTTGCTTTTGTAAAAGCTTGGAAAGGAGATTGTGCTGGAAATCTTATCTATAAAGGAACAGCAAGAAATTTTAACCCTTTAATGGCTATGGCCGGTAAAATTACTGTAGCAGAAGTTGAAGAGTTAGTTCCTTTAGGCGAGCTAGACCCTAACCAAATTCATACTCCAGGAATATTTGTTCAAAGAATTATTAAGGGAGATATTTTTGAAAAAAGAATAGAAAATAGAACTGTAAGAAAATAATGGCTTTAGACAAAAAAGGAATAGCACAGCGAATAGCTCAAGAGCTTAAAAATAATACATATGTAAATCTAGGTATTGGTATACCAACATTGGTAGCTAATTATATTCCGGCAAATATAAACGTTGAGTTTCAGTCTGAAAATGGTGTTTTAGGAATGGGGCCTTTTCCTATTTCAGGAAATGAAGACGCAGACTTAATTAATGCAGGTAAGCAAACAATTACAACAATGCCCGGAGCAGCAATATTTGACTCAGCAATATCTTTTGCAATGATTAGAGGAAGACATATTCAATTAACAGTTTTAGGTGCTATGGAAGTTTCTGAAAATGGAGATATTGCCAATTGGAAAATTCCTGGAAAAATGGTAAAAGGAATGGGAGGAGCTATGGATCTTGTTGCTTCTTCTGATAATATTATTGTAGCAATGACTCATACTAATCGAAGCGGAAAAAGTAAATTGCTTAAAAAGTGTTCCTTACCAATAACAGGTATTAATTGTATTAGTAAAATTGTTTCAGATTTAGCCGTAATAGAGGTTTCTCCGGAAGGATTTGTTTTGCTTGAAAGAGCTCCGGGAGTAAGTGTAAGCGACATAGTAAAATCTACTGATGCTAATCTTATTATTAATGGAGATATTCCTGAGATGAAATTTTAAACAATAACTCCTTTTGATTCAAGATGTTTTTTAATATCTTCAATTTTACCCTCAGGAACAGCATCAATTAACTTCTGAGTATATTTAGTTTTTGGATTATTATAAATTTGATCAGCATCTCCCATCTCCTCAATCTTTCCCTCCTGCATAACAACCATTCTATCACTCATATACTTAACAACTGAAAGGTCATGGGAAATAAAAATATATGTTAGTCCAAACTCATCCTTTAATTCGTTTAAAAGATTCAGAACCTGAGCCTGAACAGAAACATCCAGTGCTGAAACAGATTCATCACAGATTATAAACTTTGGATTAACAGCTAACGCTCTAGCGATACCAATTCTTTGTCTTTGTCCTCCAGAAAATTCATGTGGATACCTGTAAAAGTGGGTGGGGTCTAAATTTACTCTTTCTAAAAGTTCTTCTACTCTTTTTTTTCTTTCAACATCAGACTTAAGAATTTTATGAACCTGCATAGGTTCCATAATTGCATTACCAATTGTCATTCTTGGATTTAAAGAAGAGTATGGGTCTTGAAAAATTATTTGCACTTCTTTTCTAAAAAGACGTAATTCCTCAGCAGTCATTAAAGAAATATCCTGACCCTTATAAATCATTTCACCACTTGTTGGTTCTTCAAGTCTTAAAATTGTTCTTCCTATTGTTGTTTTACCGCATCCAGATTCTCCAACTAGACCAAGTGTTTCTCCTGGGTATACTTCAAAACATACATCATCTACAGCTTTAACATGACTGCTTATACCTCCAAAAAAACCGTTTCTTATAGGAAAGTATGTTTTAAGATTTTTTATCTTTAAAACTGGTTCGTTCTTAAACAGTTTTTCTTGTTTTTGTTTTCTAGTACTTTCAGAAATAATTAATTTTTTTGTAAAATCTTCAACTGAAATATTATTATCTACTATTTTTCCAGACTCGTCTATTTGCATAAAATCAGAAACAGTGGGCAAAAAAGTATACCTCTTATCTAATGGAGGTCTACACGCTAATAATCCTTTTGTATATGGGTGTTGTGGGTTTGTAAAAATTTCCCAGACATTCCCTTGCTCAACAATTTTTCCTTTGTACATAACAACAACTTTATCTGCTAATTCTGCAATTACACCTAAGTCATGAGTGATAAACATAATCCCCATTTCATGTTTATGTTGTAAATCCTTCATTAAGTGAAGAATTGTTTTTTGGACAGTAACATCTAGCGCGGTAGTTGGTTCGTCTGCAATTAAAACAGATGGTTGGCAGCTCATTGCCATAGCAATCATAACCCTTTGTTTTTGACCCCCAGATATTTGGTGTGGGTAGGTACTATAGATTCTTTCAGGGTCAGGAAGTTGAACTTGTTTAAATAATTCTATTGTTAATTCTTTTGCATCATTTTTATTTAATTTTTGATGCAACATTATTGCTTCTAAAACTTGATCTCCGCATGTAAAAACAGGATTAAGTGATGTCATTGGTTCTTGAAAAATCATAGCAATATCATTACCTCTAAATTTTCTCATGTCTTCTTCTGATAATGAAAGTAAATCAACTGGAGGAAGGTTTTTTTGATGAAATATTATTTCTCCTCCACTAATTACTCCTGGGGGTGATGGAATTAATCTCATTGCTGATAATGAGGTAACAGATTTTCCAGAACCAGATTCTCCGACAATCCCAATTGTTTCTCCTTTATTTAAGCAAAAACTTATATCGTTTACAGCTTTTACAGTTTTTCCCTCTGTGTGAAATTCTGTAACTAAATTTTTAAATTCCAATAGTTTTTCTACCATAATAATTTTTATCGTTTGTTAAAAATAAACTTTTTATTTATTTCAAAGTTATACATTCATTTTAATCAACTAAATCCATCTCAAAAACATTACTTAAATGAATTTTTAATTGTTTTTTAACAGTTTCTATATTTATTTTTATTCCAAGTTCTTTCTCTAAGGAAGTGACTTTTTTATCCACTATACCACAAGGAATTATATTTCCAAAATAAGAAAGATCACTATTTATATTAAAAGCAAATCCATGCATAGTTACCCATCTACTCGTTTTTACGCCTATTGCACATATCTTTCTAGCATTTTCCGTACCTTTTTCAATCCAGACACCTGTTTCCCCATTTGATCTTTCGCCTTTTACTCCATATTCATCAAGAGTTAGAATAACGGCCTCTTCTAAAAATCTTAGGTACTTATGAATATCAGTAAAGAAATTATCTAAGTCTAAAATGGGATATCCTACTATTTGTCCAGGTCCATGATAGGTTATATCACCACCTCTATTTGTTTTTACAAATTCAGCATTTCTAGATTTTAGAAATTTTTCATCAACCAGTAGGTTGTTACTGTCACCACTTTTCCCTAAAGTATATACATGAGGGTGCTCACAGAAGATTAAATAATTTTCAGTTTGTATTTTCTGTTCTTTTTTTCTGTTCTCTGACTTTAATTTAATAGTATTATTAAAGAGTTTTTCTTGGTATTCCCAGGCTTTTTTATATTTGATATTACCAAGATCGATAAATTTAACTTTTGACATATATAATTAGAACTTAGAAAGTTTGTCTTTAAGAAAATTAATAACGTCTATTTCAATTGCATCTACATTATTTAGTTCAGATAAATACCAAGAAACCCAGTCACCAAAATTAATCAAGTATAAACTATTCTCTAACGCAGAATCACCCATGCTCCAAATATCAGAAATATTATCTGTATACTTAGATATTACCTCTTTGTTAATATCCATACGTTTCTGATTTCTTATATAATCAGATTTATTTCTAAGATATATAACAGCAAGGTTCTCTGTATTTGTTCTCCAGCCGAGCAACTCATTGTGATTCATTTCAGGCACTACATGATGCCAACAAAGGACTTTACTATTTTCATTTAATTGTTGTCTAAATCTAATAGCCACTCCTTCTCCTCCATTCGCAACATAAATAACAGGTGTTTTTTTAAATATTTTTTTTGCTAGATCTTTCGCTTGTTGTTTGATGTTTTCTTTTTCTTTATCCAGAAGATTAATTCCTTTTATAAAATTATTTATAAAATCACTGTTTATTATTTTATAGTGTTTAAGTATAAAAAATAACTGAGTAAATGAATAAGCAAACATTGCTCTAGGTGGATTTCCGCCAGGGATGACTATATGGTTTAAATTATTTTTTTTAGCAATTGATATAAGTTTCCCTCCGGAAGTTATAATTGCAACTTCAGCTTTTCTCTTTAGACACTCATCTAAAGCTTCAAGAGTTTCTTCAGTGTTTCCAGAGTAAGAAGATCCAATTACAAGAGTGTTTTCATCAACATAATTAGGTATACTGTAGTCTTTTGAATAGCTAATAGGAACTAATATTTGCCCAGAAACAATATCTGCAACTATTGACCCACCAATTCCGCTTCCCCCTAAACCGCAGATAAGAACATTTGTAATTTTCTTATCTGAAACTTTTAAAGACGCTTTTTCACCAATAGATATTGCTTCTTTTAATTGAGTAGTAAAGCCTTCTATATAATCATTCATTTTCATAATTTATGTTGTTTTAAAAAGAACTCAATAATACAAAATAATAGGAACAAGAAATTTATATCTTTACAAAAAAAACAAAATGTCTAAAGATTTTTCAGAGCAAGAATTAGTTAGAAGAGATTCTTTAAAAAAACTTTCTGATTTAGGTATTAATAGCTATCCAGCTGAGCTATTCGATGTAAATAATAGCTCACAAAATATCAAGAAAAACTTTAAAGAGGGAGATGTTTTACCCGTATCAATTGCCGGAAGGATAATGAGTAGAAGAATAATGGGTAAAGCCTCATTTGTTGAACTTCAAGACTCCCATGGTAAAATTCAGCTCTATGTTAATAGAGACGAAATGTGTGAGGGAGAGGATAAAACGATGTATAATCAGGTCTTTAAACGACTTTTAGATATAGGAGATATAATTGGTGTTACGGGTAATGTTTTTATTACAAAGGTTGGAGAGATTTCAATTATGGTTAAATCTCTAAAAGTACTTTCAAAGTCACTACGACCTTTACCTTTACCTAAAACAGATGCGGATGGAAATTTGTTTGACGCGTTTACTAGCCCTGAAAAAAGATATAGACAGCGTTATGTAGACCTTATTGTTAACACAGGAGTAAAGAAAGCGTTTATTCAGAGAACAAAGCTTACTAATTCTATGAGAGAATATCTTAATAGTAATGGTTATTTAGAAGTAGAAACACCAATTCTTCAACCTATTTACGGAGGAGCCTCTGCACGACCTTTTAAAACCCATCACAACACCTTAGATATGGATTTGTATTTAAGAATTGCTAATGAGTTGTATTTAAAAAGATTAATTGTAGGTGGTTTTGACGGTGTTTATGAATTTTCTAAAGATTTTAGAAATGAGGGAATGAGTCGTTTTCACAACCCTGAATTCACTCAAATGGAGCTTTATGTTGCTTACAAAGACTATAATTGGATGATGGACTTAGTTGAAGAAATGGTTGAAAAAATCGCTCTTGATATTCATGGTAAAACTGAGGTTCAGGTAGGGGATAACCTTATTAACTTTAAAAGACCCTGGAAGAGATACACCATGTATGAAGCTATTGAAAATTTTACTAAAATTGATATTTCTAAAATGAATGAAAGTGAACTTGTTACTACTGCTAAGCAACTTGGTGTACAGATTGATTCAAGCATGGGTAGAGGTAAGCTTATCGATGAAATATTTGGAGAGTTCTGTGAGTCTAAGTTAATTCAACCAACGTTTATAACCGATTATCCAATTGAAATGTCACCATTAGCTAAAAAACATAGAAGCAAAGAGGGGCTTGTTGAGCGGTTCGAGGCGGTTTGTAATGGAAAAGAAATCTGTAATGCTTTTTCAGAATTAAACGACCCTATAGACCAAAGAGAAAGATTTAAAGATCAGCTCGAGTTAGCTAAAAGAGGAGATGAAGAAGCAATGCAATTAGATGAAGATTTTTTAAGATCTTTAGAGTACGGTATGCCCCCAACTGCTGGGCTAGGTATTGGTATTGATCGTCTTGCAATGATAATGACAAATAGCAACTCTATTCAAGATGTTTTGTTTTTCCCTCAAATGAAAAAAGAAAATTAAAAAATAAAATTATTTATTGTTAAATATTTTTTGTGTTTTTTGATGTCCAATTAGGCTTTCAACATCTTTAATTTTGCTTTTCATTAAGTTTTCATAGGAACCAAATTTTTGTAATAATTTTTCTACAGTTTTAGGCCCTATCCCTAATATTTTATCAAGAGATGTAGATAAGTTATTCTCAGATCTTTTTGCTCTATGGTGATTAATAGCAAATCTATGAGCTTCATTTCTTAATTGTTGAATTATTTTAAGACTCAAAGACCTTTTATCTAAGTATATTGGAATACCGTCGTTAGGAAAATATATTTCTTCAAGTCTTTTTGCAATTCCAATTATTGCAACTTTCCCCTCTATTTTTAACTTCTTCAAACTTTTAATAGCTGAGCTTAATTGTCCCTTACCTCCATCAATAACAATTAATTGAGGTAATTTCTTTTTTTCATTTAATAGTCTAGAATACCTTCTGAAAACTATTTCCTCCATTGAAGCGTAATCATCAGGACCTGTCACTGTTTTTATATTATATTTTCTATAGTCTTTTTTACTTGCAACACCATTTTTAAAAACAACACAAGACGCTGTAGGGTTTGTTCCTTGAAAATTTGAATTGTCAAAACATTCAATATGAACAGGCATATCTTTTAGATGTAAATCTTGTTTTAATTTTTCTAGAACTAATGGGTGTTTTTGTTTGACTAGATTTAATGCTAGACGTTTCTTTTTTTCTAGTTGCATATATTTAGCATTTCTAAGAGAAAGATCGATAAGTTTTTTCTTCTCCCCTTTTATTGGAACTAGTATGGAAATCTTTTCCCAGATATTTGTTAGTTTATGAGAGGAGTAAATATAATTAGAAACACTATTAAATTTTTCTCTAATATCTGTTACAGCAAACATTAGAATATCTTCATTATTTTCAGATAATTTTTTCTTTACTTCAACAGTATGAGATTGAATAATTGCTCCATTAGTTATTTTTAAAAAGTTTACGAAAGCATGTTTCTCATCAGAAACAATTGAAAATACATCAACATTGCTAATTTTTGAACTAACTATAGATGATTTTGACTGATAATTGGTTAAAAGTGCTAGTTGCTCTTTAATTTTCTGAGCATTTTCAAACTCCATTTTTTCTGCACAGACCATCATTTTATTTCTTAAGTATATAATAACACTTTTTATATCTCCTTTTAAAATTTTTCTTATTTGTGAAATTGTTTCTAAATATTTCTCTTTTGATTCTGGCTTGTTTTCCCTTCCAATATAAGAAAAAGGAGTCCACCCATTATCATAAAATATTTCTGAGAAAAAATTAAGTAGTACATTAACTACATATGTTGACATATATGGTCCGTAATATTCAGACCCATCCTTAAAAACTTTTCTTGTTTGAAAAACTCTAGGGAATTCTTCTTTTTTAATACAAATCCAAGGATAAGACTTGTCGTCTTTTAACAAGATATTATATTTTGGTTGGTGTTTTTTTATTAAATTATTTTCTAGTAAAAGAGCATCGATTTCTGTTTCAACGATAATATATTTTAAATCAACAATCTTACTTACAAGAATCTTGGTTCTTAAATTATCATGATTTTTTGAAAAGTAAGAGGAAACTCTTTTTTTTAAATTTTTTGCTTTTCCAATATAGATTATCTTATTATTGAGATCATAAAAATGATAGACCCCAGGCTCTGAGGGGAGGCCTTTGATTAAATTTTTTTGATTTATCTCTTGCTGCATTTTAGAATTATTAATCATTAATTTAAAAACATAAAAGCTTTTTCAGCGATTGTAAATATAGTATTTTTGAGTACTAATTAATATTATTATGAGGCTAGCAATTATAGGTTCTACAGGCTTAGTTGGGCGACAAATAATCGAGGTTTTGATTGAAAGAAAATTCAATTTTTCAGAACTGATATTAGTTGCTTCTAAAAAATCTGTTGGTAACACATTAATTGTTGCTGACAAATCATATAAAATATGCTCAATTGATAGTCTTTTAGAAAAAAAACCTGACTTAGCTTTGTTTTCTGCAGGCTCAAGCATATCTTTAAAGTGGGCCCCTATGCTAGCTAAATTAGGCTGCAAGGTTATTGATAATTCTTCTTGCTGGAGAATGGACGATAGGTACAAGCTTATTATACCTGAGGTAAATGGCTCTGAACTCACAAAAAAAGATATGATAATATCTAACCCAAATTGCTCAACTATTCAACTGTTGGTTGTGTTGTTTCCACTACATAAAAAATATAATATTGAAAGAACTGTTGTCTCTACATATCAATCTCCATCAGGATCAGGGGAGAAGGCGATTAACCAGCTGTTTAATGAAGAGCAAGGGGTTGTGGGAGAAATGGTTTACCCGCACCCGATATATCGAAATGCATTGCCACATATTGATGTTTTTCAAGAAAATGGCTACACCAAAGAAGAGATGAAAATTGTAAATGAAACTCATAAGATTTTAGATAAAAAGATAAATGTTACAGCTACAGCGGTACGAGTTCCAATTGATGGAGGGCACTGTGAAAGTGTAAACCTAACATTTTCCTCGGATTTTGAAATAGATAATATTCTTACCGAATTGTCTAATTCCCCTGGAATTGTTGTTAAGGATAATGTTGAAAAAAACGTTTACCCAATGCCGATTTACTCAAAAGGGTCAGATGATGTTTTTGTTGGCAGAATTAGAAGAGATTTTTCCCTTGCTAAGTCCTTAAATTTGTGGATTGTTTCAGATAATCTTAGAAAAGGTGCTGCTACAAATACAGTGCAGATAGCAGAATACTTGTTAGAAAATAACATTTTAAAATAAAATTAACTTTTGAAAAAAGCAGCTATTATTGGGGCAGGAATTGGAGGGCTTTCATCAGCTATTAGACTGGCTGTAAAAGGATATCGTGTTGATGTATATGAGTCTAATAAAAGCTATGGCGGTAAAATGAAAGAAATGAGCATGAAGGGTTTTAGATTCGACATGGGACCTTCTCTTTTAACTATGCCTGAAAAGTTAGACGAACTATTTTACTTGGCAAATAAAAACCCTAGAGACTACTTTAGTTACTCTAAATTATCAGAAGGATGTAGGTATTTTTATGAAGATGGGACAGTTATTAATGGATATATTGATTCGAAAAAATTTGCTCATGAGGTAAATAAAAAAACAGGAGTTTCAGAAAAATTAATAATAAAACATATTAATAAAAATTTATTTTTATTTGATTCAACAAGTTTTTTATTTCTAGAAAAGTCTTTGCATAAGATTAAAACATATTTCTCTTTTAGAGTTTTTATAGCATTTTTAAAACTACCTTTTTTACAAATATTTGAATCTATGAATACCGTAAATAAGCGAAGGTTTAATAATGAAAAGATTATAAAAATATTTAATCGTTTTGCTACATATAATGGATCTAACCCTTTCAAAGCTCCAGCGATTCTAAATAGTATATCGGCCTTGGAATTTAACAAAGGAGCTTATTATCCAGACAAAGGAATGTTTTCAATTGCCTCGGCACTTTTTAAATTATGTAAAGATTTGGGAGTAATTTTTCATTTTAAAACAACAATTGAAAAAATTTCAGTAGAAAACAATATCGCCAATGGTGTGTTTGTGAATAAAGAAATTAAATTTTTTGATGTTATTATATGTAATCAGGATATCTATTTTGTTTATAAAAAGTTACTACCACAGAGATATGTGCTAAAAAGTTTTTTAACTCAAGAAAGATCTTCTTCTGCTTTAATTTTTTATTGGGGGATTAATAAGGGTTTTGAAAATCTTAACCTTCATAATATCTTTTTTTCAAATAATTATAATGAAGAATTTAAGAATATATCAGAAAATAATCAGATATATAAAGACCCTACAGTTTATATTAATATAACTTCTAAAATGACGCGAAAAGACGCGCCTAATAATTGTGAAAACTGGTTTGTTATGATTAACACCCCTAATGATAAAGGACAAGATTGGGAGAGTTTAATCGCTAAAGCAAGAAATAATATTATTAAGAAAATTAATAGGGTTTTAAAAATAAATATTGAAGATTATATTACTTGCGAAGAAATTCTTACTCCACAATTAATAGAATCTACAACACAATCTTTTAGAGGCTCATTATATGGCAGTTCTTCTAACTCTAGAGTTTCAGCTTTTTTTAGACATCCAAATTTTTCTAATCGGATCTCAAATTTGTACTTTTGTGGCGGGAGTGTCCACCCTGGAGGGGGTATCCCTTTGGCGCTGTCTTCTTCTAAAATAGTAGATGAATTAATAAGTTAAAAATATGAGTTTAAAAAGAATCAATTGTGTTATTTTTCTAATGTTTTTCTTTAGTATTGTTGGAGGGCTGAGTATCCTTTATGGTGCAAATATCCAGCTACCAGTATTCAATACTGATCTTTCATCAATAATATTACCAACTACTCAGTTATACTTATTACTTATTTTTTGCTTGTTTTTCTATTCAAACAATAACTATTCTAAAAGTTTTATTTTTCTTTGTTTGCAAGTGTTTTTTTTCGGTTTTTTTATTGAGGTTTTGGGTGTAAATACAGGGCTTGTTTTTGGAGAATATTCATATGGAAAAACACTGGGATTAAAACTATTTAATACGCCACTGGTTATGGGAATAAATTGGCTAAATCTATCTCTTGCATCTTTTGGAATTATCTCTTTCTTTACAGAAAAGAAATTTCTGTTAATATTATTAAGCTCTCTCTTAATGGTTTCTATTGATTATATTATTGAACCAATTGCAATTAATCTTGACTTTTGGTCATGGCAAAATGTATCTGTACCTATTCATAATTACTTTGGATGGTTTTTTGGTGCAATTATCGCACAGATGCTTATTGTTTTTTCTAAGCAGAAAATTAACTTTAAAATTGCTATTGGAGTTTTGGGCTCACAATTAATTTTCTTTTTCATTCAATACTTAAATTATGGAAATATTAGCTAGCAAATATTTTTACTGTTATATTTTAATTGCAACAATTGCTTATCCATTGCTGCAAAGTTTTGAAAGTAAATTGCAATTTTATAAAAAGTGGAAGAGTTTATTGCCAGCAATATTACTGTGTGTAATTGTACATGGCTCAATAGATATTTTATTCACTAACTTAGGAGTTTGGAGCTTTAATCCAAATTATATTTTAGGTGTCAAAATACTTTATCTCCCCATTGAAGAGTGGCTTTGGTTTATAGTAACCCCATACGCTTGTGTCTTTATTTATGAGGTCCTATATTACTTTTTTGAAGACATAAAACCCTCGAAGATTATATTTAAACTCTCATTATTTTTCGGTATTGTACTAATTTTAATCGCTACTATTTACCACAACAATTTATACACATGTTTTTATTTTTCTTTAGCTGCTTTAATCTGCTTTATCGCTTTTTATTTCAAGCCTATATGGTGGGGTAATTTTCTCAGGACTTATCTTGTTTCTTTACTTCCTTTCTTAGTTATGAATGGCCTATTAACAGGAAGTTTTACAGAGAATCCTGTTGTTTTATACAATACTGACCATATTATTGGTTATCGACTTTTAAATATTCCCGTTGAAGACACAGTATTTAGTTTTGTTATACTTGCTGGGGTTATAGCCTCATATGAGTTTTTAAGAAAATTATTTAAAAAACTTTCTGTAAAAAATAACTAGCGTAAATATTCCAACAGATATCCCTGCATCTGCAATATTAAAGACTGGTCTAAAAAATATAAAGTGCTGGTCTGCAACGAATGGCACCCAACTTGGAAAATGTGTATTTACAATCGGGAAATAGAACATATCAACTACCTTGCCCTCCAGGAATCTAGAATAACCACCTGTTTTAGGTAAAAAACTAGCAATATTTGAATAGCTATGGTTAAATATTACACCATAAAATAGGCTGTCAATTATATTTCCTATGGCCCCACCAACTATAAGCCCTATTGAAGTAAGAGCGCCAGAGGGAATCTTTTCTTTACTTAACTTATAAATATAGCCTATTCCAAAACTTACTACTACTATCCTAAAAAGAGTTAATAATATTTTTCCTGTTTGTCCGCCAAGCTCAAGGCCAAAAGCCATGCCATTATTTTCTGTAAAGTGAATTATAAACCATTCGAATATTTTAAATTCTTGGCCTAAAAACATATGTGTTTTTATCCAAAATTTCAAACATTGGTCTAAAATTATAAGAATTAAAGCCGTACTAATTACTCTTTTCAATGATTATTGCTGATGCTTTTTAGCATCAATACTTAATGTAGCGTGAGGAACTAGCTTAAGCCTGTCTTTAGAGATTAATTTACCAGTTATTCTGCAGACTCCGTAAGAGTTATTTTCAATTCTAATAAGAGCATTCTTTAAACTTATTATAAATTTAGCCTGTCTTTCAGCTAGTTTTGTATTCTCTTCTTTAGAAAGTGTTGAAGAGCCTTCTTCAAAAGCTTTAAATGTTGGTGAAGTGTCTTCTGTTCCATTATCTGAATCGTTTGCGCACGAAGCTCTTAAAACGCTTAAATCATCTTCAGCACTTTGTATTTTAGATAAAATAATTTTTTGGAATTCTTTAAGTTCACTTTTCGTATATGTTGTTTTTTCTGCCATATTCTAATGTTTCTTTATTATAACATTACAAGTAATTTCTTCAACTAGATCAATGCTAACAAATTCTTTGTTTTTTATTGATGTGAAGTCTAAATTTTTAGTTAGTGTTTCATTACAAATATATGTCAAATTATTTTTAATAGCCTGCTCAAGAATATTGTTTTTTGCAACTTCTATAGAAATTCTATCAGTAACATCAAAGTTTAAATCTTTTCTCAACCTTTGAATTCGGTTAATAAACTCTCTTGCCAACCCTTCTTCTTTAAGCTGATCTGATATGGTTACATCAAGAGCCACGGTGTAGTTCTCCCCGCTGCTTACAGAGTACCCGCTAATATCTTTTGAAAATATTTCTACATCCTCTAGAGATATAGTTAAATTCTGATTTAAAGAGATACTAGTATCTTTTTCTAACTTTTGAATATCGGCTGCAGACATTAAATTAATACTTTTAATAACATCATTAATTTTTTTACCATATTTAGGTCCTAAAACTTTAAAATTAGGGCGAACATTTTTTGTTAAAATGTTAGAGTCAGAATCAACAAAATCTATTGTTTTAACATTTGTTTCAGAGAGTATGATTTCTTTAACAGCAAGTATACTTTGCTTTAAATCAGGAATATTAGTTGAAATAAGAAACTTCTCTAAAGGCTGTCTTACTCTAATTTTTTCTTTCTTTCTTAAAGCTAAAATATTAGACGTTATTTTCTGTGCCATTGACATTCTGAACTCCAATTTTTTATTTATAAAGCTGCTATTTGCTTTAGGGAAATTAGCTAAGTGCACAGATTTGGAGCTATTATTAATGTCATTATATAATCTGTCCATATAAAATGGTGCTATTGGACATGAGATTATAGCAATTGTATTAAGACATTCATAAACTGTTCTATATGCGTTTTTTTTATCCTCATTAAATTCTCCTTTCCAAAATCTTCTTCTGCTTAGTCGAATATGCCAATTGCTAAATTTATTTATTACAAAATCCTGAATCAACCTAGCCACTTTTGTGGGTTCATAGCTTTCATAACCAATTTCAACCTCTCTTATAAGAGTATGTAGTTCAGAGATTATCCATTGATCAATTTCTTCTCTATTTTGGATTGATTCATTTAATGAAATCTTCTCATTAAACATGTCAATATTGGCGTATAGTGCGAAAAAAGAATATGTGTTATAAAGAGTGCCAAAGAATTTCCTTTGTACCTCTTGAATACCCCCTTCATCAAACTTTAGGTTATCCCAAGGCTGAGCATTAGAGATCATATACCATCTTGTTGCATCAGCACCATATTTATTTATGATATTAAATGGGTCTACAGCATTTCCTAGTCTTTTAGACATTTTATTACCATTTTTGTCTAGTACTAATCCATTAGAAACTACAGATTTATAGGCAACAGAATCAAAAACTAAAGTTGAGATTGCGTGTAGAGTAAAGAACCAGCCTCTAGTTTGATCAACACCCTCAGCAATAAAATCTGCGGGGAAATTATCTTTTAGAATATCTTTGTTTTCAAAAGGGTAGTGTAGTTGAGCGTATGGCATTGCGCCTGAGTCAAACCACACATCTATTAAGTCTAACTCTCTGGTCATTATTTTGCCAGAATTAGAGACTAATTTAATATCATCAACATAAGGTCTATGAAGATCAAAAGAGTTGTAGTTTTCCTTTGAGAAATCATTTGGAATGAAATTTTCAAGAGGACTATGGCTCATAAAACCGGCCTGGATAGATTTAGAGATTTCGTTCTTTAGCTCTTCAACAGATCCAATGCATATTTCTTCCTCTCCATCTAGAGTTCTCCAAATAGGAATAGGTATTCCCCAAAACCTAGACCTTGAAAGATTCCAGTCTACAAGGTTTTCCAGCCAGTTACCAAACCTGCCATCTCCAGTTGATTTTGGTTTCCAGTTTATTGATTTATTAAGCTCAATCATTCTGTCTTTGTAGTCGGTGGTCTTTACAAACCAGCTATCCATTGGATAATACAATATAGGCTTATCTGTTCTCCAACAATGTGGATAAGAATGCTCGTATTTTTCAGACTTAAAAAGCTTGTTTTCTTCTTTTAATTTAATTACGATTTGAACATCGACAGGAAGTTTGGGCTTTGTATCGTTATCGTTATAAAACTCTTCTTTTACGTACTGTCCCGCAAAGTCTTTAACAGAATCAACAAATTTCCCTTGTTCATTTACAAGAGTTAAGCTGCCAATATTGTTTTGTTTTGCAACACGGTTGTCATCAGCACCAAAACTTGGAGCTAAATGAACAATACCCGTACCGTCTTCAGTGGTAACAAAATCAGCAAGAATAACTTTAAAAGCATTGCCATCTTCTGGCTTGGCATACTTTAAAAGCTGTTCATATTTCAAGCCTTCAAGATCTTTTCCTTTAAAATATTCAATGATTTTGTACGGTAAATCTTTACTTCCAACCTCATAATCTTTAAAATCTTTGTCTATATTTTCTGCTTTAAAATATTTATTTACTAGATCTTTAGCAAGAATAACAGCTGATTTTTTTCCTGTGTACTGATTTATAGTTTCTATTAACGTATATGTAATATTCTTACCTACAGCAAGAGCTGTATTTGAGGGCAAGGTCCATGGTGTTGTAGTCCATGCTATAAAAAAAAGTTCATTAGATGTTTTTGAAAAAAGAGAAGCACTTAGCTCGTTAGAGATGATTTTAAATTGCGCAACTGCAGATGTGTCTTTAACATTTTTATAACATCCTGGCTGATTTAGCTCATGAGTACTCAGGCCTGTTCCTGCTTTGGGTGAAAATGGTTGTACAGTAAAACCTTTATATAAGAGGTTTTTTTTATGTAGTTCTTTTAAAAGCCACCAAACACTTTCAATATATTTATTATCATAGGTTACATATGGGGAATTCATGTCTACCCAGTAACCCATTTTAGATGTTATATCTTCCCATAAACTTTGGTATTTCATCACGTTAGTTCGGCAAGCTTTATTATAATCTTCAATAGAGATTTTAGAACCAATATCTTCTTTTGTAATATTCAATTCTTTTTCTACTCCCAGCTCAACAGGAAGACCATGGGTATCCCATCCAGCTTTTCTAGCTACTTTAAATCCTTGTAAGGTTTTATAGCGACAAAACAAATCCTTAATTGTTCTGGCAATAACATGGTGAATTCCAGGCATACCATTAGCAGATGGAGGACCCTCATAAAAAGTGAAGCTTGGACCTTCATTTCTAGATGTAATGCTTTTTTTAAAAACATCATTTGACTTCCAGCTTTCTAATTCTTCTTTATGAATGTCTGCAAGGTTTAAACCTTTATATTCTTTGAAATAACCCATTATATTTTATGATGTAGCCTGCAAATATAAGTTTTGCATTTAAGATAAGCAATCAATAAAAATGAATTATTTACTGATGATTTTTTTCTCTGTACTACCGTCACTGTAGATATATATAAGCGGCTGATTATAAACTTTTGCAGCAGGTCTTCCAAGAATATCTGTTATTTTCACCAACCTCTTATTTGATGGATTTGGAAGCTCTAAAAGATTAGAAATAGTTGAATAGGTGTAAAACTCATACTCTGCTCTCTCAGGACTCAAAATCATGGCCTGACTATTTCTTGCTTTAATATAAAATTTTACCTCTGCCCCAATATTAAAAGGCATAACACAAGAGTAAATACCATCATTAGCAATTGCATCACCATTTGTGCCACCATCACTCATTGAAAATGATTGAAATTTAGAATTATAATCGCTTGTTGTGGCCATTAGCTCTACAAAGCTTTCGTTTAATGCCTCTACTGTAACAATATTTGAAGAGACATTAACATTGTATAGTTCAGGAGGCGTTTGTGCAATTTCAGGATGTGATATTAAGTAGGGAATCCTATTTCTTAGTGTAGACATAATTCCACCAAAACCATAACCACCCCAACCATTAAATGAAAGATCATTTTCTGTATTTGATAAAAAATCTGCAGTTGAAAAAAGCTTATGTTGATCACCCACTACAGCAGATAAAGCAAGATTTTGCATTATGTTAACCTCATTCTTTATGCTATTTGTATCCAATTCATTAATGACTGTTCTTAAATGCGCAGTATATTGTTTTCTGTAATTTTCATTATTAAAAAGTATATACGTCAAAGGTCTATTAAGATTAGGATCTTCTCCGTAATAAGGATCGAATTGTTGTGGGTGGGTTGGTCCTGGAGCAGTAAAGTAATCCCATCCAAGAAGAGCGTTTATAAAGCTTTGGCTTAAGTCCCAAGGTAACATTTGAAACAAGCCATCTTCTGATTTATATAAATAATAATTATGTACATAATACCCATTGTAAGAATCATAATTTCCTAAAACAGTATTGACCGCAAAAGCCCAAAGAACTCGGTCAATGTTTAATACGCTATCTAATTGGTTAGGGTTAAAGTTTAGTGTATAGATTAAGTCTATTAAATCTTCCCATCCGTTTTCAGACTTTAAATTATAGCTACTATAATAGCTAGCACTATCAGCTGTTCCGTACCAATTTAATCTAGGCTCCCCTCCTTGAGGAGTTCCAGCGGTATCACAAAACATGCCACTTCCGTCGCATTTAAAAAGAGCTCCTGAGTTTTCATTAAAATGTTTCTTTAAGAACTGCTTATTAATAGATTCTGTGTTGACATACATCCCAAGATAACTGCCCTGAACATGCAACTTGGTTAAATTAACTTCAATGGTTGGAAGGTATTTTTTATATGTTTTAGAGGCAATATATTCTTTTGAAAAAGTAGCGTCCATCCATGCGTTTGCAAGCTTTATTTTTTTATAATCTAATAGTTTTTGTCCCGAAACCCAATAGTTCATGTCTATGTTGTATGGGACTTTGGGCACTCCATTATCATTAGGAATACAGAAAGTAGAATTCCCCTTATATCTTACTCCAGCACTATCGTATGTAATTCCATTTAGCGTAATTGTTGCGGGGATTCGATATGAAGGGTTTGTGAAAAAAGAGTTTTTTAAAATATTATGATAGTTGGCATCTTCAAAATCTACATATAAACTTCTAATAGAGTCTTTATCATAAAGTCCAGTAGGGGAATCATAAAGAAGCTGAGGATTGTATATGCTTTGCGCACTAACTAAAATTGGAAAAATTAGTAGAATAATTTTTATGATTTTCATAATTGTATCGAAGTATTTAATTTATACTAAAAATATTATTTAAGTATATTTTTTGAAATCATCATATGCTATTAGCTATCGTATGATATTGATATATCCATTTTTTTGATTTTTCCATCCATCAAAATCCTGAAAATATAATTCATAAACATAAATTCCGCCAGGCAGAGGAAAACTCTTAGTTTGATGATTACCATCCCAACCATTATTAGAATCTAAATCAAATATGTCTTCTGTCGAATAAACTACTTCATTTTGTCTGTTAAATATATTTATAATAAACGTTTCTTCTCTAATTCCATGATAGCTTATTTGAAATTTATCGTTTAGATCATCAGAGTCTGGTGTAAATGAGTTTGGTATATAAATCCAGAAGTCGTCTCTAATTGTTACAATCCTTGATGTAGAGTCTCTACACCCTGATACGTCTTTAACGACAAGACTAATTTGATAGTTTGCGATTGAATCAAGATAAGTATGAAAAGGGCTTGAACTATAGCTAATAGGAGAGCCATCACCAAAGTTCCATACCCAGCTATTTATATCTCCGCTAGAAATATCAAGCATTTTTGTTGAAGTATATAAAATAGTCATTGTATCAGGTTCCGGGATAAATTCTGCATTAGGAGCCTGAACAATTGTTACATAAGCTTGTCCACTAAGATTACCTGACTCATAAGCATCTGAAAAGCTAATTAGCTCATATAAACCTGCTTGATTAGTGTTTATAATGTAAGGGCTATTATTTGTGGTTATTTGACTTTGAGATACCCCATTAATTGAATAGATGAAATTAAATGGAGCAATACCACCCAAACTTATTTTAACTTTTGCCATTTCCTCTTGGTTGGAGCAAAGGGTATCATTCCCGCTGATAAAAGCTGTTATTGTTGGAAGCAAATACGTGAGCAGTCTAATAGTATCATGATGATTTGCATAAAAACCTGCATTTGAATTGGATGTACTTGGCAGAATTGCAACACTATCACTAGACCACATACTAAATCCATATAAAGGATCAAGAGCTGTAGCTAAAGTAACGGTATCCCCCAGAACATAATTTATTGTTGTTGGGTAGTTATTAATTATGTTACCATCAGCTAATATTTTTGAGTTTGTTCCACTTGGGATAACTTCATAAACAATATCCCTTGTTGGAACTGGAGGAATGAAGTTTGCCCTAATTGTTACATTCCCTTGAATGTTTATAGACAATGTATCAGTTAAAGGATCATAAACATATGCTCCGGAAGGAAGTATTTCCCAGTTTTGGAATGTTCCACTTTTAACTTCAAAAGGAAGGTTAACTCCTCCAAATCTCTGATCTATAAACGGGGTGTTAAAGTTGTTTATAATATTGCCATCACTCATTTCAACTTCACCTATTCCAATTATTTCAACAGAGATGTTATGAGGGCCTGATAAAGCTGGATAGCATGGCACAAAGCCGGTATTCATAGAATCACAACGAGCTAAAATAAAGTTTCTTAAATCCTGAACATTACCCAGCCAATCGTTATAAGTTCCACCCCCCCATCTATTTATTTGTCTTGGCATCTCAGGGTTAATTATAGCAATCATACTGTCAAGAAGCCCAACCATATTTGAGCAAGATAATGGGCCATTTGCTAGATCTTGCCACCTATTGATATAGTCATCGAAAAAATCATCATTTGTTAAAAGAGCGTTCCAGATAGGTACATGCCCTTGCCCTCCAGGATCATTTAGACTACTTGGGTCACAAGGGTCAGCTGTTGGTGATGTACTAGGTACTCCTGTATAATTTATGTAATGATCAAAGGTGGCATCCATATCCCAAAGAGCGTATCTCCATTTCTTTTTATCTCCATTAAGATATAAACCTCTCCACCATGCTGTATTCCAATTTAACCAATCTGAAGCAACGACATATGAATTAAGAAGAAAATAGTCAATTATGCTACCTGTATTATATATTCCTTTTACATAATCGTAGTTAGCTTGCACCGTCATAGGATTAGTTGTAATATAATTCTTTAAAGCATCCCAATCTGTTTGCGACTGTGGACCCCCGTATTCCGACCATGTTCCCCCCCAGGTTTTTAAGTATTGTAAATTATTTTTAGATTGATCATAATAATAATCTGTAAAATCATGATCATCAGTTTTTTCTCTTAAGTCATACACTCCCCAGTACTCGCCGTTAAGATAAACAATACAAGGGGCATAAGATCTTTCATCCATTCTTAAATCTGCTAATTGAGAAAGGTGGTGAACATATTGATCTCTAATATGAGCGCCATCTTCAAATGAAAAGTTGTCATTTGCGGCAGCTTTAACTATTAGCTTTTGAAAGGAGTCTCTATTCTTAGTTTCAAATATTTTATCATTAATAGCATAATTATAACCAAATTGGTCTCGCATTATGAAGTCAAAGCCTCTTTGGTCATAAGCCCATGAATCATTACCGTGTTTGTTATACTCACCCGTTCCTTTATCAAGTAAATTACCGCCACTATCAAAGTATTCAACAGTACCTTGAGGTTCTATTTGATTTCCAGCAAGTAAATCTCCCAAGTCTGTTCCGGCAATTGAAAGTATAGATACTGTATGAGTATCATTTATAAAATAAGTATTATACTCTAGAAAACTTCTCGGTATATTTGGGTTAGAACTGTAAGCAACTGCTTTTAACACTGTTGTTGAAGTAATATTAACAGGGCTGTTATAAATTAGAGAGGTATTATCAGGCATACTTCCATCTACTGTATAGTAAATAGTAACATTTGGATCGGGAGAATTTATAGCAATATCAACACCTGTGTTATAGTAGCCTGAAGGTTGAGAAAAGCTTGGTGTTGATGCATATTCTAATAACGCTCCGTTATTATTTGCCCCTGGAGTTGTAACTAAGTCTGAAAAAACACTCCAATTTGACCCTCCATTCACATCTCTTCCTCTAGAATGAGATTTTTGATGAGGAAGTACAGAAATAGAATCTATAACAGCTCCGGTGGCATCCGCAATTATAAATGTTTCATTACCTTTTGTTTGTGTAATCTTAAAATTGGTATGCGCTATACCTCCAATAAGTTCATCTCTGCCTGAGCAATAGATTAAAGTGGTACTATTTGCGCTGATTATGTAAGAAGAGGGGAACTGCCACTTTGTTATGTTTGTTGATTTATCTGACAAGTACCAACCGTTTAGATCTATATCTGATGATGTGGTGTTATAAAGTTCAACCCAGTCTTCATACTCTCCATAGTTATCTTGAAAAAAATCATAATTAGCTGCCGAAAACTCATTAACAACTACCTGAGAAATTAGCAGCTTAGTTGATAAGATAAAAAGAAGAATAGTTAGAGTTTTTTTGATCATTTAAATTATTTCAAGATTAATTTTTTACAAAGATAAGTAATATTTGATAGTTGATATATTAAATTAATTCTTTGCAAGGTTTTTGCTTGGCGTTTTCTACTTTTGCTAAAGTATAATTTAAAATAAATTTTTTTATGCTTGATGACATTCGCAACGATTTAAAACTATTTAACAGTATAGTAGAGGATTTTTTGATAGATGAGCAAGAAAATCCTATTTCTAAAAAAATTGATATCATTGATTTATACAAGAGAATTGATTTAAAGTTAGAGGATAAACCTGCTGTAAGTGAAGAGTTTACTAGTAACTTGAGGAAGCTAGTTTTAGCTACACCAAAATCATCATCTAAACTTTTTTTTAATCAATTATTTGGAGGTAGACATAGCAAGGCCATTTTAGGAGATTTGTTAGCTGTTTTATTAAACAATTCAATGGCTACATATAAAATTAGCGGTCCTCAAGTTGGAGTTGAAAAAGAAATATTAAAAAAAGTTAGTTCTTTAATAGGGTATACTGATAATTCTGGCGGAACATTTCCAACAGGTGGATCAATGAGTAATTTCATGTCTTTAATTATTGCTCGAGATAAAAAGAATTTAGAAATTAGAAATAAGGGAATAAGACAAGAGTTTATTATGTATTCATCTGAGAACTCTCATTACTCAATAGCAAAAAATGCTTCCTTTTCAGGTATTGGTAGAGATAACGTAAGGTATGTAAAGTCTGATAACAGAGGCTGCTTAGATTATAAAGTTCTCAAGCAAAAAATTATTGATGATTTATCTAAAGGCTATATTCCGTTTTATGTAAACGCTACTGCAGGAACTACTGTTTTAGGCGCTTTTGATGATATAGAAGAAATCAGCAGAATATGTAAAGAGTTTAATCTTTGGCTTCATGTTGATGGGGCTTGGGGTGGCGCTGTTTTATTTTCAGAAAACTATAAGTATTTAATAAAAGGTGTAGAGTACTCTGACTCATTCTGCTTTAATGCACACAAAACACTTGGCGTGCCATTAAGCTCATCAGTTTTTTTAGTAGCAAATAAGGCGGATCTATATAATTCATTTAGTAACCAGGCTTCATATTTGTATCAGACTCATAATGAGGAGTATAACTTAGGACAAACCTCTTTTGAATGCGGTAGAAGAAATAATTCTTTAAAACTATGGACAATGTGGAAGGCGATTGGCACAAAGGGAATTGCTAATATTATTAACTATCAATTTAATCTAGCAAAATACGCAAGAGAATATGTAAAAAACTCTTCACAATATAAGCTCTACAGCTTTGAGGATTCTCTTTCTATTTGTTTTAATTATAAACAATATGACCCTGTAGATTTGTGCACAAAACTTTATGAATTTAATAAATTAATGATTGGTTTTGGATACTTTGGTAGTCAATCTTTTATTCGTTTAGTTATTATTAATTCATCAAATACACAAAAGGAAATACAAGAGTTTTTTGAGATTATTGAAGATTTTACAAAAAAAAATCATGACAGTATAAGAACTATCACTAGCAAATAATTTTATTTTTTAAAAAAAGAGTTTATTTTAGCTAAATGCAAAAAGATTTTATAATAGTTTTAGCATGGCCAGAGGGGATGACCGCCTCTGTTAATAAGTGGTATGACAAGTTTTTTGCTACAAACGGAAAGTATCGTGTTGGTCATTCTGCTTTAGTGTTTGTAGATGCACAAAAAAAAGATATATATTATTATGATTTTGGGAGATATCACACTCCTTTGGGTTTTGGAAGGGCTAGAAATAAAAAAACAGATCATGATGTCAGAGTTAAGACAAAGGCTACTATAAAAAATGGTGAAATTATAAATATCCAAGAGATTTTATTTGAGCTGAAAGGTAAAAAATCATTACATGGGGACGGGACACTTTACGCCTCTATCTTAAATAATATTTCTATAATTAAGGGAATGAAGTACGCAAATAGAGTTGTTAACAATGGTCTAATCCCATATGGTCCTGTAGTTTCAAATGGCACAAATTGTTCAAGATTTGTAGCATCTGTCATGAGAGCATCATGTCCTGAATACTTAATAAACCGCAGATTGAAGTTTCCAATTACTCTCTCTCCATCACCTAAAAGAAATGTTGGTATTGCTAATTCTAATTTTTATAAAGTTACAAATAGCTCTTGTTCTTTTATCAAAAGAAGTTGGATTTCCTCTTACCTAAGAAGCATAGAAAGATGATTAGTATTCCAAAAAAACCAATAAACATCCCCGAAAAATCTCAATGGCTTTCAGGTGTAGGGTCAGGCTCATGGTTTACGCTATTGCTGGAAAAAGACATGTTTATAATTAATAGGTACTGCCCAGAGGGAACTCTTGAATGTTCTGGTTATTTCAAAATAAATAAAAAAGGTTTTGATATTAAAAAGATGTATCAATTTAGCTACCTTTCTCACTGTATGTTATGTACTATTTTACAAGATAATCAGACGTATATATTAAATTGTATTGAAAGTTAATTTTACCGATGTCTTAACAAGAATAATTAATTAAATTTGTATTCTTAAAAAACACAAATGAGTGATGCATTAAAGCATGAATGTGGAGTAGCAATGCTTCGTCTGTTAAAACCTTTAGAGTTTTATCAAAAAAAGTACGGAACAGCATTTTATGGTTTAAAAAAGATGTATCTTCTGATGGAAAAGCAAAGAAACAGAGGGCAAGATGGTGCAGGTCTCTCTAATGTAAAGCTTAATACTAGCCCTGGAAAAAGATATATTAGCAGGAAGCGCTCAGTTACAGCTAATCCTATTCAAGATTTGTTCGCAGAGATTAATAAAAGGTTTATAGAGCTTGAAGAAAAAGACCCCGACAAACTAAATGATACCGTATGGTTAAAAAAGAATATGCCATACACTGGAGAGCTTTTCCTTGGGCATTTGCGATACGGAACATATGGGGGTAATAATATTGAACAATGTCATCCTTTTTTAAGACAAAACAACTGGAAATCTAGAAACCTAGTAGTGGCTGGTAATTTTAATATGACTAATGTTGATGAATTGTTTAATCATTTAACAGAATTAGGACAGCACCCAAAAGAAAAAGCAGATACAATAACAATCCTGGAAAAGATAGGACACTTTTTAGACGAAGCCAATGATAAAATATACTATAAACATAAAGAGGAGTATTCCAAAAAAGATATATCGGCAAAAATTGAGGATGAGTTAGATATTCAAGATATCTTACATAATTCTTCAAAATATTGGGATGGCGGCTATGTTGTTTGTGGATTAATAGGTCATGGTGATGCTTTTGCTCTAAGAGATCCTTCAGCTATTAGACCAGCTTATTATTATAAAGACGATGAGGTTGTAGTAGTTGCTTCTGAAAAGCCTGTAATTCAAACTTCTTTTAATGTAAGTGACGAAAATGTCAAAGAAATAAAAAGAGGACATGCTTTAATAATTAAAAAAAATGGAGAAGTATTTGAAAAAGAGGTTTTAAAACCACTAAAAAGAACAGCTTGTTCTTTTGAAAGGATTTATTTCTCTCGAGGTAACGATAAAGATATATATAATGAAAGGATTAATTTAGGTAAAAAAATTTTTCCAAAAGTATTAGAAGCTATAGACAATGATGTGAGAAACACCGTCTTCTCTTATATTCCAAATACAGCTGAAGTGTCTTATTTCGGAATGATGAAAGGAGTAGATAATTACCTTAATCGGGTGAAAACAAAAAAAATAAAAGAGTTGGGTAGTAATCCAAGCTCTGAAGACATTGATGCAATTATGTCAATTAGCTCTAGGGCAGAAAAGATTGCGATTAAAGATGCTAAACTTAGAACTTTTATTACTTCAGATGTTAATCGAGATGATTTAGTTGCTCATGTTTATGATATAACATATGGAAAAGTCATGCCTACTGATAATTTAGTAATGATTGATGATAGTATTGTTCGAGGAACTACATTAAAACATTCTATTTTAAGAATACTTGATAGATTAAATCCTAAAAAAGTTATTATTGTCTCATCAGCTCCCCAAATTAGGTACCCAGATTGCTATGGAATAGATATGGCGATTTTAGGTGATTTTATTGCTTTTCAGGCTGTAATAGAGTTACTAAAAGAAACTAACCAATCACACATTATAAATGACGTGTATGATAAATGTAAGGCTCAAATAGCACTACCAAAAGAAGAAATGGTAAATTATGTTAAAGAGATTTATGCTTGTTTTAACGCCGAACAAATATCATTAAAGATTAGCCAAATTTTAAAACCAGAAGATATGTCTGCTGACTTAGAAATTATTTATCAGAGTATTTCAAATCTACACATTTCGTGTCCAAATCATAAAGGTGACTGGTACTTCTCAGGTGATTATCCTACACCAGGCGGAAATAAAGTTGTTACTCAAGCATTTATTAATTATTTTGAGGGAAAAAAGAAAAGAGCTTATTAGAAGGTTATTTTCTTTCTGTTGTATAGATATTATCTTGCCACCAAAAATAAAGATCATTTCCAGATCCAAGTTTTTCTAATGCTAATGAAAATGCATTACTAAATTTAATAGCATCAATAATTGGCGCAGAAATTCCGTTGTATATCTTTGTTTGCTCTTCAATAACTATTTTTTTTTCATTATTAATATCCTCTTCATTTACTACTATATCACTAGTTTCGGTATTTGTAGTATCTTGTATATCAACCCTGCGTGATGGAGCTATTGTCATTTCGTCTATAAGATATGAAGCATTAGCATATTTGTCAATTATAAATAAGGTATATCTGATATCTACAGAAATTGTTCTTTGAATTTGATTTTCAAAAGCAATATCTCCACTCATTGCCTCCCAATTTCCGTCAAAGGCTGTTCCAACTAGCTCACCCCATGCGTTTATAACCGGTGACCCCGAATTACCTCCAGTAATATCATTGCTTGATATAAAGTTAACTCTAAGGTTGCCATCTTTGTCACCATATTTACCGTAATCTCCTAATTTATAAAGCTCTTTTAGCTTATCTGGAACAATAAATTCTTCATTAGAAGGGTCTTCTTTTGCCATAACTCCATCAATAGTGGTATAATAATCATAGTGCATAGCCTCTCCTGGAGAGTAGTCACCCACATTTCCATAGGTAACTCTCATCGTAGAGTTAGCATCTGGGTAGAAAGATTTTGTTGTATCCATTTCTCTTAAGCCAGCCATAAACAACCTATTATACTTTCCAAGCTCTGCTCTTACAGCTTTTCTTGTAGGGTATACTTGTTCCATATATTTGTCATATATAGAGGTCATTGTAATGTAGGCGGGGTCTCTTTTAACTCTAGATAGAGATGGTTTGTTTAAAAAATCAAAACATTTCTCTTTGCTAGAAAATATAGACCTTTTAAATAAGTTAGATGCATAGAAATCAAAATCCAATTTTTTAAACCCTAGCATTTGATTTTCTATTTTTTTAAATACTGGAGCATGTTGGTATTTTGGAACATTGTAATAATACATTTCAAGCATAGAGGCTAATAGTTCTTGATCAACTGCAGCATTATAATCCTTATAAAAGTCTTTAGCTAGTTTTTTAAGCCCTCTAATAGCAATAGTTCTTTCTTTTTTATCTTCGGGTAATGAGGATATTCTATTTTTCATCATATATGAGAAATACATTATTTCAGATCCTTGAAATAGAGCTTCATTTAGATATGTTCTGTTAACAGCAATCTTTTTATTTTTGTTAAACGCAGACTCTAATGAAGCCAAGACATCGCCATATGTAGCTTGCCTTAAAGAATCTCCCGATGTTACCCAATTATCAAATTTATTCTCGATAGTTTTTTTCTTATCATATACTTTCATCGCCTTTAATCCTTTAGACTGGCCGATATAATATTTCCAATAGTTTGATATTCGTGCATATTTTGAAGCATATTGAATTTTTGTTTTTTTATCTGCATTCATTCCAGCCTTCATAATTGCTAACTTTTCTTCTCTAATGTCAACGGTTGTAGGGTTTGTAATATCTAAGGCTTCTTGCACTCCAAAAGATGTAAGATATCTATTTGTTCTTCCAGGGTATCCCATAATCATTGTGTAATCTTCATTTTCAACACCCTCTAGTTGAACTGGTAAGTGATGTTTTGGTGTATAGGGAATATTCTCAAGATCATAGTCTGCTGGTTCACCATCCTTTGACATATACACTCTGTAAAGAGCAAAGTCTCCTGTATGTCTTGGCCACATCCAATTATCAGTATCTCCACCAAATTTTCCAATTGAAGAGGGTGGTGCACCAACTAATCTAACATCTTTATATGTCTGATATACAAGGAGATAAAAGTCATTTCCTCCAAAATAAGATTTAACATTTGCAGAATAATCTGATGAATCTGTAACTTCCGCAGTTATTTCTTTTGAAATTTGAGAAATTTTTGACCTTCTTTCGTCTTCACTCATATTATTATTAAGAGAAAGATTTATTTTCTCACTTACATCTTCAATTCTAACTAAAAATGTTGCTGTAACATTATCATTTTTTAATTCTTCAGCATTACTCATTGCCCAAAAACCATCTTTCAAATAATCATTTTTAACTGAGGAGTGTATTTGAATTGATCCAAAAGCACAATGATGATTTGTTAGCATTAACCCTTGAGAAGAAATCATTTCAGCAGTACAGCCGCCCCCGTTTAAAGAAACAATAGCATCTTTTAAGGATGAATTATTAATACTATAGATATCCTCTGCAGAAAGTTTTAGTCCACGTTCTTTCATGTCGGTTTCATTTAATGATTTTAATAGCTGAGGCAGCCACATTCCTTCATCTGCAAGTAATGTTGTTGTAAAAAGAGAAAGAAAAAATAGTAGAGAGTATTTCATGATTAGTTAATTTAATTTGAATACAAATGTAAAATAATTTATAGAGCTTTTTTTAATTTGTGATAACAAACATTAGTGTATTTTTGCTTTTAGATGAACGAAGAAAATAATATTAGAATTAATAAATATCTCAGTGAGATTGGTTTTTGCTCAAGAAGAGAAGCTGATAAATTCATTGATCAGGGAAGAATTAAAATTAATAATGAAATAGCTTTAATGGGCCAAAAAGTTAGTGGTCAAGAAAAAATAGAGGTTAACGGAAAAGAAGTTATTAATGCAAACACCAAGAATATATATATTGCCTTTAATAAGCCTTCAGGAATTGTTTGCACAACAGATACTAAAAGAGAGAGAGATAATATTATCGAATATATTAATTACCCCTCTAGAATTTTCCCAATAGGTAGGTTAGATAAAAGAAGTGAGGGGTTAATTTTTTTAACAAATGACGGAGATATTGTAAATAAAATATTGAGAGCTAAAAATAAACATGAAAAGGAATATCATGTTGAAGTAAATAAACCTATCTCGGATGAATTTGTTAAATTAATGTCTAATGGTGTGCCTATTTTAGATACATTAACACAAAAATGCTATGTTAAGAAACAAGGTAAAAAGAAATTTAAAATAATATTAACTCAAGGCCTTAATAGACAAATACGCAGGATGTGTGAGTATTTTGGGTATGATGTTGTTTCTCTTGTAAGGGTAAGGATTATGAATATTAATTTAGATATACCGGTAGGAGAGTATAGGGATTTTACTGCTGCCGAGTTAAATCAAATTAATCAGTCGGTTAAGCACTCCATGAAAACTTTTGGAGAAGAAAATAATCTTTAATCTTTAAGTCCGTTTATAGCTTCTAAAATTGCATCCCATAATTTTCCTCTTGCAATTAAACATGTTATTGCTGTTTCTTCAACATCTTTCCATTTTTGTTCATCCTCTCCGCATAAGTCAGAGATTAATTGAAACGCCAGTGGGCCATGTTCTCCTCCGTCCAGCTCAATATGTCTTTCTAAATAATAAACAAATTTATTTAATTTGTTTTCGGCATTTAAGTCTTCTACTATAGAGGTAAACATATCCGGTATTAAATCTTCACGGCCAAATGTAAAGGCTGCTGCAATTTTATGAATTTCATCCGTGTCAATTATAGCGAAGGTGCTTTTTAAAAAATTATCAATTTCAGTTGTTCCGCTTGATATTAAGTTTTTATCAATCTTGCTGATAAACTTTTCTATTTTTTTTGTCTGAGCGCCACATTCTTTCATTGCTTCAATATACATTTCAAAATGTGATGAAGGGTTTCCTTCTTCATCAAGATCACTTTCCTCCTCAAGAACAATAGAGTTGATTAATCGGCGAACTTTATTATCTCCAATTGGTTTCCATGGTGATCTTGTACAAGTAAGCTTATCTTGCATTGCTTTTAATAAAGACATAAAGTCCCATACCGCATATACATGATATTGCATCATCACACTAATATGGTCAGTAGATTTTAAAGATTTGTATAATGGATGGTTAACTATAGCGTCTCTATATTGAGAGATGTTATTATTAATGATTTTTATTCTTGAATTCATTTCTTTTTATAAACAGGTACTGAAGAGCAGGCCTCTCCAAACATTAGGCTTTTTACTATAGGTTGTAGTTTTTTTGTTATTTCCATAAATATTTTTTCGTGAATTTTTATATCGCCACAACCTTTGACAATAACTCTATTATTTTCAAACTCAAAAGTATTTATTTTTTTAATATTTTCTAAAAATAAATTATCAAAAACATCTGTTTGATTGCCAAAACATATTTCAATATTGCGCTCATTTAGGTAGCCTGTAATTAACATATATGCCCAAAGAGGAATTATACTATCGCTTGAACAAAATAGCGAAACAGTTTTATTAATGTATATGTCCCATTCTTTATTTTCTAGTATTTCTCTAAAGTTTTTTTCTTTTAAAATTAAACCTTCGAATAGAAAATCTTTTATGTCTATTTCGATAATGACTTGTTTTGGAGCATAGTCTGTAAGGTCAATATTAATAATATTTCTTTTCTCAACTTTATTTATAATCTCCCCTTTCATATTAAAGCATCCCAAGCTCTAGCCTAGCTTCTTCACTCATCATTTCTTTTGTCCAAGGAGGGTCAAAAACAATTTCCACCTTTACATCTTTAGTTTTTTCTATTCCCTTAACCTTTTCTTCCACTTCAGCAGGAAGACTTTCAGCTACAGGACAGTTTGGAGATGTCAGTGTCATTTCAATCTTAACATCTCCTTGGTCACTAATTTTAACATCATAGATTAAACCTAGTTCATAAATATTAACTGGTATCTCTGGATCATATATTGTAGAAATAATCTTTATTGCTTCTTCACCTATTTGTTCTATTTCTTTATCTGTAATCATAATTTTTGTTCAAATCCTAGTGCGTAAATTTTCATTTTTTTAATCATAGAAACTAAGCCGTTTGCTCTTGTTGGAGAGAGTTGTTCTTTTAGGCCTATTTTCTCAATAAATTCCAGTTTTGCATTAATAATATCTTTAGGTTTTTGGAAAGAAAGTACACGAATCAGAATTGCAATAATTCCTTTTGTCATTATAGCGTCGCTGTCTGCATAAAATATAATATGTCTATCTTTTTCTTTTGCATTTAGCCATACCTGAGACTGACAGCCGGTAATTATATTTTCTTTAGTTTTTTCTGAATCACTAATTTTAGGAAGAGATTTTCCTAAGTCAATCAAATATTCATATTTGTCAATCCAATTATCAAACATTTCAAATTCTTCAACAATCTCATTTTCTATTTCATTTATTGACATATTCATAACTATAACAACATGTCTTTAGCTTTATTAATAGCCTTAATACAGCTATCAATTTCGTCAAATGTATTGTAATAAGCAAATGATATTCTAGCTGTTCCTGGAATATTAAATTTTTTCATTACAGGCTGAGTACAATGATGTCCTGTTCTAATTGCAATACCCATTTTATCTAAAATAACTCCAAGATCATAATGGTGAATTCCATTAATATTAAAAGAAATGATGCCAGATTTTTTTTCTGATGTTCCAAAAATTATTAGCCCCTCTATTTTTTTTAATTCTTTAGTAGCATATGATAAAAGTGCATCCTCATGTTCTTTTATAGTTTCTAGACCAAAATTTTCAAGTAAATCAATAGATTTTTTAAACGCAACAACTCCAGCAATGTTAGGAGTTCCTGCTTCAAACTTATGTGGAAGAGAGGCATACGTTGTTTTTTGTAAACTCACTTCTTTAATCATCTCCCCACCTCCTTGATATGGTGGCATTTGATTCAGTATTTCTTCTTTACCATATAAGACACCAACTCCAGTAGGCCCATAAAGCTTGTGAGCAGAGAAGCAATAAAAATCTACATCAAGTTCCTGAACATCAATACTTACATGTGCTGCTGATTGAGCTCCATCAATTAGTACCTTTGCATTATTTTCGTGACTTAGTTTGATGATTTCTTTTATAGGGTTAATTGTTCCTAAGCTATTCGAAATATGAGTAATGGCAACAATCTTTGTTTTACTATTCAATAATTCATTAAAGATTATCATATCAAGCTCCCCGGAATCGTTTATGGGAACAATTTTTAATTTTGCCCCACTTATTTCACAGCATAATTGCCACGGGACTATATTAGAATGATGCTCCATTTCTGAGATAATAATTTCATCATCTTTTTTAAGCAATCTACCAAGTGAGCTAGCAACTAGATTAATAGAGTCAGTTGTTCCTTTTGTGAATATAATTTCATGTGTAAACTTTGAGTTAATAAATGTTTTTACACTTTTTCTTGTTAGCTCAAAGCTATCCGTTGCTACTTGACTAAGATGATGAACGCCTCTGTGAATATTACTGTTTTCTTGTAAATAAAACCTTTCAAGCTCCTTAATAACTTCTTTAGATTTTTGAGTCGTTGCAGCATTATCAAAATACACTAAATCATTATCATTTACCCTACTCTTAAGAATCGGGAACATATTACGGATATCACTGTTATCTGACATTTTAAAAGCTTAGATTAACATTGAGTTTTTTTGACATCAAATCTCTTGCAAGAGAGGAAAGTTCTTTAATAGTAATTTTATCTAAAGCTTCAGATGCAAAAGCAAAAGTTAGAATAGCCTTAGCGTCCTCTTTAGAGATTCCTCTAGTATTCATATAAAATAGCGCGTTTTCATCAAGCTGTCCAATTGTACATCCATGACTGCACTTAACATCATCAGCATATATTTCAAGCTGTGGTTTACTATTGATCGAAGAGTTATCGCTAAGAAGTAAATTATTATTTGCTTGAAAAGCATTTATTTTTTGGGCATCAGGCTGAACCATGATCTTACCATTAAAAACTCCCTTAGCTCTTCCTAAGTAAATTCCTTTATACAATTCATTGCTTTCACAATTTGGCATTTTATGATCCATAAATGTATGATTGTCAGCAAATTCTTTGTTGTCAAGAATTACAATTCCATTCATATTACTCTCGCCACGCTCCCCATTTTGTGTGAAATTTAAATTATTTCTTGTAAAAAGACCTCCAAATATTAATGTGTTAATTGTTGAAATACTATTTTTATCTTGATCTACATATGTATGGTCAATCGATATTTGGTTATCATTATTATCTTGTAGTTTGTTGTGCTCAATCTTCGCATATTTCTTTAACTTAACTAACGTAACGCTATTTGTAAAGCATATTTTCTCAGAAAGGTTTTTTATGTGCTCTACAATTTTAACTTCGGAATTTTCCTCAACATTAATGTTGTTTCTATATTGAATAAAATTATTTGAAGAGTTTTTCGTTAAAAATAGAATCTCAATAGGTTCACTAACAACTGTATTTGAATCAACAGAAATGCTGTATCCATTAGAAGCGGTAGAAGCATTTAGAGCGGTTATGGCATTATCAAATGAAGGGTTTTTATCCTCAAAATTGCTAATAGTTACTCCTTTAATATCTGGTTTTGAATAAATTTTCCCATTTAAAAATATAATAGCATTATGAAAATTTAAGCTATTAGACTTGATTTCCTTATTACTAATTTCTTCAGTATTTTTTTCAATTTCATACTCATAAGAAATGACTTTTTTAAGCGACGTATATTTCCATTCCTCATTTTTTATGTCAGGAAACCCTAATTCTAAAAACTTAGAAAAAGCAGCTTCACTATTTATCAAAATAGGATTATCTGCTATGTTTTTTTGTATGTTTTCTAGTAACCCCACTTCTCGTCTGCTTCTTTAGTTACCCAGTCATAGCCTTTTTCCTCTAATTCATGAGCTAATTCTTTTCCTCCTGATTTTATAATTCTACCATTATGCAAAACATGAACAAAGTCAGGAACAATATAGTCAAGTAGTCGTTGATAATGCGTAATAATAATAGTTGCATTTTCTTTGCTTTTAAGTTTATTAACTCCATTGGCAACAATTCTAAGTGCATCAATATCTAGACCAGAATCTGTTTCATCTAATATAGCTAGTTTTGGCTCTAGCATAGCCATCTGAAATATTTCATTCCTTTTCTTTTCTCCTCCAGAAAAACCCTCATTCATATTTCTTGATAGATATCCCTTTTTCATGCTAAGTAATTCCATTTTTTCTTTCATACTTGAGAGCAACTCTTTAGCTGAAATAGGGCCTAAACCCAAAACCTTTCTTTTTTCTGTTATTGCTGCTTTAATAAAGTTAGATACAGATATCCCTGGAATTTCAACTGGATATTGAAAAGATAGAAAGACCCCTTTGTGTGCTCTTTGATCAGGATCTAAGTCTAAAAGATCTTCACCATCAAACAGAATAGAGCCTGAATTAACCTCATAAGTTTCATTACCTGCTATAACTGCAGATAATGTACTTTTACCAGAGCCATTAGGGCCCATAATTGCATGTACCTCACCTTTGTTTACAGATAAGTTAATTCCTTTTAGAATCTCAACATCTTCGATGCCTGCTTTTAAATCATTAATTTTTAACATATATTTTTTTTTATCCAACGCTTCCTTCTAAACTTATTTCTAGTAATTTTTGAGCTTCAACCGCAAACTCCATGGGGAGTTGATTAAGAACATCCTTGCAGTAACCATTTACAATTAAAGCTATTGCCTCTTCAGTACCAATACCTCTTTGATTACAGTAAAAAATTTGGTCTTCACCAATTTTAGATGTTGTTGCTTCATGCTCTACTTGTGAGCTATTATTTTTGACTTCAATATATGGGAAGGTGTGAGAGCCGCACTTATCTCCCATTAATAAGGAATCGCATTGAGAGAAATTTCTAGAGTTTTTAGCTCCTTTAGAAATATGTACTAAACCTCTATAGCTTCCGTCACTTTTCCCCGCACAAATTCCCTTTGCTATTATTGTGCTTTTTGAGTTTTTGCCCAGATGAATCATTTTTGTTCCTGTATCAGCTTGCTGAAAATTATTTGTAACTGCTACTGAAAAGAATTCTCCAACAGAATTGTCTCCCTTTAGAATACATGACGGATACTTCCATGTTACTGCAGAACCTGTTTCAACTTGTGTCCATGAAATTTTAGAGTTTTTATGACAAATACCTCTTTTAGTTACAAAATTAAAAACACCACCTATCCCGTCTTTATTTCCTGGGTACCAGTTTTGAACTGTAGAGTATTTTATTTCAGCATTATCCAAAGCAATAAGCTCTACAACGGCAGCGTGTAATTGATTTTCATCTCTTTGAGGCGCTGTACACCCTTCAAGATAACTGACATAACTTCCTTCATCAGCAATTAATAATGTTCTTTCAAACTGGCCAGTTCCCGCCTCATTAATTCTAAAGTATGTAGATAATTCCATCGGACATTTTGACCCCTTAGGGATATAACAAAATGATCCATCAGAGAATACGGCTGCATTTAATGCAGAGAAAAAATTATCTCCACTTGGAACAACTGTACCTAAATATCTTTTTACTAATTCCGGATGCTCTTGTATTGCTTCAGAAATAGAGCAGAAGATAATTCCAAGTTTTGCTAGAGTTGACTTGAATGAGGTAGCTACTGAAACGCTATCCATAACGATGTCTACTGCTACATTAGAAAGTCTTTTTTGTTCATTAACAGATATTCCTAGTTTATCAAATGTTTTTTTCAGCTCTGGATCTAAGTCGTCAAGGCTGTCTAATTTCTTTTTTGGCTGAGGAGCTGAGTAGTAAATTATATCTTGGTAGTTTGGTTTTTTGTATTTAACATTAGCCCAATCAGGCTCTTCCATTGATAGCCATATTTTGTACGCTTCAAGCCGATATTTAAGCATCCATTCTGGCTCATTTTTTTTCTTAGAGATTAATCTCACAACATCTTCACTTAAACCTTTAGGAATAGTGTCAGAATCCATTTTTGTGGTAAATCCATACTTGTATTCTGTTGATGTAACTTGGTCTAATAATTCGTCTTCAGACAATTCTTCTTTTTTCATAATTAAATTAAATTCTTAAAGTGAAAAACTTTCTCCGCAGCCACATGTTCTGCTAGCGTTTGGGTTGTTAAAAACAAATCCCTTACCATTTAATCCATCAGAGAATTCTAGCGTTGTTCCAACTAGATATAAAAAGCTTTTTTTGTTTACTAGCAATTTTATTTGATTTTTTTGGATTAATTCATCATCATCATTCTTGGCTATATCAAAGTCTAATTTATAACTCAAACCAGAACAACCCCCACTTTCGACACCAACACGAACAAAGGATTTTTTATCTGCTTCCTGTTCCATTATATGAAGCAATCTATCTCTTGCGGAATCACTAATGTTAATCATTTATAAATTTTTATCGTATACTTTTGCAAAATTACAAAATGAATTACATATAAACAGTATCTTTGCGCTATGAGTTTAACCGATAAAAAAGACATAAATATAACACCTATCTCTTCATTTGGTGAGTTTGCATTAATTGATAAGCTAACTAATAGTTTTAAGACTAAACATAAAGAAACTATTAAAGGTATTGGGGATGATTGCGCTGTTTTTGATTCTTTGAAAAACTATAAGCTTTTAAGCACTGATATGCTAGTTGAAGGGGTTCATTTTGATCTTTCCTACTCCCCATTAAAACACCTAGGGTATAAATCTATAGCGGTTAACGTTTCAGACATTTGTGCTATGAATGGAATAGCAACCCATGTTACGGTTAGTATCGCAGCTTCTAATCGATTTAGTGTTGAGGCGCTTGAAGAACTTTATCTTGGAATTGATTTAGCATGTACAAAATATAATATAGACTTAGTTGGAGGAGATACAACATCATCACTATCCGGACTAATAATATCTGTAAGTGTTTATGGAAGTGTTAAAAAGAAAAATATAAGCTATCGCTCTGGAGCAAAGCCAAATGATTTGCTTGTTGTGACTGGAGATTTAGGCGCAGCATATCTTGGCTTACAACTTTTAAAAAGAGAAAAAGAGATTTTTAAGTCAAACCCTACTATGCAGCCTGATTTAACGGGAAATGACTATGCCTTAGAGAGGCAACTAAAGCCTGAGCCGCCATCAAAATATATTAAAATACTTAATGATCTAAAGATTACTCCAACTGCAATGATAGATATATCTGACGGCCTATCTTCAGAAGCTTTACATATTGCGAAAGCTTCAAATGTTGGTGTACGTATTCATGAGGAAAAAATTCCTGTAGACTACACAATTATGAACCTTGCAAATGAATTTAATTTAAACCCAATATTTTGTGCTTTATCAGGAGGAGAGGATTACGAGTTATTATTTTCTATTAATCAAAGTGATTATGAAAAAATAAAGAAAGATCCTGATTTTACTATTGTTGGTTATGTAACCGATATCTCGGAAGGGAACAATTTTATTGCTAATGATGGAAGTATTCACCCACTTACTGCTCAGGGTTGGGATGGCACAAAAGAACAATAGATTACAAGTATTAGTTTAAAACTTTAAAATGAAAAAGGTTAAGTTTACTTTAATAATATTTTGGATGTTGTTTTCTAAAAGCTATGACGCATATTGTACCTTTT
>TARA_B110000238_G_scaffold101749_1_pt1 | contig 56614 bp, 50 predicted proteins | sample TARA_B110000238 | Tara Oceans TARA_B110000238 (sample SAMEA4397569) | marine metagenome | biome: Polar Biome; feature: [SRF] surface water layer (ENVO:00010504); material: water (ENVO:00002006), including particulate matter (ENVO:01000060) such as... | depth 5 m | reverse complement strand
GGCCATCGACCAGGGCGGCTATATTCTGTTTGAGCCGGCGACGACCCCTGTCGCGATCCTCATTGCAACGGGCTCTGAAGTCGAGATCGCACGCCAGGCCGCGCTGACCTTAACCGCTGGCGGCCAGCCGACCCGGTTGGTGTCGATGCCCTGCGCCGAGGTGTTTGCGGCCCAATCCGCAAGCTACCAGCAACAGGTTTTACCGCAAGAAATGCGAATTCGAGTGGCTGTGGAAGCAGGGCATGGCGACTATTGGCGGAAGTGGGTGGGACTGGATGGCGCGGTCGTGAGCTTAGACCGCTTTGGTGAGTCCGGCCCCGGTCCCGATGTGCTCGCCCACTTTGGGTTTAGCGCAGACAATATTGTGGCGTCGGTTAAGGCCCTGTTCTGAGATGAAGCTGCCAATCCTTTCGGATCTGGACATTTCTGGGAAGCGCCTGCTCATCCGTCAGGATTTGAATGTGCCGATGAACGACGGGCGGGTGACCAGTGACGCCCGCATTCGCGCAGCCTTGCCGACCTTGCAGTATGCCTTGGCGCACGGTGCGCAGGTGATGGTTATGTCGCATCTAGGTCGTCCCAAGGAAGGCGTTGCGTTGCAGGATCAGACTGAGGTTAGTTTGGCGCCGGTGGCTAAAGTTCTTGAACAATTGCTGGGCCAATCGGTGCCACTGGTTGATCACTATTTGGATGGTTTACCCGTCACGGATGCGGCCATTGTGTTACTGGAAAATATTCGAATGAATGTGGGCGAAAAAGCCAATGATGCGGCGTTGTCCAAGCAATTGGCCGGGTTGTGCGATATTTTTGTGATGGACGCCTTTGGCACCGCCCATCGAGCGCAGGCTTCAACGGCGGGTGTTGCCCAATATGCACCAGCGGTCTGTGTTGGACCCTTACTGGCCGCCGAGCTGTCGGCACTGTCCAAGGCTCTGGCGGAACCTAAATCACCGGTTGTTGCGATTGTCGGGGGGAGTAAAGTCTCAACGAAGCTCGAAGTGCTTGAGGCGCTCAGTCAAAAAGTGGACACTTTAATCGTCGGCGGCGGTATTGCGAATACCTTTATTGCGGCATCCGGCCATGGGGTGGGACGGTCTCTATATGAGCCCGCGCTGGTTGATGCCGCCAAGCGCATCAGCGCTCGGGTCCACGTGCCGCAGGTGATTGATGTGGTGGTGAGTGATCGATTGGATGCCAGCGCGCAAGCGGTGGTGAAAGCGGTGGATGCGGTTCTTGATGAGGACATGATTCTTGATTTAGGGCCGCAGACCATGGCGGCGGTGTTGCCGATGATTCAAGGGGCCGCCACGATTATTTGGAATGGCCCGCTGGGCGTCTTTGAGTTTGAAGCCTTCGCCGGGGGCACCCGCGCGCTGACCGAGGCCATTGCGGCGAGCACCGCCTTTTCATTGGCTGGGGGCGGCGATACGCTGGCAGCCATCGATACCTTTGGCGTCACGGAGAGTATCAGTTATATCTCAACCGGCGGTGGCGCATTTCTCGAATTTGTAGAAGGTAAAACCTTGCCAGCCATCGCCGCGCTTGAAGCGAGGGTTGCGCAGGACCAATTGATTAACCGTCAGTCAAAACAGGAGTAAAGCGATGGCTTTAGTGAGCATGCGGCAACTATTGGATCATGCAGCGGAGCATGAATACGGCGTGCCAGCCTTTAATGTCAATAACCTTGAACAGATTCGCGCGATTATGGAGAGCGCGGATGAAACCGATAGCCCAGTGATTGTGCAGGCCTCGGCCGGCGCTAGGAAGTATGCGGGCAGTAATTTTTTACGTCATTTGATTTTGGCGGCGATTGAGGAATTCCCTCATATTCCGGTCGTGATGCACCAGGATCATGGCGCCTCACCGGCGGCGTGCCAGCGCTCCATCCAACTGGGCTTTTCATCGGTCATGATGGATGGCTCGCTGCTTGAAGATCAAAAAACGCCGGCATCCTATGAGTACAATGTGTTGGTCACCCAACAAACCGTTGCCATGGCGCACGCTTGCGGGGTCACGGTTGAAGGCGAGCTCGGATGTCTTGGTTCGCTTGAAACAGGCGAGGCCGGAGAAGAAGATGGCGTGGGCGCCAGTGGCACCTTGTCGATGGCGCAAATGCTAACCGATCCAGATCAAGCGGCGGATTTTATTCAACAAACCCATTGCGATGCGTTGGCCATTGCGATTGGCACCAGTCACGGCGCTTATAAATTTTCGCGCCCGCCAACGGGCGATATTTTGGACATCGAGCGAATCAAAGCCATCCATCAAAAAATTCCGAACACGCATTTGGTGATGCATGGTTCATCCAGCGTGCCCCAAGAGTGGCTTAAGGTGATTAATGCGTTTGGCGGTGAGATTCCGGAAACCTATGGGGTCCCGGTCTCTGAGATTCAGGAAGGGATTCGACATGGTGTTCGTAAGATCAACATCGACACCGATCTAAGGCTTGCCTCAACCGGTGCAATCCGACAGTTTTTAGCCGAACACCCCGCCGAGTTCGATCCCAGAAAATATCTGGCGGCATCGATGGTCGCGATGAAGGGCATTGTCAAAGCCCGATACGAGGACTTTGGCACAGCCGGTAACGCCTCAAAGATCAAACCCCTGTCGCTTGAGGCGATGGCCGATCATTACGGGTAAGCCTGGGTCGGCTTAATGGCGCGCGGATCAAAGCCTGACGGGTCAAGCCGTGACCCATGGCGCCGCTTTAGCGGTCTTGATCGAGCGCGTTTGATCAAGCGCGTTTAATCGCGTGCGTTAGCGTCTGATGATGTTTGCTGACGGCAGCACCTGAATCTGCCGCATTTTTATTGGAAATGCTTGCCTGAAACTCAAACGGGCTTCGGCGTTGAAGTGATCTGAGTGGGTTTGTCTACCTTGTTTGGTTGTTCAGAATGTTTTCAAGCGATGGCGGTTGACGCACGCGGGCTTCGGCTGTTGCCAATGGGTCGTTTGAGGTCAGTGAGGGTCAACCTCGGCGGCAATTGCAACCGGGTCGGCCACTGCCGTTGTCACCGCGGCAATCGTTCAATGATGCTTGGGCTCGCCGCGTCACCCGACGTCCGTGCACCCCGTTTTAAACTATCGCGGCGAGGGTTCCTAGAACCAGAACCGTGAGCCCCAAGATAGTCCGAGCTAGGGGCTTATGGGTCTTTCGTGGGTGTAAGGCCATCATTTCGCTGATGCGCGGCTTTAGGTCTTGACCGGTCGCCGTTGGGTCCCCACAACGCCATCGACATCCATTAAGAGCACGTCGGCCGGCCGCTTGGCAAAGAGGCCGTTGGTCACGACCCCGGCGATTTGATTAATCTGGGCTTCAAGTTGAGCAGGATCGGTAATGTTGAGGTCGTGGACATCCAAGATTTCGTTACCATTGTCGGTTTTGATGTTTTCACGCAGCACGGGGGTCCCGCCGAGGCCCACCAACTGTCGAGCGACCAAAGAGCGCGCCATTGGAATGACCTCGATGGGAAGCGGGAAAGCCCCCAACTGCTCGACCCATTTGCTGCTGTCGGCAATGCAGACAAACTGATCTGCTGCGCTGGCCACAATTTTCTCGCGAGTGAGGGCGGCCCCGCCGCCTTTGATCATGCTGAATTCTGGACAGATTTCATCGGCCCCATCAACGTAAACCGTCAGATACGACACGTCATTGAGTTCCACGACGGTAATGCCATGGGATCGAAGTCGGTCTGCCGATGCGATGGAGCTTGCCACGGCGCCCGCGAACCGATGTCGCACGCTTGCCAAGGCATCTATGAAATGGTTTGCCGTGGAGCCGGTTCCGACGCCGATATAGGCATCGACCTGTAACCAGGGATCAATATAGTCAGCCGCTGCGGCTCCAAGGAGACGTTTTATTTCATCTTGATTCATGATTAGCCCACCGAGCGCGGTTCGTTACGACGTGATGTTCAAGGTTACCTGATCAGAGTGGGGCCAAGAAAGCGATTATCCGGTACTTGGCGATTGCGGGCGGGCTTTGTGCGGTGAACGGGGTAAAGCCGGTCCAGTCTCTGTTCATTCTGCTCGGTCACGATGCGCATTCTGAGGCGGGACGTTTGGGCCTTCTCGACAATGGTTAAACGACTGCGCTGACGCCCACCACGGCTTTTTTATCGAAGAGGCGCTATTTTATCTAATGCGCCCGGTATTCAAGCTGACATTCGATGCCGACAGCCTAGCAAGGCGCAATTTGAAGTAGCCTCGCTTGCTTGAACGGCCAGAATCCGCCTGATGGGCGCTGGCCCATTAGGTCACGGGTTCCAAAGTTTAATCGTTTGCGTCTGCCTAATCATTCGCCGCTAGGTGAAAGCGTTCAAACTCTGCTTCAAATGAGAGCAGGCTGGGGTCTTCAATATGGTCGATATAGAGCTTTCCAATGAGGTGATCAAACTCGTGCTGCACGACGGTTGCGGCAAAGCCGCTAAAACATCGTTGCTCGGTGTGACCTTCAGCGTCCAAGTAGTCGACTTGAATTTCTTGAGGCCGACTCACAAACCCGCGTAAGCCCGGGACGGAAAGGCATCCCTCCCAATAGCCTTCGGTTTCCGGGGCTAAAATGCTCACGCGCGGATTCACAAAAACACAGAATTCAACCGCGCCCAAATCCCCATAACGTGAGGGTCCATCGTCGATCTCGATGATGGCCACCTGGACCGGTTCATTGATTTGCGGCGCTGCCAAGCCGATGCCGCCGGCATGGTTAAGCGTTTCTCGCATATCTTGAATTAAGCTTTGAAAATGGGGGCTGCCGATGTCATGTTCGGGAAAGGGCGCAGCGGGTGTTCGAAGGCCTGGATGTCCCATTCGAATAATGGTTCTGATGGTCATAAATGCTCCAGAGGGTTGATCCGCCGCGGTGTTGAAGACATCGCGGCGCGCATCTTAAAGTCAGTTGATCTTAAGGGTTTCTTGGGGTGTCAAAACATAGTCCAGCGGAATATCCCATGGATTGCTCGAAAACTCACACCGCTGAAAGTCGTGGGCGAGTCCGATTAAGCAAGGCCTAAATGGCTGGGTCAAACAACCCGCAAGCGTGCGGTCATAGTACCCGCCGCCCATGCCCAATCGGTCGCCGTTTTGATTAAAGCCAACCAAGGGCATAAAGAGGGCGTCATGCTGCCGCAGTGGGATCTCACTATGTGCGTCCGCAATGGGTTCCAGAATTTCATAGCGATTATTTTGAAAGCGGGTGGTGGGGCCGATGCGGGAAAACGTCAAAGTTTGGTTTGCGATAATCGGTAGCGTACAGGTTAAGCCCAGAACAAGCGCTTGATGCAGGATCGGTAAGGCCGACAGTTCACCATCGTTCGGCCAGTAAGCTCCGAGGGTTTGAACCTTAAGGCGCGTAACCAACGCAAGCGCTGATTGCGCAACCGCCGCTGCGGCCTGTTGTTGTTCGGCGTCGGTAAGACGCAGGCGTTGGCGGCGTAACGTTTTTCGATTTCCTTGAGCCAAGCTCCCCAACCTCCTCGTTGCCAATCTCAAAGTGAGTCACATGCGCGGGTGTGCCAAGCTTGGGCTATCGTGGCCGCAACACCTCTTTGTTAGCAATCAGTGACGCCCCAAATTGCCGCTGTCTGAAAGGCCCTTGAACCCTGCGGTTCAAGACGGTGGTCTCCATCGACCCGAAGGCTCTCCGCAGAACGGATGTGCGCACAAGACTCGAAAAAAGACCCCCTAGCGGTCGCTTAAAGGGTCGAGGACATATCGACTGGCAAACAACCCAGGGCGCGAGGGGTAGTATAACAGGGTCGCGATGAAGAGCGCGACGGGTTGTGGCCGGAGTGTTGTGTTAGAGGTTGCTGGCCTTCAAGACCTGGATCAAGGCCTCAACGCGTTCGGTACTTTGCTTCAGCGCTTCATGATTATCCACAAGCGACAGGGTGGTGCTTTGATGTTCTCGATCCACGGATAGGAAATCGTTGGTAATGTTCAGCGCGGCCATCACAGCAAGGCGATCTAAGCCGAGAACACCGCCAGACTTCTTAATTTCCCGCATCTTTTGATCCAGATAAAAAGCAGAATCTCTGAGCGCTTGAACCTCATTGCCGGGGCAGCTGACTTGATAGTCCTTATCGAAAATAGAAACAGTAATGGTTTCAGACGTCGCCATCTTAATCTTGCTCCAGAGATTTGAGCCGAAGAATCATGCCTTCAACTTTGCTTTTTACGGTCACATTGCGTTCAAGGAGCTGCGCGCGTTCCTGGGTAAGCCGTTGATTGTCAGAACTGAGCTGCTGTTGCTTGGCGAGCAACGCCTCGCAAAGTTGGGTTAGTTCATCGAGTTTAGATTCCAGGTCAGTTGGGCTCAAGATCGGCTCCTTAGCGAATTCGTTAATATATAGGTCGGCTGGGACCAAGGTCAATTCAAAGCATCCTGATGGTGGCGGGAACCTCGCCTCGCCCTGGACTTTCTCATACAATGGGGAGGCACTTTTTTGGACAGCGATCGGTGACCGATTCTATTACAGCGTTATTGAATGCCGCGGGGAGCGATTGCGGGCCAGCAGAATTTCATGGCCTGATCGTGGCCCATGCCGCGCTCGTAGATCCAGCTCGGAAAACCCTGTCTCAACAGGCCGTCGCGGACTGGCTGGCGCTGGAGGGTGTGAACCAAGATTTAATGTTGAAAACCGCGGCGCTGCATCAGGCGGCACTTGAAAGTTTGGAAGAATTTTCAGACTTTGACCTGACCTTGCTCTTGCCGGATGATAGCGCACCAATGGATGAGCGGTTTTCAGAATTGACCTGCTGGTGCAGCGGTTTTTTGCACGGTCTGGGTTTGGCGCAACATGCCGCAGATATTTTAGCGCAGGACGATATTCGAGAAATGCTCGAAGATCTTGCCGCAATCGCGCGATCATTGGCACCGGTACCGGAATCGGAAGACAACGAAAGCGATTTTATGGAGATCCTTGAGTATATTCGGGTGGTTGTTTTGTCCATTGCGACGGAATCGGAACGCTGTCAGAGCAGGCCAGCATAGAATGAACCCTCGATTGTGAACAGCCTAGGTTGCCAGGAGCCTAATCATGGCGCGATATGACTTCGTCATTGCCGGAGCAGGGCTGGTTGGGCTATCGGCGGCGTTGGCGCTAACGCGTCAAGGGTTAAAGGGGCTCGTTTTTGACCGTGGGGCGGCGCCTGGGGGTGCTGACGCGGCGGCAGCGCTCACCGGGCTTGACCGGTCGCCGAGGGTAAGCGCGATTAATCCGGTGTCGGTAAATTTTCTAACCCAGCTGGGCGTTGACCCAACGTTTTTTGATGACGTTGGTGGGCTATTTTCAGGCATGACGGTTTGGGATGGTGAGGGCAGCGGTGAACTGTCATTGCCTGCTTCGGGCTATATCATTGAGAATCATCGCTTACTTGGGGCTTTGTTCAAGGCGATTTGTCGACCATCTGTCAGTGATTTGCTCACTCAGCAGTTTCAAGTCGGTATTGCTGATATTCGGCAAGGTGATACGGGCGTGATGGTGACCCTGACCAATGACGAGCAGATCGAAACCGCGCTTTTGATCGGCGCTGATGGCAGTGGGTCCCGTACGCGTGAATTGCTGGGCATTCGATGCGTTTCTTGGCGCTATGACCAAAGCGCTTTGGTTTGTGTGATTGAAACCGCCTTGCCCCATCAATCTATTGCGCGCCAAAGTTTTACGGCTGATGGCCCTTTGGCTTTCTTACCGCTCCCGGAGCCGAATCACAGTGTGCTCGTTTGGTCATCGACCCGGGCGCAGGCGCAGTTGGCCAGCAAAGAAACCCAGTTTGCTGCCGAGGTCTCGGCGCACAGCGGGCGCCACCTAGGCCCTGTGATGGCAATTGGCCCCCGACGACAGTTCCCACTGCGGCAACAACATTCAACCCGCTACACCAAAGGCGCCTCGGTCTTGGTCGGAGATGCAGCCCATAGTATCCATCCGTTGGCTGGGCAGGGGTTAAACTTGGGCTTTGCGGATGTTGCCAGTCTTTCGCAAGCCATCGAGAACCTCAGATTAGATCAACGAAGTCGATTGAGTGTGGCGTTAAGTCAGTATGAGGCAGGGCGTCGGCCGATCAATTTAAGGATGACCGCAACAACCGATCTGCTCAAACGGGTGTTTGATCCTCGAAGCCCTCTGCTGCGATTGACTCGAAACGCTGGCATGCGGTGGTTACAGGACCAACCTAGGCTTAAACAAGCGCTGAGTTTGGCAGCAGCCGGCCGCCTGTAGCCCTGGGCCTACATGAAGAAAATTCTTAGTGAAGCTGATTTAGTTTCGGCTCTAGTGCCATCGAAACTGGTTACAATAACGTGCCAGCGAAGGACGCCTCATCATGTTAAAAAAGACCAGTCTCAATTCATGCCACCTTGATGTTGGCGGGAAAATGGTGGATTTCGGCGGTTGGGAAATGCCGATCCATTACGGCTCCCAATTGAATGAGCATCAATGGGTCCGAGAGTCTGCAGGAATGTTTGATGTCTCCCACATGACGGTCATTGATATTCTTGGCGCGGGTGCCAAACCATTTCTTCGAAAATTACTGGCGAATGATGTTGACCGTTTAAAGGGGCAGGGTCAGGCACTTTATAGTGCAATGCTGAATCCGGAAGGTGGGGTCATCGATGACTTAATTGTTTATCGCCGTGCGGAGGGTTATCGCCTCGTTGTTAACTGCGCCACTCGAGAAAAAGATTTGACCTGGATCAAGGCCTGCGCCGACGCCTTTGAGGTTGCCATCACCGCGCCGGATGCGCTGTCGATTCTGGCGGTGCAAGGCCCGAAAGCGCTGAGTATTCTGCAGTCGGTCCTCGATCCAGCGCAGGCTAGGTGCTTGAGTCAATTGGCGGGATTTGAAAGTGGTTTTGCGGGCGATTGGTTTATCGCGCGCACCGGCTATACCGGAGAGCAGGGCGCCGAGATTATTTTGCCGAACGCCGCGGCCCCGGCATTTTGGCAAGCGCTGCTTACGAAAGGCGTGCATCCTATTGGCCTTGGCGCCCGGGACACCTTGCGGCTCGAAGCGGGCATGAACCTCTATGGCAACGATATGGACGACGCGGTTTCGCCGCTTGCCTGTAACATGGCCTGGACGGTGGTCCATAACGACCGGGATTTCATCGGTGAAAGCGCCGTTCAAGCGACCCGCGCCGCCCGCGCTCACCCGCAGTTGATTGGGGTCATACTAATTGGCCGAGGCGTGCTCAGAGCGCATTATCCGGTGTTGAGTGGTGCAACCTGTGTCGGGGAATTGACCAGCGGCGCCTTCTCACCGACCTTGCAGCGAGGCATCGGGTTTGCCCGAATCAGCGCCTCAGATCAGCCGCTGTTTGTTGAAATCCGCGGCAAACGACTTCCGCTTGAGACCGTATCGTTACCTTTTGTGCGCCATGGCAAGCCAGTTTATAAAGCCGTTTCGTAAAACCCATCACGACAATGAGGACCCTGACCTATGGCTGAAATTCGAGACAATGTGCGTTATCTGCCCTCCCATGAGTGGGCGCGATTAGAAGCAGATGGCACGGTAACCATTGGTATCAGCGATCATGCGCAGGATGCCCTGGGGGATGTGGTCTTTGTGGAATTGCCGGAGGTCGGCCGAGCGGTACAGGCCGGTGAAGAAGTTGCGGTGGTTGAGTCTGTCAAAGCTGCATCGGATATTTATGCGCCGGTTGCAGGCACGATTATTGGCTGTAACGACACGCTCGAATCCGCGCCGGAAACGGTGAATGACGCGCCTTATGACGGTGGTTGGTTTTACAAGCTGCAACCGGCTGATGCCAATAATATGAACGAATTACTGACGCCTGAGGCCTATCGCGCGCTCTGCGCGGCTGACGACCACTGATCTAACGAGGAAAATATCAATGCCCTTTATTCCCCACACGGCATTAGACGAGCAGGAAATGTTAAGCACCATTGGGGTGCCGAACATCGATGCGTTGTTTGATGAAATCCCATTGAGCCTGCGCGCGGCGACCTTGACCGAAGTGCCCTCGGGCATCTCCGAAATGGCTTTGCATCGGTTGATGGCGGAACGGGCGCGACTTGATGAGGTTGAGTTGTGTTTTCTAGGCGCGGGCGCCTATGAGCATCACATCCCTGCGGCGGTTTGGGACTTGGTGGGGCGCGGCGAATTTATGACGGCCTATACGCCTTATCAGGCGGAAGCCTCTCAAGGCACCTTACAATTGATTTATGAATTTCAAACCATGATCACAAGACTTACGGCAATGGATGTGGCCAATGCCTCGGTCTATGACGGCGCAACCGCCTTGGCTGAGGCCATGTTGATGGCGGTTCGAGCCAATAAAACCAATAAAAGTAAGCGGATCGTGGTCGCGGGCAATCTTAACCCCAATTATCATGCGGTCTGTCAGGCCATTGTTAAGAATCAGGGCCTCGTGCTTGAGGTGCTCGATTACGACCCCAAGACCGGCTGTTTAACAACGAATTTAGAGGCGGCTTTAGAGGGCGCCGCAGCCTTGGTCATCAGTTACCCTAATTTTTTTGGTGGGCTCGATGATGTCGATTATTTGACAGACCAAGCGGCCAGCGCGGGCGTCCTTGTGATTGGGGTGGTTAATCCGACGGCTTTGGCATTGATCAAGCCGCCGGGCGAATGGGGCGTTCGGGGGGCGGATATCGCGGTCGGTGAGGGTCAACCGCTTGGAATTCCGCTCGCATCGGGGGGGCCTTATCTGGGCTTTATGTGTTGTCGACAGCAATTTGTGCGGCAGATGCCCGGTCGGATTATTGGCAAGACCGTGGATCAAACAGGCCAGCCAGGCTATACCCTGACCTTGCAAGCCCGGGAGCAGCACATCAGGCGGGGCAAGGCGACGTCTAACATCTGCACTAACCAAGGACTCTTGGTCACCGCGGCCACGATTTACATGAGTTTGTTAGGCAATGAGGGCATGCGACAGGTGGCGCTCGCCTCCCATGCAGGGATTAATGTGTTGACCGAGGCGGCCTGCCAAATCGAAGGGGTGACGGCACGCTTTAGCGGGCCCGTGTTTCATGAACGCGTCCTGTCTTTACCGGTGGATGCAAGCCGAGTGGTTGATAAAATGGCCGAACAAGGCGTTCTGCCGGGGCTTGCGCTGGGAACTTGGGGGGAGGCCCTGAATCATTGCTTATTAGTCAATGTGACCGAAACCAAAACGCCTGCAGACATTGATCGGTTTGCGAGTTTACTTGCTGAGGTGATCGAGGAGGTCCGAGCGACATGTTGATCTACGAGCACAGCCGGCCCGGCCGTATGGCCAGGGCCCAGTATGTTTCGGCCGAAGGATTACCCTCGGAGTTGGCCGTCGGCCTAGGCGCGCATTTACGGAACAGTTCCCCGGGGCTACCAGAGGTGTCTGAACTTGAAGTGGTTCGGCATTACACCAATTTATCGTCGAAGAATTTTGCCATCGATAAACAGTTTTACCCGCTCGGGTCTTGCACCATGAAATATAATCCGCGGGGCGCCCATGCAGCGGCCAGCATCCCCGGTTTCTTAAGGCGGCATCCGCTGGCGCCGGATGCCAATAGCCAAGGGTACTTGGCCTGTGTCTACGAGCTGCAAAACTACTTAAAAGACGTGACCGGGATGCAGGCGGTGTCCTTGACCCCGATGGCCGGCGCCCAAGGCGAATTTGCCGGGGTTGCGATGATTCGTGCTTACCATCAGAAGCGGGGCGATGACGAGCGGGTTGAGATTCTGGTGCCCGAAGCGGCCCACGGCACGAATCCCGCAACGGCCGTTATGTGCGGGTTCGTTGTTCGAGAAATTCCGGTGACGAAAGAAGGTGATGTGGACCTTGAAGCTCTGAAGGCGGCCGTCGGCCCAAGAACGGCGGGTCTCATGATGACCAATCCGTCAACCTGCGGCGTGTTTGAGCGTCAGATTCAGGAAATCGCTCAGACCGTGCACGATGCCGGGGGTCTGCTGTATTACGATGGCGCGAACTTGAACGCCATCTTAGGCAAAGTCCGGCCGGGTGATATGGGGTTTGATGTGCTGCATATGAACCTGCATAAAACCTTTGCCACCCCCCACGGTGGGGGCGGCCCCGGTTCGGGGCCTGTGGGTGTGGGCGCGCGCTTGGCGCCGTTTTTACCCACGCCAACGGTTGGTTTGGATGATCAGGGCGGTTATCGCTGGCTGGATGAGAACGATATCCCGGACACCATCGGCCGGTTATCGAGTTTTATGGGCAATGCGGGCATCCTGCTCAGAGCCTACGCCTACGCTCGATTGCTGGGCGCCAAGGGCATGAATCGGGTCGGAGAATACGCAACGCTCAATGCGAATTATCTGGCGAAATCGTTGGAGAAGGCGGGCTTTACGCTGGCCTATCCGGCGCGGCGTGCGACCCATGAATTCATTGTGACCCTTGCCAGCGAAGCCAAGCATCAGCAGGTAACCGCCATGGATTTTGCGAAACGCCTGCTCGATTATGGCTATCATGCGCCAACCACTTATTTTCCCTTATTGGTCCCCGAGTGTTTGTTGATTGAGCCGACGGAAACCGAGTCGAAAGCGGAAATCGATGGTTTTGTGGCCGCGATGGCCCAAATTCGGGAGGAAGCCCTGACCGATCCAGAACTGGTGACCACAGCGCCGCACACCTTGCCGGTTACGCGCTTGGATGATGTCAAGGCAGCAAGGGATTTGGATTTGGCGTTTAAGGTCAGCGCTTAAGACTCGCGCGATGTCCTGAGGCTAATAATTGGCCAGCCCTCGGTTTCAGCGTGCGCTCGCAGCACCGGGTCCGGGTCGACGCAGATCGGATAATCGACCCGTTGAAGCAATGGCAGGTCGTTTCGACTGTCGGAATAAAAGGTACTGCCTTGTAGGGTGAACGGTTGATCTTCGAGCCAGAGCATGAGGCGATCCACCTTACCTTGACCGAGGGTTGCGATGCCCGGCACTTGGCCGGTGTATTGGCCGTTTTTGATTTCAGCAACCGGGGCGAGCAGTGTCTCGATGCCGAGCCGCGAAACAATCGGGCGGGTAATGAAGTCAAGGGTTGCGGTAATCACCATAACAAAATCGCCTTGGGCCTGATGCTGCGCAATTAAGGCGCGAGCTTTCGGTAAGATCATGGGTTCGATAACGTTCGTCATAAACTCCCCATGCAGGGCGTTCAAGGTCTCCCGGCGAATACGGGCCAGGGGTGCGCAGGAAAATGCCAAGTAGCGGGCGACATCCAGCTCGCCGTTACGATATTGTTGATAAAAGCGATCATTTTCAGCTTTAAAGTGCTCGGCATCGACCAAAGCCTTTGAAACGAGGAATTCGCCCCAAGCATGATCGCTGTCACCGCTAAGGAGCGTTTCATCCAGGTCAAAAATAGCCAGTGGCAAAAGCGGACTCCTGTCGATTGCGGGTATGATCCATGGTATAGGTGGACTCTCTGCCGAAAGTCGGCAACTTAAAGTATAGGGTGTCTGGGAACAAATCAATATGATTGATCAACAGGGTTATCGTCCGAACGTGTGTATCGTCATCGCGAATAGCGCGGGACAATTGTTCTGGGGCAAGCGCCGCCAGCAGTCGGCATGGCAGTTCCCTCAGGGCGGTATTGAAGCCGGAGAATCGGTTGAGTCGGCGTTATATCGCGAGCTTCAAGAGGAAACCGGATTGGTTTCGGAGCAGGTTCAGCTGATTGCGGTGACCAAACAGTGGTATCGCTATCGGTTGCCGAAGCACATGCTGAAAAATAATCAGTCAAATTATGTTGGCCAAAAGCAAAAGTATGGATTGTTAAAAATTTTGGATGACCAGCATCAGTTCGTGTTGGATCAGGATCGACATCCAGAATTTGATGATTGGGCTTGGGTGCCCTATTGGTATCCAGTGGGTGAGGTTTGGGCACCGAAGCAGGAGGCTTATCGACGGGCGTTAAAAGAGCTCGTCCCCTTTTTAAGGCTATGCTTGCCAGAGGTTAAAGATCGTGCTCGAAGCACTTCGTAGAGTTGTCCAAGAGGTCAGCACAGCGCCGGATTTAAATACGGCGCTTGAGACGACCGTTGACCGTGTGCGCACCATTATGGCAACCGAAGTCTGTAGCGTTTACTTGCTCGATGACAAACAAAACCGCTATGTGTTTAGAGCAACCCGCGGCCTCAATCAGTCCGTTGTGGGCAAGGTCAGTCTCGGGCTGGGCGAAGGCTTGGTGGGCTATGTGGCCGAGCGGGCAGAGCCCCTTAACGTTGAAGCGGTGACCCAGCACCCACGGAATCAATATATCGCCGAAATTGGTGAAGATGAATTTAACGCCTTTTTGGGGGTGCCGATCATTCATCAAGGCCAAACTCTGGGCGTCTTGGTTGTTCAGCAGCGCCAAAAGCGGCGCTTTGATGAAAGCGAAGAAGCCTTTTTAGTGACGCTTTCGGCGCAGTTAGCGGGCCTCATTGCGCACGCGAAAGTGACCGGACTGCTGGCAGTGAGTCGTCGAAAATCATCGCGCAGTTTTCGCGGTGCGCCCGGCGCGCCGGGCGTTGCACTTGGCATCGCAATCGTTATTTATCCCTCGGTCGATCTGAGCCAAGTGCCTTATCGAAAAGTGAGAAATGTCACGCGCGAAGTCGATCGATTTACGAAAGCCGTGGCAGAGACGCGAGCCGAAGTTGAAGGCATCGCCAAAAAAATGGCGAAGGATCTTCGTGAAGACACCTTAGGATTGTTTGATGCCTATTTGATGATGCTCGATGAGGGCGCGATTCCCAAGGAAGTGGTTCAACGGATTAAAAAAGGCCAGTGGGCTCAAGGTGCGTTAAAGCAAACGATTGAGGCTCACCTCGCTCGGTTTGATTTGATGGAGGATGCCTATCTGCGCGAACGCGCCAATGATTTAAGAGAGCTGGGCAATCGCATGCTCAGTCACTTGGAAAAGCGTAACCGCCGTCGGCTCCATTTCCCCAAGGACACCATTCTTGTGGGCGATGATTTGTCGCTATCAGATTTGGCCGCGGTGCCCAGAGAGCGATTAAAAGGGTTGGTTTCGGGTCGAGGCTCGGTTAATTCTCATTTGGCTATTTTGGCAGAAGCCCTCGGGGTCCCGACGGTCATGGGCGTTCAAGACCTTCCGATGCCCTTGATTGATGGCGGCGACATGATTGTCGATGGTTTTCAAGGGGTGATCGTAACCGCGCCCACCAATACCCAGCGTCAGCAATACCGAAAGCGAGCGGAGGAAGAGGCTGAACTGACCCGGGATTTAGAAGGGTTGGCCGCAGAGCCATGTATCACACTCGATGGGCATCGGATGCGGCTTTGGGTGAACACTGGATTGTTTTCCGATGTTGCTCGATCTTTGGAGCGCGGTGCAGAAGGTGTGGGACTGTATCGAACAGAAATCCACTACATGATGAGCGAGGCCTTCCCAACAGAAGAAGAGCAGCGCCAAATCTATCGTGAGCATTTATTAGCCTTTTCGCCAAGGCCGGTCACCATGAGAACCCTCGATATTGGGGGCGATAAAGCGCTGCCTTATTTTCCAATCCAAGAAGATAATCCCTTTTTAGGTTGGCGTGGTATCCGGGTGTCCTTAGATCATCCGGAAATTTTTATCGCGCAGATCCGAGCCATGATTCGCGCCAGTGAAGGCATCGACTGCTATCTTCGAATTATGTTGCCGATGGTGAGCAGCATTGCCGAAGTGGATATGGCCAAACAATTAATCGATCAGTGTGTTCGGGAAGTTGAAGAAGAGGGGGTTATTTTCAAACGACCCGATATTGGCGTGATGATTGAAGTCCCTGCAGCGGTTTACCAAGCAGAAGATATTCTGAAGCGGGTGGATTTCTTGTCTGTTGGTAGTAACGATTTGGTCCAGTATATGCTCGCGGTCGATCGAAATAACGCGCAGGTGGCAGGGCTCTACCAGGAATTTCATCCGGCAGTGTTGAAGGCGTTGAAGCAGGTTGCTGATGCGGCCATCAAGGCGGGTAAAGGGGTTGGTATTTGTGGGGAGATGGCGGGCAATCCGGGCGCTGCCTTGCTGCTCATGGCGATGGGATATCAGGTTTTATCCATGAACTCCCCCAACCTGTTGGTGGTTAAGAAGGTTCTGACCAGCCTCACCTTAACGGCGGCCAAAGCCCTGCTTGATGAGGTCTTACAGCTTGAAACGGCCCAGGAGATTAAACGCCGAACCGATGAGACGTTGGCCGAGGCGGGGTTGGGGCAATTGATTCGCGTTCGACGCTAGGGCCGCACCTGGTAGTTAAAATTGGCTCTGTCGCCCAGCGCGCCGCCGGGTTGGAAGCCTTGCTCTGTGAAAAGAACTTGCCCGGATTGTTCGATGAGTAAAGCCGATGACACGCAGGTGCCGTAATCTTCGGCGGCAATGAAGCTGTTCGAGAATGGGCGTGCGTCACCGGCCGCTCGCAAAATTTCCAGAAGCCCATCGATTTCAATGTCTGGGTCCGCGATGACCGATCCAAGACGTTCCTGGCCCTCGGTCACTTTTGGCCAGTCGCAGTTTAAACGTTGATTGGATAAGCCATAGATCCCCGGGGACAAACGTTGCAGCGTTTCGCTCAGGTTGTTGCCATAAAATAAACCGGTGTTATCCATCAGCAATACATTAAACCCGCGATAATCTTCCCGATAGGGTCCAACCCCTTGGTAAAAGGCCTCAGCGCTCTGATCACCGCACAAAAACCGTTGCGCTAAATCGCCCCGACTTCGGGTCTTGTGCGCATCACTCGGGGCGCGGCGGAAGTTGGTCACTGCTGCAAATCGACCCTTGTCATCCACGCCGAGCCAGGTGCCGCCAGCTTCCAAATCACGACCCGCCAATACGGTCGGGGCATCAGACCAGAATGTGGCAGAAGCTGAGGGTCTGCCGTAGAATTCGTCCCGATTAGCGGCGACGATCAGGCGATGGTGTTCATTCGGTTGGTAGGCCAATAAGATGAGGCACATATCGCGGGCGATCCAAAAGCGCGGTGAAGGCAACATAATAGCAGAAGGCACTGAGGGCCAGCCATGTTCAACTATCCTAATATTGATCCGGTGGCGGTGTCGCTTGGTCCGCTCAATATTCATTGGTATGCCATTTCCTATTTATTGGGTTTCCTGCTTTGTTGGCGCATTTTGTTGAGCATGAGTCCGATGCAACGACAACCTTGGACGCGAGAGGCGCTTTGGGATTTGATTTCGTATGGCGTCTTCGGTGTGATTTTGGGTGGCCGAATGGGCTACGTCTTATTTTATGGCTTTGAACAATTTTTAAACGACCCGTTATCGCTTTTGCGGATCTGGCAGGGTGGTATGTCCTTCCATGGTGGTCTTTTGGGCGTCATTGCGGCGCTGGCGCTGTATGCTCGGCGTACGGGCCGCAGGTTTTTAGACGTTACCGATTTTGTGGCCCCGGGCGCACCGCTGGCATTGGGGCTGGGTCGTGTCGGTAATTTTATTAATGGGGAGCTCCCTGGCCGGATCACCGATGTGCCTTGGGCATTGATTTATCCCGGCGATGTGGTGGGTCGACATCCCTCGAGCCTGTATCAGATGAGCCTTGAGGGCCCTGTGTTGTTTGCCTTGGTCTATCTTATCGCTCGGCGGCGGCGGGGCCTCGGGTTTAACTCGGGCGCTTTTTTGGTGTTGTACGCCCTGTTTCGTTTCACCACGGAATTTTTTAGAGCGCCGGATCCCCACATGGGGTTCGTCGCGTTAGGCTGGATGACCCAGGGCCAAGCGCTGTGCGTGCCTATGGTAATATTGGGCCTGTTCTTAATGGTCCGGTCTCAATCTCACGAGGGGGCAGCGAACCACACCATTACGACGGTGAAAAATAAGGCTCGGAAAAGGAAAACCAAATGATCATAGCGCCAAAAATAAAAGGGTTTCTCTGTATCACAGCCCATCCAGCCGGCTGTGCTGCCGAAGTCATGGGTCAGATTGATCAGATTAAACGCGGTGGCAGGATCCCCAATGTGCCCAAGCGGGTGCTGGTGATCGGTGCGTCAGGGGGCTATGGTCTGGCAACTCGGATCACGAGTGCATTTGGTGGTGGCGCCGAAACCATCGGTGTTTTCTTTGAGCGGCCTGCCCTAAAGGGTCGAACGGCGTCGCCCGGCTGGTATAAGTCGGCGGCGTTCAGCCAGGCTGCTGAAGCGGCGGGGCTTTATGCCAAAAACTTCAATGGAGACGCGTTTTCCCAGGCCATGAAAGACGCGGTGATTAACCAGATCAAAGCAGATTGGGGCCAAGTGGATATGGTGGTGTATTCGTTGGCAGCGCCGGCAAGGACCTTGGCTTCTGGAGAGACGGTTCGGAGCGTACTGAAACCCATTGGCGAGTCCTTTAGTGGATCAACCATTGACTTTAATTCTCGCGAGTTACGACGGGTTGCGTTGGCGCCTGCGGATGACGATGAAATTGCCGCAACGGTAAAAGTGATGGGGGGTGAAGATTGGGAAGACTGGATCGGGCAGCTGAAAGACGAAGGCTGTTTGGCTGAGGGTTGTTTAACCACCAATTACACGTACTTAGGCAGCGAGGTAACCTGGCCAATCTACTACCACGGCACGATTGGGCGGGCCAAAGAAGACTTGGACCGGGCGGCGCGAGCGATGTCATCCGTACTTGCGGAGGTTAACGGTCAGGCGAATGTCATTGTGATGAAGGGATTGCTCACGCAAGCGGCGTCCGCCATCCCTGGGATGAGTGTTTATCTTTCATTGTTGTTTAAAGCGATGAAAGCGGAAGGCACCCACGAGGGTTGTTTAGAGCAGGTGGATCGATTGTTCCGAACCCAATTGTTTAGTTCGCCGCAACGGCGGGATGACGCGGGTCGCATCCGGATGGATGACTGGGAGTTAAAGCCAGAAATCCAAGCCTATGTGCAATCCCACTGGGGTCAGATTACCCAAGATAACCTCGATGAGTTGACTGATTTTGAAGGGTACCGGCAGGCCTTTTTGAATTTGCATGGGTTCAATTTTGCGAGTGTTGATTATGCCGCCGAACAGGACCCGGACGTGTTGATGGCGCTTCAAGAGCTCTAATTCTTATCTTGGCTTGCAGTAATGCCCGCAAGTTTTGCAGCATTGTCGGTTAGGCGATTCGGCTGATTTTGAGACAATCAGGCTCATGCTGGCCTTTCAATTCCACAATCAGATCGCGCGCTTACGACAGTTTGCGTTTGGCCTGGTCGCGCTGATCGTTTGGTCAGCGAATGATTCAGCCGGGATGGGCCTTGTTGGGCCTCTGTTATTGGTGAGCTACCCCATTGGGCTGCATTCGACTTTGCGGCACGTCAAAGTAATTGCCGATAACCTGGATCGAGCCTTTGTACTCGATGCCCTGATCGTTTGCCTCATCCTTATGACCCAACCTTTGGGGTTACTGAGCCAGATTGCTTTATTTGGGGGCATGGCCTTTACGGCGCGCTTATGCCTTCTGCCAACGTCACCGTCGTATCAAGTTATCCGTTTCATACTTCTCGGGGCCTTAGCTTACCTGGGGCCGTCGGTGATCGAGGGTTTAAAGCAGATCGGATTAGAGCAAAGCCTGGGGTTGGTCTTACTCCTTGGGCTCTGTTTTTTTTCGGCTCGGACCGCAGGGTTGATCAGTTCAGAACGCGCTCGTTTGTTTCAAGCGGCAAAGCAGGCCCATCAGCAAACAACACTTCAATTCGCCAGTGTGAAACCTTACTTATCGAAACCGTTGTTGGCGTCGGCAACACAAACCGATCTGCCGCGGCGATTACCGCTCATTATTTTCTTTGCGGACCTCATCGATTCAACCGGTGCTGCAGAACGACTCGCTGAAGACGCGTTCACAGACTTTCTCAGCGAGTATCTAATGCGAATGGGCCAATTGGTCCTACGATTCGAAGGCACCCTCGACAAATATACGGGCGATGGGTTGATGGTTGTTTTTGGCCTAGATGGACAGCGATCTCAGCAAGCGCTAGCACGGCAATGTGCGCTGATGGCGCTGGCGATGCGCCGAGAATTTCAGCAACTTCAGGCTGATGGCTTAGCCACGGGTCAGCCTTTTAAAACGGGTCAACGGATGGGCATTCACGCTGGTGTTTGCCTTGCCGGTAGTGTCGGTTGTGCAGACCAGCTTAACTTCACGGTTCTTGGGCGAGCCGTGCATGTTGCTGCGCGTCTGGAACAACATGCTGACCTGAATGAAATTTTGGTTTCTGCCGAGTTTGTACAGCTGCTGGGTGCTGAATTTGCGCTTGAGTCGCGGCCACCTGCAACGGTCTCTGGCTTAAAGCGTCCCTTGCAGAATAGTGCGCTGCTTGATTAACCCTTTTGCTCGCAAGACTCGGTATAATCATGATTTTTGTGGGACTGGCTTATGAACGATGCGCTTTTAAATTCTGCCTTTTTGCGGGCTTGTCGTGGTGAGGTCACCGACTATACGCCGATTTGGCTGAACCGCCAGGCTGGGCGATATATGCCCGAGTATCATCAAGTAAAGGGCAATACCCCGAGCCTGGATTTTTTTAAAACCCCTCATTTGGCGGCGCAAGTCACTTGTGATGCCCAGCGGATTCTGGGGGTTGATGCCGCAATTTTGTTTGCCGATCTGCTACCGATCTTAGAGCCCATGGGGTTAGAGCTGGATTATTTACCCGGCTTTGGACCCAAGATCGCCAATCCAATTCGAAGCACTGCGGATATTGATGCGGTTCGGCTAACCCCGAGCGGTGAATCGATGCCGTATATTCGGGAAGCCATTGGCCTAATTCGCGCTGAATTGCCGGAGGATATTCCTTTAATTGGGTTTGGCGGCGCACCCTTTACGCTCGCGTCCTATGCCATCGAGGGTCAGGGCTCCAAAAATTATGTTCATGTGAAACAGTTAATGTATGGCGATCCAGTTGCCTGGCATGTACTGATGGAGAAGATCACCGATGCCGCGATCGATTATCTCAATGAACAGATCGATGCGGGGGTGCAAGCGGTTCAGATTTTTGACAGCTGGGTCGGCGCATTGGGGCCAAGCGAATTTGAACGCTTTGTTCAACCCCACAGTCGGAGATTGTTTGACGGCATTAGCGGTCAGGTACCGGTCATTCACTTTGGTACGGGTAATCCAGCATTGTCGGGCGCAATGGCCCGCAGCGGTGGGGATGTATTGGCTTTGGATTGGCGAAGCGACTTAATGGCAACCTGGGATGAAACCGGGGTTACCGCGGTTCAAGGTAATTTGGATCCGATTGTCTTGTGCGCGACGCAAGCCGCGGTTGTCTCTGAAGCAGATCGGTTGCTAACCGCTGTTGGTGCGAGACCCGGCCATGTGTTTAATTTAGGCCATGGCATCATTCCAGAGACCCCAGTTGATCACGTCAAGGCGTTGGTGGATTTTGTCCATGAGCGATCGGCAGTCCTGCGGCAATGAACCCAGCTCAAATTAAGAGACGGTTCTGAAAAACACTTTGGCGTTTCTCTGCCAGTTATAAAGCGCTTGCTTGTCTTCGGGCAAATCCGTGATCGAGGTTGCTTCAAAGCCTCGTTCCAGGAACCAATGGGCCGTTTGGGTGGTTAAGACAAAAACCCGATCGATGGCTTGCGCTTTAGCGGACTGAATCAGTGCCTTAAGCAACCTGTCGCCGTGGTCTAAATCTCGGTGCAGGGGATCCGTCACAAGACAGGCAATCTCGGCGCCATGACGAAAAGGATACAGTGCGCCACAGCCAATGATCAGGCCTTCCTGAACAATCACCCAGAACCGGTTCAACTCTGATTCGATCAATTCCCGCGAGCGTTTAACCAGTGCGCCCGTCGCTTCAAGCGGTTCAATGAGGGCCAGAATGCCGTGGATATCGATTAATTGCGCGGGTCGAAGTTGAGCCGAAGGCGTTTGAACAATTTGGGTGCCGCAGCCTTCCCGAGTGAACAATTCTTCTAATAAGGCGCCGTCGCGGGCGTGATGAATCAGATGACATTTTGTCGCCGTTGAGCGAACAACCGTTTTGGCGGTTGTTAAGAGGCTGGTGAGGCTTGGCCACTGCGCCGGGTCCAGCGCCGCGCTGGTTAACTCGCTAATGGCTTGACCGGCTTCATCGACAAGACCATCTTGATCGATAAAATAAATCAGTTTGTCCGCCTGGAGCGCGGTTGCGATCTCGCCGGCGAGGACCGTTGGGTCCAAGCCAAAGGTTTCGCCAGAAAGCGAATAACCCAAAGGCGGGACGATCACCAAAGCGTGCTGATCCAGACTCTTTGCCATCTCAAGGTGGTTCACGCGACGAACAATGCCGTCGTGTTCTTGATCGACGCCGTTGAGAATGCCGAGAGGCTGCGCTTTGATAAAATTGCCAGAGACCGCAACGAGATCTGAAGATTGGCTGACGGCATTGGGCAAGCCTGCTGAGAGCTGCGCCAGCAGGCGTTGGGTTGTGCCCCCGGTTTGTTCGAGATAAGCCTCGAGATTGCTTGCTGTAATAACAGGATGACCTGTTTCAGAATCGGTCTTAACGTTGAGCGTCCCGGCGTTTGCGTGCACCACCACCAAGCGAACCCCCAGGGCATGCAACAACGTTAAATCTCTCGCAATGCTGACAAACGCACTCGGCCTGAGTGCGCTTTGATCCAAGCTGACCACAAAGGTTTTATTGCGATGGGCATAGATATAAGGTGACGCGGTTCTAAACCATCGGATGGGATCTTGTTCGACGCTCATGCTGGACCTAGTTGAATTAAGCTTGCGAGGGTTGATTATACTCGCCATCGCGTGTTTTCGCTTAGTGGCCGAGGCGCTAAATGCGTTGGGGGTTTGCGCAGCAGCCGATACCAATACCGCTGTGGATCAAGGCACTGCTAATATTGGTCATGTCTTAATGGCATTGAGCAGCAGCTAAAGGATTGTGAATCTATGCAACAAGAGAAATTAACGGTCGCGGGATTAGTTCAAGATTTGGTTTCGGATCAACGACTGTCTGTCGCCGATGCAAAGCTGTTTGCCGCCGGGGTACGGCAAAGCCGAACCAAAATAAGTCATCCCATTGAGTTAATCGATGCGGCAGGCCTGACGGATATGGCCAATCCGGCGCAAACCCTGACGGCGGAAACCTTGATGCTTTGGCTCAGCAAAAGATCAGACCTGTCTTATTATCGGGTTGATCCGCTTAAAATCGATACCCCTTTAGTGACCCGCGTCATGTCCAGCGAGTTTGCCCGGCGCCATCAGATTTTGGCGGTTGAGGTGAATACGCGAGAAATCCTGATCATCTGCAGTGAGCCCTATGTCACCACTTGGGTCAGTATGATTGAGCAGTCTCAGATCGGGAAAACCATTGTGCGGGCGCTGGCCAGTCCGGCTGAGATCCGGCGCTATATTGATGAGTTTTACGCGATGGCGAACTCGGTCAAAAAGGCGTCAGCCCAAGGGTTGGCGGCGAGTGCACTGGGTAACTTGGAGCAAATGGTTGAGCTCGGCCAACTGGACACGATGGAGGCCAATGACACGCATATTGTGAATATCGTTGACTGGCTGTTGCAGTATGCCTTTACCCAACGCGCCAGTGATATTCATATTGAACCTCGGCGCGAAAAGGGTGCAACCCGGTTCAGAATCGACGGCATTCTGCATACCGTTTACGAATTGCCCATGCCCGTTGTGAGCGCGGTTGTTAGCCGAATCAAGACATTAGGGCGGATGAATGTTGCTGAAAAACGCAGGCCCCAAGACGGGCGGTTGAAAACGAGGACACCCAACGGCCAGGAAATAGAGCTTCGGTTATCAACCCTACCCACCGCTTTTGGCGAAAAGCTGGTGATGCGGATCTTTGATCCGGCGATTTTGCTCAAATCTTTTTCCGAGCTTGGCTTGGAAGCGCAAGAGCAGGTGGTCTGGGCGCAAATGGTTGGCCAGCCGAATGGCATTGTTCTGGTAACGGGCCCCACAGGCTCGGGTAAGACGACGACCTTATATACCAGCTTAAAGCAGCTGGCGACCGAGATGGTCAATGTCTGCACCATCGAAGATCCGATTGAGATGGTGGAAGACGCGTTTAATCAAATGCAGGTTCAGGCAAATATTGACTTATCGTTTGCTGAAGGCGTGCGGGCGCTGCTTCGACAGGACCCAGATATTATTATGGTGGGTGAGATTCGAGATCTCGAAACGGCCGAAATGGCGATTCAAGCGGCGTTGACCGGCCATCTGGTGATTTCAACGTTACACACGAACGACGCCCCGGCGGCCATTACGCGAATGCTTGAACTGGGCGTGGCCCCTTATTTAATCAAGGCGACGCTGTTGGGGGTCATGGCGCAACGGTTGGTCCGTACTTTTTGTCCACATTGTCGCTATGACATTGAGCCAGACCTTGAGGGCTGGGCAGAATTGGTTCATCCCTGGGGGATTGAGCCGCCGGTTAAAATGGCCGCGGCAACGGGTTGCCAGGAGTGCCGAGAAACCGGTTTTAAAGGTCGCGCCGGCCTTTATGAGCTTTTGACCATGAGTGATCCGGTGAAGCAGTTGGTGGTTAGTCATGCAGATGCCGGCCAGATCCGCAAAGCCGGCATGCAAGCCGGGATGCGCACCTTAAGGCTAAGCGGCGCAGAAAAAGTGGCTCAGGGTGAAACGAGCATTGCTGAAGTGCTGCGGGTTGCGCCCGTTTCAAGTTACGAGTGATGCCCTTGGTCTTGTCTCACCTCAGGCGTCGTAGAGGGCCGAGTGTCCGTGCTCGGTTGATTTGAACCGACGGTGGACCCACCAATATTGCTCTGGCGCGTCATTGATGGCGTGCTGGATTTGGCGGTTGATGAGGCTTGTATCCTCTAGATCGGATTGGGTTGGAAAAGGGGTTTCTGGCGTTTTGATCACCACCGAATAACTGCCGTCAGCGTGGCGGTAGTGACTCATGAAGACCACCTTGGCGCCGGTTAAGCGGGCAATGCGATTCGCGGCCGTTGTGGTCGCGGCCGGCATGCCAAAAAACGGTGCAAAGACCGCATTCTGGCGCCCGTAATCCTGGTCGGGCGCGTACCAAAGGCGATTGCCAGCTTTAAGATTTCGAATAACCCCTCGAATATTATGTTGGTCCAGCGCCTGCTTGAAATGATGACCCCGGCCGCGTTGCATAAGCCATTCAAGCACCGGATTTTTATTGGTTTTATACATCACATTAAAGGGTCTTTGGCGGCTGAGTAAGGCGCCGGCTAAATCAAGGGTGGCAAAGTGCATACCGATGATCAGAATCCCAGGATCGGTTTCAGTTCGATCCAGATGTTCAAGGCCGATGAAGCGCACGGTCAAGTCTTTGAGTTTTTCGGGGTGCAACCAAGTGGTTCCGGTTTCAATCAAACCCTCAGCGGTTGAGCGAAGGTTGGCCTGCAGTAGTTGCGCGTGTGCCTCGGGCGTCAAATCTGGAAAGCAAAGCCCAAGGTTCACCCGGGCGATCCGGACGCGCCGGGGCGCAAGGTAAACTGCGCCGCGCCCCAGCAGTCTTGCAAGTCGCCGACGCGTTGTTTGAGGCAATCTAGTTAAAACAAAGGCGAGCGCAATCCCGGTCCAAGTCAGCCAGTAGCGCGGATGAAAGAGGTTAAGGGAATGTTGATAACGCGTCTGCACGGTAAAGGCTCCATCGATGGGCCATTGTAAGGTGAAAATCGGTCTTTATAGAAATCAGGCTGGTAGCGCCCAGTGGGGCATTTCACCATAATAAATCGCCAGATAGTCAATCAGGCTGTGCACTCGACGCGGAAGATGCCGGGTCTGGGGATAGACCGCATGCACACCATTACAAAAATCGAAAGCAGGAAATGATTAGAAAAGCCCAGGAACGATTGAGGATGCCCCGTGCATCCTCAATACAATGGTTACGGGCTCTGGTGTCCAGAAGCTGGATGAGCGAGTAGGCTGGCCTACTCGCTTTCAGCGTCGGTAATAACGCGGTCAATGACATGAATGATGCCGTTGGTGGTGTAGAGGTCGCTGGAAGTCACCGTGGCGCCTTGGATGAGTAAGTTACCATCTTCAATAGCGACCCCGACTGTTTTTCCAGAGAGTGTTTCAACCATGGTCCCGTTCAACGAGTAGGCAGTAACAGAGTCGACTGCTGAACCCGCGATGACGTGGGTTGTCAGCAGCGTTGTCAATGCTTCGGCGTCTGCCAACAGCGCGGTCAGCTGATCGGCATCAATCAGGTCGAAAGCGGCGTCGGTGGGCGCGAACACGGTGAGTTCGCTGTCGGGATCGCTCAGTGCATCAACGAGGCCGGCAGTTTCAAGTGCGGACACCAAGGTCGTAAACGCCCCAGCAGCGATGGCAGTGTCAACAATATTTGCTGTTATATCGCCTTTGGGAGGCGGTGGCAGCATCACATTGTCGATAACATGAATGACGCCATTTGATGCCATGACGTTGGCGCTAGTGACAGACGCCAAGTTTACAGTGAGTCCAGTATCGCTTAGTGAAAGCGCCGTTCGGCCACCCGACTTTACGGCGGTTGCATTGGCCATTTCGAGAATGGACTGATCGGATGCTGCGACCGAGATTGCCCCGTCGGCAAGTACGACCGCATCAGCGTAGACGTGGTAAAGCAGGATATCTGCGAGCCGTTCTGGGTCCGCTAGCAGCCCATTAATGACGTCTGCACCAAGTTTCGCGAAGGCTGCATCGGTGGGCGCAAATACCGTGTAGCTTTTATCCGCGTCGGTTAACGCACCAACGAGATCGGCGGCGGAAAGGGCGGCAAGCAACGTCTCGAAGCTGCCCGCAGCGGTTGCGACCTCAGCAATATTAAGGGTAGGCGTCGGTAGTCCTGCTGCCCCAACGATGACCGTGTCGATGACATGGATCACGCCATTAGACGCATGAATGTCAGCGATGATGACTTTCGCGCCGCCAACGCGCAATTCGCGCTTACTAGAAATTGAAATCGGTACGTCAGCGCCGCCTACTGTGGCGGCAGCGTCGCCACTGAGCGAGTAGGCTGTGACGGCATCGACAGCGGTGTCGGCGATGACGTGCTGTTGGAGAATTTCAGTTAGATTATCGAGATCAGCCAGAAGCGCCGTCACGTTTGCTGAGCCCATTGCCTCAAAAGCAGCGTCGGTCGGCGCGAATACAGTAAAGGTGTCGGTTTCGCTGGCGAGTAGGGTATCCAGGCCAGTCGCGCCGAGGGCGGCAACAAGTGTGGTGAAGCGCTCGTCGGCTGCCGCAATATTGACGATGGTGCTTTCGCTGGGCGTTGCATCCGCCGGCGGCATCAGAACGGCGTCGATCACATGGATCACGCCATTGTCGGCTTGAATGTCGGTGGCGGTGACCTTAGAAAGGTTCAGGAACAGCGAATCGTTTCTGGCTGATACGCCAACCCGATCGCCATTTGCCATTTCAACAGTCGTTCCCACAGCGTCAGTGGCGGCGGCAGAATCGAGCGCGGTACCACTCACTACGTGATAAAGCAGGATGTCGGACAAGGTATCCGGATCAGCTAAAAGATCATTGATTGCCGCCTCACCCAGTAGCGCAAAGGCTGCATCGGTGGGTGCGAAAACGGTGAGCGTTGCGGATCCATCGTCGATTGTGCTCGTCAGGCCTGCTGCATCGATGGCGGCTAAAAGCGTCGTGAAGTCTCCGGCCTCTGTTGCAACGTCGAGTATGGTTGGCGTTGGAGCGGGCAAATCCGCTAGGGGGACCGTCTCGGGTGCTTTCTTATCACTATTGTCACAAGCAGTCAGTGCTAAGCAAGCAAAGAGAAGGCCGGTGAGTCTATTCAGTAAACGCATGATTGTTATCCTTTATTGTTCGCATTTTCTTCACAGTACGCTGAGTCTTTTGGAACAGATCACACTGCTCCTGAACTCAGTAAGAACAAAATTTTTTTATCATGCTAAAAATTCTTATTATCCTTGTTATTTTTGGGAGTCGGGTGAGTTCCCTTTCCAGTTGTTTCAGCTTTGAGTAGAAGGGTCAAAAATTTGGCAAGTCGGCCTTTCGATTCCAGACACCAGCCGATCGAAAACCCTACCGACGTGTCGTCGATGAGCTGGCATTTAAAAAACCGTCGGTTGTTGATCGGTTAGGTCTGTTGGCTGTGAGCGGTTTTGCGGATCATTATCCTAACCTAACCCCAGGCGCGTCAGGATTGTCTGAAGAACATCCGGGTCTTCAATCCTTGTGCAAGTGTAGGGCGAAAATCGATCTTTACAGAAATCCGGCTATGCTAAACTTTTTGGGGTTCTACCCGGTTTTGCTCTGCCTTTAACGGTCTATTCACACAGCGAAGTTCTGATGGTTCGATTTCTCTACAGTATTTTGATGCAGCTCTTGATTCCAGGGGCCCTGATTCGGCTTTGGTTCCGGGGTCGAGCCGAGCCTGCTTATAGACATCACTTGGCAGAACGCTTTGGTCACGTCCCATCGAGCTTGGGGCCCGGCGCGGATATTTGGTTGCATGCGGTTTCGGCCGGTGAAAGCATTGCGGCCGCGCCCTTGATTGAGGCCTTGTTAGCCCAAGGCCATACGCTGGTTTTATCAACGACCACGCCGACTGGACGGGCCCAATTGATGCGCCAATTTTCTGGCCGTGCCGTGATTTGCTACGGCCCCTTTGATTTGCAGCGCTGTATCAAGCGCTTTTTAAATCAAGTCAGGCCCAACCTCGTATTAATGATTGAAACCGAAATTTGGCCCAACTGGATGACTGCTTGCGCGTCGCGAGAGATTCCAGTTGCTTTGCTCAATGCGCGACTCTCTGAGCGATCGTTTCGAGGGTATCAAAAATTAGGGTCGATGATGGGGGCTACCCTGCGTCAGTTCAGCTGGATTGCGGTGCAATCAACCGTCCACGCAGCACGCTTTAAAGCGCTGGGTGCGGCACCGGACCGATTGAGTGTCACAGGTTCGATCAAAGCCGATCAGGTGCTTCCGGCAGACTTTCGGGCACAAGTCGCAGTCATTCAGGAAAAGCTTGCCCACCGGACGCTTTTGTTGGCCGCCAGTACCCATCCGGGTGAAGAGCAGATGCTTTTAGCCGCTTTTAAGGTCTTAAAGGCTAAGCATCCGCAGCTGCTGATGGTGTTGGTGCCGCGCCACGTGCAACGGGCGGCTGAGTTGCAAGCGATGTCTGCACAGCTGGGGTTGATTCAAAGCCTTGCAGACAAGGATCATTTCACGGATGAGACGGATGTGGTGATCGTCAATGTCATGGGCCAGCTGCTTTATTGGTATGGGGCGAGCACCGTTACCTTTGTGGGCGGCAGTCTGGTTCCCCATGGCGGGCATAACTTTTTAGAACCTGCGCTCTGTGGCTGCGCCATTGTGACGGGACCCTGGGTCTTTAATTTTGAAGCCCAGGCCGAACAGTTTCAAAAGCAAGCCGCCTTGACCCTGGTTAATGACGAATCTGAGCTGATCGAGGCGCTCGAAAGGCTATTGGTGGACCCGGTGATCAGAAAGGTGCAGGCCGACAGAGCACGACAATTGGTCGATGAGAGCCGTGGGGCGCTGGATCAATTATTGCTGGGCTTGTCGCCTTGGTTGCCCAGCCGAGGGGATACTTCAAGATGAAAATACTATTTTTATGTACCGGGAATGCCTGCCGCTCACAGATGGCGGAAGGTTGGGCGAGGGCCCTGGCAAAGCCTGCGGCAGTGATCCGGTCAGCAGGGATCATTGCGCATGGTTTAAACCCCCGAGCGGTTCAGGTGATGTCTGAAGTGGGCATTGATATTGGGGCCCATCACTCAAAGGTGATCACCTTAGAGGCCATCGACGCGGTTGATCTGGTTGTGACCGTGTGCGGACATGCTGATGAGCATTGTCCGGTTACGCCGGCGGGGGTTGAAAAGGTCCATTGGCCGCTGACCGACCCGGCTCGGGCCGAGGGTCTTGCGTCTGACATTGAGGCTGTTTTCAGAGCCTCTCGCGATGATATTCGCGATCGAGTGAGGGCTTTGCTGATTCGCTATGATTGCCTTAATCCGTCGGACAACGACAGTTTGGTCGCGAAAAGATGATAGGCTTGTCCGCGAACCAAGGGCTGTGATGAACGTGAAAGACACGAGGAAAAACCGTCGTTATGTGCCGAATCTGAGCGCTGATTTGGAAAGTTGCGATGCGAACTACATTCGGTTTTTACAACTTTTCCCGAATCATCAAACGGCTGATGCGTTGGTCTTTGCGGTGTCGCTTGGTGAGCGTGAGGCCGAAGTTCACTTAAACGTGACGGAGCGCTGTCCGTACACCACGTTTGTTGCGGTCACGGTGACCGGCGGTTTGGACAGTCTTGCCTGGCTGGTGTGGCCGCGATTATCGATTTGTCTATATCATGATCTTTCGACCGCCGAGGTCCTCGCGATCGGTGATCATCAAAAACTGCATCAGCGGTACGAGATGCCGAATAAAGCGCTGCATCATCCCGATGAAAAGTCTCAGGTTAATCGTGCCCTAGGGGAGTTGCTCGCGGTTTGTATTGAGCACGGTCGAACCCTAGAGGCGGTATTGTTTACCGATGATTGATAGCTTCGGGATTCTTTCCCGTTATAATCTCGCGTGAGCCAGGCGCGCTAAAACCTGGGCTGTGTTCAAACCGAAATAAAGTCGAATTCCGGCCGTGTAGCGCGTGCACGGGTCTGCCTTAAGTTGTCATCAAGCGTTGGAAATTAAAATTTATGGCCAGTAATTATCAGTCCGATTCGATCGAAGTTTTAGAGGGCCTGGATCCTGTTAAAAAACGGCCAGGGATGTACACCGAAACGACCCGCCCAAATCATTTGGCCCAAGAGGTGATCGATAATTGTGTCGATGAAGCGCTTGAAGGCCACGCCAATGAAATTATGGTGATTCTTCAAAAAGATGAGGCGATGGTGATCAGTGACAACGGGCGTGGTATGCCGGTGGATTTGCATCAGAAGGAAAAAGTATCTGGGGTTGAGTTAATTTTGACTCGTCTGCACTCGGGCGCCAAGTTCAACAGCGACCACTATCGGTTCTCAGGCGGACTTCATGGGGTCGGGGTGTCGGTGGTCAATGCCCTCTCTGAGCGCTTTGAGGTTTTTGTGAAACGCGAGGGCAGTCTTCATCACATGGGGTTTAAAGATGGGGTTAAGGTTTCGCCCTTAACGATTCTTGAACCGGTGAGTAAGCGCAACACCGGAACCACCATCGAATTCAAACCCAACCCGATCTATTTTGACAGCCCCAAGTTCTCAGTCTCAAGGCTTAAGCATTTGCTGCGGGCGAAAGCGGTGTTGTGTCCTGGGTTACGCGTGATCTTTAAAAACGAGCACGAGGCGAATGTTGAGGATCAAACAACGGAATGGCTGTATGCCGAGGGCATAGAAGATTACCTGTCTTTGGAGCTTGCGGGCTTTGAGGTTTTACCCAGTGAGCCGTTTACCGGTGCGCAGTCGGGCCCAAACGAGGCGGTTGATTGGGCGGTGCAATGGTTGCCTGAAGGTGGCCAGCCCCTGACCGAAAGTTACGTCAACCTGATCCCGACCGGCATGGGCGGCACCCACGTTAATGGGTTTAGAACGGGATTGCTCGAAGCTTTGCGTGAGTTTTGTGAATTTAGAAATTTGTTGCCCAGAGGATTGAAAATTTCTGGAGAAGATATCTGGGAACGATGCGCTTATGTTTTGTCCGCTAAGATGCTGGACCCACAGTTTTCCGGTCAAACCAAGGATCGTTTAAGTAGCCGCGAAATCGCCGGTTACATTTCTTCCGCTGTAAAAGACAGTTTTAGCCTTTGGTTGAATCAGCATACCGAAGAAGGCCAAAAACTGGCAGAGATGGCCATTAACAATGCCCAAGTGCGATTGCGTGCCGGTAAAAAAATTGCGCGAAAGAAGGTCACGACCGGCCCGGCGTTGCCCGGAAAATTGACCGATTGCTCGTGTCAGGATGCGATGATGGGCGAATTGTTTCTGGTCGAAGGGGACTCGGCAGGCGGTTCTGCGAAACAAGCCCGCGACCGAGAAACCCAGGCTATCATGCCGCTCAAGGGCAAAATCCTAAACACTTGGGAAGTTGATTCGGCCGATATTCTTGCGTCCCAAGAGGTCCATGATATTTCTGTGGCACTGGGTATGGATCCAGGTTCGGATGATCTGTCCGGGTTGCGTTATGGCAAAATCTGCATTTTGGCGGATGCCGATTCCGATGGGTTACACATCTGTAGCTTGCTGATTGCCTTGTTTGTTCGCCACTTCCCCGCTTTAGTTCGAGAAGGGCATGTTTTTGTCGCGATGCCGCCGTTGTATCGGGTGGACGTCGGGAAAGAGGTGTTTTATGCGTTGGATGAGTCCGAGCGGGCGGCCATTCTGAACCGCATTGAAAGCCAAAAAATTAAAGGCAAAATTTCGGTTCAACGGTTCAAAGGCCTTGGTGAGATGAATGCGCTCCAACTCAGAGAGACCGCGATGTCCGCCGATACCCGCCGACTGGTGCGATTGACCGTTGAGGACACCAATGAGGTGGATAACCTATTGGATATGCTGCTCGCTAAAAAACGGGCTGGCGATCGAAAAATTTGGCTGGAACGCAAAGGCGACCTGGCCGAGCTGAACTAGATTCAAGGAAAAACCATGACTCTCGAGCAAGATGTCAGCAACATCGAAACCCAATCGCTGGCTGAATTTACTGAAAGTGCGTACCTAAACTACGCGATGTACGTGATCAATGATCGGGCCCTGCCGCATATTGGCGATGGCTTAAAACCCGTTCAGCGACGCATTACCTTCGCAATGAGTGAGCTTCGGTTAACGGCGGATGCCAAGTACATGAAGTCTGCCCGTACCATTGGTGATGTGATCGGTAAATATCATCCGCATGGCGATGCGGCCAGTTATGAAGCCATGGTTTTGATGGCTCAGAGTTTCACCTATCGTTACCCATTGGTCGACGGCCAAGGCAACTGGGGTTCGCCAGATGACCCGAAATCCTACGCGGCAATGCGTTACACCGAGTCTAAGCTGACCCAGTATTCCAAGGTTTTATTGTCCGAACTCGGCCAAGGGACTGTCGACTGGATCCCGAATTTTGACGGCACGATGGATGAGCCGGTTGTATTGCCGGCGCGACTGCCGAACCTTTTGCTCAATGGCGGCACCGGTATCGCTGTGGGTATGGCCACGGATATCCTGCCCCACAACCTCAATGAAATTGTGAGCGCGTGCATCCATTTGCTGGATGCCCCAAAAGCGACGGTTGCCGACTTAATGACCCATGTTTTGGGTCCGGATTTCCCGACCGGTGCAGAGATTATCTCGACCCCTGAAGAAATTCAGCAAACCTATGAGACCGGTCGTGGTTCGGTCCGAGCCCGCGCGGTTTACAGCCTAGAAGCCGGCGAGATCGTCATTGAGGCGCTGCCCTACCAGGTTTCGGGCACCAAAATATTAGAGCAAATTGCGGGCCAGATGCAGGCCAAAAAACTCCCCATGGTGGTGGATTTGCGCGATGAATCGGATCATGAAAATCCAACGCGAATCGTGATCGTGCCTAAAAGCAACCGGATCGATAACCATGCCTTGATGGGCCATCTTTTTGCCAGTACCGATTTAGAGCGAACCTATCGGGTTAATCAAAACGTCATTCAACTCAATGGCCGGCCTGGGGTGTGCTCCCTGCTAGAACTCTTAAGCCAATGGCTAGAGTATCGACAAACGACGGTCTTAAAACGATTGCAGTTCAGGCTGGAGAAGATTTTAGATCGTTTGCACCTTCTTGAAGGCTTGATGATCGCATTTTTGAACATCGACGAAGTCATTCACATTATTCGGACAGAAGATAAACCGAAACAGGTCTTGATCGATCGCTTCGAGCTGAGTGATCGCCAAGCTGAAGCAATCCTAGACTTAAGGTTGCGACAGCTTGCGAAGCTTGAAGAAGTGAGGATCCGCGGTGAGCAGGATGAGCTCGCCGTTGAACGTCAGTCTTTGGAGCAGATCATCGGCTCCAAAGCGAGACTGCGAACTTTAATCAAAAAAGAGCTGATGCAAGATGCCGAGACGTATGGTGATTCCAGGCGCTCAAAAATTGTCGCGCGTCGCGAAGCCCAGGCCTTTTCTGAACGGGATCTGATGTCGAATGATCCCATTACGGTGGTTTTGTCAGAAAACGGTTGGGTGCGCGCGGCGAAGGGTCATGAGGTCAAGGGCGAGGAGTTGAGCTACCGATCTGGCGATCAGTTCTTAGCCGCGGCCCTCGGTAAATCCAATCAAACCGCAGTATTTCTGGACAGCGCGGGCCGCAGTTACGCTCTGGCGGCGTATGCCTTGCCATCGGCTCGGGGTCAAGGCGAGCCACTAACGGGTAAGCTCAACCCGCCGCCTGGGAGTCGATTTACCGGTTTGATTCTAGATGAACCCGAACAAAAGTACCTGATTGTCAGCGATGCCGGGTACGGGTTTATTGGCCGGGTCGAGGACATGATTAGCAAAAACAAGGCTGGGAAATCCTACCTGAGTGTGCCGAATGGCGCGCAGTCGATGCCGCCATACCCTGTCGCTGCGCTCGAAGAGCAGTTGATTGCAGCCTTTACGACCGAGGGTCGGTTGCTCATTTTTCAAGCGAAAGAACTGCCGGAGTTAGCTCGAGGCAAGGGCAATAAGCTGATTAATATTCCAAGCGCGGCGGTAAAAAGCCGGACCGAATATTTGGGTCATGTTGTGATCTTTTCTGAGTCGGATGCGCTGACCGTGTATTCGGGCAAGCGGCACATCACCTTAACGCTTAAAGAGTTGACCCATTATCGCGGTGAGCGCGCCCGTCGGGGGTTGAAGTTGCCTCGGGGCTTCCAAAAAGTTGACCGTGTGGAATTGAAGCGTTGATTAAAGGGTTCTGGTTGGTTCACGGATCGTTAGAGTGTGCAGGACAAGGTCTGAGGCAAAGGATGAGGACAGTGGTGCGGTTTGAAAAGCTGCACCTAGGATAGGGCCCAGCTGGGTCTTGGTTTGATCGTCTAAAACCAGGTTGCCACGGCTGAGAGACGCCAGATACTTGACCCGCTTGCCGAGGGCGCCAGACGCCTCGGCCTGGTCTACACCGAAGGCCATGCGCGCGTTGAGGCCCGGTACCTCGTTCAATTGTGGGTGTATTGCTTTAAAAAATTCGAGGCCAAGGTGGGCTGGGTCGGTCTGATTAAAGCGGACCTCGTAATCCCCGGGTAAAAGCTCGGTCAGTTTGCCAAGATGCTGGGCGGCGGTTGCCTTGAGTTCCGCTAAAGGCACGAGACGTGCTGGCGTGAGTTTGATTGAAAAGATCGCGACCAAGGTGCTCTTGGAGGGTCCGGGCGGATCGAGCGCGGTCGACCTTGGCGTAGCGCGCCGCTCGATCTTCAAGCTAAGCCAAATCAAAATAAAGTCGCCGAACTTCCAGGCGATCAAGCCCAGTGCCATCGTCATCGCGGTGATCACGCAGAGCAGCTGGATGAGCATGAATCGAATTGAGGCGGCCTGGGGGGCTTGATTGACGATCAGTGAAAGGCTTCCGATGAGGAGCCCTTCATGCCGTAAAGGTGCGGTGTATTGGGCCCGAAGAGCAGGGGCTTTGCCGCTGGCGAGCAACAACTGATTGTCGCGATTCAGCACTTCAGCGCGACCCAAGCCAGTCGCTTGCGTTAATTGATCGAGGATCACCGCCAGAGCCACCCAATCTTCTGTGGCCAAATAAAGGGCCGCATCGGGCGCCTTGTGGACCAATAAGGTCTCAGCCAGCTGCCGTTCAGCTTGCTCGGTTTGGGATTGAAGGCTCGTTATCGCGGTCAGTAACACGAGGCCACTGCCGATCAAAAAGGGTACGACACACAGCGTTAATATGCGAAAGCGCAGATCTTGCATTACAAACATCGAAGAGTTCCTGGCGCGCAGTATATCGCATTTAATTTGGATGCTGTCGCCCTAGAGTCAATTGTTGGATAATGGCGGCTTCCCGCGGATTGAAAAAATATGCAGAACGTCATTCTCATCAATGTAACCGGTCAAGACCGGCCCGGACTGACAGCCAAGATGACCCAGATTTTGGCCCAAGCTGGGATGGAAGTTCTGGATATGGGACAGTCCGTCATTCATGACTACTTAACCCTGGGCATCTTGGTCCGCACAGCGCCAGAGCAAAACGATGCCATCGATCAATTAAAATCGATGTTTGTTGCTGAGGGGCTGTCGGTTGAAGCCGAAGTCGTGACCAATCCTGAATATGCTGACTGGGTCAGTCGGCAAGGCCAGAAGCGCATGATATTAACCATTCTTGGCCGAAAAATAACCGCCGCGCAATTGTCCCGCTTGGCGCGCATTGTGACCGATGAAGGTTTGAATATTGATCATATTAATCGGCTCTCTGGGCGGGTCCCGCTTGAGCCGTCAGCAATGCCCGCACGGGCGTGCCTTGAATGGTCGCTTCGAGGCTCCCCGAGTCCGCTGTTTCGAAAAAAGCTCATGGCGCTGGCGACGGAGTTGACGCTGGATCTTGCCGTACAGGAAGACGGGATCTATCGTCGGCATCGGCGACTCATTGCCTTCGATATGGATTCCACGCTGATTGAAACTGAAGTGATTGACGAGTTGGCAAAACGCAAAGGCGTGGGGGCTGCGGTCGCGGAAATTACCCACCAAGCGATGTCGGGTGAGCTTGATTTCCAGGAAAGTTTGATCCGGCGTGTGGCGCAGCTTAAGGGCTTGCCCGAGACAATCCTCAGTGAGGTGGCGGCCCATTTGCCCCTGACCGAAGGGGTGGAATCGCTTTTTAAGACTCTGAAGTTATTGGGGTATAAGACTGCGATTCTGTCGGGTGGGTTTGATTATTTTGGCCAGGCATTACAGGCCCAGTTAGGCGTCGATCATGTGTTTGCCAATCGGCTGGAAATCAAAGATGGTCTTTTAACGGGTCGTGTTTTAGAGCCCATTGTCGATGCCGAAGCGAAAGCGCGAATACTCAGAGCGCTGGCCGAGCAGGAAGGGATCTCGATGGCGCAAACCATTGCCGTTGGGGATGGCGCAAATGATTTAGAGATGTTGGGTGCGGCTGGATTGGGTATTGCGTATCACGCCAAGGACCTGGTCCGAGAGCGATCCCGTCACGCGATTTCGACCCTTGGACTGGACAGCATTCTTTATTTACTGGGGATCAGTGATCGAGACCAATTCGGCGTGTCCTAGCCCGTTGGTCTCGCCTTCGGCTGCACAATCTCGGTAAGATAGTCGGGTTAATCGAATCAGCACATTGCAGGTAGAGGGTATTTATGGCCAATTATTCCACGAACGAATTTAAATCTGGATTGAAGGTTTTGCTCGAGGGGGATCCTTGCAGCATTGTGGAAAACGAGTTTGTGAAGCCTGGTAAGGGGCAAGCCTTCAACCGCGTTCGGTTGAAAAACTTAAAAACAGGGCGGGTCTGGGAAAGAACGTTTAAGTCTGGTGAAAGTCTTGAAGGCGCCGATGTCATGGAATACGAGATGGAATATATGTATTCAGACGGTGAATATTGGCATTTCATGAAAACCGATGACAGTTACGAGCAAATCGCAGCCGATAAAAATGCGGTGAGCGAAGGGATACAGTGGTTGAAGGAAAATGGCCGGTGTACGGTAACCCTTTGGAACGATGTGCCGATTTTGGTGGTTGCGCCCAATTTTGTCGATTTAGATATCGTCGAAACAGACCCAGGTTTAAAAGGCGATACGGCCACGGGCGGCTCAAAACCCGCTACCTTATCGACCGGCGCGATGGTGAAGGTGCCGTTGTTTATTAATATCGGTGAGTCCATTCGAGTCGATACTCGAACGGGCGAATACCAGGGTCGCAGTAAAGGCGTTTGAGTCGAGTTGTGCGGTCTATGCCAACCTGGCCGGTGCTGAAGGCGCGCAGTAAGATTCTGTCTGCCATTCGGTGGTTCTTCGAGTCCCGATCTGTGACGGAGGTTTCAACCCCTGCCTTGTCTCGATCCGGAACGTTTGATGCACAGCTTTCTAGTTTTCAAGTTGCCGATGAGGCCGAGGCCTTGTTTCTTCAAACCTCCCCGGAATATGCCTTGAAACGGGCATTAGCGGCCTATGGCGAGGCGATCTTTGAGATAACCCCTGCATTTCGGCGCGGCGACCAAGGCCAGCGGCATAATCCTGAATTCACCCTGCTCGAATGGTATCGCCCGGGCCTCAGTTTGCCGGACCTGATGGCGGAAGTGACCAGTTTGCTGAATGCGATGCCCGAGCCGCCCAAGATCTGGCGCGAGCAATCGAGCGTTGGGTTGCCCGTTTACTCCTTTCTGAAATTGTTTGTGCAACGGTTTGGCATTGATCCGAATGAGGCGCCTTTGTCGACGCTTTGGCAGTGGGTGCAAGCAACCGGCGCCGAGGTGACCCATCTCGTGCCGCAGGATGATGATCAGTTTCGATCCGATTGTTTAGACTTTTTGTTTTTAGAGGTTGTGCTGCCAACCCTCGCCGAGATCTTTTACTTAACCGAATTCCCACGATGTCAGGCCGCGCTGGCTGAAGTTGATGCTGAAACCGGTGCGGCGCAGCGGTTTGAGCTGTATTGGCAGGGCGTTGAGTTGGCCAATGGCTATCTTGAGCTCAGGGATCCGGCGGTCATCTTGAGTCGGTACACCGCGATGGCTACTGCCCGGGTCAATCGCGGTCTGCCGAGGATTGCGTTTGATTCAGCCTTCGCTGAGGCGAGCTGCCAGATGCCGGCGTGTGTGGGCGTGGCGCTCGGGATCGACCGATTGGTGATGGTTTGGCTGGGACAGACCAGCTTGGCTGAGGTGCAACTGTTTCCTTGGCCAAATCATTAGTTGGCCAGGGCTTGACCCATTTTAATGGTGCTGTCAGGGCTTACGCACCATTGCTGGGGCTGAGCGGTAATTAAGATTGCCGTCGAGCCTAATAAAAATCGGCCGGCCTCTTGGCCTTGATCAACCATCAGGCCCTGCATGGGCTTGTCGATCGGGTGCTGGGCTTGAAAGGGTTGGGTTTCCCAAAAAGGTTGAATGCCCGCAACAATCATCGCGCCGATTAAGACAAGATAATAATCCCCCTCAGCCGAGGTGAGGTGCAGGACCAGTCGCTCGTTCCGGGTAAATAACCCAGGCACTTGCATTGCCGTGGTTTGATTCACTGAAAACAAGGCGCCAGGTATATATCGGGCCGTCTGTAGCGTGCCGCTTTGCGGGAAATGCACGCGGTGGTAGTCACTGGGCGCTAAGTAAATTGTCAGAAAACTGCCGTTGTTGAAAGATTCTGGCAAGGGCTCGCCCAGTAATTGGGGGATCGAATAATCGTGACCTTTGGCCTGAATTGCCCGTTGATGTTTGATTTGTCCGGTGACCGAGACCAGGCCATCGGCTGGTGACACAATGTGGCCTGTGAGTGGCCGGGCATCGGCGGCTAATGCTCGGGTGAAAAAATCGTTGAATGAAACATACTGTTGCGGCGCTTTGCGGTCTGCCGCCGCCCAGTCGATTTTATAGATCGCATCGAACTGTTTGATCAGAAAATTCTTTAGCCAGGGGATTTCCGAGCGGGCGAAGTAGCCGATGCATCGGGATAAGCCGTGCTGGGGGATTACATACTGGAGCAGAATAAAGAGTCGGGTCATGAAACAGCCATATCCAAGTGAGTCGATTGCCTAATTCATCACGCGTTGCTGTGATGAGGTTCTGTTTGAGCGGTCAGTCTAACGCAATCCTGGCGCCGTCAGAATTCCTGTTGCCGAAGTGAAGGATAAAAGGTTTAAGGTTGCGTCGTTTGACCGCATTTTGACGGGCGGGTTGACCCGGCAGTGGGCTAGTGCGGTCGGGTCATCCGTCAGTCTCGTATTTTACGGTTGACTCGGGTTAAATAGGGGATTGAAAGCCGCCCGACGCTTGGTTCAAAGAGGAGATTTTTATGGCAGTAGATTCAGGCAACTTGGTATGGATCGACATGGAAATGACAGGTTTGGATCCCGATACAGATCTGGTTTTGGAAATGGCGACCATCATTACGGATTCCCAACTCAATATTGTTGCGGAAGGCCCCTGCTTAACGATTCATCAGACCGAAGCTCGGATGAATATGATGGATGAGTGGAATACGGAGCACCACGGTGAGTCAGGGTTAACGGCACGGGTGCTCGCATCATCGGTGACCGAGGCGATGGCGGAAGCCGAAACCCTTGCGTTCTTAAAAGATTATGTTGGGCCCAGAGATTCGCCGCTGTGTGGTAACAGTATTGGTCAGGATCGACGGTTCATCGATCGTCACATGCCGGAGCTCGGTCGATTTTTTCACTATCGGAATCTCGATGTGAGTGCGATTAAAGTTCTGGTGATGCGCTGGAAGCCAGAAGTGATGGATCTTGTCATAAAGCAAGGTAAGCACCGGGCATTGGATGATATTCGAGAATCCATCGATGAGTTGAAGGTCTATCGAGAGCACGTCTTTAAGATGTAGATGTCGGGTCTCCTGCGTCCCGTTTTAAAAGTTGTTGCTGAATGGCCCAGTCAATATGTTCTTGAACCATTGGGTCGGTTGTTGCACGTTTTGCCTTAAGCGATGACACGATCGTAGGATCATAGGCCGCGTTGCCGAGCGCGACACTGATATTACGCAACCAGCCCGAGTACCCTGTCCGCCGAATTGCCGAGCCTTGGGTTTTTTCTAAAAAGGTCGCTTCGCTCCAAGCAAATAGAGTTGTTAATTCAGCCTGCTCAAAGTCTGGTCTCGGTTTGAAAACCGGGTCCACCGACTCGGCCGCAAATTTATTCCAAGGACAGACCATTTGGCAATCATCGCAGCCAAAAATTCGATTGCCCATCGCGGCTCTTAACGGCTCTGGTATGGCGGCCTTGGATTCAATGGTTAAATAAGAAATACAACGCCGAGCATCGAGCTCAAAGGGCCCGACAAAGGCCTTGGTTGGACAAACATCCAAACATCGGGTGCAGCTCCCGCAGTGGTTGGCTGACACCTTGGCGGCATCAAAAAACGGCAGGTTGGTGAGGAGCTCACCAATAAAAAACCAGGAACCTCGATTTTGGTTGAGCAGCAGTGTGTTTTTTCCGATCCATCCCAACCCGGATTGCTCGGCAAAGCGTTTTTCAAGAATGGGCGCGGAATCGGTGCAGGCCCGGGTGACATACTGCGGCATCTTCAACCCCGATGCCGCCTCATTGATTTGCGTCGCGAGTTGGGTGAGTCGACGTCGAATCACTTTATGGTAATCCCGGCCGAGGGCATAGCGAGCAATGTAGGCTTGGCTCGGTGAGGCAAGGGTCTCTTCAATCCTCGTCATCTCTGAAGCCGGCAGATAGTCCATTCGGACGGTAATGGCGCTGAGGGATCCGGGTAGTAACCCAACTGGGTCGACCCGCAGTTCAAGATTGCGTGCCATGTAATCCATGCTGCCGTGATGGTCGTTACCGAGCCACTTTAAAAGGTGCGACTCGTGATCGCTCCGGTCGAGTCTGACAAATCCGGTTGCTGAGAAGCCTAACGCCTCGGCCCACTGGGGGATCTGATCTTTAAGGGCCTGCAACGACATCAATATTTTCCCGGTGGTGGCCATAGGTTTGGCTATAATGATCCACTTCAAGGCACGAGGGTCACTATGATCGCGTCAAAGCTCTACCCTGCCTCGGTTATTAAAGAGATTGATCGACAATATTCAGAGGATTATGGCATATCCGGTTTCCAGTTGATGAAATTGGCCGCGCGTCGCGTTGTCGAGGTTATCTTGGCGCGCTACCGCGACACTAAACGGGCGCAGATTTTTTGTGGCTCAGGGAATAATGCGGGGGATGGCCTCTTGATCGCCGCCGGTTTAGCGGATCGAGGTTGGGTGGTTCAGGTCGCGCTGGTTGGCGATGTCGAAAAATTTTCCGAAGATGCGCGGCAAGCACTTTTAGTCTGCCAAAATAGTCAGGCTGTCTTCGAGCCGTTCGAGGGGCTCGTGATGTCTGGCGCGATATTAGTGGATGCCTTATTGGGTCTTGGGATTCGCGGCGAGATTCGGCCACGGTATCGATCCGCCATGATGGCAATGAATGCGGCTAATAACCCGGTGGTCGCGGTTGATTTGCCTTCTGGTTTACAACCTGACTCGGGCGAGGTCGATGCCGTCTGCATTATGGCGTCGATTACGGTGACCTTCTTGGCGCTCAAGATCGGCTTGTATAGCCAGGATGGTCCTGATTACGCCGGGGAAGTGATTCTGGCTGATCTCGGCCTGCCGGGAGCCGTGCTCGCCGCGCAAGATGCCAAAGCGTTGCGGGTTCTGGACGCACCAACGTTACGGGCGCGCAAAAAAACAGCGCATAAGGGTCATTTTGGCCATCTACTGGTGATTGGCGGTAACACAGGCTTCGGTGGCGCCTGCCTCTTGGCAAGTGAGGCAGCCCTGCGCAGTGGCGCTGGGCTTGTGTCCGTTGTCAGCCGCGCCGGGCATCGATCGGGATTCTTAGCGCGGTGTCCCGAGGTGATGTTCCGAGCGGCGACGGATACCGCCGATATAACGGATCTGCTCGATCGCGTTCAGGCGGTGGTTCTTGGGCCCGGCCTCGGTCAAGATCAGTGGGCTCAGAATCTTTATCGACAGGTCATGGCCGCCGGCAAGCCGCTTGTGCTGGATGCCGATGCCTTAAACCTGCTGGCTCAGTCGCCTATCCCCTTAGGTGATTGCATTATAACGCCCCACCCTTTGGAAGCCGCAAGGTTATTAGGCCGCGATCAGGTCGAGCCGGATCGGTTGGCGGTGTTACGTCAGCTACGGGCTCAGTACGGGAGTGTGGTGGTGTTGAAGGGGGCCGCGACCTTGGTTTTGTCGGACACGGGGATTGCTATTAACCTCTCGGGCGGGCCGGCAATGGCAACGGCTGGGATGGGCGATGTGCTGTCAGGGGTGGTGGGTGCTTTGCTGGCTCAGGGTCAACCGCTGAATCGCGCCGCGGAACTGGGGGTTGCGCATCATGGCCGCGCCGGGTTGATGGCGACCTCACAGCAGGGCGAAGTGGGATTGCTCGCTCGGGATGTGGTGACTCAGGTGGGTCGCTCGCTTGCGGGGATGCCGCTATGAGCTGGCGGCTCAATACGGCGGCGGCCACCGAACAATTCGGTGGCCGCCTGGTCGAGGTGCTTGAAGGCTCCGGGATTATTTTCCTAAAAGGGGACCTTGGCGCGGGAAAGACCACGCTCTGCCGGGGTATGCTGCGGGCTTTAGGCTATGCAGGTGCAGTGAAAAGTCCAACCTTTACCTTAGTGGAGCCGTATGAGCTGCCAGGACATCAGGTCTATCACTTCGACCTATACAGACTCGGTGATCCAGACGAGTTAAACTATTTGGGCGTTGACGAGTATTTTACAAGCCAAGCGCTGTGTTTAATTGAATGGTCAGAGAACGGACTCGGGCTATTACCCACGCCGGATCTGGAGATTGAAATGCGGGTCATTGGAGATACCAGCCGACGCCTGCTGATACAGTCAGGCTCAGAAAAAGGCGAGCGTGCGATGGCAAGGTTAGCGGTATGACGGTACCCCGACGCCCGAGCGCTTTAGGCGCCTGCGCTTGTCGACTTCTAAGCACCTTGATGGTGGCTTTGCTCTTGTCACGGGTTGCCCTGGCGAGTCCAACCATCAACAGCATTAGACTCCATGCATCGCCAGAAAAGACCCGATTGGTGTTCGATGTCAGCGAACCCCTAGACCATACGTTGTTCGTTCTTGAAAACCCGCTCAGGCTCGTGATTGATTTGCCGGGCTCGACCTTGGCCAAAAAAGCTCGCCGGCAACCGCTTGGGTCGAAGGGTTTTGCCGGGACGGCTGTTACCGACATTCGATTTTCGTCAGCAAAACAAGAGAACCTGCGCGTCGTTTTAGATCTGTCCGAATCGGTTAAGCCCAGGAGCTTTTTGCTGAACCCGATTGCTCAGTATGGCGATCGCCTCGTGATCGATTTGTTTCCAGCCCTCGGTGGTCGCAAAGCACCGGCGGCTGAACCGAAGGTTGAACAACCGCTCAGAGACATTGTCGTTGCCATTGATCCTGGTCATGGTGGCGATGACCCTGGCGCCATTGGCCCGGGCAAGACCTATGAAAAAACCGTTGTACTGGCCATCGCGAAGGCGCTCGCTGATCGGGTCGATGCCGAGCCGGGTTTTAAGGCCGTGCTGACCCGTCGAGGCGACTACTACGTTGCGCATCGAAACCGAACCCAGCTGGCTCGTGATAATCAAGCGGATGTGTTCATTTCAATTCATGCCGATGCCTGGAAAACGGCTTCTGCCAGCGGGGCATCGGTTTTTGCGATTTCTCAGCGTGGCGCGACCAGTGAAACCGCGCGCTGGATTGCTGAAAAAGAAAACCGGGCAGACTTGATTGGTGGTGTGGGTAGTGTAAGTCTTGACGACAAGGATGATGTGTTGGCGGGTGTGTTGCTGGATCTCTCCATGACCGCGAGTTTGAGCGCGAGCTTAGAAATGGGTGCGGAGGTGATCAAATCAATCGCACCAATCAACAAATTACATAAGATGAGCGTTGAACAGGCCTCCTTCATTGTGTTGAAGTCACCCGACATTCCGTCGATCTTGGTTGAAACGGGGTTCATCTCCAATCCGGGGGAGGCCAGAAAATTGCGAACGTCTGCGCATCAGAAGAAAATGGCGGGCGCCATTTTTAAAGGTGTCTCAACCTATTTTCGAAAAAAACCACCAGAGGGAACTTTTTTGGCCCAGCGAATCGCCCAAGCGCCACGTGTCATTGCCTACAAAATTAAGTCTGGTGATACCTTGTCGGAGATTGCTCAGCGGTTTCGCGTCTCTCAAAGCATCTTAAGATCCTTTAACGCCTTAAAGTCCGACCGCCTTCGCATTGGTCAAGTTCTGAAAATACCGGAGCGATCGTGAATCGAATCCAACTGTTATCCAGCCGGTTAGCCAATCAGATTGCCGCAGGGGAAGTGGTCGAGCGTCCGGCATCTGTGGTGAAAGAGCTTATTGAAAATGCGGTTGATGCCGGTGCCAGTCGAATCGATCTGGTGCTTGAAGCGGGCGGCAGTCAATTAATTCGAGTTCGGGATAATGGCCGCGGCATTCAGCGGGAAGACTTGGCCCTTGCCTTGTCTCGGCATGCAACCTCAAAGATATTTACTGAGTCGGACCTCGAAGGCATTCGTTCGCTTGGTTTCCGGGGCGAAGCGTTGGCCTCGATTGCCTCGGTGTCTAAATTGGTGATGACCTCGAACGCAACGACAGAAAAGTCAGGGTATGCCGTACAAGTTCATGGCGAAGCTATGACGTCTGAGGTTATCCCAGCGCCTCATCCTCAGGGTACAACGGTTGAAGTCAGAGATTTATTTTTCAACACGCCGGCGCGCAGAAAATTTCTGAGAGCGGAAAAAACTGAATTGGGTCGGATCGACGATGTGATTCGTAAAATGACGTTAAGCCATCCGGCGGTTGCGATTATGGTGACCCACAATGGCAAAGTTTATCGTCAATTTCAGGCTGCCAGAGCGGTAGAAGATCAACACCACCGAATCAAAGCTGTTTTTGGTCAAAGTTTTTTAGATCAAGCGCTGTATTTTGAAGAACAGATTGGGACGATGCAGCTAAAGGGCTGGATTTCGCTCCCCACCTATTCGAGGAGCCAAGCCGACCAACAGTATTTTTTTGTGAACGATCGTTGTATTCGTGACAAGGTCTGTAGTCATGCGGTGCGTCAGGGCTATAAAGATGTGCTGTTTCATGGCAGGCATCCGGTGTATGCCATATTTTTGAACCTTGACCCGAATTTGGTCGATGTGAATGTCCACCCGACCAAGCACGAAGTTCGGTTTCGGGAGAGTCGCGCGGTCCATGATCTCATTTATCGAACAATCCATCAGGTTTTGGCATCGGTGCGGCCGGAAGGTGGTCATGCCCCCAATCAGGTGCTGGAACCTGGTTTTGAGGGCGGTCTGTCTGAGTTGGCACCGATCGATCCTGGTTATGTTCAAAGAAATATGGCGTTTACCAGTCGGAGCAATCAGGGCACGGGGTTTTTTGGCCTGTCACAATCGCCCAGTCAGAGTCCGAGTAACTGGACCGGGACGACCCTCGGTTTTGATGCTGGGCTCGATGACGGCGCCGAAATCCCGCCCTTGGGATTTGCGCTCGGCCAATTACATGGCGTTTATATTCTCGCTCAAAATGTGAACGGGTTGGTTGCGGTTGATATGCACGCCGCCCATGAACGCATTACCTATGAGCGCTTAAAGCGGGCAATGGATGCCGATGGTCTTAAAACCCAGCCGCTGCTGGTTCCGGTTAGCCTTGCTTTAAGTTCGCGCGAAGTTGCGCTGGTTACTGAGCATGCGGTTGAGTTGAGTGAGATTGGGCTGCAGCTTGAGGTTGTCTCTGAGGAGAGTGTGATCATTCGCGGTGTCCCGGCGATGCTGAGCCGAGATTCTTCTGAGCAATTGGTGCGCGACGTGCTCTCGGATTTCCTCGAGTTTGGTTCCAGCAATAGAATTAATGATGGTCGGGATGAATTACTGTCGACGATGGCGTGCCATGGTTCTGTGCGGGCCAATCGCAAGCTGTCGATACCCGAGATGAATGCGTTGTTGCGAGACATGGAAGAAACTGAGCGCAGCGGGCAGTGCAATCATGGTCGACCGACTTGGTTTCAGCTGACGCTTGCGGAACTGGACAGTTTATTTATGAGAGGCCAATAAGCTTGACCCAAGCCTTAGTGATCACGGGGCCAACGGCATCGGGTAAGTCAGCACTTGCTTACGCTTTGGCTGACCGATTTAACGTCGAAATCGTGAGCGTTGATTCGGCGCAGGTCTATACCGATATGGACATTGGGACCGCAAAGCCCGATCAAGCCCAGCAGGCTTTGGTGCCACATCATCTCCTTGATATTCGTGCGCCAACGGATCCCTATACCGCCTTTGATTTTTGTCAGGATGCACGGCGAGCCATTGACGCGGTTCAATCAAGAGGACGGCTACCGGTTTTGGTTGGCGGCACCATGTTGTACCTCAAGGCCTTGCGCGATGGCATCGCCGACTTGCCGGAAGCTGACTCGATGATCCGACATGAAATCCTCGAGATCGCTGAGTCGCAGGGTTGGCCCTTTCTGCATGATGCGCTTCGGCGGATCGATCCGGTCGCTGCAGCCAGAATCAAACCCTCAGATCGTCAGCGGCTCCAGCGCGCGATGGAGGTTTATCGGCTTACGGGTCAAACCTTGACGGCTTTGCAGGCGAAAGGTCAGCTTGGGATTGGCGCGAGCCTCACTGAAGTTGCAATCATGCCTGAGTCCCGAGCGCAACTTCACCATCAAATTGAGGTTCGCTTCGATGACATGTTGGACCGAGGGCTGGTCGCTGAGGTTGAACAGTTGCGGGCGAAATATGCCTTGCATGATGCGCTGCCGGCCATGAAGGCCGTGGGTTATCGGCAGGCTTGGCAGTTCCTGGAAGGGGATCTTGGCTTCGATGTAATGCGTGAAAAAGCGATTATTGCGACTCGGCAATTGGCCAAACGTCAGTTCACCTGGTTACGCTCGTTTGAAACCGTCAAAAAAATATCGACGGCATCGCTCGATGCGCTCTTGAAAATCGAACCGGTCGCCAACATATTGATAAAAGCATCGTAAGGAAGCCGTGCGTCGACGACGTCGGCAAATCGACGCTTTCCGAGAACAGTGGTGGGTAAGTTAAGCTCGAGCGAGCGCGATTGGCGCGCGTCAAGCCCTGTGATCCTATCGTCAATACGGTGAGTGCGTTGGACAGGCCAGCGTTTTGAAGTAATTAGGAGTCATTATGTCGAAAGGTCAGTCTCTACAGGACCCATTCTTAAACGCGCTGAGGAAGGAGAGAATCCCCGTTTCTATCTTCTTGGTCAGTGGGATTAAACTTCAGGGGCAAATCGAATCTTTTGATCAGTTTGTTATTTTGTTGCGAAACACAGTCAATCAAATGATTTATAAATCAGCGATCTCAACGGTTGTGCCCTCGCGAGCGGTCAAGATCGATTTTGATGATCCATTGGAGGTTCTCGATTAAAGACCTAGGTTGCTGTTATGTTTTTTGACCGGCCAGCGCCGGGCTCGAAGGCGATGCTCGTTTTTATTCGGAACAAGACGTCGGATCTTGCGACCCACGAGGAAGTTCAAGAACTGGCTCGGTCGGCCGGTATGGCGGTCGTTGGACTGATCGAGAGTGCCCGTCGGGATCCGCATCCTAAAACGATGGTGGGATCTGGAAAAGTCGATGAAATTAAGGCGGCCGCAGAAGCAGTCAATGCCAACCTGGTGTTGTTTAGCGAAGACCTCTCGTCGACCCAGGAGCGTAATCTTGAGGGCGCCTTGGATCTGCGGGTGTTAGGCCGAACCGGGTTGATCCTAGAAATCTTTGCGCAACGCGCTCGAACCCATGAGGGCAAGCTTCAGGTTGAGCTCGCGCAATTGGAGCACAGCGCCTCTCGACTTGTTCGAGGGTGGACCCACCTTGATCGTCAACGAGGCGGCGCGGGTGCCGGGCTTGGTGGTGCGGGTGAAACGCAGCTAGAATCAGACCAGCGTTTATTGGCAGCTCGCAATAAAAAAATTAAGGAGCGATTGGAGCGCGTTCAGCGGCAACGAAATCAAAGTCGCCGCGCGAGAGCGCGATCGGAAACCGCAACCGTTGCCCTCGCGGGGTATACCAACGCGGGAAAATCGACGTTATTTAACCGGATGACTCAGTCCGCCGTTCACGCAGCAGACCAGTTGTTTGCGACGTTGGATCCGACCCTTCGACAGATTAGTTTGCCCCTCGCGGGGAAAGCCGTTATCTCGGACACAGTGGGTTTTATCAGAGCCCTACCCCATGGTTTGGTCGAGTCGTTTAAGGCAACGCTTCAAGAGGTGAGCGAGGCAACCCTCATTCTGCATGTGGTGGATGCGTCAGCCGGTGAAAAGCAAGAGCGGATGGATTCGGTCAACAAAGTTTTGGCTGAAATTGGCGCCAAAGAGGTGCCGCAACTGCTCGTTCTGAATAAGTCTGATCTTCAGGGAGTGACTGGACCGTTGGTGCGTCGGGATGCTGAGGGTAAACCCTATTCTGTGCAAGTCTCTTCCCTGACCGGGATTGGGTTACCGGAGCTGTTGTCCTGCCTTGATGAGCTCATCGCAGATGATGTGGTTACGACGGTCATTTCACTCCGGCCAGAGCAAGGTATGATTCGGGCGAAATGCTTTGAGTTGGCCGCCGTGATCGACGAGGTTATGGATGACAGTGGCACGATTGCAATGCATCTTCGTATAGAAAAGAAGAATTTGGCGCGGCTAAACGCCGCATTGAGCGCGACGAAAGCGGGTTAAGCAATGCAACTTGGATCAATTAGTGGGAAGATAAACGAAATCTCAGGATTTGGAGAAGACTATGGCGTGGAATGAACCCGGTAACGACGGTGAAAAAGACCCTTGGGGCAGTCGCCAGGATCAGGGACCGCCTGATTTGGACGAGGCGTTTAAGAAACTCAAAGACAATTTAGGCGGCATGTTCGGCGGCGGTGGTGGCTCAGGCAGCTCATCCGGCGGCAAAGGTGTGAAATCGTCACTGGTCGCCTTGGTGCTTGGGGTGCTCATTATTGGCTATGGCTTTATGGGCGTTTATACCTTAGACGAACAAGAGCGAGGCGTTGTGCTCCGGTTTGGCAAGGTTCAGGAAGCGGTCGTGATGCCCGGTCTGAGCTGGTACCCGCCGATTGTGGACCAAGTGATTATTCACAACACCTCAAGGGTTCGCTCGCATCCCCACGATTCAGAGATGCTGACTGAGGATGAAAACATTGTGAAGGTTAAGCTCACGGTTCAATACGTCATTGAAAATGTGAAAAGCTACGCTTTGCAAGTCAGAGAGCCAGAAAAAAGCTTACATCAGTCCACCGAAAGCGCCGTTCGGCATGTGGTTGGCAGTACCGAAATGGATGAGGTGCTTACCGAAGGGCGCGCCGTCATGGGGGATGAAATCAAAATCCGAATCCAAGACTACATGAATGCCTATGGCACTGGGATTTATGTTACCCAGGTGAACGTGGATGAAACCGCGCCACCGGACGCGGTCCGAGAGGCTTTCGATGAGGTCATTCGAGCACGCGAAGATGAAGTCAGGGTTCGTAACGAAGCCGATGCCTATGCCAATCAAGTGATCCCAGAAGCGCGCGGGGAAGCCCAGAAATATATGGAAGAGTCTGAAGGCTATCGGCAGCGGGTTGTTGCTCAGGCGAGCGGTGAGGCCCAGCGATTTAGCAAGCTCTATGTGGAATACAAGGCTGCACCTGAAGTGACTCGCGAGCGAATGTATCTCGATACCATGGAAGCCGTCATGTCGAATGCCTCAAAAGTCATGATCGATGTCGAGGGGGGTAATAACATGATGTATTTGCCGCTTGATCGGATGATGCAGCAAGCGGGCGCCGTGTCTAGATTGAATGGTGGCATGGCTGGATCTGACTCGATCTCCCAGCGGCCACAAGATAATACGTCTGTCCGAACCCGTCGGGATCGACAGTAAAACTTTAGGAGACATACCATGTCGAATCGTTTAGCAGTGATCATTGTTCTTGTGGCCGGTGTATTGTTTGTGGGCTCCAATTCGATCTACATCTTGAATGAAATGCAGCGCGGGGTCTTATTGCGGGTCGGGGCTGTCGTGAATCCCGATATTTCGACCGGCATCCACTTGAAATTGCCCTTTATCGAAGAGGTGAGAGCCTTTGACGGTCGAGTGCTCACGGTTGATGCACCCGCCGAACGGTTTTTAACCTTGGAAAAAAAGGCCCTAATTGTTGATTCCTTTGCCAAGTTTAGAATCAAGAAGGTTGAGAAATACTACACGGCAACCTCCGGTGACCAGCGTCGGGCAGAAGAACTGTTGAAGCAGCGAATTAATAATGGCCTGCGAAATGAGATCAGTAAGCGCACGCTACATGAGGTGGTTTCTGGGCAGCGTGATGAGTTGATGATTGATTTGGTGGCCGGTCTCAATGAGGTGGCGAATGCGGAGCTTGGCATTGAAGTTGTTGATGTTCGGGTGAAGCGGATTGATTTACCTCAAGAGGTGAGCCAGTCGGTTTACAATCGAATGAACACCGAACGAGATATTGAAGCCAAAGAACATCGAGCCAAAGGCCAAGAGCTGGCAGTTGGTATTCGAGCGGATGCAGATCGGCAGCGTGAGGTGATTTTAGCCGAGGCCTACGGCCAGGCTGAAGTGGTTCGCGGTGATGGGGATGCACAAGCCGCGGCAACCTATGCCAAAGCATTTAATGAAGACAAAGAGTTCTATAAGTTTTATCGCAGCATGGCGGCCTATAAACGTACTTTTTCACAAAAAAGTGACATGCTGATTTTGGATCCCAACAGTGATTTCTTTAAGTATTTAAACAACAGCCACGCGCTGAAAAAGTGATCGAGCCTTAAAGCTGGTAAGCAGATGACCCTGGATGACCTTTGGGTTGCGCTCTGTCTAGTGTTGGTCATTGAAGGCCTGATACCATTTGCATCGCCTAGAGCATGGAAGGCAATGGTATTACAGGCTCAAGGGATCGATGAACGGTCACTCAGAATTTACGGTTTGGTATTGATGGTGCTTGGCACGTTGATGCTTTACTGGTTGAACGGTTAGGAAGTAAAAGCGTTATGACCATAGAGCACTGGCTCCTCCCAGAGGGTGTCGAAGACATTTTGCCTGAGACTGCGAGCAAGATAGAGCAAGGTCGCAGAATCCTGCTGGACCTATTTAAAAGCTGGGGATATGAGTACATCATCCCGCCGAAGCTCGAATACTTGGAATCGCTCCTCACCGGCACCGGTCGAGATCTCGATCTTAAAACCTTTAAAGTGATCGATCAGCTTTCAGGCCGGATGATGGGTCTGCCCGCAGATTTGACCCCCCAAGCCGCGCGGATCGATGCGCATAGCCTGCCCCGGGATGCCGCAACACGCCTGTGTTATGCCGATTTTGTTTTACAAAGCCGGCCGGCGCACATGCTGGCCTCGCGCAGCCCGTTAAAGGTCGGCGCGGAACTCTTTGGTGAACCGAGTCTTGCCGGGGATGTCGAGATCATTAGCCTGATGATTGAATCGCTGAGCCAACTGGGTATGAAATCGGTTCAGCTCGAGCTGGGCGACGTGCGCTTCTTTAGAGCCTTAATGGCTGAGACAGCCTTACCTGAATCAGTTCAGGCGCAATTTTTTGCGTTGGTTCAGAAAAAAGCCCACGACGAATTGGCAGAGATGACCCGGGCGCATGCGTTGCCAGGTGCGCTTGCTGAGTTGATCTGCGAGCTCCCAATGATGGCCGGTGACGCCCGCATCCTTGAGCAAGCCCGGGACAAATTCAAAGGTTGGCCGGCGCTAATGACCGCAATCGATGACTTGGCGTATCTTAGTGAGCGCATCAATACTCGAAATCAGAATGTTCAAGTGAGCTTTGATCTGTCGGAATTAAGAGGGCTGCACTACCATACCGGCATGGTTTTTTCGGTGTTTCTACGCGAGTCTGGCCAGACCGTTGCTCGGGGCGGTCGCTACGATAACATCGGCGCCGTTTTTGGCCGTGCCCGGTCTGCTACGGGCTTCGATATCGAGCTGCTCATGATCAGCGATACGATTCCAACCGTGCCGGTTGCCAGGATGGTGCATGTTGTTGCGCACCCCGACGGGAATCTGCAAGAACAGTGGCAAATGAGCGAAACCCTGCGGGCCTCGGGGGACATTGTGCTTGAGGGCGCCGGAATAAGATCGCTTGGCGATCGAGAGCTGGTTTGGTTGGCAGGGCAGTGGCAACTCAGAGAGATTACGTCGTGAATGACTCGCGGTCGATTGAACAAGGGGTGACGTCTTCATGACAAACAAGAATGTAGTGGTCATCGGAACCCACTGGGGCGATGAAGGTAAGGGCAAGATCGTTGACCTGCTCACCGAATCCGTCACAGCCGTTGTGCGCTTTCAAGGTGGCCATAACGCGGGGCATACCTTGGTGGTTGAAGGCAAGAAAACGGTCTTACATCTTATTCCATCTGGGATACTCCACCCTTCGGTTCAGTGCCTGATCGGTAATGGCGTGGTCCTCTCGGTTCCGGATTTATTCAAAGAAATTCGTGAACTTGAAACAGCAGGGGTTGCTGTCCGGGATCGATTGATGATCAGTTTGGATTGCCCAATCATCATGCCGTATCACGTGGCCTTGGACCAAAGTGTTGAGCAGCGGCGGGGTAATCAGAAGATCGGCACCACAGGCCGGGGCATTGGCCCGGCTTATGAGGATAAAGTGGGCCGACGTGGCGTTCGGCTGCGCGACTTGCTCGATAAAGATCAGCTCATCATTAAGCTCGAAGGCTTATTGCACCAACATAACTTCATGCTGGAGCAGTACTACGACGCCGCGCCCGTGACACTGCAAGCGTGTCTTGCGGCAAGTTATGACTTTCTCGCTGAATTAACGCCGATGATGGGCGATGTTTTGAACACGTTAGCAACCTATCGTAAGGCGGGCGCGAGTGTGTTGTTCGAAGGCGCCCAGGGCGCCCTGCTTGACATTGATCATGGCACTTACCCATTTGTCACCTCATCCAATACTACAGCCGGTGCGATTAGTAGCGGGTGTGGGGTTGGCCCTCGGTACCTTGATTACATTCTTGGGATTACCAAAGCCTATACCACGCGCGTGGGAGAGGGGCCTTTCCCAACCGAGCTCATGGATGACGTTGGTCGGTACCTTGCCGAGAAGGGACATGAGTTTGGCGCCACAACGGGCAGACCCCGTCGATGTGGTTGGCTGGATGTGCACGCGTTACAGCGGGTGGTGGAGATGAACAGTCTGACCGGACTCTGCATTACGAAACTGGATGTTCTGGATGGCTTGAAAGAAATCGCTTTGTGTACGGACTACGAAGTTGATGCATCGGGCAACACAACGCCGGTTTACGAGATGATGCCGGGTTGGGCAACGCCAACCGAGTCCGTGAAGTCTTTCAGTGAATTGCCAGAAAATGCCCGGGCCTATCTGGCCCGGATCGAAGCCCTGTGCGGTATTCCAATCGATGTGATTTCAACCGGGCCAGACCGATCAGAAACCATTATTAAGCGCACGTTGATTTAAGCGGTTGGATAAAATGGGTGGGCAAGATTCGTTGGGGTGCTCGTTGTCTTGAACGGATTGCTTAACCAAGTGAGGATTTGATCAAAAGGAAGAAGGGATGGTCAGCGTTATAAAGGATATGCCGGCAATTGGATTTGGGTTATGGAAAATACCCCAAGAGATTTGCGCTGATGTTGTTTTCGAAGCGGTGAAAGCTGGCTATCGTCATTTCGATTCGGCAGCCGATTATGGCAACGAAGCCCAAGTTGGCGAAGGGCTTGCGCGCGCGCTGGCAGCTGGGCTTTGCGTCCGGTCTGATCTTTGGATTACCTCAAAGCTGTGGAATACCTATCATCATCCAGATCATGTGCCGATGGCGCTCGATCGGACCCTGCGGGATTTGCAGCTGGATTATTTGGATTTGTACCTGATTCATTTCCCGATTGCCTTGGCCTTTGTTCCGTTCGAGGCCCACTACCCGCCTGAGTGGATCGATGACCGCGGCGCTTCCCAACCAACAATGCGCCTTGCGAAAGTACCGCTGCAAGATACCTGGCAGGCAATGACTCAGCTCAAGGCCGCAGGTCAGGTCGGCCATATTGGCGTGTGTAACTATAACGCGGGTTTGCTCCAAGACCTGATCAATTATGCTGCCTCGCCCCCCGAAGTGCTGCAGTTGGAAGCGCACCCTTATTTGACGCAAGACCGGATGATTCGATTCGCGCAACAGCTGGGACTGGTGGTTTCGGCCTTTTCGCCGCTTGGGGCAACGTCGTATTTGGAGTTGGACATGGCCGGTCAGCAAGACTTGGTGCTGCATCATCCAACCATTGCTGACATCGCCGTTGAGGTTGCAAGAACACCGGCGCAAGTCTTGCTGCGGTGGGGGGTCCAAAGGCAAACGTCGGTCATTGTAAAAAGTATTCAGGGACTGCGAATGCGCGAAAACCTTGCGGTCACAGATTTTGCGTTATCGAGCGAGCAAATGGACCGCATCACTGGGCTCAATCGAAACCAGCGGTTCAATGATCCTGGGGCCTTCTGCGAGGCGGCGTTTGGCACCTTTCACCCGATCTATGATTAATCAATCGGGCATCTCGGCCCACCGAGGGCCTTCTGCGTAATCCGGAACCATTGGTTGGATCTTAAGCGGCGCCTTGGGGTAATCTGAGGGTGGTAAAGCGCGTAGCAGTGGCGGCTTGAAGCAACCATTAGCCTGGGCGTTTTCAATTGGACCTAAGACTTGGTTCGCCTTTCTTGGCTGAGGTGGCCAAGGCAAAGCCATCAAAATTAGGTCTGAAATGAGTTGCTTGCTGAAGTGGGCGGGCGTGTTGCGCAGAGCGTTAAGGGTGATTGGCCAAAACAGGTATCAACCGGTATTTAAAAGGACCACATCGATGTTGATTGACCATCAAAAACTGAGAGGGTTTGCGCAAGCTATTTTCGAGCGGCTCGGTGCCGAGACCGATAAAGCCGTCGAAACCGCTGACCATTTGGTCGAGGCAAACTTAAAGGGGCACGACTCTCATGGCGTGGGGATGATCCCAAATTACGTGGGTAGCGCCCTTCGTGGCGGCCTTCAGGTCAATGCCGATGCGACCGTTGTGAAAGACCACGGCGCTGTTTTATTGGTTGACGGCGGCTTTGGTTTTGGCCAGGTAGTCGGTCGTCAAGCCACTGATTTAGGTATAGAGAAAGCGCGTGCAATGGGGATCGCGTGCGTCGGTTCTCGAAATAATCATCACTTGGGCCGGATTGGATCCTATGCGGAGCATTGCGTGGCGGCAGGCCTGGTTTCGATTCACTTTGTGAATGTGGTCGGTCATCCACCCTTTGTGTCGATGTGGGGCGGGCGCGACAAACGCCTTCAGACCAATCCTTTTTGTTGCGGTGTCCCGACCGAATCAGAGCCGCTCATTCTGGATATGGCGACGAGCGCGATTGCCTTGGGCAAAGTTCGTGTCGCCGATATGAAAAACGAACTGGTCCCTGAGCACGCGCTGTTTGACGCGGCCGGCAGGCCCACGCGGGATCCAGGTGTGATTGCAGAAGGCGGCTCACTCGGGCCCTTTGGTCAGCATAAAGGCTCGGGCCTTGCCCTGATGTGCGAATTGTTGGGCGGCGCCTTGGCGGGTGAATGGACCATGCAGGACCTTGACCAGCAGAAAGACATCACAGTGAATCACATGTTGATGTTGATTCTTGATCCAAACCTGTTTGGTGGGGTGCAAGGGTTCCGACGTGAAGTGGAGGGCATGCAAGCCTATGCGCGTAGCGCGGCGCCAGCCGAAGGCTTTGAACAAGTGCTCTTGCCGGGCGATCCAGAGCGGGCGTCGCGACGGGATCGCCTGAGCCAGGGCATCCCGATAGACCCACAATCTTGGGCTGTTATCGGCGAGTCGGCAGAAAAAGCCGGGCTAACACTGTCTGAGATCCAGGATCTGGTGACCTAACGGGCAAGCGCGGGGTGCTGATCTTTCAGTGGATGCCGCAGAAGATGAGAAACCTAGCGGTCATTGTCAGGCCAGTGCGTTATAATCAGTGCCAAGATGTTGAACACAAAGTTCAGTAGAGGACAGATCAGCGGCTTTTAATTGGTGCCGAGGAGA
>TARA_B110000238_G_scaffold201217_1_pt1 | contig 62835 bp, 44 predicted proteins | sample TARA_B110000238 | Tara Oceans TARA_B110000238 (sample SAMEA4397569) | marine metagenome | biome: Polar Biome; feature: [SRF] surface water layer (ENVO:00010504); material: water (ENVO:00002006), including particulate matter (ENVO:01000060) such as... | depth 5 m | reverse complement strand
AAATTAAATAACAATATAATGGCACAATTTTCAAGATTAGAAGTAGCGCATGTAATGAAAGAAACAGGATTAGTTCCTTTGTTTTTTCATAACGATATAGTAGTAAGTAAAAAGGTATTAAAAGCGTGTTATGATGGTGGTGCAAGACTCATGGAGTTTACAGCACGTGGAGATTTTGCTCACGAAGTTTTTGGCGAATTAACGAAGTACGCCATCAAAGAATTGCCAGGGATGATCATGGGCGTAGGTTCAGTAACCGATGCAGCAGCAGCTTCACTATATATGCAATTGGGAGCAAACTTTATCGTAACACCCGTATTAAGAGAAGATATTGCAATAGTATGCAACAGACGAAAAGTTTTATGGTCTTCAGGTTGTAGTTCCTTAACTGAAATCTGTCGTGCAGAAGAACTAGGTTGTGAGATTGTTAAATTATTTCCAGGTGGTACTTATGGTCCAGAGTTCGTAAAAGCCATTCTTGGACCACAACCTTGGACCAGTATCATGCCAACAGGAGGGGTTTCACCTACTCGCGAAAATCTTGAAGCTTGGTTTAAAGCTGGTGTAACTTGTGTTGGTATAGGTTCTAAACTTATTGCTAAGAATACAGATGGTAATTACCATTTAGCAGAAATTGAATCGAAAACTAGAATAGCCATGGAAATTATTAAAAACTTAAAAGAGTAATTTAGATTAATAAATGTGATTATTAATATAATTTTAGTGTTAAATTGTACCTCTATAGACTTTTTTTCATAGTTAAGAAAAAAAGCTATAGCATCGTACGACTCACCTTTACAATGAAAAATAATAGTTATGAATTCTTTTATTACAGACGATTTTTTATTACAAACCGACTTTGCTAAAACGATGTATCATGATTATGCAAAGTCACTTCCTATTATAGATTACCATAATCATTTATCACCACAACAAATCGATAAAGACCATCAATTCGAAAATATAACCCAAGTCTGGTTAGCTGGTGATCATTATAAGTGGAGAGCAATGCGTGCCTATGGCATTAACGAACAATATATTACAGGAGCGGCTTCAGATAAAGAAAAATTTTTAAAATGGGCAGAAGTTGTACCTTATACAATTCGTAATCCATTATACCATTGGACACATTTAGAGCTTCAGCGTTACTTTGGAATAAATGATTTATTATCGCCAGACACAGCAGAAGCCATTTGGGAAAAAACGTTAAAATTACTTAAACTAGAAGTATATTCAGCTAATGGTTTATTAAAATTGATGAATGTTGAATCATTATGCACGACTGATGATCCCACCGATAATCTGGAACACCATATTTCAATTCAAAACAATAAAGATAGAATAAAGACACTTCCTACCTTTAGACCAGATAAAGCCTATGCTGTTGAAAATGTTGAATCATACAATGACTACCTTCAAAAGTTAGAATTGGTATCCTCTATTTCGATTAAAACGTATTCTGACTTGTTATCAGCTTTAGAAAGTAGAGTGAATTATTTTCATGATAATGGAGGACGGTTAGCGGATCATGGCTTAGAGCAATTATATCATTTTGAGGCAAGTAGATTTAATATAGAATCCCTTTTCGATATGATAAAGTCTCATCAAAATCTTACTACAGAGGAAGTTCAGTTTTTTAAAACAGAAACTATGATTCATTTAGGTAAAATGTATTACTCAAAAGGGTGGATACAACAATTACACTTGGGCGCCATTAGAAATAATAATAAGCGCTTACTAGATAGTTTAGGTTCGGATACTGGCTTTGATTCTATTGGCGATTTTTCTCAAGCAAGAGGGTTAAGTGGTTTTTTAAATAAACTCGATAGTACAAACCAATTAGCGCAAACTATTGTTTACAATTTGAACCCTTCAGATAATGAAGTGTTTGCTTCTATGGTTGGAAATTTTAATGATGGCAGTATTAGGGGAAAAGTGCAATTTGGTGCTGCTTGGTGGTTTTTAGATCAAAAAGAGGGTATGGAAAAGCAAATAAACACACTTTCTAATCAAGGATTATTAAGTTGTTTTGTTGGCATGCTTACTGATTCTCGTAGCTTCTTGTCGTTTCCACGGCATGAGTATTTCCGAAGAATTTTATGTAATCTTATTGGTAACGATGTAACGAATGGAGAACTTCCTAACGATGAAAAGCATCTCGGTAAAATAGTCAGTGATATCTCTTATTATAACGCTAAAAATTATTTCAAATTTAAATAATTAATCAAAATGAAAGAAGTTGTTTGGGGAATTATAGGTTGCGGTAATGTTACGGAGGTTAAAAGTGGACCAGCATTTAATTTAGCTAAAAACTCAACCTTATTAGCCGTAATGCGAAGAGATAAAGACAAAGCTAAAGATTATGCAGAAAGACATAATGTTGCCGAGTATTATGATTCTGCAGATGCTATAATTAACCATCCTAAGATTAATGCAGTTTACATTGCAACGCCTCCATCTACTCATTTACAATACGCACTTAAAGTTTTAGCGGTTAATAAAAATGTATATTTAGAAAAGCCAATGACGTTTAATTCTAGAGAAGCAATTTTACTTGAAGATGCTCTAGAAAATAGTACATCTAAGTTGACAGTTGCACATTACAGACGCAGACTCCCCATGTTTTTAGAGATAAAACGTTTAATCGACGAGAAAGTACTTGGTGATATTAATTCGGTTAATGTGAAAATGTTTCAAGCTAGAAGAGCCGCTTTTGTCGCTGATTCTGAATCTAATTGGCGAATAAACCCTGCCATTTCTGGGGGTGGTTATTTTAATGATTTGGCGCCACATCAATTAGATTTGCTGTTATTTTGGTTTGGTGATGTAAGTGATTTTTCAGGACGTTCTTCAACTGAAAACTCGAAACCAAATGTAGCAAGTAAGGTGAGTGGAGTTTTAAATTTTAAAAATGGTATTTCTTGCAAAGGGAATTGGAACTTTATCGCTGATGAAGCAGAACAAATAGATGAGTGTTATATTTCAGGAACAAAGGGTTCTGTCGCATTTCCTTTTTTCGGAAATGAGATTGTCTTAAAATTTAATGGAAAAAGAGAGGTCCTGAAATTTGAACATCCTATGCACATTCAACAACCCATGATCCAAGCTACTGTAAACTATTTTTTAGAAAAAGGTGACAACCCCTGTACTGTGGAAGACGGATTAAAAGGCATGCGAATTATTGATGCTTTTATAAATTAAATAGAATCACAAAAACAATTGAAAATTAGAAGTAAGCTAATTTTTAGACGATTTTTAATTGCTTTATGTTCTATACTTTTTTCTATACAAGTATATGCTGATATAAGCCTACCCAATTTCTTTTCTGACCAGATGGTGTTGCAACAAAATCAGAGTATTTTGCTTTTTGGTAAAGCAAATCCAGATGAGGTAATAGAGGGATTATTTAAAAATGAAACTATTCAAACTGTTGCTAGTTCAGATGGAACTTGGGCTATTACTTTTAAATCAGCTAAAGCTGGTGGACCTTATATTTTGACACTCAATGGGGGAAATAAAATTACATTGAAGGATGTTTATATAGGTGAGATTTGGTTCTTTTCAGGTCAATCTAATATTACTTGACCTATCGTTAGTTGGGTAACTGAAAAAAACATTAAGAATGCAAAAAAAATATCTTTTCACAATTTTATTTAGTGTACCATAATTTGAAACATTTTTTAGCTGTAAAAAATTTATTAAATAGAATTTATCGAACCCTAATTATATCAAACCGAACTGTCTCGGTAACCAGAGTGTCAATTCTGGGAAATATGTGATAATCAAAAGCACAACAATCATCACCAAAAATAATGGCAACAAGGGTTTGACTACTTGCTGAATTTTTAAACCCGCAACACTACAACCTACAAAGAGCACCGAGCCAACTGGCGGTGTGCACAAACCAATACATAAATTCATAATCATAACAATTCCGAAATGAATTGGATCCATTCCTAAACTGGTCACAATTGGTAAAAAGATAGGTGTAAATATTAAAACTGCTGGTGTCATGTCCATAAAAACACCTACAAACAATAATATTAAGTTGATAATTATTAAAATAACAATCGGGTTATCGCTGATTGATAATAACGTATTACTAATTTCTTGCGGAATGTTTTCATAACTCATCACCCAAGACATGGCAATAGAAGTCGCAATTAATAACAACACAATTGCCGAGGTTTTAATTGTTTCTAACAAGATTGGAGAAATATCTTTCATCGAAATTTCTTTATATGCAAAACCTAAAATTAAGGTATAAATTACAGCAATCGCAGATGCTTCTGTTGCTGTAAAGATACCAGCAACAATGCCACCAATAACAACTACCAAAAGCATTAAACTAGGGAAAGCTGCAATAAATCTTCTAAAAAATTCTCTAAATCCAACTACTTTATCTGTTGGATATTTTTTGATGATAGAATAAATTAGAGCCACGACCATTAACGCAAAACCGATTAATAAACCTGGCACATAACCTGCAATAAATAAGGCTGCAATAGAAACACCACCACTTGCTAAAGAATAAACAATTAATACATTACTAGGTGGAATGATCAACCCTGTAGTTGCACTTGTAATATTTACCGCGGCACTAAAAGATTTATCATAACCGTCTTTTTCCATCATCGGGTTCATAAAGCCTCCAATTGCAGATGCTGCAGCAACTGCAGATCCAGAAATTGCGCCAAAAAGCATACAAGAAATAATGTTTACAAAAGCCAAACCTCCTGGAAGTGGACCAACGATTGCCTTCGCAAAATTAATTAATCGTACTGCGATTCCACCACGATTCATAATTTGACCTGCCAATATAAAAAACGGAATTGCAGACAGTGTAAAACTATCCAACGAAGTTGCCATTCTTTGCGCCAATGTAGTTACAGAAGGTAAAAAAGGCATGGCGCTTAATAAGGTAAATAATGCTGCTAAACCAATAGCATAAGCAATTGGCACTCTTAATGATAAGAAAACTAAAAAGCTGGTAACTAAAATTAGTACTTCAATTAAATTCATAATTTTATGCTTTATGTAATTTTCTATTAGTGATAAAAGTGTCTAAACTGTAATAACAAATTAAAATTCCTGAAATAGGAACTACCATATAAATAAATCCTAAAGGAATCTCTAATGTGGCTGATGTTTGTCCGAATTGAAAACTTAATTGACACAATCGTATTCCGCCAATAACCATCACTAAAAAAGCGAAAGCAGTTACTGATAAATAGACAATTCCATCAAATAGATTTTGTTTTTTTGCCACTACTTTTTCTGGAATCAGATCAATTGCTAAATGCAAATGTTGCCCTGTTGCGTAGGCTGCGCCTAACAAACCTAACCAAATTAATGAGAAACTTGAAATCTCATCAGTAATGGTACTCGGGTTTCTGATAATAAATCTTGAAAATACTTGCCAAATAACACTAAACAACATTAATACCAGCACAAAAAGTACTGACTTTTCTAATATACTATCAATTTTCGCTCTCATTATTGTTTGTTTTTGATGGAAAGTATTAAAGCCTGCATTACTTCATCATCTTTAAATAGATCTAAAATGCCTTTGGTTTGTTCTTCAAAAGGTTTTTTATCTGGATAAACCACGGTGACTCCTGCCTTTTTTACAGCTGCTAAAGATTCCGTTTCAGATGCAGCCCATAATTTTCTTTGCACAATTTTACTTTGTTCTACAGCTTCATTTAACCATTTCTTTTGTTGGTCATTTAATCTTGCATAAGTATCCGTTCCAATTAACAAAACATCGGGCACAGCTGTGTGTTCGTCTAAACTGTAATATTTACAAACCTCGTAATGCTTTGAAGTAAAAAAACTTGGCGGGTTATTTTCTGCTCCGTCTACAACTCCTTGTTGCAAAGCAGTGTATAATTCTCCAAATGAAATTGGCGTTGGTGATCCTCCTAAATCATTTACCATGGTAACTGCCATATTACTTTTTTGAACTCTTATTTTTTTCCCTTTTAAATCTGAAGGGGAATTAATCGGATTATCTTTCATGTAAAAACTTCTACTTCCAGCATCGTAGAAAGTCAAACCTCTTAATCTAAATTTTTCTCCTTGAAGTAATAATTTTTCACCAATTTCACTATCAAAAACACTAAATGTATGTGCTTTGTTTCTAAACATATAAGGAATACTAAACACTTTATATTCAGGTATAAAGTTCTCTAAAACCGCAGCAGAAACTTTGGTAATGTCTAAACTACCAATTTGCAATAGCTCTAAACACTCTCTTTCTCCGCCTAATTGACTACTCGGATAAATATTTAAAAGTAACTTTCCGCCAGAGCGTTCTTTTAATTCTTCACCTAAAAGAACCATTGCTTTGTGTACGGGATGTTGGGTATCTAAACTGTGCCCTAATCGTAAAATTTTAGTGGTTTTTTCTGATGTACATCCCGATAAAAACAAGGCAAAAGTAATTGCAAAAACACTAAGAAATGGATACTTTTTTATCATTATATTTCTAAATTTAGTTTTGAGTTACTAGGAACGGATTTTTAATTTTGATTGCAAAATCTCTTAAATAAGATTCCCATTCTTGTTGTGATTTAAATTGGTTGCTTTTCTTCCAACCGAAACCTGCATAATAAATTACTTTATTATTTACAACGCGCAAGTTTGCATAGAAATTACTCTCATCTTTTTTAGAAGTAACATACTTTTCAGAATTCATAAAATAAGCATCATTTGCCACCAAACCTTGTCCTAATTCTGAATCATCAAAAGGTTCCCAATAACTAATCCAGTTTTTATCTTCAGATGTTATTCCATCTTTTTTATGCAATGTTAAACCTGCAGAAATAGTATCTGTCTCTGAAATATGGATTTCAAATCTTGATAAATTTTGTCCATAATCTAAAGAAATATGTTTGCTTTCTTCAATTTGTTTGCCGTTCGCATCCCAAGCTTCATAATTTAAAACAAAACTTGTTCTAATAGGGCCATTTGTAATGGTTTTGTAATCAGTGAAATTTTTAGAATATTGATAGGTTGTATCTGTTTTTATAGCAATTCCACCAACTCCACGGCTAACGCCTACATGAAAATTATCTAAACCTTCGCCTGTATCTTCATGATAAGTACCTTTACCTTCCGTGGTTACTTTATACCATTTATTGATAATTGGATATTCCACACGTTTTAACCAAGCATCCATTCCGCTTGATAAAGTACCGCCTTTTACGCCATCTTCCACCATTTTTTGTGCAACTGGTCCATACGTTCTAAACGCTACTCTATTATTTTCCCAGGCATAATCGTCTGTTCTTTCTGGCACAAAACGAGCATAACAATAAGTGGTTACTGAATCTTGTATTTTAGTTGAAATTGATAAATTATATTTATTTGTTGAATTTGCTTTAATTTTTGGTTGAAATAATAAGACATTATCTTTTCCATCTGAATTAGTATCAACCAATTGAAAAATGATTTTTTCTTCTGAATTTTCTTTAGAAATAACATAATTGTCAGCTGTGAAATTTGAAATATCAATTTCTACAGTTTCAAATTCTCTATCCATATTTAGTGTGTTTTTCACTTCAATAGTGGAAAGGATTGCTACTTTTTCATCACAATTGATAAAACAGGTTGCGGTAAGAAAGAGGAAGATTATTTTTTTCATTTTTATTGATTTGACTTTCTTTTCCTGCAAGGTCTGTTTTTGACCTTTCAGGTATGATTACTTATGTATAACTACAAGACTTTTGAAACCTTGCAGGATGTTTTGAAACTGAAATAAGCGCAGCATATAAACCTTGCGAATTATTTATTTATTCTTCATTTGAAGGTTTACCAATCGTTGCTAAAATTCCACCATCAACATATAAAATATGTCCGTTTACAAAATCACTTGCTTTAGAGGATAAGAAAATTGCTGCTCCTGCTAAGTCATTTGGGTCTCCCCATTTTTTTGCTGGTGTTCTGTTTACAATAAAATCGTTAAATGGATGTCCTTCTACTCTAATTGGAGCTGTTTGTGAAGTTGCAAAATAACCAGGACCAATTCCGTTTACTTGAATATTAAAACGTGCCCATTCTGTTGCCATATTCTTGGTTAACATCACTAATCCTCCTTTTGCTGCTGCATACGCACCAACCGTATTTCTACCTAATTGGCTCATCATCGAACAAATATTGATGATTTTTCCTGATTTGCGCTCCATCATTCCTTTTACAACATGTTTTGACATAATAAAAGGACTTATCAAATCGATATCAATCACTTGTTTAAAATCGGCAACTTCCATTTCCGCCAATGGCGTTCTTTTGATGATCCCTGCATTATTAATTAAAATATCAATCACACCAACTTCGTTTTCAATCTTTTTGATAGCAGCAATTACTTGCGCTTCATCAGCAACATTAAATTTATAACCAACAGCGTTAACTCCTTCCTTTTTATAAGCAGCAATTGCGTTGTCTATTTTTTCTTGTGATGAATTTCCGTTCACAACAATCGTTGCACCCGCTTTTCCCAGACCCATTGCCATAGACATCCCCAAACCATGGGTAGAACCTGTTACTAAAGCAACTTTTCCTTGAATATCAAATAATGTTTGTGACATATTTTTTATCTTAAATCTGTAATTTTTGCAATATCCATGTCGTTATAATCTAAATTCTCTCCTGCCATTCCCTAAATAAAGGTATAGCTTGAAGTTACTGAACCCGAGTGAATTGACCAAGGTGGTGAAATTACAGCTTGATGATTGTGCATCCAAATATGACGCGTTTCTTGCGGTTGCCCCATAAAATGACAAACTGCTTGTTCTTGTGGTATGTCTAAATAATAATACACTTCCATTCTTCTATCATGCACATGTGCAGGCATTGTGTTCCAAACAGAACCTGTTTTTAACTCTGTCATTCCCATTTGTAATTGACAAGTTGTTACAATTCCGCCAATAATCATTTGGTTTACAGTTCTATGATTGGCAGTTTCTAAACTTCCTAATTCAATTTTATTAGCAGCCTTCTTTTGTAACATGTTTTGTTGGATATGCAGTATGCGCTGGGGCCGAATTGATATAAAATTTAGAAGGATTCTTTCCATCATCACTTGTAAAAACTACTGTTTTTGCACCTTTACCAATGTATAATGCATCTTTATGATTCATTTTAAAAATTGCACCATCCACAGAAATACTTCCACTTCCGCCAGCATTAATGATTCCCATTTCTCTTCTTTCTAAAAAATAATCTGCTTTTAAAGGAGCAATCGTTTCTAAAGTTAAAGGAGTTGTTGGTACAGCTCCTCCAGCAATATATCTATCATAATGTGTATAGGTCAATTTTATTTTTTCTGCTTCCATTAAGTCAGGAATTAAAAACTCATCTCTTAATTCTTGTGTATCTAATTTTTTAACTTCTTGCGGACTTGAAGCATATCTTGTTTCGAAACTTGTTGACATATTTTTTATTTTTGTTAATTTATAATGAACGTCTAATACCAAGCTCTAAACCGCGTAACTCGGCTAATCCCCGCAAACGTCCAATCCCTGAATATCCAGGATTTGTTTTCTTTTGTAAATCATCTAACATCTTGTGACCATGATCTGGTCTAAATGGCATTCTAAAATCTTGTCTTCCAGCAGCAATTCGTTTTTGCTGTTCTAAAACTAGTGCTTTCATTACGGAATACATATCCACATCACCATCTAAATGATCTGCTTCGTGGAAGTTCCCTTCTGCGTCACTTTTAGTACTGCGTAAATGTATAAAGTGAATTCGATCGCCTAAACGTTCTACCATTCCTGGTAAATCATTATCTGCTCTAACTCCAAAAGAACCAGTGCAGAAGGTTAATCCATTATTAGGACTTTTTACAGCCTCATACAAATCGACAATGTCTTGTTCTGTACTCACAACTCTTGGCAAACCAAGAATTGGAAATGGTGGATCATCTGGATGTATACACATTAAAATTCCCGCCTTTTCAGCTGAAGGAATAATTTCCGAGAGAAATGAAAACAGGTTCGCTTTTAGTTCTTTAGGTCCTATGTTGTTATAGGTTGCTAAAACGGTATTGAATTCTTTTAGAGTATAGCCTTCTTCAGCACCAGGTAAACCAGCTATAATATTTTTTATTATTATTTTTTGTTCTAAATCTGATGTATTTTTTAAATAGTTTTTTGCGGCTTCTTTTTGTTCGTGCGTGTAATCATTTTCTGCATCGATACGCTTTAATAGTAACAAATCAAAAGCAGCAAATGCATTCGCTTCAAAACGTAATGCAGTAGATTTATCGTCGACCTCATAATCAAGGTTAGTACGTGTCCAATCTAAAACTGGCATAAAGTTATAGCATACAATATCAATTCCACATTTTCCAAGATTAGTTAACGTTTGCTTGTAATTATCTATGTACAATTGACAATCTCCAGAATTCGTCTTAATATTTTCATGAATTGGCACAGATTCTACTACAGACCATGTTAATCCAATGTTTTCTATAATATCTTTTCTCTTTTGAATTTCTTCAACGGTCCAAATTTCTCCATTTGGAATATGATGTAACGCAGAAACTACACCCGTAGCACCAGATTGTTTTATATCTAATAGGGAAACTGGATCTTTTGGTCCATACCAACGCCAAGTTTGTTCTAAATTTCCTCTCATTTTATTTCTTTTTTATACGCCACTATATGCTGCAAATCCACCATCAATTGGCACTACAACTCCTGTTACAAATTTTGCTCCTTCGCCACATAACCACAAAGTGGTACCTACTAAATCTTCTGGTTTTCCATAACGCCCCATAGGTGTTTGATCTATGATCTGTTGACCACGCTGGGTTAGACTGCTATCTTCATTTGTTAATAAAGTACGGTTCTGATCTGTTAAGAAAAAACCAGGCGCCAGAGCATTAACACGAATTCCTACTTTAGAAAAGTGAACGGCTAACCATTGTGTAAAATTAGAAACAGCTGCTTTTGCACCACTATAAGCTGGGATTTTAGTTAAAGGCGTGAATGCATTCATGGATGAAATATTTAAAATATTACATCCTTCTCTTCCAACCATATCTGTTGCAAAAACTTGTGTTGGCAACAAGGTTCCTATAAAATTTAAGTTGAATGTAAACTGAATTCCGTTTACATCTAAATCAAAAAAAGTTTTAAAACCTTCTGTTTTATTCGCTAAATCTGCAGCCTCTAAATACGGATTGGACGTTGTGCCTAAAGGATGGTTTCCTCCTGCGCCATTTACTAAAATATCAACCTTACCAAAAGCATCATTTATTACTTTTTTTGCTGCAATTAAAGAGTCTTTTTCTAACACATTTGCAGCAACACCAATTGCTTGGCCACCTGCGTTATTAATTTCGTCTGCTACTTTATCTGCGGCATCTTTTCTTAAATCTAAAACAGCAACCTTGTTCCTTTGTTTTGCAAATGCCAGCGCTAAAGTGCTACATAAAACGCCTCCTGCTCCTGTTAATACGATTGTTTTATTCATAATTGTAATAAGTGTTTTGTTGATTTCGTGTACGCAAACGTAAATATATAAATAAAAATAGTGTACGCACACTATTTTTATTTATTTTTATTGCTTAATTATTTTCGAGTAAACTAAATAAATAACATGTTAAGAATAAAAGATATTGCCTTAGAAGCAAATGTATCTGAAGGAACGGTTGATAGAGTGCTGCATAACAGAGGTGGTGTTTCGAAAAAAACGGAAGAAAAAATTAAGAAAATTTTACAAGAAAGAAATTTTATTCAAAATCCAGTTGCCAGTGCATTGGCGATGCAAACTAATTTTAGCATTGGCGTTTTAATTCCTGAATTTACAGACGAAGATATATTTTGGAAATCTCCATACTTTGGAATTCTAAAAGCAAGCAGTGAAGTTAAAAATACTGGTATACGGGTAGATCACTATTCGTTTAATCCATCTGAACCTAGTTCATATATTGATGCTTTTACTAAATTAATTGCTACAAAACCAAGCGCTGTTTTATTAGTTCCTTTTTTTATTGAAAAAACAAAAAAAATACTACATCAATTAAAAATATTAGACATTGAATGTTATTTTTTAAACATAGAACCTTTAGGTTTTGATGATGTTTGTTTTATTGGTCAAGATGCTTACAATGCGGGGTTTATAGCTGGTAAATTAATGAATTTAAGCATTCCAGAAAACAGATCAACCTTAATAATTAAAACTAAAAATCAAGTAAGAAACCAAACAATTTCTTCTAGAATTCAAGGTTACGAAAATTATTTTGCAGAAAATAAATTAAAGAATACCGTTACAAAATTAACGGTAGATAATTTTACGGATGTAAGTTCTAATAGAAAAATAATCAAAACTTTTTTAGAAAGAAACAAGTCTATAAAAGGTGTTTTTGTGCCATCAAGTAGAATTTCGAAAATTGTAGCATGTTTCTCCGAAGAGCAATTAAAAGATTTAAAATTGATTGGTTTTGATAATATTGATAAAAATATTGAACTGCTAAAAGACGATTCTATTGCCTTTTTAATTTCTCAAAAACCTTTTGAACAAGGTTACGAAGCCATTCGTTTAATTGCAGATCAACTAAAGTTTAAAAAAAATATAGCTGCTAAAATTTACCTTCCTATTGATATTCTCATAAAAGAAAATGTAATTTATCCTGATTTAAATCAAAAGTTGTTTGAGAACGAAAACTATCCTAAATAATATAAAACAGACGATAGTAGACTTATTTTGAACTATAAGCACCTTCTTTATTTCTATTTTTACGCAGTATACACCATTTAAATAAATAGAAATTAGTCCATTATGAATTATAAAAAATCATTTCTTTTTACTGTACTAATTTTAAATTTCCTCGGCTTTTTAAATGCTCAAGAAATTCCAAAAATAATTTCTTATAAAGAAACTATAACAAAAAATTATATGCCAGATTTTAGCTATGCTGGATATCAATTTGGGGAAAAAGAAATTCCGGTTACTACTGGTAAAGTAATTTTAGCAACTGATTATGGAGTCCTTGCTAATGATCTTTTAGATGATTCTAAAAATTTAATAAAAGCAATAAACGCAGCAAATAAAGTGGTAGGAAATGTAATTTTACAATTGCCAGTTGGTAGAATTATTTTAAGTGAAATTATTTATATAGAGAGAAGCAATTTTGTTTTACGCGGCGCTGGAATAGGTAAATTGGGTTCTGAAATTTATTTTCCAAGACCTTTAATGTATGTAAAAGATCCTAAAAGTTTACAAGAACTACGAGAATACTTGATTTAACAACCATCCTTAATGTATCAATCCTTCAAAAAAAGGAAACAAACGTTATTCGTATAGGGTGCTTTTCTTACAGGCATACTAAAAGTAATAAATGCTTTAGGATGCGTTTCAGCATAGGTTGCGTCATACGTAAAAACAGAATCTCCTTCAACGGTTTCTGTGATCGTTCCTGGCAAAGTCTCTTTATAATATACGTTACCTTGTCTCACGCGCTATTTTTTTTGATACTGGTGCCAATTCGTGTCCAAACATTGCCAAAACCAAATTCACTTTTTCTAAATTCAAATTGATTTTACCTTGTTCTATTTTTTGTACCACAGTTAAAGCAACACCTGCGCGTTCTGCAAATTCTTCTTGGGTAAGATGTACTTCTTTTGGACGTTTTTTTACAAATTCAGATAATAATTCCATTATATGTTTTAAGATATAATATATAGAAAAGGAAGAAAGGTGAAAAAGAAAAATAAAAAAGACAGCAAAACAATTGGTTTTCCTTGTGCTGAACTTGTTTCAATATCTCATTATCCTTATAACAGGTTTAATAATATTAAAACAGGGGGTTCTTTAATGCCATCGCTTTTAGTCTATAAAGGTCAATTCCTCAAGGTTTTGAAAAAAATATCCACTTTAAACGGCAATTGTTTCAGTACTTATTAACGTCTAATCAACAGCTATATAGCATCAACTAAATACGCTCTAAATCAGTAGTGCTTTTCACTAAAACCTTGATAGTCTTGCCACACCAATTAAAAAAAAGCTTTCTTTTTGTTGTTTTCCTTTTCGAAATTTTATGGAAAAAAGCGAAGCACAGCAAAAGAATCTTAACTTTTAATTAGATAATTATGCAAGCTTTTGAAATCAAGACACACCAACCTGGACGCAGCTATCCAAAACCTCATCTTTTTATTTTAAATAAAGGATTGAATGATCTCCTGTAAGAAATTCGTTTGTAATTTCTACAGAAACAGACGAACAAAAAGAAGCGCTCTTTCATTTATCGTTTATGCTTTTAGAGTCAAAATGTTATCGTATTTATTTAAAAGGGTCTGTCATTCCTTTTATTTATATTGTAGCTGTTAAAAATTTATTGGGCAAAACAGTAAGTATTTTGGTCAAAAAAATTTTGAAACTAGGCTAAAAGGATTAAGAAAAGTAGAAGTATTACAAATTTTTTTTAAAAAGGAGTATGAAACTATTCAAGAATTAAAAATATGTATTCTACTGATATAGGTTGACCTTTTTTAGGAAAGTACAGCTTTTAAATTATATGCTATATTTTGTATTTTGAAATCTAAAGATCAGTGAAGTCTTATTTCTTAAAATAAGTTTAATTCATATTTATGGAGCTATGGTAATGCAATTCATACTATATGAACATATATTCCATGCTTTTGAAAGAATTGTCCATATATTTTCTGCAACTCCACTGTAGTTTTACATTCTATTAAAGTCATTGATTAATTTAAAAATATATGAGTAAAAAATTCATAAACGATAATTTTTTATTAGACAATAAATATGCTGAAGAATTATATCATAATTATTCAAAAAATCAACCAATTATAGATTACCATAATCATCTATCTCCTCAACAAATTGCTGAAGACAAAACATTTGAAAACATAACCCAAGTATGGATAAATGGTGATCATTACAAATGGCGTGCTATGCGAACTTTGGGTATCAACGAGAAGTTTATTACTGGTCAGGGTTCAGATAAAGATAAGTTTTTAAACTGGGCAAAAACGGTTCCTTATACCATGCGTAATCCTTTATATCATTGGACGCATTTAGAGTTAGCAAGATATTTTGATATTTATGATTTATTAAATGAAAAGTCAGCAGAAAAAATTTGGGAACAATCTCAAGAGAAATTAAATTCGGAAGGTTATAGTTGTAGAGGATTGCTTAAAAAAGTAAATGCTGAAGTTGTATGCACTACTGAAGACCCAATTGATACTTTACAGTATCATCAACGACTTGCAAAAAGTGATTTTAATGTAAAAGTAAGTACAGCTTTTAGACCAGATAAGGCCATATTAATTTCAAATGATGGTTATAATGATTATGTGAATACTTTAGGCGAAGTTGCAGGTGTAACCGTTAACACATTTTCTGATTTATGTGATGCATTAAAAAATAGAATTGAGTTTTTCAATAAAAATGGATGTGGGCTTTGCGACCATGGCTTAGAAAAGATTTATTTTGAAAACTATACTGAAAATGAAGTAAATTCAATATTCAAAAAGAAAAGGGATACAAATGAAATAAGCAATGAGGAAGCTTTAAAATTCCAAAGTGCTATTTTAATTTTTTTATGCGAAACCTACCATGAGTTTGGATGGGTGCAACAATTTCATTTAGGAGCATTAAGGAATAATAATGCGCGCATGCATAAAATTTTAGGGCCAGACACAGGATGGGATTCTATTGGAGATTATCCACAAGCACAAAAGCTGTCTGCTTTTTTAAACGCATTGGATAGTAAAGACAAATTAACTAAAACTATTATATATAATTTAAATCCAGCAGATAATGAAGTGATGGCCACTATGATTGGTAACTTTAACGACGGAAGTGTAAAAGGAAAAGTTCAATTTGGTTCAGGTTGGTGGTTTTTAGATCAAAAAGATGGCATGACAAAACAATTAAATGCCCTATCCAATATGGGGTTAATCAGTTGTTTTATAGGGATGCTTACAGACTCTCGTAGCTTTTTATCCTTTCCAAGACACGAATATTTTAGACGTGTTCTGTGCAATCTATTAGGTGACGAAATAAAAAGAGGAGAATTACCTAATGATATGGAGTGGATTGGAAAAATGGTATCTGATATTAGTTACTATAATGCAAAAGAATATTTCAAATTTTAAACACAAAAGACTATGAGGAGAGTCGTAACCTTTGGAGAAAAATCATGTTGCGATTAGCGCCACAAGGATTTTTAAGATTTTCACAGGCAGACAATTTTGATGTTATATATGGAGGCGGAGAATCTAATGTGGCCGTTTCTTTAGCACATTGCGGTATATCGGTAGATTTTGTAACCCGTTTACCAAAAAATGATAGAGGCGAGTGGGCTATGATGGAAATGGGTAAAAGACACGTACTATTATGAAACAACTTAAAAAATAATAAATCTATTCTATTGAAAAATAGATTAAATAAAAATTTAATTATGACTGTTTTAACTCCCGAAAAGTTGTAAAGCCTTTGTTACCGTTGTTTTTAGCTATGATTGTTGCTTTATTTTTAGTAACATATATTCCAGACTTAACATTACGGTTACCAAGATTATTTGATTTATAATTAAAAAATTATGACTAAAGAAGTAAAAGAAAATAAATTAGCTCTGAATAGAAGTAATGTGAAAACATTGGCAAAATCACCTATCAAAATAGTTCAGTTTGGCGAGGGTAATTTTTTAAGAGCTTTTGTTGGTTATGCCTTTAAAGAGTTAAATAGGGCCGTAAATTTTAATGCAGGAATAGCTGTAGTACAGCCAATTGATAAAGGTTTGGTGAAAATGCTAAACGATCAAGACGGGTTGTATACCTTGTTTATGAAAGGTATTAAAAAAGGGGAAGAAATTCAGGAGATTGAGTTGATGGATAACATTGTTAAATGTGTTGATCCGTATGTCAATTTTAATGATTTTTTGAGTTTAGCCAAAGAAGAAGCATTAGAATTTATTATTTCTAATACTACAGAAGCTGGAATATCTTATGTTGAAAGTGATACTTTCGAAATGCAACCACCAAGTTCATTTCCTGCTAAATTAACGGTACTTTTATTTGAAAGATTTAAGCATTTTAATGGGGATACCAACAATGGATTAACCATTATTCCTTGTGAATTAATCAATCATAATTCTGAAACTTTAAAGGAAATTATACTAAAATATATTTCAGATTGGAATTTGGGTAACTACTTCAAAAATTGGATTTTAAATAGTAACTCATTCCATAGTACTTTAGTAGATAGAATTGTTCCAGGTTATCCAAAAGATGAAATTCAAGATTACAATGCGCAGCTGGTTTATTCGGATAATTTAATTGTTGCAGCAGAAACTTTTTTATTATGGGTAATAGAAGGAGGCGATGATTTGAAAGCAAAGTTACCTTTCGATAAAACAAATTTAGATGTAAAAATTGTAGATGATATGCAACCTTACAGAACAAGAAAGGTTCGTATTTTAAATGGTGCACACACCGCGATGGTTCCATTTTCAATCCTTTATGGAAATAGAACAGTAAAACAATCCGTGGATAATTCTTTTACAGGGCCATTCATTCAAAAAGCGGTTTTTAATGAAATAATTGATACATTAAATATAAATCGTGATGAATTAAATAGTTTTGCAGATGAAATTTTTGATCGTTTTAGAAATCCATTTATCATTCATAACTTATCAAGTATTGCTTTAAATACAGTATCTAAATTTACGGTTCGTGTGTTACCAAGTTTATTAGGTTACGTGGCAGTTCATAATAAAGTTCCAACAAATTTAACCTTTGCATTCGCGTCTTTAATTCGCTTCTATAAAGGTACTTTTAATGGTGAAGCGTTACCAGTGCAAGACAGTGAAGATATTGTTGCTTATTTCGCAAAAATTTGGGAGTCTAGCGATTATGCTGAAATAGCAAATGCGGTATTAAGTAATGCAGAATATTGGGGTGAAGATTTAACGAAAGTTGAAAATTTATCGCAAGCTATAGCGTTTGCTTTAAAAGAAATTGATGCTAACGGCATCGAAGTAGGTTTTGCTAATTACAGTAAAATTTATTAGTTTAAAAATTAATTTTAATGATGCAAAAAAAAATTATAAAATTAAATGCAACCGATAATGTCGCTGTAGCTTTAGTAAATTTAAGGGCAGGAGATGTTATTCCTTTTGAAGCAGAAGATATAGTAATTCTTTCAGACACAAAATCAAAGCATAAGATAGCTTTGGAAAAATTTGGGTCTGGAGATAGAATTATTATGTATGGAGTTCTTGTAGGGTCTGCAAATGGTAGTATAGAAAAAGGAGAAGTTTTAACTACCGACAACATAAAGCACCAAAGCGAAAAGGTATTTGGTAGAACAGCATCATTTACTTGGACAGCCCCAAATGTAGAAAAATGGAAAGGAAGAACTTTTAATGGGTATCACAGAGAAGACGGACAAGTAGGAACTGAAAATGTTTGGTTATTTTTTCCTTTAGTTTTTTGTGAAAACAGAAATATTGAAATTTTAAAAGATGTTTTTCAAAAAGAACTTTTAAAACATAAAGTAAGTCCGTATCAAATGTTGCTTCGTTCACTAGTAAGTGGAGGAGAAGAAACCGAAGTTGCAGACAACTCGTCTGATGTTTTCAATAACATTGATGTAAAATTTATCACGCATCCAGGAGGTTGCGGAGGTATTAGACAAGATTCAGAAAGTTTAGCTAAACTCTTGGCAGGTTATGTAAATAACCCGAATGTTGCAGGTGCTACTGTGTTAAGTTTAGGTTGTCAAAATCTTCAGATAACTATTTTTAAGGAGGCTTTAAATACAATTAATCCGAATCTAAATAAGCCTGTTTTAATTTACGAACAACAACAAATGGGTACTGTTGATAATATGTTATCAGTGATTATTAAAGATTCTTTTGAAGCTATAAAAAAAGCGAACAATATAGAACGAAAACCAGCGCTTCTATCAAAATTAAAAGTTGGTTTAGAGTGTGGTGGATCAGATGGTTTTTCCGGTATTTCTGCAAACCCAACTTTAGGAGCTGTTTCAGATTTATTAGTAGCCCTTGACGGTACTGCCGTTTTAGCTGAATTCCCAGAATTATGTGGTGTTGAGCAAGAATTAGTAAACAGATGTGTGGATGATAAGGACGGCGAGAAGTTTTTGTCTTTAATGAAAGCATTTGAGAAATCAGTTGTTGATGCTGGGTCAGGATTTGATATGAATCCATCACCTGGAAATATTAAAGATGGATTGATCACAGATGCCATGAAATCTGCTGGAGCTGCTAAAAAAGGAGGAACATCCCCTGTAAGAGGTGTTTTAGATTATGGCGAGTACATTACAAAATCAGGTTTAAATTTATTATGTACACCGGGTAATGATGTAGAAAGTACAACAGCTTTAGTGGGTTCTGGAGTTAATATGGTTTTATTTACAACTGGCTTAGGCACTCCAACAGGAAATCCAATTGCACCAATTATTAAAGTGTCTTCAAATACAGAAATGGCACTTAAAATGTCCGATATTATAGATATTGAAACCGGTGCTATTATTCGTGGAGAGAAAACCATTGATGAAATGGCAGATGAAATGCTTGAGTTTATTATTAGTGTAGCTAGTGGAAAGGTGCAAACTAAAGCTAAATTATTAAATCAAAATGATTTTATACCTTGGAAAAGAGGTGTTTCACTGTAGTAGAATAAAATTATTTATTAATCTTTTTTTAATGAACTCAATTATTTTTGTTTTTTTGTTATTTCTTTTCGATTAAGATATTGGTTTACTTAAATAGTAAATTGCAGGTTTCACGAATGTTTTAGTTTTAGCGTAAAAAAAACTAGCAATTCCTTTGGACTTAAAATTTATTTATAGAAAAATATAATAATGATGGACTTTTCCATATTTCTGGTCAATTTCTCCATATCAAAATTAGGAGATACTATTAATTTTATAAAATAAAGTAGAGTTTTACAAAAGCTAATGCAATTCAAAAATATTAGGTTATTTGTAGAATAGTAAATAAAGACAAATTTTTAAAACAATTTATTATGAGAAAAATTACAATTTTTGAAAAGGTTATTTCAAATTCAAAAATGATAACCAAAATTTCACTTTTTACCGTTCTGGTATTTGGTGCTTTTAATGCGTCTGCTCAAATGAAATATTTTTTAAATCAAACCGCTGCGCATACATCAACAACTGCAGCGCCTGGAGATTTTGATATTGATTTTGATGGTGATGGTAAAAAGGAATTTGAAATTAATTTTCTTACTACTGATAATGGCTTAATGGCATTGCGTATTAAAGGAAGAAAATCACCATCTTTTGGTGAGGTTCTTGGTCAGGCTGATGCTGTTACTATTGACGGTGTCGACTTTGATATTCCTACAACAACTGCAACGCCGCCTAATAGCGCATCTGTTGATGAAACATGGAACACCAGAGATACACAAACTATACTATATTTTGATGCTACTGATTCAACATTTGGAGACGGTAATATCTATGGAACTACCGGAGAGATATATATAGGAGTTAGATTTATTACAGATGGAACAGGTGACCTTGGCGGTGTTGCCGGTGAGACCTATTATGGTTGGTTTCAGATGACTATTACGGATACTGAAAATTGGTCAATTAATGCTTGGGCTTATAATACTAAAATAGATGAATCTGCTTCTATCGGAGTTCCAGTGGGAGATGAGATTCACTTTTTAAATCAGAATTTAACAGGAGGTGCAGATACTCCAGGAGATTTTGACATCGATTTTGATGGTGATGGTAGCAAAGAGTTTGAAGTTAATCTTTTAGATCCAGGTATTTTGCGTATTAAAGGTAAAAAATCTCCATCTTGGGGGGAGGTTCTTGGTGAGGCGGCTACTGTTACTTTTGACGGTGACGAATTTGATATCCCGACCGTATATGGCTCTATAACCAGAAAGGGGCCAGATGATCTAACATGGAATGACAGAAATACTAATACTGTCCTGTATTTTGATACGGGTGATACTAATATTGGCAATAATGGTTTACTAGGACAGGCAGGAGAAGTATATTTAGCATTAAACTTTATTAAAGGAGGTGAAGTAGATGACGTTAATAATGATACCTTTTACGGTTGGATGCATTTAACTATAACAGATGCAAACAATTGGCAAGTTAATTCTTATGGGTATAACCCAACGGCCATGTTATCTCCAGGTTATACTTTAAGTACACAAAAAAATGATTTAGATAGTAATGTAATGGTATTTAAGGATAATAAAACGCTTAAAATCAAAAACCTTCCTGAAGTATCAGAATTTAGATTGTATTCAATATTGGGTCAAGAGGTAAAACAAGGGGTTGTTCAAAAAAATGACGCAACAATAGACCTTTCAAATCTTACAACTGGTGTTTATATATTAAAGGCGGTTGGTAAAACCTCAGGTAAAGTATTCAGTAAAAAAATAATATTTTAAAAATATATAATTAGAAAGTTTTAATTTTTATCCAAGTATAGTTTTATATACTTGGATATTTTTTTTTCAAAAAGGTTTATACTTCACTCTTTCCTATTTTATATTCAAGTTATTGTAAACGAGTTTAGTTCTGGTACTTGGGTTGTTTACATATTAAAATAGAGGGAAAGCTATAGTTCAATCAAAGCGCTTTATAATTATTCTTTACAATAGTCATTATACAGGGCCTTAATATCTAGGGATTTACTATTGTTATGTATAATTAAGCAATAGCGTAAAATAGTAGGTTCTTTTAGAGATAAAGATACTGTAGTTGCTCCTGGAAATGGGTATACTGCATTTTGCATACTTTTTTTGGAGCGTAAAATCCAATAATTCGATGGTTCAGGGTTACTTGGGTGACATAAAATACTAAGTCCTGCTTGGGTTCCGTTTTTGCCAAAAGATCCAGAAATATCCATCCATCCATTCGCTTTTACTGGTAATTTGTTAGGCTCTACTATGCCTTCAGAACTAGAAAAACGGATATCCTTTGTTAAGCGAATTCTAGTTGAAAAACCACCATATCCCTTTTCGTTTTTAGATCCACCTATTCGCACATTTGGTTCCAGTGCTATCATTGAAATACTTATATCTATTTTTCTATAATCGGTATTTTTTTTATATACTTTTATTTTAATTATCTCTTTAACTACAGCTTTTTCATTTCCATTATCATCAAGCCATTGGTTACTTTTCCATAAAATTTGAGCTTTAATTGCTCTAGCTTCAATTAAGTTTTTAATTTCTACAACTGATTTTATTTCCCAACTAAAATCCTTTATCTCCCAAGCATTACCTAAACGTTTATTTCCAATATATAATTGATGCCATGCCCAAAAAACACCTCTATGATGTAAATGATCTAGAGGGAAATCTTCTGTTAGTATTTGCCCATCTAAAGTATAAAGAGGATGAATATAATTAGATCTTTTATAGGTTCCGTTAAAAGATTTCGCAACTATTTGATAACTTAAGATACTGTCTTTACCTTCTGTAAAATAGGCGACATCTGAATTAATTTTTAGGTTAATTTTTTGTGCAATTACATGCTGTACCATACTTATAAAACATAAAACTAGAAAAAAAAGTTTCATAACATTAAGGTTTTTTTGTTCTTTTAAAATAGGCACAATATCCTTATAAGTTCTTGTTTTGTCTTTGTTTAAATTAGTCAGATGTCGACTTTTAAATATAAAAAAAAAGTCAATCAACAAGTTATGATGATTGGCTCGCGCTATTAACTCCTTATTACTAATTAGTTTTAATAAGTTTACTTTGAATAATTTTGTTATTATTTGTAACTCTTACAATATATAATCCGCTACTTAAATCTGAAATTGTCATCTTAAAAAGAGCAAATAATTTTTTTATGGATTTAACTCTAGTTTCTAAAACATTATACATAGTTATATCGCTTACAACAGGACTTTTTACTGTTAACATATCGTTTGCTGGATTGGTATATATAGTAATATTATTTAAAGTTACTGGCCATTGATCGGTTGACTTAAGTTCCCATGAATCAATCTCAATTTTACCAGTTACTAAATCAGATTTTGAATCTTGATTTACTAAATGAAAACCTATGCTTATATCTGAACCTATAAAATTACCTTTAGCTAGGTTTTAAGAGGATGTTCCCCATTCTTTATTTGTCTTATCATTATTAGCAGTCTATTCTGGATTAACGGTAAATGGGTCAATAACAGCAGCATCTCTGTTTACCTTTCCAACTGGAGTTGCTATTTTTAGGCTATCAACGTTTGAATTATTTCTAAATACAATTTTTAAATAGATATTGTCATCTGCAATTCTTGAGGTTATATCTGTACCATTTGGAGTTAAGTTTGGAATACACGCATCTCAACCAGCTTCACCAACTTTATCCCCGCCATAGCCTTCTCCAAGCCTTGTTGCCGTTGGGTGACTTTCAAATAAGTATATATTCTATCTTCCACAGAACAATTGCTTACAGTAGTGCTTGCGTCTGCAGTAGCCAATCCTTCCCCATCAGAATCAAATGTAAACGACTGATTTTGAAGTGTATTTATGATATAAATTCATAAAGCCGATAAGAGTAATGTCTGTCTAAATAATTTTGTGTTCATCAAAATTTAGTTTTTATGGATTATTCTTTAATTTTAAAAACAAATATCACATTTTCCAATCTTTACTCTAAAATTTTATGGTAATAAATAGGTTTTTAATATTGATCGGTAGCTGTTAGCTCCCATGAATCGATTTCAATTTTTCCGGCGACCACATCTGATTTGGAGTCTTGATTTACTAGGTGAAATCCTAGAATAATATTTGTTCCTTGAAAACTTCCATTGGTGAGATCATAATAAGATGTTAACCATCCTGTATTTGATCCGTCATTATTTGTAGGCCAATCCGGGTTAGAAATATAAGGGTCATTTGAACTGGCATCTCTGTTCACTTTTCCATCGGGAGCTACGATTCTTAATCTACTTCCGTTCGAGTTATTTCTAAATACAATTTTTAAATAAACATTATCATCCGAAGTACCGGAGATTCCATCAGAACCATTTGGAGATACATTAGGAATACATACATCTAAACCGCCTTCGCCAACTTTATCATCACCATAACAGCCGCCAGTTCTAGTTATAATTGGATGACTTTCAATAAGTATTACATTTCTACCATCCACCGCACTATGGCTTATAATTGTACTTTCATCAGCAGAATTCCAACCTTCAATATCAGAATCAAAGGTAAATACACTTCCTGATATAGAGGCTTTACAGGCTTCACCTTGTATGGCTTCAAATGTAGGGTTAAAACCATTGTTATCTACAAAATATTCAGACATTTCAATTTGGCCGTTACTTACTAAATGACTAACTCCACAAAGATTGTTAAGAAGTGTATTTCCGTTAGGTTCATTATTTGAGTCTTTTCCAATTTCTATATTTCCACCTATAACGCTTATGTTTTCTAAACCATCTAACGTGGTCATTACATTATTATTTAAAATAGACAAATCTCCGGCTACAGAAGAAAGATTTTCTAAACCTCTAACAGTAACTAAAGATGTATTAGAGCTGATCGATAAATTTCCATTTATAGCTATAAGGGTATTTAGTGCAAACAGGTTAAGGATATCTGAACCACTTATTGTTAAATTTCCAGCAATACTTGTATAATCAAAAACATCAACATCAGCTTGTGTAACAAGATTTAAATCACCCTCAAAAGGATTTGTATTTAAAGGGTTAACATCTGTTGTAACAGTTTTGTCTTCATTGGCATAAATTGTTGTAAATCCATCAGTTGCATATGCCCTAACATAATAGGTGGTGCTCTCGTCAAGTCCAGTGATAGTGCTTATAAAATCCAGAACACCTTCACTTTCTTGAGTTTTATGGTTTTCATCTATTTCAAATCCTTGTGAAACGCCCCAAAAAACACCCTTTTGAGTTGCGAAAAAGCCCATATTTCCTTCTCCGTCATTTCCTATAACAGAAAATTCACCTCCAGAGATAACAGTAGAAAAATTATCTGTTTTTAATACATCTTTAGTATTAATTTTAGTTGAAACCTCTATCAATTCTGGTTCTGTTTCAACTTTAGGATCGTCAGAACAAGATATCAAACCTAAAAATAGTAAAAGACCTAATATTAAAAAGATATTTGTTTTTTTTATAAAATTATTCATAGCAGTATTTTTTGAATTTTGTACAGAATGTTTTGATCATAAGATAAATTGTATATCTCAAATTTAACGAAATAGTAGTTTCAATGACTCATAAGTCTTACAAATTTAATGAGATGTTATACTTTACGTATGGATAAATTATTCACAAACATGGAGTAATTATTCAATAATATTTCATCTAAAGCTCAAAAGATAATTGGGTTAAACTTTTTTTAATTTTTAAGAATATTCATTTAAATTAAGAGATTATAGTTAAATAATTTTTCTATTGATGGGGTCCCATTCAACTTTCCTGTTTTCAACATAAGATTTATGAACCATTAAAACTGCTACAGTATCGTCAAAGGCTTTGTCAATATTACAACCAGTTGTTCCTCCATGTCTAATAACATCAATCCATTCTTTAATGTGTAAGTGTGTAAGATTTATGTTTTTACCGCCAATTTTAGTATTAATCAATCCGCGATCTGCATAATACTTTTCAGTTTCTGATGAAGTGGCATCTACTTCTATTGGTGTTTTGGGATAAGTATAAAACGCTTTATTTACATCTATAATGCCATTCTTAATTTTATCCTTGTATTGAGGTGAATCCCTATTAGCAATAATATTGATACCACTACCTACTTCCATGCTAGCATCATTGCCCATAAAAACACGCCCTCTAGAGCGGCTATTAGCTAAAGATGCGCTATATAACATTGTAAATTGCCTTTCAGGAAATTCAAGTATAGCCTGAAAAGTATCTGGCATATCCCTTTCTTCCTTATGGAAATAAATACCCCCAGAGGAGGTTACAGATTTAGGTATACCAAAGCCCATAATTTGATTCATAGCATCTATTTCATGTGAAAATAACTGTCCTGCAAGCCCAGTGTCATAATCAAACCATCTGGGCCAGCCATAATACCGTTCCAAATTAAAAGGTACTTTTGGAGCATTACCAAGCCATTGTTTCCAATCTATGGATTCTGGAGATCCAGGTTTTAGGTTTCCGTAAGCATCCAAATGCCTAATCCATGCGCCTTTTTTTGAATTTCTATTTGTTGTAGTTTCAATTAATGTTACTTTACCAAGTATGTTTGTATTAACAATTTCTTTTGCTTTTTTAAAGGTTTCATTCTTACTGTTTTGATGTCCTAATTGAAAAACAATATCACTGTTTTTAACAGTATTGTATACGAGGTGCAATTCATCTTCAGTTATGGTCATAGCTTTTTCACAATACACGTGTTTGCCAGCATTAACTGCATCAATAGTCATTTGCGCATGATGAAAATCAGGGGTAGATATGATAACTGCATCAATATCTTTGTCTGCTAATAACTCCTGATACGTCAAGTATCGCTTTACATTTTTATTGTCAACGGCTTTACCATTGGGTTGTATGCCTCCAGAGGCTATTTTAACACCCTTTTCTGCATGCATATCAAAAACATCACAAATACCAACTATTTCAATATTTAAGTGTTGTTGATTATAAAAGGTTTGTAATTTTTCATTTGCATAATTATCGTTCTTGTCAGCAGCATTTAAGAGTTTGTTATATTCACTTGGCTCCATGAATCCTGCTGATTTTAATAACTTGTCACCTCGAGATCCTACTCCAATTATACCAAGTCTGATGATTTTTGAAGAGCTTTTTTCTAAATTCGATTGAAGAGTTAAAGGGGTATTGGAGTCTAACCCTAAATCAAGTTGCACTATTTTTTTTTTAGCCAGATCCAAGGCTTTGTCTTTCCAATAATTATACGTGAATACCCCAAGTAACGGAATTGCTAAAAGCCCTTTAAAAACTTCGCGACGAGATATTGGGTTTTTTTTATTTTCTTCAGGTTCTATGTTTTCCATCTTGTTACTTTTTTTCAAAATTCTTAACTTTTTTGAAATTTAAAAATAGGTCAAGCCCAACAATTTGACTCGTAGGAAAGATTGCCACAATTAAAAAACTGAATAATTCAATTATATTTTTATCTATAAATGAGAAATTATATACAAATGGAGGAGCTGCTGCATAGTATAAAAATAATAAAAGTGCTCCAGCAAATGCAGTCCATTTTGTGAATAGTCCTAAAACCAAACACAGACCAATAATTATCTGCCCCCATATATTCAAAAAATCAACAGTATTTAGGAGCCATTGAATTTCTGTAATTCCTATGAAAACATCCGAAAACACCCAATTAGATTGCATAAGAAATGGTTTTGAACTCCAAAAAGAGCTTGTTAATTTATTTAAACCTTCCATGAGAAAGTGCACACCTATTAACCAACGCAATAAAACTAAAATTGAAATTTGAATAATAGAGTATTTTTGTAAGCTCTTCATAGATTTCAGTCAATTTATGACAAAGTTATTGTGATGTTTCATTTTTTATATGGACTAATTATTCATATATATGGAATATTTCTTCATTTGTTATATTTTTATTACAATATGGTGTTTTAAGTTATTTCAGTATAAAAAAATGTATTAGTTTAGACTTTCATTGTTTGTTTAAAGAAGTATATAGTGCTAAAAAATATTTTCTATATAATAATTTAACCTATTTTTTAACAACATCAATTTTAAGTTAAAAAGTTTGTAAACAGGAATTTTCGTTTGTTTTAAGAGACTAAAATAACAAAAACTTTGCCTTTCTAACTAATCTTATATTTTTTATTTTTATGCCTAGGTTATATATTCTTTTCATACTATTAGGGTTAATTTCAATACCCAGAATTCACGGTCAGCGGTTAAAATTTGAGCATTATGTGGAAGGAGATGGACTTTCTCATAATGCTGTTAGACATATTGCACAAGATGATAAAGGCTTTATTTGGTTAGGGACTTTTTCTGGGCTAAATCGTTTTGATGGGTATTCTTTCAATAGATTTTCAAGTACTACAGGTGGTGGGGTAAACACCATTAATAATGATGAAATAACCGCTCTTAGTATCGATGAGTTTAACAAAAAACTATGGATAGGCACAAGGAATGGTCTGACCGTTTTAAAGTTGGATACTCATCAATTTACAACTTTTTTGCCTGACATAAACAATACTGATAGTTTACCTGATGCCGAAGTAACATCTGTTTATGTAGATAAACATAATAAAGTTTGGGTTGGGACAAAATCTAAAGGTTTGTACGTATTTTATCCCAAGGACGAGCGCTTTGTGAAAATTGATATTACTGGTTTTGAATGTATAACAGCAATTTATGAAGATAAGAGAGGAAGTATTTGGATTGGAAGTTATGGTAAAGGGGCAATTGCAAAAATTACTTCTGATTCTACAGGGGAAATATTAGGATTAAAGACTTATGTATTGCGTATTCCAAATTCTAATGAGATAAACCCTTATGTTAATTTTATATATGAAGATTTTAAATCTGATCTTTTTGTTGGTACTCGCAAAGGTGGATTGTATAAATTTGATATGACTAACAATACTTTTAAAAATCTTTATATAAAGGATGATGTAATTCGAAAGAATTTAGGGCCTTATTTTTTTTCAGTAGCACAAGCACCAGACGGTAAATACTGGCTTGGTACCCTAGGAGGGCTTATTGTTTGTAATCAAATTGAGGATATCGAAAAAGGTGATTTTCAATGGCATTTTTCAAAAATAACAGATGATGCATCTCTTAGTGATAATTATATTTCATCACTTTACTTTGATAAATCGGGAGTCTTATGGATTGGAACAGAGGATGGCTTAGATAAATATGATCCCTTTGAAAACTTATTCACAGTTCGTAGTGATATTTCAAACTATATTGATACCCATTTTTTGAAAATTAGAGGATTTGCCAAAACCTTTGACTCGAAGATTATTGCAGCTACAAGGCAAAATGGTCTTTTTACGCTTGGCAATAATCAGTTTGAACCTATATTTAAAAGTGATTATGATATTTCCAGTATATTTTCAATTGACGGAAAAACTTTTTATTTGGGTTTATGGAACGGAGATCTCTTAGTATATAATTATGAGAAAAATGAAGCAAAAATAGTAGAAACTGGAATAGATAATGATCTTATTTTAACAATTGCTGAGTATAGTGATACTGAAATTATAATAGGTTCAAATAGCAATGGCGTTGTTGTTTTAAACAAAAATACTTTTGATATTGTAACGCCTCCCGAACTTCTTATTCCCAGTAATGCCGTCTCAAAAATAGTAAATGATGGAAAACAAAATTTATGGATAGTAACCAAAGGGGGAATTTCAAAATACAAGTTAAAATCAAAAGAAGTTAAAGTTTATACAGCAGCATTAAGCAATCACTTTAGCCTTCCAGAAAATAACGTTAGTGATGTAATTATTGATTCAAATAAGGATGTTTGGGCAGCAACCCGAAAAGGTTTAGTAAAATATATTGTTTCAAAGGATAGATTTGAGCTAATTAGAGAATTAAAAGAAGTTCAGGATATCTGGATTACCTCTATGGTTATCGACAAAGATGATAACTTATGGTTAAACTTAAACAGTAATAAGATTGCCAAGTACAACATTAAACTGAATAAAGTAATTATTTATAATATAAATAGTGGTAGCAATAGATCGGAAGTTGATAGCTCAAAAGAATTTTATAATTTTGATGGGAAAGGTATTTATTTAGGAGGTAAAAACGGTATTATCAATTTTTCACCTACTCAAATTATGGAGAATAAATGGTCTCCTGCGCCTGTAATAACTAGATTTAAAATTGATAAATCTTCAGTATTACCGGGTCAAGAAGTTAAAGATCAAATTCCTTTGCAAATAGATTTGAATTACTATAAAAAGGTTGAACTGGATTATAATAATAGAAATTTTTCAATTGTATTCTCCGCACCCTCTTATAGTAATCAAAAATTGAATAAATTTCAATATATGCTTGAAGGATTTGATGAAGATTGGATAGAAACAAATTATCTTGATAGAACAATTCAATATGTAGGATTGGAGCCAGATGACTACGTTTTTAAAGTTAAGGCAAAAAACAGCGATGGATATTGGAGTGACATATCATCATATAACATAAGTATCAGCCCCACATTTTGGTTATCCTTGCCAGGGATAGTGTTAATATTAATTATTCTATCCATTTCAATCTACTTCGTCACTAAACAATTAAAATACCGTCTGGATTTAAAAAGAGCGCTTTTAATGGAGAAAGTCAAAAGGGAACGGGATGAAAAATTAAATAAAGAAAAACTGCGTTTTTTTACAAATATTTCACATGAATTAAGAACACCTTTAACTTTAATCTTTGCTCCAGTAAAGCAATTACTTGAGAGTAATAAAGGAAATGATTTTGATCGAAGTAGAATAAATTTGATTCATCAAAATGCAAATAGACTATTACGTTTAGTCAATCAAATTTTAGATTTTAGAAGAACAGAAACAGGTGAATTAAAATTAAAGGTAGTTAAAACAGACGTTCTGTCAAATACTAAAGATGTTTTTTACTCATTTGAAGAATTGGCACTTTCTAAGAATATTAACTTTAATTTGAATATTGAAAGTGAACCCATAGAATGTTGGATTGATATTGATAAGTACAGTAAAATTTTATATAACTTGCTTTCTAATGCCATGAAATTTACTGAAAATTATGGTAATGTTGATTTATTTATAGGGGTTGAAGAAGGCAATCATCAATCACTTATAATCGAAGTTAGTGATGATGGTATAGGCATCCCCATTGAAAGTCAAGACAGTGTTTTTAAAAGATTTTATCAAGCTAATAATAGTAAAGAAATTACTACTGGTACTGGTATTGGATTATCTTTTGTAAAAGCTCTTGTTGAAATACATAAAGGCGAAATTAAGTTAGAGAGTAAGCCGAAATTTGGAAGCATTTTTACTGTTAAGCTTCCAATTTCTAAAGATTGTTTTGATAAAAGTGAAATATTCGAGTTTTCATCTGACGAAATTTTTGAAGATCATATAGAAGAGGTTAAATTTAAAATAGCAAGAAATAATACTGATATTAAACAAAAAATTCTTGTTCTTGATGACAACTTACAATTACGAAAATATTTGGTTGAATTTTTGTCTAATGATTATATAGTTTATGATGCAGAAAATGGCAGAATAGGCTTTGAGGTTTGTAAAAAAGTAAAGCCAGTACTTTGCATAGTCGATGCTATGATGCCTGAAATGGATGGGTTTGAATTTATTCAAGCAATCAAGAATGATGATGAAATTAGTCATACAGCTGTAATATTACTCACCGCTTTAGCCGAAAATGAAAATAGAATTAAAGGTTATAAAGTTGGCGTAGATGGTTATTTGGTTAAGCCCTTTGATCCGTCTATGTTAAAAACCAGAATTGAGAGTATTATAAAAATAAAATCTGATTTAAAACAGAAATTTTTAGGGCTAGCAGAGACGGATGTTGCAGATTTAGCGCATTCACAGATTGATGTAGATTTTATATCTCAAGTTAATGCGATGATTGAGAAAAATATTGATAACCCTGAATTAAATACGAAATACTTGTGTGATGAATTGGGAATGAGTTCTTCAAAGTTATATCGTAAAATAAAACAATTAACGGATCTTTCTCCAAATGAATTTATTAGAACTTTGAGATTAAAAAAAGGAGCCGTTTTATTAAAGTCAAAGAAGTATAATGTTTCAGAAGTCACATTTATGGTTGGATTCAACGATCCGCTTTATTTCAGTAGGTGTTTTAAAGCTCAGTTTAAAAAATCACCAAGTACTTATATTAATTCTATTTACTAAAAACTAGCTTGTAATGGCCCAATAGTAAATGTTAATATTTTGTAATACCTTAACTTCACTTTCACATTAAAGAATTCCAGGGCAAATGAATAATTACTCCATATTTTAGGATAATTTGTCCATATTGAAAACGGAGTCTCTATATAATTTTACCTGAAATAATTATTGCTTTAAATTTTACTTCTTTCAGATTTTTTTAGAAACTTTAGAAAGAGTTTTTTTAACGCTACTCTTTAATTTTAATAAAAAGCCTAGTAAGGAGTATTCATTATCAATTGAAATTGATAGTAAATAAGCAAATAAGAATAATAATTGTTTCACGAAACAAAACATATATAAACACTTATTTTATGAAAAAAAATAGACTTATTATGAGGTACACCAGAAAAAATAAGGGGTTTTTTGACTTTTTATTACATTCTACACTTGTAATACTGTTATTATGTACATCTTTAATGTATAGTCAAAACAGAGAAGTACAAGGCACCATTTTAGATGAAAATGGTTTACCCCTTCCTGGAGCGAGTGTTTTAGAAAAAGGCACAACAAATGGAGCAATAACAGATTTTGATGGAAATTATTCACTTGTACTTATAAATGAAAACTCTATTTTAATTATTTCTTATATTGGTTACGTTATACAGGAAATAAAAACTAATGGGTTAACAAACATAAAGATAAATTTAGAAGTTGATACTGCTACTCTAGATGAAGTGGTGATAATTGGTTATGGTTCGCTTAAGAAAAGTGATGTAACAGGTGCGGTTTCTTCGTTTGACACCAAAACACTTGAACAACAGCCTCAAACCAATATTCTTCAGGCATTGCAGGGCAATATTGCTGGTATTTCTGTAAATACTAGTGGTTCAAGTGCCGAAGATGGTGGTGCTCTATTGGTTAGAGGACAAAATTCAATTTCAGCTAGTAATGAGCCTCTTATTGTTTTGGATGGTATACCTTACGATGGTTCTCTTTCTCAAATTAGTCCTAGTGATATAAAAAATCTTGAAGTCTTAAAGGATGCATCTTCAACAGCCATTTATGGTTCTCGTGGAGCTAATGGTGTCATTTTGATAACAACAAAAAAAGGAATAAAGGGAAAGCCAAAATTTTCTTATACAGGATTTACTACAATTGACCAGCCTGGAAGTCTGCCAGATATGCAAAATGCGGCAGAGCACTGGGGGTCAAATTGGGAGCGTGTTATTACAAACAGGTTGGAGGTTCCCAGTAATAATATTGGCGTTTCACAAGCTATAGATAGTTTCTTTCCCGGTGATGAAACAAATAATACAGAATTAGCAGCTTTTATGACTGGCTATCCTGGTCAAACTTGGAGGCAAGTTAAAAACAATATCTTATCAAATTATCCAGCATTAATTAATGATCGTCCAACTCTTTTAAAGTTAGCACAAGATTTTACATATCCTAACGGTGGTCGTGATACTGATTGGCTTAAACTTGCTACTAGAGTTGGTACTAAACAAGAACATAATTTTTCTATATCAGGTGGAACTGAAGATATAAAGTATTTTATATCTACAAATTATAATAAAAGTGATGGTATAGCAATTGGTGACACTTATAAAAGAAATATTTTCCGTGCTAATTTTAGTGCTAAATTATTTAAAGGTGTAGAATATGGAACCAATACTCAATTTGGATTCTTTAACAGAAGTGGTATTCCTGCAGAATGGAACGGTGGTCAAGGAGCTTTTAGGATAAACCCTTTGTTTAATGCATTAAATGAAGACGGCTCGATAGACTTAACACCCAATAATAACGATTTTGGTGTCACAAACCCTTTAGAACCTTTATTATTTAATAATGAAGACAAACAAAAAACAATTAATACGAATCATTATTTAAGTGTTGATATACCAGGTGTTGAAGGGTTAAATTACAGGCTAAATTTAGGTTATCGTTTTAGTGATAGCGCACAAAAAACCTATAAAGGCTTTAACACAGTGCAAGGAGCACAAGATAATGGCAATTTAGCAATCATAAATTCGGTAGGAAATTCTTATACCTTAGAAAATATATTGAGTTATAAGCGCGACTTCGGAAAGCATTCTATTTTTTTAACAGGTTTATATAGCGCTCAGAAAAGTGTTGATGAAGAGTTCGGAATTAATGGTCGTGGATTCCCAAATGATGTTAGAACCTTTTATCAAGCCGATAACGCAGGAATTTTAGAATCTTTTTCAGAATATGTTCAAAAAAATTATAACTCTCAGATGTTTAGGGCTAATTATGTTTTTGATTCTCGATATTTAATTACAGGTACGGTAAGAAGAGACGGATACTCTGCCTTTGGAAAAGATAAAAAGTATGGCGTGTTTCCTTCGCTAGCGTTAGGTTGGAATATTGCAAATGAAAATTTCATGCAATCCATTGACAACATAAAAACTTTGAAATTAAGATTATCTTATGGTCAATCTGGTAACGAAGCTGTTAGACCCTACTCAAAGTTAGCTAATTTAACGGCATCAAATTATATTGATCAGAATCAAAATATTCTATTTGGTTATCGTCCTAGCCGATTATCAAACCCAAATTTAAGTTGGGAAACAACAAGCTCTTTTAACTTAGGACTCGACTTTACCCTATACAATGGTCGTATTTCAGGTACGTTAGACGCTTTTAGTTCTGAAACCTCTGATCTTTTGTTAGAAGAAAGTATTTCGGCAGTGAACGGAACAAATCAAATTCTTAGAAATGTAGGCGAAACAAAAAATAAAGGATTAGAAGTTACCTTAACAACTGTAAACGTAAGGAATGATAGTTTTAGTTGGAAAACAAATTTTGTTGGATCTCTTTACCGCACAGAAATAGTTCAAGTCGGATTAAAAGATGCTAATGGTAAATGGATAGATGATATAGCAAGCGGTTGGTTTATTGGGCAACCCGTTAATGTGAATTTTGATTACACATTAGATAGAATATTACAAAAGCAAGATTTTGTGCTAGACGCCCTAGGAAACTATGTTCTTGATGGCAACAATGACTATCAGTTATTACCGGAAGTTGCAAATGGAATTATTGATTTGTCTAACTCACAAACTCCTAGACCTGGCCAACCCATTGTTAAAGATACAAATGGTAATGGCATAATAGATCCTAATGACAGAGAAATACAAGGTAATGAGAATCCTGATTTCACAGCAGGTCTTACCAATACATTTACGTATAAAAATTTCACGTTTAGCTTTTTTGTAAATGGTATATGGGGCGTTACGAAATTTAATAAATTTATTAATAATAATGGGTTTACAAACTCACGAAAATTAGACATTAATTATTGGACACCAGAAAATCCTGCTAATGAATTACCAGGGTTAAATATGAATTCTTTAACGTCAGGGGTGGACTTGAATACATATCAAGATGCAAGTTACATAAGGATACAAGATGTAACACTATCTTATAAGTTACCAACTTCATTGACAGATCAATTAAGCATGGAAAATTTAGAAGTTTTTAGCAATTTGAAAAATCTATACACATTTACAGATTGGGAGGGACTTGATCCTGATTATGATGCTAATGGTACAGATATTCCGCGGCCATTTAGTATAACGCTAGGACTTCGTTTAACTTTTTAAAAAATGAAAATTATGAAAATAAAAGTAATAATGCTGTTAAGTGCTTTGTTGATTTTTAGCAGTTGTTCAGAAGATTTTCTTGATGAAAATCCAAAAGATGAAATATATGCTGATAATCTTTATCAAAACAAATCTGGATTTGAGTCAAGTCTAAATTCGGTATATAATTATATGAGACAAATTAATACAAGAGCTGAAAGTAAAATGACTCGAGGTCAATTATGGATACAAAATTCAGATTTCGTATCAACTCGTACAGCCAATATTAATAATTATGTTGCCATAGGACCTGGTTTTGAAGATGGGGAAGTTGCATATAATTGGCTTTACGAATTAATTAATACAACAAACGTAATCATAGGTCGTGCAGAAGGTAATGTAGATTGGGAAGGTACAAGTGTAGCAAGCAATCTTGCAAATAAAAACAGTGTTATTTCTCAAGCGCGTGTTGCTCGTTCTTGGGCATATAGACTTTTAATATATGCTTTTGGACCAGTGCCCTTGAGTGTTAACGAAATAAATGGTACCAATTATTCGAATGCTTGGAGCAGAAATAGTATAGATGAAATAAAATCTCAAATGAAAACAGACCTAGAGTTTGCTGTTGATAATTTACCACTAAAAGGTGGAGATATGACAAGAATAAATGGCGCTGTCGCTAGACATTTTTTAGGCGAATTATGCTTGTCTTTAGGGGAGTTTCAAAACGCTTTAGATGTGCTCAAACCATTATGTGAGTCAGGACCATATAGCTTAGTTCAAGCAAGGTTTGGTGCTACAGCAAGTAACAATGATGGAAATCATTATATGGATATTGTAAGAAACCCATTTGCGAGTTCGGGCAATACCGAAACCTTTTTTGTTTTATCCAATGGTGTTAGTAATGGTGTTATTAAGCCTGGAGCTGAAGAATTAAATTTATTAGAAGCTTACGTAGCTGAATATGAGGATTTAACTAAAATGCTAGGTTTCGCTAGTAAATACGGGCAAGACGAGGTTTATAGTACTTTTGGAGGCTTTGGAAAAGGGAGATATATTATGACGCCATATGCTGTAAGTACGGAGTCAGATTTTAATTTATATAATAACAATATCAGTCCAGAGGGCACCGATCCTTTAAATGATAATAATATTGATAATTGGATTTGGAACAATACAGATGGGCGAGAAAATTTTTTATATGAAATGGATGATATAAGAGGGCAAAATGAATCAATAAGAAAGTATTTTGTTTATGATTTTAATGAGAATGGCACTCTTACAGATCCAAATGAATATTCATTACAATCTACCATAAAAAACTACAGACTAGATGTAGATGAATATTTAAACAATTCAGGCGATACTTTGTTTACGCATTATCAATATGGTGTAAGTTCTTTTGGTGCACCATCTACATCATGGAAATTTAGCTACCCTTATTCTAGAAAATGGGAGATTGATAGAACCCAAACAGATAATGTTAGTCAGTCTTATTCATTTAATGACGTGGGTTATCTGCGTTTAGCCGATTCGTATTTGTTGTATGCAGAGGCATTTATGATGTCAGGGAATACAGGTGATGCTGCGAATTGGATAAACCGAGTAAGAGTTCGTGCGAATGCATCAATAATTACAGCTAGTGATGTAACACTTGATTTTTTACTTGATGAAAGAGGGCGAGAACTTATAAACGAAGAAGAACGTCGTATTACATTATTGAGAACAGGAAAGTTGATTGAAAGGGTTAAAAAGTATAATCCCCTTTCTAAGTATTTTGTACAAAATCATCATAAATTATATCCGTTCCCAAATGCAGCAATTGATGCCAATAAGGACAAGCTTTTAGATCAAAATGATGGATATGGAGGTAACACAAAAGTAGATTTTACACCTAATGGTTATCCAGACGAAGGCAATAATCCATAGCTAGTTCTTCTCATTTATCCGCAAATAAAATGGATGTTCCTTTTAAAAAAAAAATAAATAAAAAAACTTTTATAATTCAAACCTTCAAGAGTTACACTCAAATTAAAATACAAGGTATTCAGGTATCATCAACTTGGATTTATCAACTAAACAATCGTTGAATTTGAGTTGTACTACTTGTTTGAAAAAAAAAATAGAAGAATGAATAATAATTTTGTGATTGTTTTAACATTGGTTGTAATATCCTTTCTTCAGTCATGTCAAGATTTAGAAGAGAAATTAACACGGCCTAATATTATTTGGATTACTACAGAAGACATTAGTCCACAGCTAGGTTGTTATGGTGATAGTTATGCGCACACACCTATTTTAGATAAATTGGCTGCAGAGGGTATTCTATATGAAAATGCCATCGCCACTGCTCCGGTTTGTGCGGCTGCACGTTCATCTATTATCACAGGAATGCATCAATCTTCTTTAGGTTCTCAGCATATGCGCTCTAAAGGTGAATTTCCTAAAGAATTTAAATACTATCCTCAATATCTAAAAGTAGCGGGTTACTACGTAACAAATAACTCAAAAGAAGATTATAATCTCAATTATGATCCGTCACAAATATGGGACGAATCTAGCAAGGTTGCACATTGGAGAACTAGAGAAAATAAAAATCAACCATTCTTCTCCGTTTTTAATTTTACTGGTACACATGAAAGTGCCACAAATTCTAAAGAAAAGCATGAATCAATTATTAAAGATTTAGATAAAAATGTATTCATAGAACCCGGAGTAGCACCACTTCCGCCATATTACCCAGACACGCCTATAGTTCATGAATTATGGGCAAGATATTACAACAATATTGCCGCACTTGATAAGTATGTTGCCATAATTTTAGAACAACTTAAAGAGGACGGTTTAGAAGATAATACAATAATTATGTTCTATTCAGATCACGGTGCTGGAATTCCATTTTATAAAAGATGGCTGTATGATTCTGGACTAAAAGTACCTCTAATTGTGAAAATGCCTGAAAAATATCAACACCTTTCTCCCCACAAAAAAGGAACTAAAACTGATGAGTTAGTAAGTTTTACTGATTTAGCACCAACAGTTCTTAGTCTATCTAATGTAGAAATTCCAAAGCATATGCAAGGCAGGGCTTTTTTGGGTAAAAACCTCTCTAAAGAAAGAGATTATGTTTATGCCTCTCGTGATAGGATGGATGAACGTTATGATATGCAGCGCGCAGTGAGAAGCAAAAAATATAAATATATAAGATACTATGAGTTTGCAAAGCCGTTTGTTCAATATATGAATACACCAGAAAAAGGTGATATAATGAAAGCTATACGTATTAGTAATACTAATGGCAATTTGCCGGATGCAGGAAAAAAATTAATGGCAATTAGTAAACCAGTAGAAGAATTATTTGATATAAAAAATGATCCTTTTGAGTTAAATGATTTATCCGAAAATCTTGATTATCAAAATGTTTTAAACGATATGCGTCAAGCCCATATAGATTGGTCATTAGATATAAATGATACAGGCTTAATCCCCGAGCCTATTTTGCGCAGTTGGGAGCAAAGCTACAATCAACCTATTTTTTCGATAGTTCGTAATCAAAAAATACCAATGGCTGAAATTCAAAAAGTAGCATTAAGTAAAGATTTTAATGTTTTTTTAAATGCTTTAAATCATGAGAACGAAGTAGTTCGTTACTGGGCAGCCACAGGTTTGGGTAATTACTCTGAAAAGGTCAATAATCAAGCAAAAATTAAATTACAAGAATTGTTAATAGATGAAGTCTCTCTGGTTCGTATTGCAGCGGCTAGGGCATTATGCATATTAGATGAACCATCAAAAGGACTTACTGTTTTAGCGAATGAATTGAATGATAGTAGTGAGTGGAATAGATTAAACGCTGCTTTAGTTTTAGATGAGCTTGGAGATAAAAGTAAACCTGCGATTCCTGCACTTAAAATGGTTATGAATGACAAAAATAAATATGTAGTTAGGGTTGCAAATCATGCACTGAATACAATGTTAGATATAAGCAATAAAGTAAAATGATTTTTTTGAAAAACATATTAATGAAATGAAAAACATTTATATAAGTGTAATATTATTGATACTGGCTTTTTTTGTCTCTTGCATCGGTTTAAATTCTAAAAAGGATAAACTAACAAGATCCGAAAATGTAAAAAGTCCTAATATCATTTTTATCTTAACAGACGACCAAGGTTGGAATCATGTTTCACATCATTCTGATCCTAAAATTCCAGATTCAAAAAGTGATTATTTCGAAACTCCTAATATGGATCTTTTTGCAGAATCTGGATTACGATTTACGCATGGGTATGCTCCAAACCCAATATGTGCTCCTACAAGAAATAGCATTATTTTCGGGCAAAATGCAGCACGTCATATTTACAATAAAGATATAAATTGGATAGACAAGACAGGTCAAAAACTAACCATTCCAAAAGTTATTAAAATGGCAAATTCAGAGTATAAGACTGCACATTTTGGTAAATGGCATGTTGCTATGCATCCAGGGGCAGCTGGGTATGATGCTCATGATGGCCTCACAGGTAATGACGAAGGTCAAGTGTTTAAAAGTGAATTGATAAATGCAAGAGAATACAATAAAGCAACAGATAGGTTCTTAAAAGAGACCAAAGCGCCAAATCCATTAAACCTTTCTCAAAATGGTAAACCTACAATGTACTGGAATGAGGACAATCCAAAAGATATTTTTGGAATTACCAATAGTGGTATTAAATTTATGGATGAATCCATAAGTCAAGAAAAACCTTTTTATCTTCAATTATCACATTATGCCACACACCTCTCTTTTTCTGCTAAAAAAGAGTCATATGAGTATTTTAAGAAAAAGAAAAAAGGAAAAGTTCACGAATCTGCTGAGTTTGGAGCTATGCTTTTGGATATGGATAAAAGCATAGGAATGGTTATGGATTTTGTAAAAGAGAAGGGCATTGCCGATAATACATATATTTTTATCATGAGCGATAATGGTGGACGTGGTTCTCTAGGGAAAATTGCTGTAATAAACTCAAATAAAGAAGTAATAGATGCTTTTTACCCCAAAACTAGCGAGAGAAATACGCCTTTAAGAGACGGAAAACATTCTTTTTATGAAGGAGGTCTGCGCGTACCTTTTATGGTATCAGGACCGAATATTGAGCATGGGAAGGTAAGTGAAGTTCCGGTTACAGGATTGGATTTGTTGCCAACTTTTTATCAATTAGCTGGGGGAAATAATAATTTAAACAAATTGGACGGAGGCAGTTTGGTTAATTTAATTTTAAATAAAAGCGATCGTATTTTACGACCTAAAGAGGCATTAATATTTCACCAAGGCTCTCACCGTAAACCCGCATCTGCAATTATAAAAAATCAATATAAATTAATTAAATATTGGGAAAAGGATTTAAAATATCCAGGTACACCTAGGGTTGAATTATATAATATCTACGAGGATCCGTTTGAAAATAATGACTTAATTGACAGTAATAAAGATATTGCTGATAAACTTTTAGCAGAATTATTGACAAGCTTAGAAGAATATGGAGGGGTTACTGAAAAAACTTCAATAGAATCAGGTGTTAATAGAGCATGGCGCGCAATTAATAATTAATGAAATATTTGAAGTTTTAAATATTAATGAGAAATTATTTAGTTAAGATGAATATTACTTTATTGAAAAACTACGTGAATATTTTAATTTTAGTTTTGATGGCTTGTTCATCATTCAATAAAGTTCATTCACAAGAAAATATACAACCTGCTGAATTAGTTTACCCTTTGCTTGATAGTGCTAATTCACGTTGGTTTTTTTTTGCATCAGCATCACGACCCTTCGGAATGGTTAATCTTAGTCCTGATATGGGAATTGGTGGGGCTTGGGATTCAGGTTATCGTTACAACCGAGATACTATAAATTTTTTTAGTCATATTCACGCTTGGCAATTATCAGGTATTCCGGTTCTTCCCGTTACAGGTAATTTTAAAGGCCATCTTGGTGCTAAAAAATATGGTTCTAAATTTTCACATAAAAAGGAGGTAGTCAAAGCAGGCTATCATTCAGTAGATCTTGAAACTTACGGAGTTAAGGTGGAGCTAACGTCAACAACGAGGGTTGGTTTCCACAGGTATACTTTTCCCAACGGAAAGGAAAAATATGTGTTACTTGATTTGGGAACCGTTTTAGGACCAAGTGCCACCGAAAAAGGGTATGCTTTACAAAGAGGAAAAAATGAGATTGTAGGTTATGCACTTATGGCCGCTACTAGAAGAAGGCCAAAGGCAACCTATGTATACTATGCTATTAAATTTGACAAGTCTTTTGAGCACATGCAGGCATGGCAAGATGGTAAACTTATGGGCAAAATTAAAAAATTTCAAGGTAGTGGAGGTGGTATTTATGTTAATTTTAAAGGGAATGAGGCACAAACGGTTCAAATGAAAGTGGCTATTTCATACGTTAGTGAAGAACAAGCAAGACTTAATATGAAAAATGAACTAAACCATTGGGATTTTGAAAGGGTGGTTAGAGAATCATTTGATGATTGGAACAATTGGTTAGGCCGTATTAAGATTGAAGGAGGTACTAAAAAGGAACAATCACGTTTCTATACAGACCTTTGGCATGCACTGCAGGGTCGTCGCGTTATTAGTGATTTTAATGGGAAATATTCTGATATGACTGGAGATAAGCCGCGTATTGGACAAATTCCAATGGATGAAAATGGCATCCCAAAGTTCAAACACTATAATTCAGATGCCTTTTGGGGAGCACAATGGACTATAAATACACTTTGGCACCTTGTGTATCCAGAGGTTTCCGAAGAATTTATAAATTCTATGTTATTGATGTATCAAGACGGTGGTCTCATTCCACGTGGCCCTGCTGGTGGAAACTACACCTATGTTATGACGGGCGCATCCTCAACACCTTTTATTGTAAGTGCATACATGAAAGGGATTTGTGGATTTGATGTTCATAAAGCATATGAAGGTATGCGTAAAAACGCTATGCCAGGTGGCATGATGGGGAAAGCTGGATATGAGCATTACACCGAATTCGGAGGCGGATTAAAATATTATATTCATAAGGGCTATGTACCATATCCTAACCCAGATAAGAATGACGGATATCATAATGAAGGTGCTGGACAAACACTTGAGTATGCTTATCAAGATTGGTGCTTATCTCAAATGGCAAAAAAAATGGGTAGAGATGACGATGCGATACTATTTTCTGGTAGAGCTAAAAATTATAGAAATCTTTGGGATAAAAGTTCAGGTTGGATGAGACCAAAGTCTATCGATGGGAGGTGGAATGAACCCTTCAATCCTATTTTGAGTCACCACGGATTTGTAGAAAGCACCGCGGCACAATCCACTTGGTTTGTTCCTCATGATTTGGCTGGTCTTTTTAATTTGATGGGAGGTTCAGATATAGCTGCTGAAAAATTAAATGGTCAATTTCTAATTGCTAATTCTCATGATTTTATAAGCAAACCTTTCAAGTCGGACAGATTTGTACATAACGCACTACGAAATACCTATTTAAATTATGGAAATCAACCTTCAATGCAAGTTGGTTTTATATTTAATTATATTGGTAAACCCTGGTTAACACAGTATTGGACGCGTGAGGTAGTAGAAAGAATATATAGCCATCTTGATCCAGAAAATGGATATAATGGTGACGAGGATCAGGGATTTATGGGGTCACTGGCTGTTTTGTTGAAATTGGGGTTATTTGAAATGAGAGGTGGTGCAGCAATAAAACCTATCTACGAAATTGGAAGTCCGATTTTTGATAAAGTAACCATAAAATTAAATAAAGAGTATTATTCCGGAAAGGAGTTCGTCATTGAAACTAGAAATAATAGCTCAAAAAACAGATATGTTCAGTCTTCTACTTTGAATGGTGAAACTTTAAATAATGCATGGTTTTATCATGATGAATTAATAAAAGGAGGCAAACTTATACTAAATATGTCTGATACACCCAATAAAAATTGGGGAATTAGTCAATTACCACCATCAATGTCAACAGATTCGAATTAAATTAAATTCAAAATAAAATAACTAAGTGTGATGATTAAAAAAATAAAAAGAAAAGGATTAGTGATTTTTGCTTTATGCATTTCAATGTTTTTGAATGCTCAAAAATGGACCAATTTATTCAACGGAAAAAATCTTGATGGATGGGAAACTAGGCAAGGTTCTGCTGCATACAAAGTAGAAGGAAATCAAATTATTGGTATTTCAAAGTTCGGAACAGAAAGCACCTATTTATGTTCCAAAAAGGTATACGGTGATTTTATCTTAGAAGTAGATGTGAAAATTGATATGGGACTAAACTCTGGAATTCAATTTAGAAGTAATTCAGATACTAATTATAAAGATGGAGAAGTCCATGGTTATCAAGCTGAAGTTGATGTGTCTGATCGTAAATGGAGTGGTGGTATTTTTGATCAATCTAGAAGAGGGTGGATGTATCCAGTTACTATGAATAAACAAGGACAAGAAGCATTTGTAAACGGTGATTGGAACTCTTATCGAATTGAAGCTATTGGAAATACAATTCGTACTTGGGTAAATGGTGTTCAAGTTGCAAATTTAGTGGATAATATGACGGCGGAGGGGTTTATAGCTTTGCAAGTTCATATGATAAAAAATAAAGAACATGAAGGTTTAAAAATTAGGTGGAAAGAGGCTAAAATTTTGACTGAAGATTTAAATAAAGAAAGGTGGCCAGTAGCTTCTTATGCAACGGAGTTTAGTTACTTAAAAAATCAATTAACAAAAAATGAAATAAGAAGGGGTTGGCGTTTATTGTGGGACGGAAAAACAACGCAAGGTTGGAAAGCTGCAAAGAATAATGTTTTTCCTGAATTTGGATGGGAGATTAAAGATGGTAAACTTTCTGTATTAGAATCGGGCGGATCAGAGTCAACGCATGGAGGAGATATTGTTACCGAAGATAAGTTTAGTAGTTTTGAATTAGAATTGGAATTTAAAATTACGCCTGGCGCCAATAGTGGTATCAAGTATTTTGTTGATACCAGTCTTAATAAAGGAGTGGGTTCTTCTATAGGGTGTGAATTCCAAATCCTTGATGATAAGTTACACCCAGATGCTAAAAAAGGAACTAACGGGAATAGAACTGTTGGATCACTTTATGATGTGATAACAGCAGCAAGTTATTCAGAACCTAACAAAAAGAAACGCACTGTAGTTCCCGGAACGTGGAATAAAGCACGCCTTATTGTAAATGGAGGTCATGTTGAGCATTATTTAAATAACATAAAAGTAGTAGAATATAATAGGTATTCACAAATGTTTAAAGCCTTGATCGCTTATAGTAAGTATTCAAAATATGAAAACTTTGGTCAAGCACCTGAAGGACGTATTCTTTTGCAGGACCATGGCAATAAAGTATCTTTTAGAAGTATAAAAATCAGAGAAAACTAATAGTAAAACATATAGAAGTAATATTCATAACTAAGCTGATGATCAATACACCTTAGTATGACCAACAAATATAAACATGAAAGAAAACAGAAGAAATTTTATTAAGAAAGTAACTTTGGGAGCAGTTGGTATTGGTTTAAGTAATGGTATTAACGCTATGTCGGCAAAGAGTTATTCAAATATTATGGGTTCAAATGACCGAATAAATTTAGCGATTCAAGGTTTAGGAAGAAGGTATTCAGCATTTATCCCACCAATAGCTAACAAAAAAAACAATGTACGCTTGCTTTATTTATGTGATGTAATGAAAAGTCAGCAAGAAAAAGCTGCTATAAATTTTTCTAAACATCTAAACTATAAACCAAAATTAGAAATAAATATTCTTAAAATTTTGGATGATAAGGATATTGATGCAGTATTTATGGCAACTCCCGATCATTGGCACACACCAGGGGCTATTATGGCAATGAAAGCTGGTAAGCATGTTTATTTGGAAAAGCCTTGTAGTCACAACGGACGTGAAAATGAGTTGGTAGTAGCTTGTCAAGAAAAGTATAATAAAGTAGTTCAGATGGGTAATCAACAACGATCATCTTTTGAAACCAATGAAGTTATAAAGGATATACATAACGGTTTAATTGGCGACGTTTATAAGGCTATTGCTTTTTATGTAAATGGAAGGGGTGAAGTGCCAATTCCAAAAAAAGCAATGGCACCAGAAGGATTAGATTGGGAGCTTTTTCAAGGGCCAGCACCAAGAAAGTCGTATATGCATGATACATGGAACTATAACTGGCATTGGTATGGTTGGGATTATGGAACTGCAGAAATGGGAAACAATGCTACTCATGAATTGGATATTGCACGTTGGGCAATGAATGTTGAATACCCGCAACATGTAAGTGTCATTTCTGGAAAGCATCAATATAAGAATGATGGTTGGCAAATGTATGACACTATGGAGGCTAGTTTTAGGTTCTCAGATAACCGTATCATTCAGTGGGATGGCGCAAGTAGAAATAAGCATAATAAATATGGAAAAAGCAGAGGCACAATAATATATGGCTCTAACGGTTCTGTGTTCATTGATAGAGAAGGATACACAATGTATGACCTTAAAGGGAAAAAAGTAAAAGAAAATTTATCCGTCAATAAAGAATCAGGGATTGCCCTTGGTGGTGGTGGTGATCTTACTACAAGACATTCCGTTAACTTTTTTGAAGCTATAAGGGGTAAAGAAGAACTTACATCACCTATTCAACAAGGTGCCATGAGTCAGAGTTTTACCCATTATGCAAATATTGCTTCCAGAATAAATAAGTCATTTGATATTGATCAAAATACGGGTCGTATTTATGATAGAGATGCTATGAAATTGTGGTCTAGAACTTATGAACCAGGTTGGGAGCCAAAGTTATAAGAAATTTAAGAATATATTGAACTGATGCCAAATGAATACTTGAAAAACGGGTATTATTTTTTAATGATAATACAATTTATAAAAGATATTGACCTATGTGTAAAAATTATACGTAGGTCTTTTGGTTTAATTGTAATATAGAAAATAATGTAGTAGTACTTAATTTGAAAGATAAACGCCATCACTTCATTTTATTGAGCAAACCAAGTAAGAGGTAAGTTTTAGAGTTTGTTTGTTTGTATAATTATTTTGTTTTCAGAAGCTTATATATGTATTTTGAGAGTGAAATATATGAAAAGAATAAATACTCCATACATCTGACTAATTCCTCCATATCAAAAAGTTGATTTCAAGTTAATTTTATAATCGAATTATAGGGATTGATACTGGTACCAAAAATATTTATAAAACATCACTAATTTTCAGATGATATTTAAAATGAAAAACACAATATTTAATGCTGTAAATAGTTTCTCAAAAACTTGGATGCTTTTGCTTATTATTTTTATAATTACTTTGCAAAGTAGTTTTGCTCAAAATAAAGAATCAAAGCCTAATATAATTTTAATTATGGCTGATGATTTAGGTTTTGAAACTATTGGTACTTATGGTAGCGCAAGCTATAATACTCCAAGAATTGATAAGATGGCTTCTGAAGGAGTCCAATTCAACAACTGTTATTCCCAACCACTATGCACGCCTTCTAGAGTTAAAATGATGACAGGTAAGTCTAATTTCAGAAATTATGAACGTTGGGGTTATTTGAATCAAAATGAAACAACTTTTGCACACCTTTTAAAATCTAATGGTTATGCCACGTGCATTGCTGGAAAATGGCAATTAAAAGGTGATGAATACGGTCCTTATAAGGCAGGATTTGACGAGTACCTTTTATGGCAAATTACCTATACCAGTTACAATGAGCGTTATAAAAACCCGAGAGTAGTTAAAAATGGTGAACAAATAAAGTACGAAAATGGTGAATATGGTCCACAGGTTTTTACCGACTATATAAAGGGGTTTATGGAGCGTCATAAAGATGAGCCTTTTTTTGTTTATTACCCCATGGTACTAGCACATAGGCCATATGTGCCTTCTCCAGACTCTGATGATTATGATGATTTTGTGGTTGCTTCTAGAGGGGATTCAAAAGCTACGGTATCAGACCCTATTTATTTTAAAGATGAAGTTGAATATATGGATAAGGTGGTTGGAGAACTCATTGATAAAACTCATGAATTGGGCATAGACAAAAATACCTTAATACTTTTTACAGGAGATAATGGCACAGGCCATGAAGTAACATCTATCATGAAGGACGGTAAAAAAATACCAGGAATGAAAGGTGAAACAAATGAATATGGCAGACATGTGCCTTTAGTGGTGTATTGGAATAAAACAATAAAACCAGGACAGGTAAATGAGGATCTTATTGACTTTTCAGATTTTTTACCAACATTATGTGACGTTGGCAATGTAAAAATACCCAAAACATTTATAACAGATGGGTATAGTTTTTTACCACCCTTACTGGGTAAAGATTATACGCCGCGTGATTGGATCTTTTGCCATTATGACCCAGGTAAAACTCAATATCCTAAAAAACGATTTGTGCACAATAAAGAATTAAAACTCTATGAAAATGGCGATATTTTTAATATTAAAAAGGATCCTTTAGAACAGATTAAAATTAAAGAGGATGATTTAAGTATAGAGCAAAAAGTGCTTATATCAAACTTTAAAAGTGTATTTAAAGACATGCAAGTAGCTGCTAAAAATAATTAATAATGAAGCTTATTTATTTGAAGTATATAAATCCATTTATTCTGTGTTTTATTTTAGGAACTTTTATGTTTGTTAAGTCTAAAAAAATTTGGTGCTCAATTTAATATTGAGCCAAAAATTATTGAAGAAAAAAATAGAAAGCAATATTATTGAAAGAAAGGTTGGTTGGAGATATCAAAAAGTATCTCCTTATTATGTAATCTTAATATTTGCAGAAGCAACAAAAAATTAGATTATAACGCAACAAATAGAGACTGTGTATTCACCTTTTTATTAAGGTTCACGTAAGTTGTATTCTGGACATTTAGATTATAATGTTTTTGGAAGTTGGTCATTTGATTTGTACAGGCAAACAGGAAAAAAATCATAATTAAAAACCGCAATACAATTAGCAGATTACGAATTTAAAAATTCATGAGAAGACGGTTTAAAAGAGTTTACTTGTTTTTGGATTGATGATGTGCATAGGGTTGTTTCATTGCAAGTTCATTAAGCAGAAATTAGTATTTAAATTTAAAAATAATACAATGATATTTATGAAGATTAAATTATTAAACTTGACACTCTTATTTATTTCTTTTGTGTATGGATTTTCTGAAGCTCAGTCTTTTTCATTAGTATCAAATGGTAGCTCAATTCCAGTATGGGAGCAAAACGATGTACCACTATCATACAGTCTAAATACCTATAAATATTCAAGAGTTGTCTATACAGGAAAGCCTTTGTTACTTGAAATTGAGACATCGGGCTTTGAGTTTGATAATACAGAATGGGATATATCTCCGCATAGTTATGGGCTACAAGGTAAAAAACAGAACAGTAAATTATCGTTTACTATTAATCGTACAGGTTATGTAGTTGTTCGTTTTTCAAAAAATCAGGACTTTACCAAAAGGTTGGTTATTTTTGTGGAGCCTCCAGAAAGACTTCCTGTTGGAGAAATTATAAATGTAGTAGAATCTTATAATGTTGATAATTCAGGCCTAAAGAACGAAACTCAAAAAATTCAGAAGGCATTGAATGAAATATCTGGAACGAACAAAGTGTTGTATTTTCCAGAAGGAAAGTATAAAACGTTTATGCTTCAAATTAAAAGTAATTCAAAAATACACCTCGCTAAAAATTCAAGAATTATAGCTGATGCTTCCGAATTAAATTCCTACATAGCGACAAAAGGTAAAGGAATTAATCGATTTATATTAATTGAGGATGCGAGTAATATTCATGTTACAGGTTTGGGTGCTTTTGATGGGAATGGATCTGAAATATTGGGTGTTGTAGATCCGGAAAAGGTTCGAGAGTTAGATGGAATGCGACTGCTATTTATGCTCAATTCCAAAAATATTTCATTTGATGGCATTCTTTTGAAAGACTCTGCTCGTTGGAATACTCATTTTGTGGGTTGTCAAGATATTACTTTTCGAAATTGTAAAATGATCAACAATCTAATTAATAATGAGTTTTTTGGAAGTTTAGACGGGTGGGATCCAGATTCATCAAAAAGAGTGCTGATAGAGGACTGCTTTGGTTGGGCTGGTGACGATAATGTGGCTATTAAAAGTACCGGATATGGTGACCTTAATGTTTATGACAATGTTGAAGATATTACTGTAAGAGGATGTGTGTTTTTAACAAAAAAAACAGCATTAAAAATTGGGACAGAAACAAGGTGTGAAAGTTATAAAAGAATTCTTTTTGAGGATATTGATGTCATTGAAGCAGATCGCGTGATGGGTATCAATGTTAGGGATAGAGCGGTGGTAGATGGTGTTCTATTTAAGGATATTCGCTCTGAATACAGTTTCCCAGACCGCAGAACAATGGCTACCAATGTTTATATTACTAGACGTGAGGATGATCAACCATGGACAGGAAAAATTAAAAACGTGGTTTTTGAGAATTGCTCCTTTGAACAAAAATTTCCAAATAAAATCCAAATCTCAAGATTAGAAAATTATACGGAACCAAAGGATATAGATGTTACATTTAAAAACCTCACTATTTCAGGTAAAAAAATCACCTTTTTAGACCCTGATTATTTCAATGTATCAAAATGCAATGGCCTAATTAAGTTTAAGTAAATGATTCATTCTGATAATATATAGTTTATGAAGAGAATATTAATAATAGTGATGTTTGGTTTGATGATTAATGGATTAACTCTTGCACAAGAGGGAAAAATTAAGCCCAATATTCTGTTTATAATGACTGATCAACAGAATTTTTTTACCATGAAAGCCTATGGCAACCATATCATTCAAACCCCAGCTTTAAACAAATTAGCAGATCAATCGGTTGTGTTTCAAAATGCCTATGTGACGCAACCAGTATGCGCTCCAAGCAGGGGAAGTCTTGTAACAGGCTTGTTTCCTCATAACCATGGAGTAATTAATAATGATTATGCTCTATCTACTGATATTTTAACACTTCCTGAGTTGATTAATGATTCAGAATATCAATCTGCTTATATTGGTAAATGGCATCTTGGAAATGAGGTATTTCGTCAACGAGGCTTTAATACTTGGGTTTCAATGGAAGATGGATATTATGATGAGTATAGTGAAGGTAATGATAAAAATAAAAGAAGTGATTACCACAATTGGCTTGTTAAAAAAGGATATAGCCCCAACTTGCCTAATAATAACCGATTTAGCCGAAAATTTGCTTCTAAATTACCTATTAAACATTGCAAGCCGTATTTTCTTCAAGAAAAGGCTATTGAGTTCTTGGAAAATACTGGAAACCAACCATTTGTTATGTATGTCAGTTTTTTGGAGCCACATAGACCCTATAACGGACCGCTCAATGATTTATATAACCCTGAAGAAATGCCATTACCTTCTAATTTTAATGATGTTTTTGATGATAATGATCCCTCCACATATAGAAAAATTCTGACTAAGACAAAAGAATTATATGGAGAAGATGAAAAAGCTTATAAAGAACTTTTAGCCAAGTATTGGGGGCTTGTTACGCAAGTAGATAAAAGTGTGGGTGCAATTATTGATAAGTTGGAAAATTTAGGACTTTCCGAAAATACAATTGTAGTATACACATCAGATCACGGTTCTATGATGGGGGCACATAAATTAGTTTCTAAAGACGTGATGTATGAAGAATCTGTTCGGGTACCATACCTTTTAAAATATCCAAGTCTAGGAAATAAGCATAGAATTGTTAGGGAGCGGGTAAGTCAAATAGATATTGTACCTACGCTTTTAGACTTGCTTGGAAATACTATTCCAGAGGGTCTTGACGGTGAAAGTTTACTTCCATTTTTAAACTTAGAAGAGCTATATAATAAAGATATCTTTATTGAATGGCACAAGCCTAATATGCGTACAGTTATCTCTATGGATGGCTGGAAATTGGTGATGATTCCAAATGATAAGTCTCTACTCTTTAACCTCAATTCTGACCCTTTGGAAACTACGAATTTGTATTACAAGCCTGAATATAAGGAAGTGATTAGCGTTTTAAAGAAAAAAATAGAGGATTGGAAAAAAAAGACTAAAGACGATCAAATTATAGTCGAACTTAATGATTAATAATAAGAATTAATACTATGAAGCACATTGGGATTTTATTATGTATTGTTATTTCAATATTTTCAGGATATAGTCAAAATGGCGTATTTAATATAATGGATTATGGAGCCCTAAATGATGGGGTAACATTATGTTCTGCATCCATACAAAAAACCATTGATGCATGCGCGAAACAAGGTGGTGGTAAAGTTATCGTTCCTCCCGGTAAGTATTTAACGGGTTCCTTATTTTTAAAAAGTAATATCACCTTTGAAGTCTATCCTGGAGCTGAATTAATTTTTAGTGATGACATTGAAAACTGCCCCATTATAGATGGGAAATGGGAAGGTATAGAGCGTAAAGTGTATGCTTCGCTATTTACAGGGCACGATTTAGATAATGTATCTATTATTGGAAGAGGCAAAATAAACGGGCAAGGAGAAAAATGGTGGGAGGCTTATTATCGAACTAAAGCCCTTAGGAAAAAAATGGGAATAAATGAGCGAGAACCTAATAATCCAAAAGGCAGTCCATTAAAAGTGCCTCGACCTAGATTGGTGAATTTATATAATTGTACCAATGTATTAATAAGTGAATTGACTTTTGTTGATTCTCCAGCATGGACAATTCACCCAGTTTATTGTGAAAATGTAGTCATCGAAAAGATATCAATTATTCAACCTTATGAATCTCCAAATACCGATGGAATAAATCCTGAATCTTGCAGAAATGTTAGAATTATAGGCTGCTTTGTAGATGTTGGAGACGACTGCATTACAATAAAATCGGGTTACAATGAAGATGGAAGGCGGGTAGGTATTCCTTGCGAAAATATCGTGATTAGTGATTGCACCTTTGCAAATGGGCGAAGTGCCATTGGTATAGGAAGCGAAATGTCTGGTGGGGTGAAGAATGTAACGATTTCTAATTGCGTTTTTAACGGAACATTAAGAGGTCTTCGAATTAAAACGAATAGAGATAGAGGCGGAACGGTTGAAAACTACAATGCAAGTAATATTGTTATGTCTAATGTCGAAACAGCCATTTCAATAGATATGTATTACGGTACTAAAGACGAAACGGTGGTTCCCGTAACAGAAAAAACGCCTCATTTTAAGGATATATATATAAGTAATATTTACGCTATTGATGGCGTAAATAGTATAGAAATTACAGGACTGCCAGAAGCACCAGTTGATAATATTTCTATAATTAATTCCAGCTTTAAAAGCACAAATGGTTTTAATGTTGATTTTGTAAAGAACTTCAGTATTAATAATGTTACTGTAGATTGTAATAATGGAATACCATTAAGTATAGGTAATGCCGAAACTGTTTCTATTAATGATTTTAGAGTGGGTAATTTAGTCTTAGAGCAACCAGTGGTTCAATTTAATAAAGTAAAAGATGCTTTTATTACAAACTGCAAAGTGAGTAAGGATACTCATGTTTTTTTAAAGGCCACCAATTCTGAAGGCATCGAAATGCAAAATAATTGGCTAGGTTCAGCAAAAATAATTAAAGAATAAGTAGATGATTAAAAAACGTAAAAATATACTTTATGCCATACTAGTGTTTTTTATTTTAATTGGCTGTAAAAAAATAAAAGAGAACGAAGCTGTACAAATTCCGGTGGTTAAAAAGCCTAATATTATTTTTATTATGGCTGATGATTTAGGGTATGCAGATTTAGGCTGTTACGGTCAAAAGATAATTCAAACACCAAATATTGATAAGTTGGCGAAAGAAGGAATGCGCTTTACACAAACATATTCTGGTTCATCAGTATGTGCGCCAGCGCGAAGCGTTTTAATGACAGGAATGCATACGGGGCATACACGTGTAAGAGGAAATTTTGGTCTTGGTGGTGTAAAAGGATTAGCGGGTATAGAAGGAAGAGTACCCATAATGGCAGAGGATGTAACAGTTGCAGAAGTATTGAAGAGTGTAGGTTACAGGACAGGAATGATAGGTAAGTGGGGGCTTGGAGAACCGAACACCGAGGGAGAACCAAATATCCAGGGATTTGATGAGTTTTACGGTTTTTTAAATCAGCGAAGAGCACATTCCTATTATCCAGATTATGTATGGAAGAACCGAGAAAAAGTAATGTTGACAGGGAATAGTGATCGTAATGGAACAGATTACACGCATGATATTTTTGCAAATGAGGCGATTGAATTTATTGATAGAAATCAAAACGATCCGTTCTTTTTATACCTTCCACTCTGCATTCCACATTCTAATTATGAATTGCCAGATTTGGGAATTTATAAAGATAAACAATGGGATGCTGATGCAAAAGCATATGCCGCTATGATTAGTTTGATGGATGTTACGGTAGGTAGAATTATGCAAAAATTAAAAGAATCTGGAATTGATGAAAACACTATTGTATTCTTTACTTCAGATAATGGTGCTGCCGAAAGTTCGCAAATATGGAAAGTATTTGAAAGTAATGCACCACTTAGAGGTGTAAAAAGAGATCCTTATGAAGGGGGTATACGTGTACCTATGATTGTGAGATATCCAACTGAAATTGCGCAAGGAGAGATAAATGACTTGCCTTGGTATTTTGCAGATGTACTTCCTACACTTGCAGAATTAACAGGCGTGTCGGTACCAGAGGGTATTGATGGAACGAGTGTTTTAGCCACTTTAAAAGGTGGCAAACAAGACCTTTCTAATCGTGAGATGTACTGGGAGTTTTATGAGAAAGATGGATGGCGAGCAGTACGCTTTGGAGATTGGAAAGCCATACAACGAGATATGCACAAAAAAGAGCACCAACCTATTGAAATTTACAATATAAAGAATGATATAAGCGAAATCAATAACCTGGCTTCCAAATACCCAGAATTGGTTGAAAAAGCAAAGCACATATTTGAAGAATCTCACATTCCTTCAGAGCACTATGTTTGGAAACATCTGAAAAAATAAAATGACCGTTAATAATCAAAAAAATAATCAAACGAAAAATACAAGAAGAGATTTTTTAAAATCCGTAAGTATGTTAACGGCAAGTATGGCTTTACCTTTATCATCTTTCGGTTTTGGGTTGGAGAATAATAGAAGGTTAAAAGTTGCTCTTATTGGTACAGGAATTAGAGGCACTAGTTTCTGGGGGAAGCGATTGGTAGATGAGTATTCTGATATCATAGAGTTTGTTGGTTTATGTGATAATAACCCAGGAAGGTTGGCCTATGGTAAAAAATATATAGGAGTTAAGTGCCCAACTTTTTCAGATTTCGAGAAGATGGTAAGTGAAACCAAACCAGATTTAATTATTGTAACCACAAAAGATTCAAATCATCATGAGTTTATCATCAAAGGGTTGGAAATGGATTGTGATGTTCTTACCGAGAAACCTTTAACGATTGATGAAAATAAGTGTCAAGCCATTTTAGACGCTGAACGGAAATCAAGAAAAAAATTAATTGTAGGGTTTAACTACCGGTGGAGTCCCTATACAACGAAAGTGAAAGAGATGCTCAGCAGTGGGGCTGTAGGAAAGGTAACATCGGTTGATTTTCACTGGTATTTAAATACACATCATGGTGCTTCATATTTTCGCAGATGGCATGGATTAAGAGAAGAAGGAGGAACGCTGTGGTTACATAAATCGACACATCATTTTGATCTGCTAAATTGGTGGATTGATTCAGACCCCTCTGAAGTATTTGCGTATGGAGCATTGGAGCATTATGGTTCAAATGGTCCTTTTAGAGGAAAGAACTGTAGAAGTTGTGAATTTAAGAACAAGTGCAAATATTATTGGAATGTAGAAGACAGTCAGCGTAATGTAGATTTATACACTAGCAATGAGGAATACGATGGTTATATTAGAGATAACTGTGTGTTTAGACATGAAATAAATATATATGATAAAATGTCGGCACAAATAAAATATGCCAATGATACTGTTGTAAATTATTCTTTAACTACTTACTCGCCTTATGAAGGATATCGCGTGGCTTTTAACGGAACAGAAGGGAGAATAGAAGCATGGTTGGATATTCCTTATTTGAAAAGTGAAAAAATGGATCAAGAAGCGCTTCATAATCTAGAGATGAGTCAAGACGAAAATGAGCTGGTACATGAACCTATGATTATTCATAAACTTTGGAATGAATTCGAAAAAATAGTAGTGACCACAGAAAAGGCTGGACACGGCGGTGGAGACAAAAGATTACACGAAAATGTTTTTGTCAATCCAAATGAAAAAGATCCTTTTGATCGGGCAGCTGGGGCTAGAGATGGAGCTATGTCCATTTTGGTTGGTATTGCAGCAAGAAAAAGTATTGAATCTGGAAATCCTGTTAAAATCGAGGAATTGACCAGTCTTGTACCGCGAAAAAAAAGATTAATATAAAAGAAAAGAGATAAGACATTGTTATGAATTTAAAAATAGCACAATACAAATATTTTTTCATTTTGCTGCTATCAGTGGTTTCTTTCAATGAGACTTTTTCTCAAAATAAGGAATTCAAGCGAAATAAATTAGACACCATCCATATTGTTGGGCATCAGCATATGGACATGAATTGGCTTTGGACGACTGACGAAACGATGAAGATGAGTCAGGATAATCTCAGACAGACCATAGCTTTCATGGAAGAATTTCCAGATTTTACATTGATTCAGAGTCAAATTGCTCACTACAAATTTGTTGAGGAGCAAGACCCGCAACTTTTTGAAAAAATCAAGAAATATGTGGCCGAGGGTCGTTTAGAATTAGGAGGGGGAATGTGGACACAAGGTGATATGAATATGTCTTCAGGAGAGGCTATTACTCGTTCTTTCCTATTGGGACAGCAATATTACCAAAGTAGGTTTGGCAAAACTGCTAATGTAGGCTGGCTACCAGACACATTTGGTCATATTTCTCAATTTCCTCAAATTCTGAAGTTGGCAGGATGTGACTATTTCTATTTTAGAAGGTGTCGACCGTATCTCGGGAGTTTTTGGTGGCAAGCTCCTAATGGTTCAGTTGTTCAGGCTTATTCCAATGAGTCTTACAACGGTAAAATTAGAGATGACATCAAGACTGATTTAGATAGAATTCATCCAAATAAGCGAAGGATATTTCAACCGACTGGTGTAGGTGATCATGGAGGTGGGCCGACCCGTAATATGATTAAAAAAATTCATCAATTGGACCAAAAGAAAGATCATCCTGCTGTCAAGTTTACTACCGCTGAGTATTTCTTTAAGCAAATGGAGAAAGATATGGATGATCAACCTACCCATATTGGAGAAATGCAATATACTTTAGAAGGATGTTACACCAGTGTGGCCCGGATTAAAGAAGGAAACCGAAATGCTGAAACCAATCTTTTTTCGGCGGAGTATTTATCGTCTCTGAATTGGCTCAATGGCAACCCATATCCATCTAATGCACTTAATGATATTTGGGAAATGGTGGTATTTAATCAGTTTCATGATATCCTGCCAGGATCGGGCATTCATGAAGCGAATGCTGAAGCAATCGCAGAGTATTATCGGGTAAACAAGAACGCCCGTGAAGTTCGGGATCAAGCCTTCAGAAGTGTCGTTGATGAGATTCAATTTAAAACTGGATTAGGCCAGCCAATTGTTGCTATTAACCATCAGCCATTTAATCGATCACATTTGGTGACCGGAGAAATATTTATTTATGATAAACCAAAGACAGCACGCGTTATGTCGTGGCAAAGATATTACCAGTTTGACAGCATAAGACCAGTGGACATTGGTCAAGGGAAATTTCCATCTGTACTGGTTAGTGATGGAGAGGGAAACACTTATCCAGCGCAAATTGTTTGGGGTAAAAAATTTCCTCCAGGCTATAGAATTAAAGTGCAGTTCATGGCTGATATTAAACCTGGTGGATACAAAACTTTTTATATTGATCCCTATCGCCCGTCTAAATCAAACTATGGAATTGTGAAGTCTGGTTTTGATTTTGAAACAGATTTTTTTTCGATAAGCATCGATCCTAAATCTGGTGAAATCATTCGTCTCAAGGATAAAAGAACCAACAAGGAATATACCAACGGACAAGCCATACATCAACATAAAATATATTTAGAAAAACCTCATGGCATCCGTCAGAAAGATGAGAACTTAAAACACCCAAGAACCGATGCGTGGAACATAGGAGAAATTATAGATCAGCAAGTAATCACAGAAGTAAGAAATGTTCGTATTGTAGAAAATGGACCGGTGAGGGCCTGTATCAAGGCTGAAAAATATTGGGGTAATTCCAAGATTGTCCAAAAGACTTTTATTTATAAATCGTATCCGCGAATCGATTATGAATTAGAAGTGCATTGGTTGGAACATAGCGATGATTTTAAACCATCTCCAATGCTTAGGGCTGTATTTCCAATAAGTATGGATGATGTTCGATTTTCATCTCATGTGCCGTTTGATGTGATTGACAGAGAAGTCAATGGTCAGGAAGTGCCTGCTCAAAGGTGGGTGGACATTACAGATGGAGAATATGGGATTGCCTTGTTGAACAAAACTAAATATGGACACTCCTATCAGGACGGTGAATTGCGTTTATCATTGCTTCGTTCACCGGGCAGTCCAGATCAATACCCAAACATGGGCAAGTTCAAGATAGAATATGCTTTGTTTCCCCACACAGGGGATTGGAAAAATGGCGTTTTGGAAGAAGGCGATGTTTTTAATGTACCAGCATATGCTGCTGAACCTCCTTCGCGATCATTGAAAAAAGAAGATGTTTACAAACCCGAGGAGAGGGCAGGATTATCAATCAATGGGAAAGGAGTTGTTTTGTCAGGTATTAAAAAAGCAGAAAATACGGATGAATTGATTATAAGGGTATTTGAAGCGCATGGAAATGAACAGAAGGTAGAGATTTCGTTACCCTACAAAATTGAATCAGTAAGACTTGTTGACCTGGCAGAACGTGCAATAGAACAAGGAGAAATTAGCTTAAAGAACAATCAAATCAATTTAAAAATCAAGCCACATGAGATAGTCTCATTGGCGGTATCCGTTGCAAGAGAATAGACTATGTGCTTTAAGTATAAGAAGTAAATTTATAAAAAAAATCCCTATATGTGGCGTCGCGAAACTAGTCAATGCAATCGTGATTAGTAAGGAACTGATTATGTCGTTAGTGTGTAATGACTTGATTAATATCGCTGTTTTTGGAACACTAATAGAGGTAAGAACCTAATTCAATCGATTAAAGATTGTCTTATAGTTGGACTATATATCTATGTGATGTATTAATAAATTTAAGTATGGCTTTATCAAAAAAGGTTAAGAAGAACAAAATTAAATCACTTCTAAAAAAAGTTGGTGTTGGGTTTATATGCCTGTTATTATTACCATTAATTTTCCTAGCCATAATATATATTGAAAGTAATATTGGAGATGATTCTATGCTTCCAGTTCAAAACCCAGATGAAGTTTTTTCTAACACTCAGTTTCAGGATTCTATTGCTCAACATACTCAAAAACCTGAATATTTCATCATGGTGAAAAAATATATTGAATTCATGATTGTAAATGGCAGAGACCGATATGGTAAGGAGCATTCACCACTATTTGCGACCACTTTAGACAGGTATACAGGAAACGCATATAAAAATAATCCAGCAAAAGCTCCAAAAGGTATAAGGGATAGAGATCGCACTTATAGGGGAGCTAATCCTTCTACTCAAAGTGGCCTGTATAGTTTAATGTATGAGTTGTCTAGTATCACAGGAGAAGTAAAATATAAAAATGAGGCAGATAAAGGAGTCATATGGTTTTGGGAAAATTGTCAAATTCCAGCAACTCATTTTATGGCTTGGGGAGAACATATGGGGTGGGATTTTTTCAAAGAGCGTCCCATTTATTGGAAACTGCAGTCTTGGATTCATGAGTTAAAAGGTTATGGTCAGTGGGATAGAGCATGGGATTTAGAACCAGAAGCATGCGAAAAATTTGCAATGGCTTTATGGAATCATCAAGTTTATGCTAAAGAAGGTGAGAAGTCTGGGGAATTTTCAAGACATGCTAGTGCCTTTATGCATTACCCTTTTTGGGGAAAAGGGTTCCCAAGCCATGGCGGCAAGTATATTGAGGTTTGGGCTAAAGCTTGGCAAGAAACAGGAAATAAAGAGTTTTTAAAGGCTATTTATACACTACTTAATTATTTTGAAAAGAATACCAGTTCTATAAGCGGTGCTATTCGATATGCGACTAAATTTCCTGACCAATATTCATTAGGACATAATATGGGGTTGGCAAAATCGCTTTATGCTAGTATGAATAAACTTCCAGATAGTCTTTCCAAAAGAATGAAACGTATTGCTGATCAAACAGATTCAATTTATCTGAGTTTTAATCATGAACCTACTCTAGATGGTAAAGGTTTTATAAAATCTGCTCACGTTCATACACTGGAGCCAGGTGAATATCGTTCCGAGCATTCAGGAGGAAGATTTAGCACTAAAATGTGGAGCATTGGTTATGGGGCTTCCAATCATATTAGTTCTGCAAATAGTTGCTTAGGGCGCTATAAGGAAACAGGTATTGAACAGTATAAAGAGCTTTTTATGATAACGGCTGAAGCTTATTATGAAGCAGATCCTCCAGAAGCTAAAGTTTTATATCCTAAAAATTTTTCAGGTGCTATAAGTATGATGAGAAAAGCTTATAAAATTACTGGTGAACAGCGATTTTTATTGAAGGCAGTTGAGTATGCTGAAAGATCCATAAAAGGAGTTATGGATTCTGCTTCACCCTTGCCAAAAGCATCTAATAAAAGTGACCATTATGAGGCAATTACGGGAGCAAATGGGTTTATGAGTAACTTATTAGGGCTTTGGAAAGATTTGAATGACATTAATTAAGATTTGAAATTATGGAAAGAAGAAATTTTTTAACTGCAACAGTATTAAGTATTGGAGGACTTGCTTTAGGTTGTGATGACCGCTTAAAAATTGATAATCAAGTTATTGAGGTTCAAAATAAATTAAAAAAGAAGAAGGACAAATACAATAGCACTGATTTACCAAAATTTAGATTACGAATACTTACTTCTGGGCCTAAACATCATTTTTTTGGATATTATGGTACCTCGCCTTGGTGTAAGGATGAATCTAAAATGGTGGGGATAGCATCTGATTTTCAAGATCATTTGCCTGAGCCGGGAGATACTGCAGCAATTGGGTTGATAGATCCAAATAGTGGTTCTTTTAGGGAGGTTGCGCGGACTTCTGCTTGGAATTTGCAACAAGGAGCAATGCTTCATTGGAATCCGTTGAATCCAAATCAAGAAATTATTTATAATGACCAAGTTGAAAATAAACTTGTTTCTGTAAGGTTAAATATACAAACAGGAAAAAAAGTGCTACTACCACGAACTATTAGTGCGGTCGCTAAAAAAGGCAAATATGCTTTGAGTTTAACGTATGGGCGTTTGGGAAGAATGCGTAAGGTTGTTGGTTATGCAGGAACGCTAGATCCCTACCCAAATGAAGCACATCCAAAAAACGATGGTGTTTTTGCAATAGATTTACAAACAAACAAAACGAAACTGATTGTGAGTATTGCTGAGGTTTTCGACTTCGCGGTTAAAGATTATCCAGTATTGGCAGATCGTCATATTTGGTTTAATCACACAGATATTTGTCCTTCAGGAAAGAAATTTCTGTTTTTGGCGCGCTCTAGAAATGAAAACAATAAAATTGATTCTGCTATGTTTACGGCAAACATGGACGGGTCTGATTTAAAAATGATGATTCCTTTTGGTTCGAGTGTATCGCATTTTGGTTGGCGGAATGATGATGAGATTGCTGCTACTTTGGAAGACCCTTCGGATAAAAAAACAAAGCACTTTCTATTTTCACTTCATAAAAAGGAATCATCTATCATTGGTGAGAATTTCATTGTTGATGACGGGCACTGTACATTTTCTCCTAATGGACGATGGATGGCAACAGACAGAACAGAAGATGGTAGCCGTTCAACATCGCTTTGGTTGTATGATATGGAATTAGATAAAGGTGTTATGTTGGCAAATCTGGCGGTGCCAGAATATAAATATTTGCATAGCAATACGAGATGTGATTTTCACCCAAGATGGAATCCTTCAGGAAATAAGATTTGTTTTGATGCTATAGACACCGCAACAAACACACGGCAAATGCATGTGGTAGAGTTATTGTAAAAAATAAAACGTAGTAAAATAAAAGATAAAGATTCATGAAATTTAAAATTCTAGTTGTAGTAATATTTGCCTTTTTTTCATTTTCTGATAACCCCAAAGAATTACCCAAAGTCCTACTTATTGGTGATTCAATTTCCATAGGTTATTTGCCATTTGTTCAGGAAATAATGAAAGGAAAAGCCTGGGTAGATAGAATTCCTTTAAAATCCAATGGTAATGCTGAAAATTGTCAGGGAACAACTAATGGTCTTCAAAATATAGACAGATGGCTGGGAAATACAAAATGGGATGTGATCCATTTTAATTTTGGCTTGCATGATATCAAGCATGTGAAACCAACTACGGGTAAGAATAGTAATGACCCAAAGGATCCAAAGCAAGCCGATCTAAAACAATATAAAAAGAACCTTAAAGAAATTGTAAAAAAATTAAAAGCAACAGGAGCTCAGTTGATTTTTGCAACGACTACACCTTACCCTTTGGGTACGAAACCGTTCAGAGCGTTTGGCGACGAAATAAACTACAATAGAGCCGCAATCAAAATTATGAAGAAGAATGATATTGAAATTAATGATCTTCATTCTTTTGTACAGCCACGAATGCAAGAATTACAGAGACCTATTAATGTTCATTTCACAGATTACGGGAGTAAGGAAATCGCTGCACAAGTAGCGCAATGGATCACAAATAAACTAGAAAATAAATAGAATTATGAAGAATTGCCTTAATTTAATCTTATTGCTGTTAATCGGGTTTATGCTCCAGGGATGTACTGAGAAATTACCTAAAGTCTTAATAATTGGTGATTCTATAGCTGGAGATTATTTTCCGATTGTAGAAGAGAAATTGAAAGGAAAAGTTTTGCTATCTAAGGCAACTCAAATTAATGACGAAGGTGAAATTACAAGTTGTGAGGGAACCACAATGGGCGTAAAACATATTGATGACTGGTTGGGAGATACAAAATGGAATGTGATTCATTTTAATTTTGGTTTGCACGATATAAAACATATTGAT
>TARA_B110000238_G_scaffold74234_1_pt1 | contig 65478 bp, 57 predicted proteins | sample TARA_B110000238 | Tara Oceans TARA_B110000238 (sample SAMEA4397569) | marine metagenome | biome: Polar Biome; feature: [SRF] surface water layer (ENVO:00010504); material: water (ENVO:00002006), including particulate matter (ENVO:01000060) such as... | depth 5 m | reverse complement strand
GATTATCTTAGAACTGGATGTGACCAATAATTCTCGAGGGGATCCAACGCCGGGCGGACCGCCGGCGATTGATATCGAGAGCATTCAAACCAAAGTCATTGTCAGCGATGGCGAAACCGTGGTGCTGGGTGGGTTGTATCAAACGAGAACCGATTTGATCCAGCTGAAGACGCCGGTTTTGGGTAACCTGCCGTTGGTTGGGCGGTTGTTTCGTAATTCAGCGCGAACAAAAGATAAAGATGAGCTTCTGATTTTTATTACGCCTAAGATTATTCGTGAATCTGGCGACCGCGTTCGATAACCAGTCTGCATCCAATGGAACTGCGTCAACACGCCAGTATCTTCCTTGTTGGGCCCATGGCCTCTGGAAAGACAACGCTTGGTAAATTACTGGCCAAGCGATTGGGCCTGCAATTCTTAGACACCGATCATGAGATTGAAAAAAAAACCGGGGTAAGTGTTCGCGTAATTTTCGAAATGGAGGGCGAGCCTGCCTTTCGGGACCGCGAGTCAAAGATCCTCGAGACACTTTCCCATCAGCCGAGCCTGGTGTTGGCGACGGGTGGGGGCGCAGTGCTGCGGCCAGAAAATAGGCAGATTTTAGCAACCCGGGGTCTCGTGATTTACCTTAAGCCGGATATTGAAACCCAGCTCAAACGAACTGCGGATGATCGTAAAAGGCCGCTGCTCCAAAACGTTGATCGCCGCGCCTTCTTTCAGGCGTTGCAGCGGACCCGGGACCCGCTCTATCAGGAAGTTGCTGATGTGACGGTATCGGTTGATAACCGACCAGGAAAGAAAATGATCGAGGTTATGCTTTCAATGCTTCAACGCCAAGAATGGATTACAGAAGAATGAAATCGATTACGGTTGAGCTTGCAGATCGCAGTTACCCGATCGTGTTTTGCCCAGGTTTGATTACTGGGACCACCGGGGCGGGTCAAGACGTGCTGGCGGTGGCGGCGGGCGAATCGGTCTTTGTGGTGAGTAATGAAACGGTTGCCGGGTTATATCTAGAGCCGCTCAAAAAGCATTTCGGCGATCGAATGCTTGGCGCCTACATCATGCCGGATGGCGAGGCCCATAAGACGCTGGATCAGATCAATGCCATTATCGGGGCGCTATTGGCTGGCGGACATACCCGTGAGACAACCCTTATTGCGCTTGGTGGCGGGGTTGTTGGCGATGTCACTGGGTTTGCAGCAGCAGTCTATCAACGCGGGGTTCCAGTGATTCAGGTGCCAACCACGCTTTTGGCTCAGGTTGACTCCTCCGTGGGCGGTAAAACCGCAGTGAATCATCCTTTGGGCAAAAATATGATTGGGGCCTTTCATCAACCCAAGATGGTCGTGATGGATGTTGAAACGTTAAAGACGTTAAGTGACCGCGAATTTTCGGCTGGACTTGCGGAAATTGTAAAGCATGCAGCACTTGCGGATTGGGAATACTTTCAATGGCTTGAGGCGAATCAGGCCCCCATCATGGACCGAGATAGCGCGTGCTTAATGGCGATGATCGAGTGGAGTTGTCGTATTAAAGCCGCCATCGTCGCCGAGGATGAGACCGAGCAGGGCAAGCGAGCGCTCCTGAATTTGGGTCATACCTTTGGGCATGCCATAGAAACGCTATCGGGTTATGGGGTGGTGCTCCATGGTGAGGCGGTTGCCATTGGGCTGATGATGGCGGCGGATTATTCGGTGCGCTCAAAAGCTTTGATTGAATCCGCCCCGGAGCAATTAAAACAGTTACTTACAGCGTTCGCGCTGCCAATACTGCCGCCAAAGGGTTTGAAGAAAACGGCTTTTCTGCAAGCGATGGGCCGCGATAAAAAAGCAACGTCTGCGGGCTTGCGCTTGGTGATGCTGCGGGACCTGGGACGGGCTGAAGTGACCAGCCAGATTGATGAAGCAGCCCTCGAGCAGACCTTGGATCGCTTTCTTACAGACCGGTAGATCGATGACCCCAAGCGGTTTGTCGGGACGGCAGATGGTCATGCTGTCGGCTGATGACGGGCCCCTTACGGCAATTCGGTAGAGCCCATCAGATCGCGGTCAATTTCTCTTGCCGCTTCTCGGCCTTCGTTAATCGCGCGCACAACCAGATCCTGTCCCCGTCGGCAGTCTGCTGCAGCATAAACCTTGGCAACGCTGGTTCTAAAGTTTTCTTTATCCGCAATGAAATTGCCCCTTGGATCGACGTCCATCGCAAGCGATTCGTTGAGGTAATGTTCGGGTTGTAAAAACCCCATGGACAATAAAACCAGGTCCGCTTCCCAGGTTCTTTCTGAATCAGGGACCTCTTGAAGATTGTGATCCACATCAACGGTTACGACCCCTTTGAGGGTGCCGTCTGGGTGACGGAGAAAGGTTTTGCTGAGCACTGAGTATTGACGAGGATCGTCTCCGAACCGGGCCTCGCTTTCGGCATGACCGTAATCGACGCGAAAGATTTTCGGCCAAAGCGGCCAAGGATTATCCGCCCCCCGGGTTTGTGGGGGTTGCGGTAGGAGCTCAAAGTTGACGAGGCTTTTACAGCCGTGTCGGAGTGAGGTGCCGAGGCAGTCGGTCCCGGTGTCGCCACCGCCAATCACAATAACGTGTTTATCCTTTGCTGAAATATAGTTGCCATCTTTGAGGTTTGAATCCAGCAGACTTTTGGTGTTTGCGGTCAAAAAAGCCATCGCAAGATGAACGCCGGGGCCATCGCGCCCGGGGATATTCAGGTCACGGGCAACGGTCGCGCCGGTCGCAAGTAAGACGGCATCAAAATTAGACACCAGCTCCGTAGGGCTAAGGGTTTTGCCGACATCCTGATTAACCAGGAATTCGATGCCTTCTTCTCTCATGATTTGCACCCGGCGCTCGATGAGGCTTTTCTCGAGTTTCATATTTGGGATGCCATACATCAACAAGCCGCCCAACCGGTCGGCGCGTTCAAAAACCGTAACTTGGTGGCCTGCTTTGTTTAACTGCGCTGCAGCGGACAGCCCGCAAGGCCCAGACCCGACAACGGCGACAGATTTACCGGTACGGTGCTCGGGTGGTTCGGGCTTCACCCAACCTTCTTCAAAACCGCGATCGATGATCGCCGCTTCTATATTCTTGATCGTGACGGCGGGATCATTAATGCCAAGAACGCAGGCGCCTTCGCAGGGTGCCGGACAAACGCGACCGGTAAATTCCGGAAAATTATTGGTTTTGTGGAGCCGGTCTAAAGCCTCCTTCCACTGACTCTTATAAACCAGGTCATTCCATTCCGGAATTAAGTTTGAGATTGGACAGCCGTTGTTGCTTTGACAGAAAGGGACCCCGCAATCCATGCACCGCGCGCCCTGGGTGCTCAGGTTTTTGCTTTCGGGCTCGGTATAGATTTCCTTAAAATCTAAAACACGCTCTAGAGCATCACGATAAGGCACCGTCTCGCGCTGGAATTCCTTAAAGCCGGTTGCTTTACCCATGGTGATCTATCCTATGTTGCTTGTCTTTAATAAAGCTTGCTGCGCTTCAAGAACCCGCTTGTAGTCGCTTGGCATGACCTTTTTCAACGCTTGTTTTTGACCCGCCCAGTCATTGAGTAAACGGGCGGCAACGGTTGAGCCGGTGAGCTTCTGATGTTTTTCAATTAATGCCCGGACGTCGTCTTCATCCGCTGCACTGAGTTGCGTCAGTTCAAACGTTTCCAGGTTGCACTGCCGATGAAAATCACCCTCGGTGTCCAAAACATAGGCGACGCCGCCGCTCATGCCCGCACCGAAATTACGTCCGGTCTTGCCTAAAATTACCACGGTGCCACCGGTCATATATTCACAACCATGATCGCCGACCCCTTCAACGACAGCGGTTGCGCCACTGTTTCTGACGCAAAAACGCTCAGCGGCGATGCCCCTAAAGTAGGCCTCGCCGGACGTGGCGCCGTACAGCACGACGTTACCCAGCAGAATGTTATGCTCAGCCGCAAAAGTTGAGTCGGTTGGGGGGTAGATGATCAGCTTGCCGCCTGATAAACCTTTGCCCACAAAATCATTCGCATCGCCTTCGATTTCGATCGTAATGCCTTTGGCAAGGAAGGCGCCGACACTTTGCCCGGCTGAGCCCCGTAAGCGGATTGAGATGGTGTCATCGGGCAGCATCTCGCCTTGGGTTGCTTTGGCAACCTCATGGGACAGCATGGTGCCAACAACCCGGTTGATGTTTAAGACTTCATGGTCGATTTGCACCGCTGCGCCGGTCTGAAGTGCCGGTTGTGCTAACCGTATCAGTTCGTTGTCGAGGGCGGCCTCGAGGCCGTGATCCTGCGTCTGCGTGCAATAGATTTCTGTGCCCTCATAAATGATGGGTGCTTTCTGCAAGATGCCCGACAGGTCGAGCCCTTTTGATTTCCAGTGCGCAACGGCCTGCTCGCTGTCTAGACATTGGGTTTGGCCAATCATGTCCTGAAGCCGGGTAAACCCCAGTTGACTCATAATTAACCGAACTTCTTCTGCGAGCATGAAAAAATAATTCACCACGCTTTCTGGTTTACCGGCGAACTTCTCTCGAAGCTCAGGATCTTGCGTTGCGATCCCCACAGGGCAGGTATTGAGATGGCACTTCCGCATCATGATGCACCCAAGGGTGACGAGGGGCGCGGTGGCAAAACCAAATTCTTCAGCGCCAAGTAAGGCCGCGATCACCACATCTCGGCCGGTTTTGATTTGGCCATCGGTTTGTAACACCACCCTTGATCGAAGATTATTCATGACCAGGGTTTGATGGGTTTCAGCCAAGCCCAACTCCCAGGGCAGCCCAGCATGTTTAATCGACGTCAGTGGTGATGCCCCGGTGCCACCGTCATGACCTGCAATCACCAGATGGTCCGCTTTTGCCTTGGTGACGCCGGCCGCAATGGTGCCAACGCCAATTTCAGAGCCCAGTTTGACGCTGATTCGAGCGGAACGATTGGCATTCTTAAGATCGTGTATCAGCTGCGCCATGTCTTCGATGGAATAGATGTCATGGTGGGGTGGCGGGCTGATCAAGCCAACCCCGGGCGTGGAATGACGGATTTTAGCAATATAATCATCGACCTTATCGCCCGGTAATTCACCGCCTTCGCCGGGCTTTGCACCTTGAACGATCTTGATTTGAATTTCGTCAGCATTGGCCAAATACCAGATGGTGACGCCAAAACGCCCGGATGCGACTTGTTTAATGGCGGATCGCTTTGAGTCGCCGTTGAGCATGGGGGTAAATCGAACCGGGTCTTCGCCGCCCTCGCCGGTGTTTGATTTGCCGCCGATGCGATTCATCGCAATTGCCAAGGTTTCATGGCTTTCCGAGGAGATCGATCCCAGGCTCATCGCCCCGGTACAAAACCGTTTGACGATTTCAGCAGCAGGCTCCACATCCTCGATCGGGACCGCTGGTACAAGACCCTCTTTGAAGGTCAACAGGCCGCGGAGGGTGGCTTTCTTGGTGGCAACCTCATTGGCATGCTTTGCAAAAGCCCAATAGGCGTCGATATTGTTGGTTTGCGCGGCGACTTGCAGATTCGTAATGCTGATGGGATCCCACATGTGGGTATCGCCACCGCTACGCCAATGGATATCACCTGGGTTGGGTAAATCGCTCGAAGATTCTAAGGATCTCTCTGGAAAACCCAGCTGGTGTCGTTGCAGCGATTCCTCGAACAAGGTGTCAAAATTAATGCCGCCCACTCGGCTGGTGGTGCCGCGAAAACAGCGGTTGATAATGTCGTCGGCGAGCCCAACCGCTTCAAAAATTTGCGCGCCTTTATAAGACTGCAACGTTGAAATCCCCATTTTGCCCATGACCTTGAGCATGCCTTTGCCCACGGCTTTGCGGTATTTTTCGGTTAATACATCAAGGTTTGGGATGTCGATGGCGCTCAGTAAGCCCTCTTGTCGCACCTGCCAAAGGGCGTCGATCGCAAGGTACGGATTCACGGCGTCTGCGCCATAGCTGGTGAGCAAACAAAAATGGTGCACCTCGCGCGCTTCGGCGGTTTCGATGATCAAACCGATTTGGGTGCGTTGATGGGCCGAAACGAGATGATGATGAACTGTGCCGCAAGCCACCAAAGCGCTCAAGGCTATCTGATCTTTAGTGACCTCACGATCGCTTAAGAGCACCAATGCGTAGCCCGCATCGATCGCTGTGCTGGTTTCTGCGCAGATCCGGTCGAGGGCTGCTTGCATGCCGAGGGCGCCGTCATGACGGTTGTAGGTGATATCGATGGTCTTAGTCTGCCAATCGTGTTCGTTCGCGGCCTTCAGTTTTGCCAGATCATCGTTCGATAAAATCGGATGTGGAATGACCAAGCGCTTGGCCTGCTGCTCGGTGGTTTCGACCAGATTGCCTTCCGGCCCAATAAAACAGGCTAAGGACATCACCACTTCTTCGCGAATGGAGTCAATCGCTGGATTGGTTACTTGGGCAAACAACTGCTTGAAGTAATCATAAATAACGCGAGACTTATCCGATAAGCAGGCCAGCGCAGAATCATTACCCATTGAGCCTAAGGGGTCCCTTAAATCCGTAATCATGGGTTTGAGCATGAACTGCATCGTTTCAGTGGTGTAGCCAAAAGCGCGCATTCGCTGCAGTAATGCGTCATCGGTATAGGGGGGTTGGGCAGTGGCTGGCTCGAAATGATCCATCGTCAGCCTTTGCGCCGCTAGCCAGTCCCCGTAGGGTCTTTGCGCCGCATAGATCGATTTCACTTCTTCATCTGGGACAAGTCGACCGGCATCAAAGTCCAGCAGAAACATTTTCCCCGGTTGGAGCCGGCCTTTTTGAACCACGTCTTTGGGATCCACCGGCAAAACGCCAACCTCTGATGCCATGATGACCCGGTCGTCAGTGGTGACGTAATAACGCGAGGGCCTTAGACCATTGCGGTCCAGTACGGCCCCAATGGCATGGCCGTCGGTAAACACAATCGATGCCGGGCCATCCCAAGGCTCCATCAGCGCAGAATGGTATTCATAAAATGCGCGTTTTTCAGCGCTCATGTTGACATCAGCCTGCCAGGCTTCGGGGATCATCATCATGACCGATTCTTGAAGGCTGCGCCCGGAAAGCAGCAGGAACTCCAAAACATTATCGAAGGTTCCAGAGTCAGAGCAGTCCGGTTCAACCAAAGGAAAGATTTTTTCAATGTTATCGCCAAAGAGCGGCGATGAAACGGCGCCCTGCCGGGCCGTCATCCAATTTTGATTGCCTCTGAGGGTGTTGATTTCGCCGTTGTGGCTCATGTACCGATTGGGCTGGGCGCGATCCCAGGACGGAAAGGTATTCGTGCTAAAGCGTGAGTGCACCATGGCCAGATGGGTCTCATAGTCGCCGTTGGTGAGGTCCGGATAAAATGGGAACAACTGTGACGGCGTGAGCATGCCTTTATAGACGATGACTCGGGGCGACAAGCTGCAGGCATAAACCAGTTGATCATCCGGTACTAAGGGCTGTAAGCGGGCTGAAAACTGTTTTCGAGCGATATAGAGCTTGCGAGCAAAGTCAGCTTCTGAATCGCTGGTCGGGCTGGCGATGAATAACTGAGCAATAAACGGCATTGCCGCTTGGGCGGCGGGTCCGATGTTCGCGGTTTTTGGCGCGATCGGGACCGCTCGCCAGCCTAAAAAGGTTAAGCCTTCAGCCGTAACAACCTGCTCGATGGTCTGTTGGCAGCTGATGCGCAGCGGTTCATCCGTTGGCAGGAAAAGATTACCAACCGAATACCGCCCTGCCTCGGGTAGTTCGAACGCCAGCGCCCCAGCGATTTTTCGGAAAAAGGTATCGGGTATGGCGGTGAGGATGCCCGCGCCATCGCCGGTGTTTTCCTCGAATCCGCAACCGCCTCGATGATCCATACGGCTATTGACATGATAGGCATCTTCTAAAATGCCGTGACTGGCGACCCCTTTAATATTGGCAACGAACCCGACCCCACAGGCGTCGCGTTCCTGAGCGGGATCGTACAAGCCCACTGCATCTGGGAAACCAATTTTACCGTCGAGTCTGTTTGCCATCTTCTTAATCACCAATTTATTGCCGGATCATCTAACGAAAATCCACAATGCAGCGCGCATTGCGATCTTGAGTGCGTCCTATCGATTTGCTCTTGCCATGCAACGGGGCTTTTGGCTCGGGTACCGAGGCCAAGGGTGCCAATTTGTCGCAGGACACTGAAGCGCGAGTCTCAGCATCACATCGTTTTGCATTCGGTCTTATGAACTTATGGCAAACGAGAACCAGGATAATGGTTGCTGTTGGTCTAAATACGTCTCATCACGTCACGGTGATAGGATGACGGCTTAAAAGGCCTCGCTATTCCCGATGGCGCACAAGCGTTCTTCCTATTACGTGCGTTCTTCCTATTACGTGCTTTCGTCTTATTACTGATTGCCGTTTTACGCGGCGCTTTGTCTACCGAACGCGTTTATTTATTAAAAGCTTCTTACTTAAAGCTTCTTATTTAAAGCTATTGGCTAAACGCTCTGCATTAAACGCTCTGCATTAAACGCTCTGCACTAAAAGCGCTGTACTAAAACCAAATTGCCAAAACCGGTTTTTCAAGAAGCGTTATGCTCGCAACGGTTCACCCGCCCAACGGTCTGATGCCATCACCGAAACGGGGCCGCAAACGATAGCATTGGGGGGGGTAAAGTCAACCCTCCGAGGATTTCCAGAAAGATTTTATGGTTATAACATCATGTTTTTACTCGCCTATTACCCATTCCGATAACAATGGAGATATTCTGAAACTTTTAAGCCGGCGTGGAACGCCTAGGTGTTGGTCGCGGATTGGCGCGTCGGGTGTAGGGTTAACATCGTGAGGTTTGCAAAGCGCTTGGAAACTGGCGGGAAAAACGGTGCTATACTGCCGCCCGCCCCCTCGGGCGCCCATCAAAAAAGTCTGAATCAGGAGTATATGACGCATGAAACCCGCCGTTAAAGTCGCAGTCACTGGCGCTGCCGGACAAATCAGTTATTCCCTGTTGTTTCGTATCGCATCGGGTCAAATGCTTGGGCCGGATCAGCCCATTATTCTGCAATTGCTTGAGATTCCCCCGGCCATGGGTGCGCTCAAGGGCGTAGTAATGGAGCTGGAGGATTGTGCCTTTCCGTTGGTTGAGCGCATTGTGCCAACGGATGATCCCAATGTTGCCTTTGATGGCGTCTGCTATGCGCTATTAGTGGGCTCTAGGCCTCGGGGGCCGGGCATGGAGCGAAAAGATCTTTTGGAAGCCAATGCGCAGATATTCTCCGTTCAGGGTAAAGCGTTGGACGCACATGCAGATCCCTCGGTGAAGGTTTTGGTCGTCGGTAATCCGGCCAATACGAACTGTCTGATCGCTCAAAGAAACGCGCCGAGTCTTGATCCTCGACAATTTACTGCGATGACTCGTTTGGACCACAACCGTGCGAAGACCCAATTGGCTCAGAAAGCGGGTGCCCATGTCACGGACATTGAGGGCCTTGCGATCTGGGGCAATCACTCAGCGACCCAATACCCAGATTTGTTTCACGCAACCGTTGTCGGTCGCGCGGCGACGGAGTTGGTGGATGAAGCCTGGATTTCTGAGACATTCATTCCAACGGTGCAGCAACGAGGGGCGGCCATTATTGAAGCCAGAGGCTTATCGAGCGCTGCCAGCGCCGCGAATGCGGCCACTGAGCACATGCGGGATTGGGCCCTCGGCAGTCAGGATCAGATCGTCTCTATGGGGATCTATTCAGATGGTAGCTACGACATTGCGCCAGGACTGATTTACAGTTTTCCCTGCCGCTGTGAGGCGGGTGTTTGGACCATCGTGCAAGGTCTTGAGATCAACGATTTCTCTCGCGCTCGAATGACGACGACCGAACAAGAACTGATCGAAGAGCGGGATGCGGTTGCGCATCTGCTGCCTTAGAGATTGCGTCAATCAGTGCGCCCAGACCGGGAGTCGTGGTCTGGGCGGTTTTTGAGTCGGCGAAGGTTTTAGCGCTCGCAGATGGATTCGAAGACTTTGAAGTAGTCTGGGAATGTTTTTGAGGTGACCGATGGGTCGTTGATCGTAACTTGCGTGCCGCCCAGGGCAACCAACGAAAAGCACATCGCCATTCTGTGATCACCATAAGTCTCAATGCTCGCCGGTAATAAGGTTTTCGGCGGCGTGATGGTGATGCTGTCCCGGGTTGTGGTAACCGTTGCCCCCACGCGTTGTAGTTCCGTTGCCATCGCGGTCATTCTATCGGTTTCTTTGATGCGCCAGTTGTAGATGTTTCTAATCGTGGTGGGTCCTTCGGCAAATAGCGCAAGGATTGCGACGGTCATGGCCGCATCTGGAATGTGATTCAAGTCGGCGTCAATCCCCCGAAGCTCACCGCTCGATTGCACTCGGATCGACGCGTCCTGACAGTCAACCTTTGCGCCCATGGCCCTCACAACCTCAGCAAAGGCAACGTCCCCTTGGAGTGAGGTTCGGCCAACGCCGTGAACGGTCACATCGCCACAAATGGCGGCGGCCGCAAGAAAGTAGCTTGCGGTACTGGCATCACCCTCAACCATAAAGTGACCCGGGCTTTGATATCGCTGATTGCCCGAAAGGTAGAAGCGCTGATAATCGGTATGGCTGGCCTGGACGCCGAAAGCAGACATCATGGCGAGGGTCATATCGATGTAAGGTTTGGAAACCAGCTCGCCGTCAATATCGATGGTGCTGGGCAACGTGCCCATCGGGAGACTCAGTAGCAGGGCCGTAAGGTATTGGCTCGAGAGGCGGCCGTCTAGGGTCAGCGCGCCGCCTTTAAGATTGCCACCGCGAAGTTGCAGGGGCGGATAACCGGGTACGCCAAGGTAAACACTCGAGACATTCAATGCTTGTAAGGCATCCGTGAGCGGACCGATGGGCCGCTCGCGCATGTAGTGATCGCCATCGATAACAAAGTCCCCCGGGGTCAGAGCCAGCATTGCGGTCAAAGGCCTCAGCACGGTGCCGGCATTGCCAAGATGAAGCGCACGGGTTTCGCTGTCTGCTGGGAAGGGGCCGGCCTTGCCGAGAACCTGGCACTGCCGCTGGTCGCGATCGATATCAACCCGGACGCCCAGTTGGGTCAAGGCATCCAACATTCTCTGAGTATCGTCGCTGAAGAGGATATTGGTGACCAGCGTTTCGCCCTGGGCCACTGCGGCCAGCAGTAATGCCCGGTTGGTCATGCTCTTTGATCCCGGTAGGGTCACGGATCCATTAACCCGTTGAATGGGCGTGAGCGTCAGGGCATCAGTCATGGTGGGGCATCTCAATGGGGTTCAATGGCGCAGGTTGCAGATTAAGCAGGCTAAGAAACTGAGTCAATGAAGGCGCTAAGACCTCGCCGTCACCCATGCCCGGCGTTTCTAAAAGAATCTGACCGGTGCGGTTGTCGAGGCTGATGATCTTTTCGCTACCATCTTCAACCGTTGCAAAAAATAAGGTCAGCGCAGCGCCCGCATTTTTCTGCATTAAATAGTGTCCAATTAAATTGCCGATCAACCGTTCAAAATCATCTGGATTCCAGATTTGGATTAAAGAGATCGGCAATCCATCCAGCATGCAGGGCAAGGCGCCAGACCAAAGGCTCAAGTAGAAGGCTTTCAGATCGGGATGAACGGGTTGTTCAATTGCGGTTTCAAATCCCGTAAAGCTCATTTTCGGGATTTGTGCCCTCGGGTACCAATAACTGTGATTTAAATCTCTCAGCACTTCACAGGGTGACTGCCAGTCATCCAGGTCGGTCTTAAAGGTTGGGTTCGCAAAACCCGTTAAGGGTGCCCTAATCAGTGCCATGAGGTCTTGGTCAATCAAGTGAGGCCGCATCAAGTTTTGTCGGGAGTCCTATGATAACAGGCCAGCGTGGTTTTTTCGGACCCGATCACTCGATTGGGCCGCACGCGCCGTTTACAGAGGCTTAACAATGACGAGGATGAGGATCGGTGTTAGCAGCAACAATGCCCCTTCGTTATACAGCCGAAAGAAGAGTGAGCTCCGAATGATTTGTCCCCGCTTAAGCTGCGCCGCATACCGGAAGGATTGCCATTGATACCCGCACAGGCCGGCAACGAAGGCTAATTTCCAATAGAGCCATTGCCCTGAAAACCCATAATGCAGCCAAAGCACAAACCCTGGGATGAGCGCAAGGATCATCATCACCGTTGAAAATCGAACGAGCTTATCAGCCATGATGATTAGTCGTCGCGTGTCTTCGCCAGCGGTCTGACCCTCTGCCGCATGGACTAAAATTCGAGGTAGGTAAAAAACCCCAGCCATCCAAGCCATGACAAATAAGACGTGTATCACTTTGATCCATAGCATGCGCGAACCCTCTTAAACAATTCCCACGGCGCCGCCATCGACGCGAATATTTTGTCCGTGAATAAAGCTGGCACGGGCTGACGCTAAAAATACCACAACATCCGCGACCTCTTCTCGGGTCGCAATGCGGCCTAATGGGTTTTCAAAAAAAGCCTCTGTGATTTTTGCCTCAGCCGCATCAAAAGTCTCTCCCCAGCCTTTTTTTTGCGCAATCGAAGTATACGACGCTTCGACTTCAGGGGTTCGGATGAGTCCCGGCGACACGAGGTTGACCGTCAGGTGCTTGCTCGGTACGGCTTTTGCGAGCCCTGCCGTAAGCGTTGCCAAAGCGCCTTTGGCCGCATAATAGTGCGGCATGGCCTTATTAGGGCGGGTCGAGCCAATGGTTCCGAGATTAATAATCCGGCCTTGGCTGGACGCGCCGAGCATGGGTAATAAGCCTTGGGTGATGCGACTCACCGACAACACATTGTGTTCGTAAAGGTCTCGCCAATCATCGGCGCTCGTCGTGGTCCAGGTGCCTTGGCCCGCGGTGCCATAGTTGTTCACTAGAACGTCCAACTGCTCGGTTTGCTCTAAGATTTGCGCAATAACGGCTTGGCAGCCCTCATCCGTCCAGAGTTTGCCCGACACGGCGAACGGAAATTCAGCCCGTAGCGGTAATAGCGCCGCCTCATCTGGAGCGTGTACAATCACGCGCGCGCCTTCAGCCTTGAAGTGATTGGCAATAATACGGCCGGTGCCGCGATGACTGCCGCTGACGAAAACAGTTCGATCGGTGAGTTCGAGTTCCATATTTTTTTTGAGTTAAATTTTGAACCCAGTGTAACGGAAAACGGATATGGATTTACCTACCCTTGGCCTCTTTCTCTTGATCGTCGCCTTTGCCGCGGTAACCCAAACGATTACGGGTTTTGCCATGGGACTCATCATTGTGGCCGTCACAGCGGCCTTGGGCATCTTGTCGATTCTTGAGGTCACAGCCATTATTTCGATCATCTCGATGGTGAATACCCTGCTGGTTCTTCGGCAATCACGCAAAGGCATTAACCTTCGGTTGCTTGGGTTGATCTCGCTTGGGTTATTGCCCAGTTTGGTCTTAGGGTTTCTCTTTTTGGATCGGTTTGGCGAAACCTATGATCACTTTTTGAAAACCGGGTTGGGTTTGATGGTGATGTCAGCTGGAATTCTGATGATGCTCAAGCCCGCGCAATGGCCGAGGCCGTCATCGAGTCATTCCGCGGTGTTCGTCGGGTTTTTGGGCGGTTTTTTTGGTGGTCTATACAGTGCGGCCGGCGCCCCGATTGCCTACTTTCTGTATCGCCAACCTGATTCCGTGGCAACGATCCGATTGACTTTATTAGCCGTTTTTTTTCTCTCAACCTTCAGTCGAGCGATGATGGGGGTGGTTTATGGTCATTTCACAGAAGCGGTCCTGATCAAGACGGTGCTGGCATTGCCTTTGGTCATTCTTATCAGTATCGGGTTGCAGAGAAATTTTGAACGGATCCCGGATCAATTCGTGCGCCGGTTGGTGTTTATTGTTCTGCAAGCGATGGGCGCCTGGTTGATTATTCAGTCCTTGTTCTTTGCATGATGCAGACGCTTTGGGCCTGACCAAACTTCTCACCGATGTCGCTCAGTTCGCCGACGACCTGGAACCCAAGCTGCTGATGGAGTTTAACGCTCGCGGGGTTCGGTAGCGTCACGATCGCAATGGCTTGATTAACCGGCGTTGCATCCAGGGCTAAAAACAATTTCCGATAGAGCGCGGTTCCAAGACCTTTGCCCAGTGCACTGCGTGCAATGTAAATGCTGGTCTCAACGGTATTCAGATAGCCTGCTTTGGGTCTGAACGGTTGGCTTGCGGTGAAACCCAATAGGTCTGCATTCTTGAGGGCAACCCACAACTGGGCCCGCCCGCCCTCGCAGAACTGTTTGAACCACTCGGTCTTATCCGGTAAAGAAATGGGTTCGAGATCGAATGTGGCGGCAGAATTTAGAATATAATCGTTGTAGAGCGCATTGATTGCTCTCAGATCCTTTAACATCGCAGGTCGAAAAACCGTCATGAGCTGGTACAGTCAGAAGTTGGCCTGTGAACATAACTGAGTCTAGAACCATGATGCAAGGTGCATCCTCGGAAAATCTTCCCTATAGCGACCCTGAAGTCTCAGCGGTCCTGAAGGGTTTGATAACGGATAAAACGCTTCAGGACTTGGTTGGTGCGTGGACCCATCCAACCCTGATGGCGTTGTTGCCCCCTGTGGTTAGAGCGCTTGTGCGTCGGAGCCTACGCAAGCGGCTGGCAATGGTGCACTCAATCGCTGGTTTTCAAGCAGTGGTTCGGGACTACGTTGAGCAATTGGTGGCCTCGACCCTTGATGAGCTGACGATTTCCGGCTTGGATGACCTAGACCCGAGCCAAGGTTATTTGTTTCTCAGTAATCATCGCGATATTGCGTGTGATTCGATGTTTTTAAATCTACTGCGGCATCGGGCGCAGTTGAAAACAGTTTTTATCGCCGTGGGTGATAATCTCATTCAGCAGCGCTTTGCGACCGACTTGATGCGGTTGAATAAAAGTTTTTTTATCAATCGCACGGGTGAAAACCCTCGGTCGGTGTACAAGGACCTCGTGATGAGTTCGACGTTTATTCAGTCGCGAATCGATCAAGGCGACTCGATCTGGTTGGCTCAGAGTGAGGGGCGCGCGAAGAATGCCATCGATGAAACGGATGCGTCGGTGCTCAAGATGTTGCAACTGAGCGATCGGAAAATGCCCCTCGCCGATAAAATCCGAGCGCTCAATATTGTCCCGATGTGCCTATCGTATGAATTCGACCCACTCGATGTTGAAAAGGCTCGGGAACTCAGGGCGATCGAGGAGACCGGGTCCTACCAAAAAGCGCCGGGTGAAGATCTCAAGAATATGGCCATAGGCATGAGTGGATACAAAGGGCGGGTTCAATTGAGCCTGGGGCAGCCGCTGCTTGACGAATTTGAAGATCTTGCCGCTGTTGCGGCTGAGGTAGATCGCCAAATTCTTGCCGGAACCCAGTTGTTCCCGATCAACCATTGGGCTGTATCGGTCCTGCATCCTGGTTTCTCGCATCCATTGCATGAAAACGTTGCAGACTTGGAGCAGATCGCCTATTTCAAGCAAAGGCTCAGCCGGTGTGAGGCCGAGGCTCAGCCGTTTTGGTTATCGATCTATGCGAATCCCGCCCTGCGCGTCTTCAATACGAATAGCCCATAAGGTTTAACGGTTCCTCAACCAATGCGCCGCATTGTTCCCGCAGTTCTAGGATGTGGTTAGACCAATAGCGCTCCGTATCAAAAAATGGGAAGGCGCGTTGAAAGGCCGGTTCCGCCCAGCGACGGGCAATCCAGGCAGATTGATGCATGAGCCGAAGGGTTCTGAGGGATTCAATGAGTCGTAACTCCCTAAAATCAAAGTCTCTGAAATCCTGATAACCCTTCAAGATGGCTTTGAGCTGACCCAGCTGGGTTTGTCGGTCGCCGGATAGCAGCATCCACAGATCTTGAATTGCGGGTCCGCCTCGGGCGTCGTCGAAGTCAACGAAGTGTGGTGTGTCCTCTCGCCAAAGGACGTTTCCCATATGACAATCACCGTGTAGTCTGAGTCGCTTATAAGCCCCTTCTGTAAACTGGTGAACCACTAACCTGAGCACCTCTGCGCTGACCGACTCATAGGCGGGCCTTAATCCTTCCGGTAGAAATTGCAGTTCAAGCAGGGTGGCTCGCGCGTCATGACCAAACTCCTGGGTTGAGAGATCCGGCCGGAACTGAAAATTTTCTGAGGCGCCGACATTGTGAATCATCGCGATGTGGCGGCCGAGGGATTCTAAACAATCCAGATTATCGACCGCAGGCGCACGACCACCGCGCTTTTTAAATAAGGCGAACCGGTATTCCTTGAACTCAAACAGCGATTGGCCATCTCGGTAAATGGGTGGGACCACCGATAAATCGTTATCCGCAAGCGCTGTTGCGAATTGATGTTCTTCGATGATCATATCGGTTGACCATCGGTTTGACCGGTAGAACTTCGCTATAACCGGCTCAGCAGATTCAATGCCAATCTGAAACACTCGATTTTCGTAACTGTTGAGCTCAAGAATTCGGGCATCCGTTTGATACCCGAGATCGTCAATCGCATCGAGAATTAAATCTGGCGACAGTCGTTTAAAATCATCCATCCTGGGGTCCTGGGCTGTTCAGCGCCGTGGCTTTGATTTGAGCAAAGATGGGCTGACCCACTTTGAGTTCGAGTAAGCGTTTTGATCTGCCAGTAATCCGTGCGTTGAAAAACTGACCCTCGCAGGCCAGCAAGATCAAAGCGACCCCTTCATGATCTTTGATGTGAGCGACCCGACAAGCCAAGGTGTTGAGAATGCTCGACCGGGCAACCGGTTCTGCGACCAGGCTGACATCGAGCATCCTGATCAAAAGTCGAACGTCGGCACCCGGTTTAGCGGTGATCATGGGCACTAAAATGGATTGATCGCCCAGTGTTAATTCGGTCAGGCGTTCCTGCGGTAGATGTCCTAACACTTTCGTCATAAGGATGGCGCTGGCCAAACGTTGTTCTTGGGTGATGAAGTCAATGTCCGTGGTTAACGCCGCTAAGGGCTCGGACCGGATGATTTGACCGTGTTCGATCATCTGGACATGATCCGCTAATTGAATCACCTCATCCCATTGATGACTGACGTAGACCATGGGGAGCTGCAGTTCGGATTTGATTTGATTCAAGGCAATCAGAATTTCGGTGCGAGCCGCCCAATCTAGCGCGGCGAGGGGTTCATCCATGAGCAGCAGTCGGGGTGCATTGATCAATGCTCGTGCTAGCGCCGCTCGTTGCGCCTCGCCACCAGACAGCGCTTGAGGGTAACGCGTCAAGAGCGACCCTAGGCCGAAAATTGTAACGACATCATCGAAGCTCAGTTTTGGACCATCGTGTTGACGCTTTTGCGCATAGGTTAAATTCTCTGCAACCGTTATGTGCGGGAAGAGTTGTTGGTGTTGGAAGACGAGGCCGACCCCGCGTTTATCTGGCGCCAAGTGGAACTGCTCAGACTCCCAAACACCGTGTTTGGAATTGATCACGCTGCCCAGGGTGTGACGCTTTGGAATGAGGCCAGCCAATACCTTCAAGAGCGTGGTTTTGCCAGCGCCGGACGGACCGAAAAGCGCGGTAACGCCGCGCTCCTCGAGCTCGAAGGCGGTGTCGAGCAACGGTTTCGATCCTTGTTTTACGGCTAAAACCGCCGTTAGAAAGCTCATCTGCGCGCTTCCGGGTTCAGGCCAGCGCGGTCTTTGGCGATCCATTGAATGAGGATCATGGCAACCAAAGAAAACCCCACGAGGCCTGCAGCCAGAAGGTGAGCTTTGTCATAATTCAGCGTTTCGACATAATCGAACAAGGCGATGGACAGCACCCTAGTTTCGCCGGGTATGTTCCCGCCGATCATCAAAACGATGCCGAATTCTCCTAACGTATGCGTGAAGGTTAAGGTCCCTGCAATCAAGAGTCCGTTTTTAGATAACGGCAAAATAAGGGTTAAGAATCGATCGAACCAGCCAGCACCTAATGTGCTGGCGGCATCGAGCAGGGCGGCAGGAATTTCTTTGAAGGCCACGATCATAGGTTGAATGTAGAAGGGCAGTGAATACACCAGCGAACCCAGCAAAAGACCCTCAAAGCTAAAGGCCAAGCTCGTGCCAAACCAATTGAGCCATGCCGCCCCAAAAAAGTGCTGCGGCGAAAAGGCGAGCAATAAATAAAAACCGATGACCGTTGGTGGTAGAACGAGCGGTAAGGCCAAAAGTGGAATGCAGATGGCTGTGAGGGCGGACTGGCTTCGTGCAAGCCACCAAGCCAGAGGGGTACCGAAGACCGCCAAGATCAGCGTGGTCAACCCCGCGAGTCGAATGGATGTGCCGAGCGTGATGAGGTCTTGATCCATGGCTTACTCCAGCGCCAAGGGCGAGCGATAGCCTGCCCGCTGGATAATGGTTTGCGCGCTGGGCGTTGAGAGAAACTGATCCAAGGCCCGCGCTGCGGGATGGTCCGACAACAAAATACGCGCCTGAGTAATCAGCGGATACTGTGTTTTTGGCGGCAGGTAGTATTGATCACGCGGCACCTTTGCTTGAAGCAGTTGCGCCAGCGAAATCAGCGCCCCTTGGGCATTACCGGTCTCAACGAACTGATAGGCTTGATTCACATTATTACCTTGGATCTGTCGTGGGACTTGCTGAAACAAGGGCAAGGCCAGGAGTTCACTGGCGGCCGCGCCGTAGGGCGCGAGCGCTGGATTGGCAATGGCCAAGTCGTCATCAAAATTGGCAAGGACGTCGGGCCAGGGCGCATCTCGAGCCGGTATCCAAAGCGCGAGTACGCCCTCGGCGTAAGCTTTCGGACGATGGCGCGAAAATCCGCCGCGGGCATGTAACTGTTCAGGTCGGGCAGAATCTGCTGCCAAGAACAAATCGAAGGGCGCACCCGCGCTGATTTGGGCAAAGAGGAGTCCGGTTGATCCACTCACAACTTGATAGTGGGCAATAGCGGTTGGCTCTGATCCCGCCAAGGCCTCAATGAGCGCTTCAAGGGTTGCTTTGAAATTAGCCGCAACGGCAATCCGTGCTGGTCCCTCGGCCTGTACCAACGTCGCGAAAATCAAAGACCAGAGGAAAACACCCGTCCGGAAGAGGGTCATGGTTACACCGTTCCAGCTCGGGCCCGCTCGATGAAATCATTGATGAGCCAACCCGAAATGGAAATCATTGCGGGGGGATTCGGGAGCGCATCAAAATGGAACCACTGAGCGTCGCTGAGTTCCTCCTCTTGAATGTCAATCTCACCGCTTTCGTATTCGGCATGAAATCCGAGCATTAAAGAATTTGGGAAGGGCCAAGACTGACTGCCGAAATATCGAATATTTTTGACTTTCAGGCCGACCTCTTCAAAAACTTCTCGCTGGACGGTCTCCTCAATCGATTCTCCTGGTTCCACGAAGCCTGCCAAAACGCTATAAAAATTAGCGCGGGCATTGGCGTTTTTGGCCAACAGAATGTCCTCACCTTTGTTGATGCAGACGATGATCGACGGCGAAAGGCGTGGATAAAACATTTGACCACAGTCTAAACATTTTCGAGATCGATCACTGCTCTCAGAGGACGTCTCACCGCCGCATTGTCCACAGTGGCGGTGGGTCTGAAACCACTCAACGATTTGTTTTGCTCGGCCGATGAGATAGAACAGGTCTATATCGACTGTGTTGAGAAAAGACCATAGGGATTCAAATTGATAGCCAACGGGATCATCGCTATCGCCATCGGCTTCAAGTGCGAAGATCGGTGCGTCGCCCACCCAACCGAGAAAGTGTTTGGATTCCGCGGTAAGGCCGCTCCAATGCAGTTCGTCGTCATTCAATGGCTGCCAGCGGTCATGGGTATCACAGCCGAGGATTTCCCCATCTGAAACGACAATGTAATGAGCGTTCTGGACCGTGTCCGGTGCCACAGTATCCGACCGAAAGGCCGTTTTGATATCAATGTTCTGCCAGTCCATAAACACTCCTTTTAGAAACCTTGCGCGACTCTACCACAGGCTCGGGTTGTGAATCATTAGTCGTCGATCGAGTTTGAACGATTCGGGGTGTTTGGGGGCAGGGATCTTGCCAGGGCCCAAAGCGAGATTCTGTGATAACCCGCGGCCTTAAGTTTCGCAGCCACCTGGTTTGCTGTCGCCATTGAGGTCACGACGTCATCAATGATGGCGATATGGCATGGTGCCCTAGTGCGGTTGAGGTAAAAGGGATTGGTGACGTCGTTTAGCCGTTGTTGCCTTGATTGATGCTTACGGTCTTGTTGGGTTGGGTGCGCCTTGATCAAACCCGACGTCCAAGGGCGGTTAAGAGCCCGCGCGAGGTCCTTGGCGATCAACGCGGCCGGGTTGTAGCCCCGTTGCCGCTGTTTTTGCCAAGAACTTGGCACCGGGATAAGCAAATCCGGGAGTGGGTGTTGGGGGCTTGCGAGGCCAAGGCGCAGCGCTAAGCACGTTGCCAGCGCTCTGCCCGCCGCGAGGTTGCCGCTTTCTTTGAATTCTAAGATGAGCTGTTTGATCGGGAAATCATAGGCAAAAGCCGTTTGGCAATGGTTGAAGATGGGTGGATTATGAAAGCAGTTATAAGCGCCTGTATGGTGGCGCCAGGGAATGCCGCAGCGGGGGCAGGCCCGGGCTAGCCAGGGCAGATCGTTTTGGCAGGGGCCGCAAATACCACTGGCATGGTTTTGCTTTTGATCACAGAGCAGGCAGGGGCGGGCGATAAAAGTCAGGAAGTCTCGACGCATCATCAACCCCAAACGTGTGAAAACGAAGGGCATGATCAACGCGGAGCGTTGTTTACGCGATGGTCAGGGTCTGACTCAACGGGCAGCTTCTGCGGTGATACAAGCAGGCGTTGTACTTTTACTTGAACAAACAATGAATTGCTTGAGCAGGTCGGTCCAAAAAACGACGGGTTCCTGAAGGGTTCCCGCCTTGGCGTCGTCGAATGCGGGGACCGGTTGTTCGATCGCCACGAAATATAAGGCATCAGCCAAAATGGCTTTCGTGAAACGCAGATACCCGAGATCCAGATCGGACATTTTAGGGCAAACGGTCAGCATGACGATGGTCTGATAACCCTGCTCTGCGCCGGAGAAGATCGTGGTCAGGTCAGCGGCGCGGCACCCGACCATTTTTGCTGATTCGTAGTGCTTAAGTGCATCCGCTAAATCGAGCGCAACTGGACTGGACTGGGCTGCTGCTCTAAACGAATGCGCGTGTTCATTAACCATTCAGGGCTTGCGCTTGCCGTGTACTCATCGACCCGAACGTGTTTAAAGTGGAGCTGATGGGTTTGCTCAAAGCCGCTGGGCACCGCGCCGACCAATCTTAAAGGTCCCGGGCCGGCAGCATTGCTGGCGAGGGGCCCCAATAGGCCGCAGAGCAAAAGCAGCCAGAATTTCTGGCGTTGCCAGATACTCTGGATCACTTGCCGGTGAAGCGCAACAAAGGCCATGATTTGCTCTGAAGGGTGAACGATCTGTTTGAAACCTGCCCGATTGCGCGGCCTGTCCACGCGCGAGCGCCCGCCGCACCGGACGCCTCGTTTAGTCTGAAAGGGGCGCTGCAAGATCAATTTGATAGGTGTGAATCGTTTCATCTCGTAGGGTCGTGAGTTCGATCGTGTCTCCAGGGCTGTGTTCCTCTAGGAGCGACAGCATCGTATCTTCATTGGTGACCGGGTCACCATCGATCGCGATAATGACATCGCCGAGATGAATGTTGCCGCGTCGATCTTCGCGGATACCAACCAACCCTGCTTTGGCTGCAGGTAATCCCGGTTTAACGGAAAAAATCGCGACGCCGTTGATTTTCATACGTTTGGTCCAGGAATCAGATAGCGACTCGATGCCCAGTACGGGGCGATAGAGCTTGCCGTATTTTTTTAGCTGCGGCACAAGGCTTTTGACAGTGGATACCGGGATGGCAAAGCCGATACCGGCGCTGGCCCCCGTCGGGCTAAAAATAGCCGTATTCACCCCAATGAGTTCGCCGCTCGAGTTCAGCAAGGGCCCGCCTGAATTACCAGGATTAATCGCAGCATCGGTTTGGATCACATTGGAGATGGTGCGATTGTTCATCGATTTGATCTCCCGCCCCAAGGCGCTCACCACGCCAACCGTTAGCGTCGTATCCAGGGCAAAGGGATTGCCGATCGCGAGTACTTTCCGCCCGACGGCAAGATTTTCCGAATCCCCGAGTGGTAAGGGTTGTAAAATTTCTTCCGGCGCCTCGATCTTCAGAAGCGCGATGTCTTTCTCGGGCGAGGTGCCCACCACGGTTGCCTCATACTGCCGCCCAGACTGCATGGCAATATTGATTTTATTGGCGCCGTAAATAACATGGAAATTGGTCACGATCAAACCGCTCTTATCCCAAACAAAGCCGGTCCCAGAACCCTTTGGGATTTCGAGCACATTCAGTGAAAAGCGTTGCCTGCGAAGTTGGGTATTGGTCACAAAAACAACCGATGGACTAGCGGCTTCGAAGACCTCGATGTTATTGGTCTCATCGTTTGTGAGCAGTTGATTGCGTATTGGTGCGGGCGCCGCGGCAGTGGCTTCTTCTCGCACCGTCGCCAAGCCCAATCCGCTTGCGAGGATGACAGCGGTGAATGCGATCCAGATTCGATTCATGGTCGTGGGGCTGCGCCTTTTATCGGGTGGTGGGATTCACTTGGGTTACGAGGCTTTTGACATCGATAAATTGATTGAGTTCATAAAGATCTTCAGCGGTTAAATGACCGATGACCTGCTTCAGTCGAAGTGTGTTTGCAATATAACGATACCGCGCACTGGCAAATTGAAAATCCGACAAATAAAGCCGTTGTTGCGCAAGTAACACATCAACAATATTGCGGGTGCCCACTTCGTAGCCTGTTTCGGTGGCGGACAATGCAGATCGAGCCGACTCGATGCCGCGAAGACTTGCCTTGACCCGCGCCACGTCGGTATTGATTGCGGTAAAGAGCCCGCGAACATTTTCACTGACCTGGCGTTCGGCAAGGTCTAGATTTTCTCGAGCCTCAACCAATCGATATTCGGATTGCCGAACCGCAGACCGGGTGCCGCCGCCAGAAAATATCGGCACGGTCAGTTGCAACCCGTAGAACTCGGTATCAGACGAGTTGGTTTGGAACGCACTGGGGTTCTCGCTGGTTTGTGAGGAATAACTAACCTGGGCATCCAGAGTCGGAAGATACCTTGATTTGTTGATCGCGGCCTGCTTTTGGGCGACGGCAAGGGCCGCTTTACCGCCCAAAATAGTGGTGTTTTTTTTCAGCGCCGCCTTGACCCAATCTGCTTCATTTTGAGGATCGGGATGACGGACTGGGAAATCTTCCATCAAACCATGAATCGACGTAAAAGCGCGTCCGGTTAGGCGCATGAGCGGCTCAAAACTTTGTGCTTGCGCGCCTTCGGCTTCGATCACGTTAACGGTGGTTCGGTCGAAACTGGCTGTGGACTCAAGTACATCCGTTATGGCGACGAGCCCGACATCAAAGCGTTGCTGGACCTGCTCTAGCTGACGCTGCACCGCACTGCGCTCGGCATTGGTTGATTCTAGTGCGTCCTGAGCCTCCAGGATCGCAAGGTAGGCCTCGGCGACCCGAACGATCAGGGATAACGATTCGCTGGAATAGCCAGCCTGGGCCTGATCTTTGATACTTTTAGCTTGCTGATACTGATGCCAGCGATCCATTCGGAACAAGGGTTGGGCCAATGCCGCTTGCCACGATCGATTGTTGGTGGTGGTGTCCTGGAAAAGCGTGGCACCGGTCAGCGGATTAAATTCCCGCAGAGACGGACTGGTGACCTCGGAGTAGCTGCTGGACAAAGATAGGTTTGGTAGCAGTCCAGCGCGGGCCTGGGGAACAACCTCACTTTGGGCTCGAAAAGCGGCTTCTGCTGCGCCCAGTTGTGGGTCATTCTCAATCGCGAGTTGGTAAACCCCTGATAAATCAATGGTCTCTGCCTTGCAAAAAAGTGTTGCCAAGCTCAGGCTTAGTCCGATTAAAATGCGTGCTGTCGTCATATCTGGATCTCTAAGTTGGCAGTCCGAGGGCGTCAGGAAGAGCAAGGATACGCCCGAAAATACAAATCTGCCAGTTTTCTGCGTCGATGTGACAGCCCCACGAGGTGAATGCCGAGGTTGTTTTAATCGGGTGTTTGAACAGATGGGGTTGCTGGTCTCAAAGCATTTACGTTTGGCAGTGGGTAAAAGTCCAGTTCTGCTTGAATAAATTCCGCGAGCGCCAGGCACTGATCTTCTCGAAACGGCGCCGCGATGAGTTGAATGCCAATGGGTAGACCCAATTCATCTAGGCCACACGGGATCACAACGCTCGGCCAGCCGGTCAGGTTATAGGTCATGGTATAGGTGTAATCCAATAAATCTTCGGCCTGACCATGGAGAATGGCAGTCTGCGCGTTGACCGGGCAAATCAGCACGTCAATGGCTGTAAACGATTTCAGCATGGCGCTTTTGAACCCGTCCCAAATCGCGAGGATATTGCATAACTCAGCCGCTGAAAAACCGGGTTTCGGTTGAGATAGGTTACTGGCGATGGCCGCCGAAGGCGTCTCGGTGTTGGATCGCTCCAGCAGATCCAGAACGGTCTCATGGTCATCGGCCGCGAGCAAGCGTGAAAAAATCAAGGGCGTCATCTCGATGCCATCCGGACGATGCTCGATAAGATTCATGCCTTGATTGGCGAGGTTGTCGATAACGCCTTGTATGGCGGCTTGGATCGCCGGCGTTGGGGTTGACAGGCCATTGCTCAGATGAAAACCGATTTTAAGGGTTTTGGGATCGATGTCTTTGGCGTGCATTTTGGGCGCAGCTCGGGCATTGGGATCGATCAGATCTGGGCCCTCGATAATATTGAGCAGTAGTGACAAGTCTTTTGCAAAACGGGTCATCGGGCCGGGTTGACTGAGGGTGGCCCAAAGGCCCTCACTCGGCAGTGCGTTGCCGGAACAAGGAACTCGACCCGAGGTGGGTTTCAGGCCCGCAATGCCGCAAAAATGTGCGGGCAAGCGAATGCTGCCGCCAGTGTCTGTGCCAATATCAAACGGGATTGCCCGACTGGCAATCAGGGCTGCGGCGCCGCCGGAGCTGCCGCCTGAGGTGCGGCCTAAGTCATAGGGATTATTGGTTCGCCCGAATAGATTGTTGTCGGTCTGAAAGGCGAGGGTGAATTCAGGCGTATTCGTTTTGCCAACAAGGATGGCGCCAGCTTTCCGCAGTCGCGCGACAACCGTCGCATCCCGAGCAGGTCTAAACGCCGCGCGGCCCTGACTGCCCCAGGTTGTCACGAAATCGAAAGTGTCCAGGCTGTCCTTGATGGTCATGGGGACCCCATGGAGCGGGCCAACGGTTTTGCCTTCGGCAAGATCCGCATCGGCCATGGCCGCAACTTTCAAAGTGAGTTCCGGATTGGTTAAAACGACGGCGTTGAGGGCTGTATTAACCGAGTCAATTCGGGCAAGGCTGCGTTCGGCAAGTTCGACCGCCGTTACCCGCTTGTCTCGGACAGCCTGGGCGATATCAGTGACGGATTGGTCAAGCATCTCGGTCATGTGGCATCCTTGTTACAGGTGGTTACAGGTGGTTACAGGTCGCGATCGCAGCGATTAATTGATAAACGTCTAATTTTTCCAGACGGTAACCACATCAGGTCAAATCAAGGCGCGCTTAATCCTCGAATTTAGACAGAACCAGTCCAAAAGCCAAGTCATCCACTGGCAGATCAAAGCCCGATTCAATCGCTGCATCCGCAACGGACAAGTTCTGACAGAGCGTTTCTCTTTCGATGTGGTCCCGATGACTGGCAATCGCGGACAGAATATCCGCCGCGCCCCAGACCTGAAGGTTGATTCGGTCTGTTACCTTTAGACCTTCATCTTTGCGGCTTTTCTGAATTCGGCTCACGACTTCCCGGGCAAGGCCTTCTGCGATCAACTCAGGATCAAGACTGGTATCAAGATCAATGGAGATGTATCGGTTCGAGACGGCGTTCGTGCCGGCTCGTGCTTCCCGAAACACGAGAATGTCGTCGAGCTCAAAGGTTTCGCCTTCCAGCACAAGGCGCCTGGTTTCTTGGAGCTTCAAAATACTTTGGCTGTCGAGTTGATCGATCAGCTGCTTAAACTGCTTAAAACGATTGCCAAGACGTTTGCCCAAAACCGGAGAATTCGGTCGCGCGAACAATTCGATATAGTCGGCCTCATTGGTGTCGTAGGTGATGGCCTTGACGTTGAGTTCCGCCAGAATATAGGGCTCGAGGCGAGCGATCTCGTTTAAGAGGGCTTGATCCTGATGGAGAATGCGCAGCAGTCGGGTTGGGTATTTGGTTTTCACCCGATCCTGATTGCGTTTTTGACGGCCCAGCAGAATCACGTGCTGCATTCTGCCGACGGCTTCTTCCAGTATCGGTTTTTGGAGGTCAGTGTCCGGAACGGGATAGGAGCACAGATGAACTGATTCGGGCGCGTTTTCACTGGCGGGCAGCGCTTGGTAGATGGTTTCAGACAGAAAGGGTGCGAACGGCGCCATGCAGACCGTGAACTCGTAGACGGCGGTGTGCAGCGTGTTAAACGCATGGGCTTTATCCTTCGTCAGGGCTTCATCCCAAAACCGAGCGCGATTGAGGCGAATATACCAATTGGTCAATTCTTCGATGAAATCAAATAACGGCGGCACAACGTTATAAAGTCGGTAAGCCTCCATTTCGTCTGTGATGTTGGCTTTGAGGGTTTGCAAACGCGACAGCAACCATTGATCCATGATGTTGGGGCTGGGCTCGGTCACCTCGCCCGGCGTCCAATGATCGATCGCAGTATAGGTTTTTAAAAAGCGATAGGCGTTCAGCCACGGCAGCAGCGCCCGACGGGTCATCTCCTTGACCCCCGCGTCTTTAAAACGCTGCTCTTCGGCTTTGACGAGGCCTGAATTAATCAAGTAAAGCCGGAGCGCATCCGCGCCGTAGTCCTCCATGAGCGCGTCAGGCGGCGTATAGTTGCGCAGCCGTTTGGACATTTTCTTGCCGTCTTCCGCCATCACGATGCCGTTGACGATGACGTTTTTGAACGGATTCGTTTCGAATAAAGCGTACCCTAAAACAATTAGGGTGTAGAACCAGCCGCGGGTTTGATCCAAACCTTCGGCGATAAATTCGGCGGGAAAGCCCTTTTCAAACAGATCTTTATTTTCGAAGGGGTAATGCAGTTGGGCGTAAGGCATTGCGCCAGACTCGAACCAGCAATCTAAAACTTCTGAGATTCTGCGGTAGGTACCGTCTTCACCGGGCAGGGTAAAGGTTAAATCGTCGACAAACTCGCGATGTAGATCTGCGACTTCGACGCCGGTTAAGTCTTTGAGTTCTTGAATCGACCCAATGCACTTCGCCGCGCCAGACGCATCATTGATCCAGATCGGGAGTGGCGTGCCCCAGTACCGGTTTCTCGAGATCGCCCAGTCCATTGCACCCGCGAGCCAGTTGCCCATTCGGCCATTTTGAATATGCTCGGGGACCCAACGAATCTTTTGATTCGCTGCAACCAATTGCTCTTTGATTTGCGCCACTTTGACGTACCAGGAATCGATGGTGCGATAAATAATGGGGGTGTCCGAACGGGGGCAAAATGGATAGCTGTGTTGAATCACCTCTTGAAGGTACAAGTGGCCCGAGGCTTTTAGGTGACGCATGATGGGTTTGTCGGCCGCTTTAACATGTAGGCCTGCAAAGTCCGAGACTTCGTCGGTAAAGCACCCGGCCATATCGATTGGGCAGACCAGGGCGCTAATACCCGCAGCTTTTAAAACTCGAAAATCGTCTTCGCCAAAGGCGGGTGCTTGATGGACAATCCCAGTGCCGCTGTCTGTGGTGACGTAATCGTCGGCTAAAACTTGGAAAGCGCCTTCTGATGCTAGGTCTTCAAAGTACGGGAATAAGGGGTCGTAGCGTAGTCCCACCAGCTCGGCCCCCATAAGGGTTGATATCGCTTTGAGTTGTTTTTTCTCTTCGTAAGCAGCAAGACGCTCTGAGGCAATAATAATCGTTGCCTGCAGGGCCTCGTCATAAACCTTGGTATATTCGATGGCGCTGCCGACACACAGCGCAAGGTTTGACGGCAGTGTCCAAGGGGTGGTGGTCCAGGCGGCGATATAAACGTCTTGATCTGCCAACTTAAATAACACGGTGACCGCAGGGTCTTGGGCTTCTTGATAATTGCTGCCTGCCTCAAAATTCGACAAAACGGTTCCAAGGGCGGTTGAAAAGGGCACGACTTTTTCACCGCGATAGATCAGCTCTTTTTCCCAGAGCTGTTTAACGACCCACCAAACCGACTCCATGTACCAGGGTTCCATGGTTTTATAGTCGTTATCAAAATCGACCCAGCGGCCAATACGAGTGATCGTTTTTCGCCACTCGTCTGTGTAGCGTTGAATGATGCCGCGGCAGGCATCGTTGTAGCCTTTAATGCCCATCTTCTCGACCGCCTCGGCGGATGATAGGCCGAGCGATTTATCGATTTCATGCTCTATGGGCAGCCCATGACAGTCCCATCCAAACCGCCGCTGCACATAGCGACCTTTCATCGTGAAGTATCGGGGCACTGCGTCTTTTAAAATCGAGCCAACCAAATGACCGTGATGCGGCAGTCCGGTTGCAAACGGTGGGCCATCGTAAAAGATGTACGGGTCTTGATCACGGGTCTGAGCAAGGCTCTTCTGAAAGACGTCTTGTTTCGCCCAAAAATCAAGCACAGCATGTTCTGCTGCCACAAACGAGAAAGTGTCCGCATCGGGATTGATAGAAACCTCACGGCTCATGGGTAGCTCCCCTGCTTGGGCTTGGGTCGCCGCAACGATCGAGGATCATGACACTCATTCGGTCTGCGGCAATCGGTTTAAATTGGACGGGCAATAATAGCCTGTCCTTCTGAGAGGTCAACAGCTTGTCAGTCGCGATGATCTTGCACCCCGGTGACGCTGCCGCGCAGATTAATCTTTTCAAGTACGGCGGACACCAATTTCTCGATTTGAAACTCAAAGTACCAATCGGGTGTCTTGGTGTGATGAATTGCCGTGGTGCCAACGACGCGGAAGCACCAACCTTCTTTGACCGAGCGATCCTTGAGGCCTTGCAGCCGCTCCCAGGCAGGCTTGGATAAAACAGGATGTACGCAGGCGACGGTAATGTCACCAGCGCCCTCATCTTTGAGGGTCTCGACGGCGGCAACCACCGATCCGGCGGTATCGATAATGTCGTCAACCAGCAGGACCTTCTTGCCCGCAACATTGCCAATCAGGGTAGATCGAAAGACCGTATTGGGTTTTGAGTAGTCTCGTTCTTTTGACAAAGCAGCAAGATCTGCCGACAGCTCTTCGGCATAGATGCGCGCATTCTCGAGGTAGCCCACATCCGGCGACACCACAACCTCACCGGTTAAGCCATTGGCCTTCAGCCAGGGGACGAGCTGCTTCGTGAGGAAAATATTCTCAAGGTGGGTTTGGCTGGGGTTGAACATGCCCGCAATCGCGTCGTTATGAATCTCAACGGTCACCACTCGATCGGCCCCGGCACTTTGCAACATGCGCGCAAAAAGGCTGGCGCTGATGCCCTCTCTGGTCCGGCCCTTTCTCTTGTCCTGGCGTGCACCAGGATAATAAGGCGTGACGGCGGTCACGTATTGCGCATCGGCCAGCGCTGCGGCTTCAACGGCATGCAACAACATGATGAATCGGTCATAGATTGATTTATCGTCTTGATCGCCCACCATATTCTGAAAGATGTACAGGTCATGACCCCGAACGTTGGCTTGGATCTCAATTTTGCCCTCGCCACAAGCAAACCAAATCTCTTTGCTGGGCAGCAAGGGGGTCTCTAGGTATTGCGCGACCCGCTCGGCGAACGACCGACCGGATTCGCAGGTCATTAAAGCAATGGGCGCTCGGGGATTTCGAATTAAAGCAGCGTTCTGATCAGTCATGGTGCGTCAGTAGTCCTTGTAAGGCTTGAACGAGCAAAGGGTGTTCAACCCGGAGGATGGCCTCTGCGAGGCTGTCCGGGGTCATACCCTGCGCTATAGTAACGTGATTCTGGGCAATGATCGCGCCTTCATCATAGTGCGTCGTCACGTAATGAACGGTGGCCCCGGATTGGGTTTCGTTCGCAGCGAGGACGGCTTGGTGGACGTGTTGGCCATACATTCCAGCGCCACCATATTTTGGTAGCAAGGAGGGGTGAATGTTGATGATTTTGTTTGGAAAGGCGGCGAGGGTGTTGGGGCCAATTTTTTTTAAATAGCCGGCGGTGATCACCCAATCAATGCGATGTTCAATTAAACATTCTTTCAGGGCTTGATCATTCGCCCCGCCCGGTCCGTCAGCGCGAGTGTTGTAGAGCCAAAGGGGTAGGTCCTCGCTCGTGGCGTATTGCCAGGCGCCGCTATTTTTGTTGTTACTGACCAGCAGACAAATCTCAGCACCAAGCGTGCCTTGCTGACAAGCGTTATGAAGATTACGCAGATGCGTGCCGCGACCAGAGGCGAGCACAGCGAGTCGGGCCAGGGGTTTCGCGAAGGTATGGCTCATCCGCTACCAGGTGGTTCGGAAAATTGTTCCCGCAGCTGATTTTTCTGAACTTTACCCATGGTGTTTCGCGGCAGGCTTTGCAAGAAGAAGATCTGTTTAGGGGTCTTGAAGTTGGCAAGGCGTGACTTGACCTGGCTGTAAATGAGGTCGGGGGTTAAGTCGGTCTCGGGTTGGGCGACGATGACGGCGCAGACAGCTTCCCCGAAATCTTTATGGGGTAGGCCGATCACTGCGCTCTCCAAGACGCCATCAATCGCATCTAAGACCAATTCTATTTCTTTCGGGTAGACGTTGAGTCCCCCGGTAATGATGAGGTCTTTACTGCGGCCAACGATACTGATGTAGCCGTCATCATCGATGAGGGCCAGGTCGCCGGTTTTAAAATAGCCGTTAGGCGTAAACGATTCTTTGGTCTTCTCTGCATTTTGCCAATAGCCTTGAAAGACATTCGGGCCGCGAACCCAGAGTTGCCCAGTGTCGCCAGCGGGTAATGGCTCATCGGCATCATTGACCACCAGACATTGGACGCCGGGCAAAGGCGGGCCAACGGTTCCGGGTTTTCGGGTCCCGTTGAGGGGATTGGCCGTGTTCATGCCGGTTTCGCTCATGCCGTATCGTTCAAGGATGACGGTGCCGGTCGCGTCTTCCCAGTCATTAAAGGTTTGCGTGAGTAACGGCGCGGACCCTGAGATGAATAACCGCATCCCTGCACAGTGGTTCTGGTTAATGCCCTCGCTCAAGAGTCGAGTGTAGTAGGTTGGCACGCCCATAAAGACCGTGGTTCTGGCCATGGCCTTGAGTACCCCGGCGGCATTAAATCCGCTCTGAAAGATCATCGGGCAACCCGCAAGGATCGGCAAATGGAGTCCGACAAACAAGCCATGGACATGAAAAATCGGCAAGGTGTGCAACATGACGTCGGTTGGGGTCCAGTCCCAAGCGGTTTTGAGCGTTTGTGCATTGCTGATCAGGTTTTCATGACTGATCATGGCGCCTTTTGGCAATCCGGTGGTGCCTGAGGTATACACGATTACGGCGATGTCATCGGGCGCTCTAGCTTCGATCGGATGCGAGGTTGCGCAGTGCCTTGCAAGGTCGGTTAACGTGCCTTCCCCAAATTGATCCATGGTCAGGGTTAAAACGGATCGCGCGGCGTGATCCAGAGCCTGTTCTGGGTCGACCATCAATAAACTGGGGGTGGCATCTTGCAGGAAGTGATCCAGTTCGTGGGCGCCATAAGCCGTATTCAACGGCAGGTAAATCAAGCCAGCACGCAAGCAGCCACAATACAGATACACGGCGCCAATCGATTTCTGGGTTTGAACCGCGACTCGGTCGCCGGGTTTTAGGCCGAGTTGGGTCAGGGCTATCGCGAATTGGGCACTGCATCGGTCGAGATCGTCATAAGTTGCAAGGGTTTCACCCGCCGCATCAATTAATAACGGGCGCGAAAGGTTAAAATGCTCGCGGAAGACTTGGTATAGGTTGGTCATAAGAATCCATAGTGCTTGTTGGAACGCGTATTTGGGCGGGCCCATTTGACGGTCGCAGACGGTTTCTGACAGAGCGTAATGTGTTCTGGTAAATTATAGCCTGAGCGCCTGTATTTTTCGCCTGTTTGCCCTTGGAGGTTGTCACCATGTTGTTTAGAGCTTGGATTTCCGGATTGATGTTGCTGTGCTTCATCTCGCCGAGCACCCTCGGTGAGGTTCGATTGGTTGATGGGTGGACCCGAAGCCCAGCGCCGGGTGTTGATCGACTGGCCATTTACGGCAGGTTGGTCAATGAAGGTGGTGCTCCGGTGGTTTTGTCGCGCTGGGTGCTTGCCGGCGCGGCGATGATCATGTTCCATGAGACCGTTATGGTGGCGGGTCAAATGCGAATGCGGCACCTTGATCCGATTGAATTAAGCCCTTTGACGGACTTGGTGATGCAGCCTCAGGGCCCTCACCTGATGGTGGTTGGTTTAGAAACCCTGCCAAAGGCCGGCGACACCCTGACCATCGACGCGACAACGTCGCTCGGTGAGACGTTTACTTTTCTGGTCCAGGTTCAGCCGATCACCTCGCTTGGGCCGAAGTTGAACTAATCGCCTGGGAGCCTCTTTGATGACAGAACCCATTGTTCAAAAGCACGCTATAAAAGATCGATTACAGCAAGCTTTGACGCTGCATCAGGCCGGGCAGTTGGCGAATGCCGAGACCCTCTATCAGGGCATTTTGGATGAGGACTCTGAGCATCCAGATGCATTGCACCTGCTGGGCTTGATCCGAGGCGAGCAGGGTCACGCGGTGATGGGGATCGAGTTGATCGAGCGCGCGTTACTCAAGCGGCCCCTGGCAGCAGCCTATCATCATAATATCGCGGGGCTCTACCGCCGTCAGGGTCAGATGGCGCTTGCCAAGGCGCGGTTTCAAGACGCCTTTGCGCTCAAGCCAGATTATGGCGAAGCCTACCAAGGTTACGCTGAGATGGTCACGTTTCAGGATCAGGATCCCTTCCTCAAGGTCGTAGAGCAGCAGCTGTCGGATCCCAATCTTAATGATCAGACTCGGTGTTACTTGCATTTTTCTGCGGGCAAATATTTGGACGATACGACTGACTATGACCGCGCCTTTCAGCACTATGAGTTAGCCAATCGTTTGGCGGCTCGGACATTCTCTGTTCCAAGGAACCGGCAGTTTTTTCAGGATCTCGTTTATTGGCAACCGGATCTTCAATCGATTGCTGTCCGCGCCGCGCCGGAGAGTTCCGAGCCGATGCCGATCTTTGTGGTCGGCATGCCCAGAAGTGGCACCAGTCTGGTGGAGCAGATCCTTGCGAGCCACTCCCGTGTGTTTGGTGCGGGCGAGCTGAATGATTTAGCAACCGTCAGCATCGAATTAGTCCGGCGCCTAAAGCAGCAGTCTGCGCCAGCTGGCGCGCGCAGCGCTCAGTCGAGTAGGCAGATTCAAGCGGCGGTTGAAGGGGCGAGGGCGAACTATCTGCAAGCATTGCGCAATCGAGACTATGGCCAAGAAACCCAATGGATCGTCGACAAACACCCGCTGAACTTTCGGTTTCTTGGGCTTCTGCGCGCGATGATCCCGGGCGCGAAGATTGTTCATGTTCGTCGACATCCGCTGGACACTTGTTTGAGTTGTTTCTTTCAAAACTTCACGAAGGGCCAGGATTACAGTTTTGATCTATCGAACCTTGGACACTTTTTTACGGATTATCAGCGGCTCATGAATCATTGGTCGGGGTTGTCCGGGCTCAACATTCATTCTGTGACCTATGAATCGCTAATCGCCTCACCCCAAGTGGTGATTGAAGATCTCTTGGCCTATTGTGATTTGCCCTTTGAGCCCGCTTGTTTAAAGTTTTATGACACCGATCGTCCGGTGAGTACCGCCAGTTTTAATCAAGTGCGGCAACCCCTGTATCAAACTTCGAAGGCGCGCTGGCGCCATTATGCTCAACACCTAGGACACCTCGCCAAGGCGCTGGGTGTTGAAGATGAACTGCCCGTTATGATCACGGGGTCACGCCTGTAAAAGGGCTCTGAAAGACCGCCTGATCAATGTTAGAGTTGGGGCAAACTCCAAGGAATCCTGATCATGTACAGTTGGCGCGAACTTGAAGCAGCAGACCCGGAGATTGCAGCATTTGGGTGCCAGCGTTTGGACGGGAAATTAGCGTACTTAGCGACGGTACGAGACGATGCGAAGCCGCGGTTACATCCGGTAACGCCGATTATTGGCGCGGGCCATTGTTTTTTGTTTGTCGAACCCAGTACTCCGAAAGCAAAAGACTTGTTGAAGAGCGGTTGGTATAGCTTGCATTGCGCGATGAATGACAGCTCAGGTAGCAGTGGCGAGTTTATCTTAAATGGCCAGGTACAAGCCGTGACCGATTCGGCATTACGAGCCTTAGCGGAGTCTATTTCGAGCTATCGGCCTGCGGCACGAACGGTTCTGTTCGAGCTTGCAATCCATGAGGCTCATGCCATTGACTATCGGTTTGGCCGACCGCACCGAAGGCGGTGGCCTGCGATAGCCTCGCACTGAGTCTTTAAAATTGAGCCTTCTGGGCTGCGCAGGATTGCCTTTGAGCGTAGGCCGGGCCGACGGTTAGGGTTTCAGGATTGCGTCTAAGGGCCAGTTCAGCGAGTTGATCAGGCTCAAAATTTGATCTCGATGGTGCCTTGATAGGTTGGGTGCCGGTTGTTGCGCCGCACTCATGGATAGGCCGACAAAATCGCTCATAAAGTGCAAAGTCTGAGCTTGCATGGCCAGCGGCTTTGATGCAGCGTCTGTCGTGGTAAAAGCTTGCTGCAATCGTGCGGGCGCGTAGTGCGTCATGCCAATTGAATGTTGGAACTGCTCAAAGGTTTGCTCTGGGCGCAGGGCTTTTTGGTAGCCAGCCAGCGTCAGGATCAAAAAGTCGATTCGTGCAATCTGTGAGTAAGGGGTTTGATAGAAATTGACCTGGCCCATGATTGCCAGCATCAAGATCGCCAGGGCCTTTTGATTCTGAGCGAGGTCCATCGCGAAGAGATGCGTGCTGCCCGCCTGTTGCTTCAGAAAGTGACTGCCAGGCAGGCCATGCAGTAACGCGATGACCTCGGCTTCCGGGAAGTGCAGGCCGGGAAAGCTTCCCTCGGTAATACGAACACTCGCGTCATCCTGCTGGTAAAAAAAAGGCGCCTCAGCGTCCAGCAAATAGGGCTTCACCAGAAGGGGCGGCAAGCCGGAAAATTTGAGTTCGAGCGGATTCAGCAACCGATGGGTCGCAATGCTTGATTGGATAAGGCCTAAAAATTGTTGTCGAGCCTCGCGAGTTGACCCCACGGTTTGAAAAAGACTCGGGTCCGCCGGGCCAAGTTGCGCGCGGATCTGTCGTAATTGCTTGAGTTCTTGTTCAAGCCAAGCATCCAAAAAGGCGGGGCTGCGCTGAAGTTGCGCGGCATTGGCGGTGAGGTTGTTTGCGCGATCGACTGACCAGCGCACCGCTTTAAGGGTTTGTTGTTGTGCTTGCGTGATGTCTGTGAGGGCAACCGTTTGTTCTAGTTCGGTGAGGAGCCCTTGATAATGCGTGGCGTCAACCGGCGCCGGGTGGGCCTTTGTGAAGCGCTGCACAATCTCGTTGAACAGCGCTTGCTCCAGCCGAGTTCGAACGACCCCTTGGTTGCCGCTGGTCGGACTGATGGTCCTCGTCTCGGTGGGCTGCAAGGCGCCGCAGCCGGCAAGGCAGATCGCGATCATCAGGCCCCCGACGACGATTTTAATGCGGTTCATGCTGGCTCAGGTCTGGGTGGCACGAGGGTGAGTAAGGTTTGCCGAGTTTGCGCATGCGCCAGAATTTGTGCCTGCATAGTCTCGATCAGCACGGGGCTTTGGCAGAAACTTAAATTGATTTGAATATTCAATAAGGCCGACGCAAACGTCGTCTCGAGTAGTAGCGCCGCCATTTGGGTATCAGAGGCCAGATTAGCGTTGGTGTTTGGGTAAACTGCGATGAACTGTCTGGCGACTAAGGCGGTGAGTTCAAAGATTCGCATGGGCGCGGTGGCGGCTGCGATATAAGCGGCATCAAGGTCTGCTTGATTGATGGCTTGCGCTTTAGCCTGTTTGAGCGTTCGTTTGAGCTGTTGATAACCCGCGGCATCATCCATGCCAAGCTGCAGGAAACGCGCGGTGTGCTGATCCAGCGCGTCGGCAAAGGCAGGACCAAAGGGGTGGTTGCGACTAAATCGGGCGACCATGGCAAATAAGGCCGTGGCATTGGCCCCAATGTGCGCGGCCACACTACCGCCGCCGGGCGTCGGTTGTTTGCTGGCGACGGCTTTCAGCCAGTCTTCGACGGTTTGATGCTGGGTCAAGGGTGAGATCCTTGATGGAAGTTTTGGTAAAGCCTGAGGGCATTGCGCATGCACATCGCAACGGTCATAGGGCCTATCCTCGGCACGAAAATGGGCGTGTGCTCGGTAATGGCCTCATTGAAATTGTTATAACTTGAAAAATTGACACAAACCGTCCCAGGCGTGATCTCTGCCGGCATGATCTGGGGAAAATTGGCGCTTGGTACGCCGGTGATGACAATATCGGAAGCACTTAAAGCCTTGGCGCGACTGATGTCGATTTCATGAACCTCGGCATTTTCAAATCGGAGTGGGCCGAATTCATCAAAAGAAATCACTCGCGCGCCATCATTCGACATCATGATCGCCAAAGGTCGTCCGATCACCTCGCTGCGATTAAAAATCGTCACCGTTTTCCCGACGAGCGGCTGCGTATTTGAGGGGCCGGCTTTGGCGTAGACGTCAAGTTCGAGCAATAACTTTACGACCGCTAGCGGCGTGCAGGGCAGAACGGCCTTTTTCAGAACATCACCGATTCGTGCGTAGCGTTCATTGGCGTAGAGTTTTTGGGTCCAGTACTGGCTGCCAGCCTCCACATCCTTGCTGAAATGAACCAGATTACGAAGATAAGCATCTTGTTGGTTGCCAAAAATCGGGAAGTAAATAAAGATGCCATGGATCGACGGGTCCAGGTTGGCGGCCTCGATGGCGGCTTCTAAATCCAAGCGTTTAACCCGTTTGAGTTCATAAGCCATACCGGTTTCGAGGAACCGTTGTTGGGTTGCGCGGGCGTAGGCCAAGGACGGCTCGTCCTTGCTTGCGATCAGGCCAAGTACTTTGGGCTGCCCGGATAAGGCCGAAACGGTTTCACGAGTAGCCTCGATATAATGCTTAGCAAGATCTTTTGGGTCCAGGGACTGCATAGTGACTCTGCGGGTTCGATTGAATCGGGTTAATCTGTTGGCCGGGTGATACTGCCGAGGTAGCCGCTGTGATGTCGACGGCCGTAGTCTTCCTTGGTAAAAGCTTTTAGCTCCATGAGGGTCAGCGCAACGGCATCGCTGATGGCCAGCATCACGGCAATTGAGGCACTTGGCGTGAGCTTGAGTGGACAAGGCTCTACTAAATCTGAGCCCATGTCTAAGATAACCTCGCAGAAGCGTCGCATCGGCGATTCTGGGTGGGATGTGACGCCAATAATTCGGGACACGCCCAGTTGTCGCGCGATCTGTAGGGTTTGGATGACCTCATTAGATTTGCCGCTGGTTGAAAACGCGACAATCGCATCATTGTCGGTGACCATGCCCAAATCGCCGTGACCGGCTTCTGCTGGATGAATAAAAAAAGCTGGGGTTCCGGTTGAGGCGAGCGTCGCCGCAAACTTTCTGGCGATAAAACCCGCTTTACCAATCCCGGTTGCAATGACCCGCCCTGGCGTGTCCATGAGCAGTTGCACACCGGTCTCAAAAGCTTCAGTGACCGAAATGTCCCGGATCGCCGCAGCCTCTGCCTCCATGATGCGTTTCATATTTTGTCGGATATCCAAGGGCGTCGTCCTCTAGCTTCGGATTGATTATACCCGATTGTGATCGGTGCGCTGAATCAACGTCAGGATGCGCAGCTGTCAGGGTGAATGATAGCGCAAAAGCGCGGAGACTCGAGACAATGGGGTCGACTGATGATGGTTTCAGTCAGGGTCTTCAAAGACCTGTCCGGGCGTCGGAGGGGTTCGGCATGAAAGCGTGCCCAGTTTCAAGATTCCAGAAGAAAGGGCCGGTCATTGGTTGCTCGCGACTCAGCAGTGCCGCTGCATGGAATGTTTTCCTAAAGGTTTCTCGGATGACGTGCTTTTGGGTTTGCCAGGTTCAACCAGGAAGCGCAGCGCGGACTAGAACGGTTTTTGGGTAACCGGGCTTTTGCGTTTGATCCTGAGGCGTGATTGATTCGTTCGGCAGAGCGATTTCCCGCCGCCGCTTTCAATCGAGGCGCTCAGGATGCGACCGCAAAGTGGCAAGCAGCAATGTGTGATTCCGCCACGGTTTCAAGCACCGGTGCCTGATGTCGGCACTGATCAGCAGCCTTGGGGCAGCGGGTGTGAAAGGCGCATCCAGGCGGCGGCGATATCGGCGACGGCACATCCCCCGTGAGCAAGATACGCTGCGTGGTGTGGTGCGGGTCTGGAATTGGAATCGCTGAAATCAAAGACTGGGTGTAGGGATGAAAGGGCCGGTGATACATTTCATCGCTACTGGCTTGCTCCACAATCTTACCTAAATACATAATCGCGACCCGGTCCGAGATGTGCTTCACCACAGCGAGATCATGCGCGATAAAAAGATAGGCCAGATTGAATTCTTTCTGCAGCGCCATCAAGAGGTTTAAAATCTGACTTTGAATCGAGACATCCAGGGCCGAAACCGGCTCATCGCAGATAATGAGCTCGGGCTTGAGGGCAATCGCCCGAGCAATCCCGATGCGTTGTCGTTGTCCGCCTGAAAACTCAAAAGGATACCGAGAGGCAGAACGCCCCGGCAGGCCCACCGTGTCGAGCAGTTTTAAAACCGATTGCCGCCTCGATTGAGGGGTTCCGATGCCGTGAATGAGGAATGGCTCTTCTAAAATTTCGCCGACCGTGTGCCGGGCATTCAAGGACTCCATTGGATCCTGGAAAATCATCTGAATGTTCTGGCGATAGGGCAAGAGCTGACGATGATTGAGCGTTGCCAGGTCCCTGTCCTTGAACACGATTTGGCCCGCTGTCGGTTGATACAATCGACTGATGCAGCGTCCAAGGGTGGATTTACCGCAGCCGGATTCGCCCACGAGTCCCAACGTTTCTCCCGGGTTAATTGTTAAGTTAACGCCATCCACCGCAAAATTTCGGGCGTTGGTCCGGCTGAAGAATCCAGATTTCACCGGGAAATGCATTTTAAGGTTCCTGACCTCGAGCAAGGGCGCGCTCATAGTTGCCGCCACTTTAAACACCGCACGCTGTGGGCCTCGGTCACCGCGTCAACCGTTGGCGGGCTTTCGTCACATTCGGCTGCTCTGTGTTGGCACCGGTTGGCAAACCGGCAGCCGACGGGTAAATCATGCAGGCTCGGCACCATGCCCGGGATAATGTCCAGAGGTTGCTTGGGGATATCATCGAGCTTGGGAATCGATCGGAGTAAGCCTTGGGTATAGGGGTGTTTTGGCCGGTCAAAAATATCGAAAACCGATCCTTGTTCGACCACCTGACCGGCATACATCACGACCACCTGCTCGCACGTCTCAGCGATCACGCCCAAATCATGGGTAATCATGATCATGGCCATACCGAAATCTTTCTGTAGCGAGGAGATGAGATCCAAGATTTGCGCTTGGATGGTCACGTCCAAAGCCGTCGTGGGTTCATCGGCAATCAATAATTGCGGCTCACAAATTAACGCAATCGCAATCACCACGCGCTGCCGCATGCCGCCTGATAACTGATGCGGATACTCTGTCATCCTGAGTTCAGGCTCGGGGATGCCGACCCGCTGTAGCATCGCAACGGCAGTCCTGATTTGCTCAGTTGGCGATTGTTGGGTATGGATTGCCACCACTTCTGTGAGTTGCCGGCCAATGGTGTGTACTGGATTGAGCGCGGTCATCGGTTCTTGAAACACCATGGAAATCTCAGCGCCACGAATGCTTTGCAGTCGTGCGCCGTCTGCCGCGGCTAGATTCTCACCGTTATAGTCAATCCTGCCGGACCGGATTTGGCCGTTCGGCCTAGGCAAGAGCCCCATAATAGAGAGGGCCGTAACACTTTTCCCGCATCCGGACTCGCCAACAATACCCAGTGTGCCGCCGGGCGGTAGATCAAAGCTGACGCCATCGACCGCGCGCACGACGCCTTCATCGGTTTGGAACTCAGTGGTGAGTCCGGCGACGGATAATAGTGGGGCGATCACTAGGGTGTTTCCCGATACTGATCAAAGACTTTGATCTGGGGCGGAAAGGTCGTGCCCGAGTCCTTGGCTGCGAGGGTTTCTGCTTTGATGTCTTGATCAACCCAGTGCACAAAGTATTCCCGTGATCCAGACGCATGTTTGTAGCTGAAGTTCGAAGGATAACGAATCCATCGCCAGTGCCCGGTCCGGAAAAACCCGGAATAAAAGCCGGGCACGAAGGACGCAAATTCGTGGTGCAATTCGCTCATCTGGTGGGCAAGCGCAACCATCGCATCCCCATTCGATTCCGCTCGATATTGAATGATCGACTCATCCATCTGTTGGATTGCAAGGGTCTCTAAGTTATTGGTCTGCGGTTTGGGTTTGCGATCGGGGTTGACTGCACCATTGTCTAAAAAGGCTTTGTCATAGGCGTTATCTGAATGAAAGGTTTCCCAGAACCTTGGATAAAGTTCTAGGCTATAACCAAAGGCAGAAAAATGGATGTCGTGCTGTTTTTCTTGGACCTTTTTCCAGCCCGCGGTCGCGTCCAAGACCTCGACGCGAAATTCGAGACCGGCCTTTGCCGCTTCTTCTTTTAAGATGGTGAGCACATCTTTCAGGGATTCATAACCTGACGACACGGTGAAGGCCAAACGGGTGCCGTCGCCGCGCTCAAGGATGCCATCCGGCCCGCGTTGATTAAATCCGGCGGCCTGAAAATAGGCCATTGCGCGTTCGATATCGAAGTCTCTGGCTTTAATGTCAGGGTGGCTGTAAGGGCCGTAGCCATCGTTAGCTGTCTTTAAGCGGCTGTAGTCGCCTCTGAAAAATTGGTCGATGACCAATTGCCAGTGGGTCGCGTGCTGAATCCCGAGGCGGATGTTTTGGTCAGCAAGGAGCCCTTGATGCGTGTTGATCCATAAGCCGTAAGGCGGCCTGGGACGCTCGTTGAAGAACCATTTTTTCTCAATATAGCCGGCTGCGACATCTGGATCGGTTTCGGGCAATTTTTCGTACCAAAACTCGGCAAGGTCTAGCCCGAATTGATCAATATCGCCGCGTTTAAATGCCTCAAAGACTTTCGCGTTGTCTCGAATCACCGTGAGGTTGACATGGTCGACATTAAAACGGTAGCGCCAGTGTTTCTTGTCGGCAGCCCACCAATTTTGATCCCGGGTTAGTCGAACAGAACGGCCCTTTTTTAGATCCTCGTCTTTCAGGATATAGGCCGCTGAGGTTGGCGCAAATCGCCACTGATAGCGCTCAAGAAAATCTTCGCCGACCTCTTTGTAAAAGTGTTGCGGCAGGGGCCTTAATTCCAAGACTTTGGAGTCGGTATCGGGTTTGAGTTCTGGGATCGAGATCGAAATCAGATGATCGCTGTATTTCGTAATGCCGGTGTACTGACTCTCATACCAGTTGTTGTACCAGGGCGCCGTGATGTAACGCGTTCTATAAAACCAAAAGGTAAAGCGATAGTCATCGGCGGTGATGGGCACGCCATCGGACCAGGTCGCCTTGGGGTCGAGTTCAACAAAGACCGATTTTGATTCGGTGTCGACGGCCCAGCGTAGGGCAAGGCCCGGAAAGTAATCGAGTGTTTCAGGATGTCGGTGGGCCATCGCCATGCTGGTATTGTCTAAAATCCAGGGCCTGAAACTGCCATTCGAGTCTGGCCCGACGGTCCGTAACGTTCGCGGGAAGTCCGCAAGCCGAACGTATTCCGTGCCACCTTTTTTTGCGTCTGCGCTGCCAACTTCAGGCAGATCGGCGCCGTCTTCCCAGACTAAATTTTCCGGCAGTTCCTCGATTGATCTTTCCCGAAAAAAATCGGCATGGGCGTCATAGAAAGCGAGGACCTCTGCTGTATTGTCGATAACGGGCAGGGCGTCTGATGCGTCCTTCTCGGATCCGCAACCCACCAGGAAAAGGGTGGTCAGGGTTAGTGCAAAACGGTTCATCGTCATAGTGGGTTACCGGTATAAAGTGAATTGTTTCGGGTCGAAAGACTCCCGAATGGCCTCGCCAATAAACGTGACGAGACTCAAAATCAGCACTAAGGTGCCGAAAGCGGAGGTCACGATCCATGGCGCCGTTCGAAGATTGGCGGTGCCTTGTTTGAGCAGTTCGCCAAGACTTGGGGTCGGGACGGGCAGCCCAAAGCCTAAGAAATCAAGCGCCGTTATGGCGGCAATCGCGGAAACAATGGTAAAGGGCATAAAGGTCACCAGGGTCGACAAGACATTTGGCAGGATGTGGGTAAAGATGATGCGGCGGGTCGACGCGCCGATAATCCGAGCGGCGGCGACGTAGTCCCGGGATTTCTCTTTGTAGGTTTCGGTCCGCATGTAATACGTCATACTGGTCCAGCTAAAGAGGACCATCACCAGCAGGAGTAGGCTGATGCGCGCTGGGATCGAGGCCTCGGCAGGGATGACAGAAAAAACGATGATCACCATGTAAAGGAATGGAATGTTCGACCAGATCTCGATAATCCTCTGAAAACCCAGATCAAATAGGCCGCCAAAATAGCCCATGGCGCAACCAATCACGATGCCAATGAAGTAGACGCTGGCCATAAACGCAAAAGCAAACAGCAACGCGGTCCGCGTGCCGTAAACCAGGCGGGCTAGGATGTCTCGACTGGTGGTATCGGTGCCTAAGTAGTGCTGGCGATCCGAATTTGGGGCTTCCGGTCGCATAATGGCATTGGTTGCGTCATTTTCATAAGGGTTGTACGGCACCATGGGCATTAGCACCCAGTTGCTGGATTGGGTTTGTTTAAAATGCGTCGCGAGATCGCGATAGTTGGTCTCGTAGGTGTAATCCAGTCCGAAATCGGTGCCGGGATGAAAATCCGAATAAGTCGGGAAGTAAAGGGTGTCCTCGTACTGAACCACCAGAGCGCGGCTGTTGACCAAAAGCTCGGCTGCTGCGAGCAATGCCAGTATCGAACTCAGAACGATGAAGCTGTAATACCCCAGTTTGATTTTCCTGAAGCGGTCCAGCTTTTTCTGGGTTTGGGGATTAACGTTGAACATGGTTATTGAAACCGAATTCTTGGGTCGACGAGTGCGACCAAGATGTCCGATAAAATATTCCCGATGAGCAGCAGTAGGCTACTCAGCAAGACCACGCCCATCACGACGGGGTAATCTCGATCGAGGATCGAGGTTAGGCCCAGAAGGCCGAAGCCATCGATATCGAAAATGGACTCAATCAGAAAGGAGCCGCTCACTAATAAGGTGATATTTTGCCCGAAGGTGGTTGCGATCGGGATGAGTGAGTTTCGAAGCGCATGCTTCAACACGGCTTGTCGAAAGGGAACGCCTTTTGCTATGGCGGTGCGGACATAGTCCGCGGCCAGGTTGTCCATCAGATGGTTTTTTAACAGCAAAGTGACCAAGGCGAAGCTGCCGACCATATAACAAATGAGTGGCAGCGCTGAGTGCTCGAGCAGGTCTAAGATCTGTCCTGACAGGGATTTATCTTGAAAGGTGAAGCTCACAAATCCGCCCATGGGTAACCACTCGAGTCGAACCGAAAAGTAAAGCAGCAGCAAGGAGCCGAGCGCATAACCCGGAATGGCATAACCAATAAAAATAAGAATCGATGAGATGGTGTCGACCGCCGTGCGGTGGCGCACGGCCTTCAATACGCCCAGCGGTATGCACACAAGGTAGGTCAGGATGAGGGTAATTAAGCCGTAATAAATCGATACGGGAAATCGATCTTGAATGACATCCCAAACCGGTTCGTTGTAGCGGTAAGACGAGCCTAAATCGCCGGACAGGACTTTACCGGTCCAGATAAAATAACTTTCAATCACCGGTTTATCAAACCCGTAATACGCTTTAAGTTGCTCAAGCTGGGCTTCGGAGATCGCCATACCTTGACCCGCGCTTTGTGAGAAGCCGCTGGCAGAGGCATCCATCATCTGGGACTCCATAATAGCGCGCTCCAGCGGGCCGCCCGGCACCAGCCGAGTAATGGCAAAGACAATAATGGTCACGCCCAGCAGAGTTGGCGGGATCAGCAGGAGTCGCTTGAAGAAATAATCTCTCATTTAAAAATTATCTGATGTCTAAGATAGCGTCGGCCGCTATGTTGACCGGCGAGGACGGCTTCTGCAAGTCGATTGAGGGAATCTGCGTTCTACTGGTGGTCATTGAGTAGGCGGCGCATTAACAGTGTGGCAAGCAGTGCGCCCAGAAGTTGCATGACAATAAACATGCCGGCGTGATCGGGCTGGATGCCGCTAAAGGTATTGGTTAGGCTGCGGGCCACGGTCACAGCCGGATTGGCAAATGACGTGGATGCGGTAAACCAGTAGGCCGCAGTAATATAAAGCCCGACGGCGGTGGCGACGAAATCAGGTCTGAATCGTGCGGTTGCGATGATCGTCATGACGAGGCCAAAGGTCGCAAGCCCTTCAGAAAACCATTGTGGCGGCCCGGTCCTGGATCGCTCTGAGAACTGAATGAGATCGAGGTCAAACATAAAATGCGCGGCAAGCATCCCCAGTAACCCCGCGAGGATTTGGACGCTGATGTATCCGACCGCCTCGCGCAGGGTCAGCCTTTTAAGAATGACCATTGAAAGGGTTACAGCAGGATTAAAATGTGCACCCGAAATCGGGCCGAGCGCCGTGATCAACACCACCAAGATTGCGCCGGTTGCCAGGGTATTGCCTAAAAGGGCAAGGGCCGCATTTCCGCCCGCTAAGGATTCCGCCATGATGCCGGAGCCGACAACCGTTGCCAGCAGGAAAAAAGTTCCGATTGCCTCTGCGACTAACTGGTTGCGCACTGATGACTCCTTGGCCCTGTGATTGAATGCTTTGGTGCCCGTCGGGTCACCTGCCTTGGCGCATTAACGTGCCAAAGCCGCACGCAATTATAAACAATTGAAGAACACCTCTGCGAGCTTTGGTGCCCGAGGTTGGGTTTGCGCAGGTTGCATCTGATTCATGACATAAGCAAAGGCCACCCCGGATTCTGGGTCTGCAAAGGCCGATGAACCGCCCGCACCGTTGTGCCCGAAGGCGTGTTGATTGGGCCCAAAGCCGGCGTTCGGATTGAGAATGAAGCCGCCTTGGCTGCGCTCAATGACCTGATTTAAGATCAGATCTTGTTGATCCGACACCACCCGAACGCAGGCTTGCTGCCGCGCATCCAGATTAATGAGGGTCTTATTCAACGCCCCTTGATAGAGTTTGGCCAGACCTTCTGCGGTGGCATGACCATTTGAGGCGGGAATCTCAGCCTGTCGCCAGGCACCGGAACAGGCATCTTTAAACGGGCGAATGACCGGGTTTTCCTGGGTTCTGATGGCGAGGGCTGTCCGCGGGATTGGGCGAGCATTTTGGACAAGCGGGGTCAAAGCAATGCCTTTGTTCAGGGCATGATTGGGGCCAATCAGATCAGCGCAGCGCGGGTGGGCTTTGGGATCCAGGCCGAGATGAAAATCGGCAAGCATGGGCGTGCAGAGATGGGCTTGAATGTAGTGGCCGAGGGTTTTACCGGTTATTTTTCGCAATAGCGCACCCGCTAAAAAGCCCCAGGTGACCGCGTGATACCCGGCTTTGCTGCCCGGTTCCCAGGCGGGTTTGGCGCCTGCCAAAAGTGCCACCATGGCCTCGAAGTCATAAAGATCCGCAATCGTGATCGCCCTGTCAAAGGCACATAAGCCTGCCTGATGGGACAAGACCTCGCCAATGGTGATAGCCCCTTTGCCTTGGGTTGCAAACTCAGGCCAATGTTTGGCGACCGAGTCTTGGTAATTAAATGCGCCAGTACCCGCAAGATGCGCGAGTGCTAACGCTGCGATGCCTTTGGTGGTTGAGTAAACGTTGACCAGGGTTTCGGGTGTCCAAGGACGGGTTTGGGCAAGGTCTGCAAAGCCGCCCCACAGATGAACGACTTTTCGATCGTGTAAATAAATGCAGAGGCTTGCGCCCACTTCTGCTTGCTGCCAAAGGGCGGCGAAGGCATCTCGCACCGGTGTGAACTGTGGGTCGGTGTAACCTGTGATCGGGGCAGTCAAATGAGGCCGTTTACCGTTATGATCTAAGTCAAGTTTAAGTCAATCCAAACCAAAAAGGAGGTTTTATGCCACGGCTCGCCCAAGTAGGAAGGGAAACCCCTGAGCAAGATATCCAGCAAGTTTTTGACGCGGTGTTTGGTGAGGGGGTCGACCCGATCACGCAGCCAGGAACTGCGACCGGCACACCCGGCAATTGGTGGACGGTGTTTGCTTTGGTACCAGAGTGTTTTCGGCATGCGGTTGCAGGCTTTCAATTTTATCGGGGCAAATCCCGAAAGATCAGTGCAAAGCTGCGGGAGCTGGGTCAGGCTCGGGCAGGTTATGCTCGCGGCAGTCTGTTCGTGTTTTCCCAGCATTGTAAGGCAATGCGCGCTGCGGGCTTTTCAGAGGCGCAAATTGCGGCCATTCCGGGCTGGGCATCGAGTGATTGTTTTTCGCCATTAGAGCGGGCGGTATTGGCCTACACCGATGACCTCGTACTGTCCGGTGGGCGTGTGTCGGATGCAACCTTTGCGGCCCTAAAAGCGGGGTTGAGTGATGAAGCCATTCTTGAACTGACCTATATCACCTGCACGTACGAGATGCATGCCACCATGTGCCGAGCCTTAAGGCTTGAATATGACGACGTCGATGAGCGCCTGATCGAAGTGCCGCTACCCGATGGGGCGACCCGGAATATCGACTTTATGCGGGCCGTGGATCGTGGAACAACCGACTAGGGAGTTCAATGGCTCGAAAATCGTGAGGATGGGCTTGCTTGATCTCGTGAACCACTTTTAAGCGCGCCAAAAAGGCGGCTGGTAAGGGGGCTAATGTCGCGTCATCAATTAACTGCGTGAGATAAGCTAACTGATCTGCTCCTAACCGATGAAAATGCCTTGGCTGCGCTTTCGTTGTCAGGTGCTGCGCAACGTGGGCCTCGCTGAGCGCGATCAATTGCTGTGTGCTGGGTAATTTCAACCGACCCGAAAAGTGCGCATTCAACCATTGGCTTTGAATGAGAAAGAGCGGGAAGGGGATCACTAAGTAGGGCAAGCCGATGAAGGCAAGCGTCGGGCGTTTGGCCAGCAAGATATGCTGATAGAGACCCTGAATCAGATTGTCATCGATGGTGAGCAACTCGGCGTCTAAGAACGGGAAGTGGTATTGATACCCAGTGCATTGCAGTAAATGATCAACGATGGGTAGACGCTCACCATCGGTGAGCTGAATGTGGTCACGGTGCAGACTGATCGGGTCCTTGTGGACCGAGACATTGTCGCGATCGGTAACCAGTTGATTCAGCCCCGGGTCATGGCCGCACCAATAAACCTGTTTTGCTGTTGTGCTAATTTCTCGGACAAGATCAATGCCGGACGCCTTACTGCCCCACACTAAAACCTGCGTGCCTCGGAACCGATCTGGATTGACGTAATCCTTTGCATGCAGGATTTTAGAGCCATACTGTTCAGAGCCTTCAAGGACCGGTCGATTGGGCTCGGTATAGTGTCCGCTGCACACCACCACGGCATCGAACGGATGTGTTTGCCCGCCACGGAGTTCGACCGCCCAGCGCTCGCGGTCGATGGGGTGAACGCGGGCCACCTCGGTGTTGAATTGGATTTTTGACGTGAGTTGATGATGTGCGGCATAGGCCTGAAGATAGGCCGCAACGGCAAAAGGTCCAGGATAATCGCCTTGTCCCGTGGGGATGAGCTGGCGATGAAACGGAAAATCAAAAAACTCCATGAGCCTCGCCGGTAGATTGGTTCGTAAGCTCGGATACAGGGCAGTTTGCTGAAGGTCTTCATCGGCGTTCCACAAGCCGCCTAAGACAGATCGTTGTTCAAAGACCGTAATAGTATGCGCGCGCTGTAAAACAGATGCTGCGGCGAGGCCCGCCGCGCCCGCGCCAATAATTGCGATTTTCATAGCGTTAATTGTTTGAATTAAAATTCACTGAAGCTTAGCAAGGAGATGCCAGCACTGACATGGCATAATGTAACCCTTCAATAAGGAACTGTTGTGGAAACCAGCCAGACAGCCACGCTCATAGCCGTCGAGTCTTTATCGACCTCAACCCGTCTGTTTCGATTTGAAGCCGGCACTGCGGCCCTGCCTTTTGTGCCGGGTCAGTTTTACCGGCTCACCTTCACCGATGCCGCTGGGGTGTTCGAGCGCAGCTACAGTTTTAGCCAATTCGATCCCGGGCTGCCACAAGGTCAATTCGAGTTGGTGATCTCGGCCGTCGCAGGTGGCCGGGCAACCGAATTGTTGTTCAATGCCCCGTTGGCCCTGACGATTCAACTCAAGGGCCCTTTTGGCCGTTTGGTTTTACCCGTGGCTGAAAAGCGCTGCTTAGCGTTGGTTGCCACGAGCGTTGGTGTGGCCCCTTTTTTGCCAATTTTGCGACGCCTTGAGGATGGCGAACACGAGCGGTTTAGTTCGGTGCATCTTTTATTTGGGGTGCGAGACCCAACGGAAGTGCTCTTTCAAGAACAGCTGTTGCGGCTTCGGGCCGATGCGGGATGGTTCGATTTGACCGTCTACTACTCTCGGGCCCAAGATCCAGCGATGCTGGATTGGCAGCGCCGCGGTTATGTTACAGCAGGACTCGCAAGACTTGATTTGAGCCCAAAGACGGATCACGTCTTAGTCTGTGGTAATCCACAGATGGTGGATGATGTTTATGCGGCGCTCCGCACTCAGAATTTTGGTCCTCGATCGGTGATTCGGGAAAAGTATGTTTTTGCGGTACAAGAAAAAGCCGTGCAAGCAACGTCGCGCTCCAGCGCTGACGAGGCGTTGCTCAAGCAAAAGATGAAGGCTTATGGCACAACGTCTGCCGCCGAGGTCAAGCCCATTAAGCCGGGTTGAAGCGCCAGTGCCAAGGTTCATAGAGGAACCCCAAAGGGTTGTCGCGGGGGTAGCTGAGTGAAAAACCGAATTGGTGTGCCGTGTTTGATAACCAAGCAAAACCATCACTGTGTTCAAAGTCCTCAGTCAATAACGGCGCGTCTGTTGTGACAATGTCGAGGGCATAGCCAGTGTGGTGTTCGCTGTACCCGGGCAACGCGACGACCTGAAGGATTTGGTTTGGGCGTTCGCCGCTTGCAAGTTTTCTCTCAATCAGCTGACGCTGATAGTCTATAGAACGAAAGGCAGACACCACTTCGAGATGAATTCCATCGATTCTGGCCGCGCGTTTCAGGTTAGTCCACTGCCAGACCGTATCCGTTGTCGCTTGCAAAACGCGACCATCTTGAGTCTTGCCAAGGACTGCTAGCGTGTGGGGCGCGGCTTCTGCTTGTTTCGGCGCTTGGTACTGGGCCAGATCCGCAGGGGTCAAGTTCAGCTGCTGTAACAACCTATCTTGGAATGAGGCATTACCCATGATGGCCCCTTTTAGAAATGGCTATTGAACAAAGGCTTCTAGGTGGATGTCGGTGTGCCCAAAGGTGGCATCGATCATCATCAGCCGTTTGAAATAATGAGCGATGGCCAGATCTTCCGTCATCCCCATGCCGCCATGAAGTTGAACGGCATTTTGACCGACAAATCGTGAGGTCTTGCCAATTAGAAATTTGAGCGCATGAATATGGCGCTGCGCATCCTCCGAGTGTTGATTCAGAAGCATAGTGGCTTTCATACACAGCGACTTCGCTAAATTATATTCTATAAACATCTCTGTCAGCCGGTGTTTAACCACTTGAAACTCTGACAAGGGGTGATCGAACTGTTCGCGTTGTTTGGTGTAATCGATGGTGCTTTGATACAAAGCTTCCATTGCGCCAACGGCCTCGGCTGAGATCGCAAGGATTCCGCGATTGATGACGGCGTTCAATGTTTGCGAGGCGGTGCCTTCAGCGCCTAAGCGAGCGGACGCCGGGATCAGGACGTTGTCGAGTGTGACTTCCGAGGCCCTGAGCCCGTCAACCGTTGGGTAATCTTTTCGAGACAAGCCTTCGGTATTGCTTGGGACTAAAAATAACGAGATGCCTTGTGGGTCGTCGTCTTGGCCGTCGGTTCGGGCTGAGACGATGATGAAATCTGCCGAAGCCGCGTTGAGGACCACCGATTTCGTGCCATTGAGTCGATATTGGTCCTCGGCTTGAACGGCGGTTGTTGAGACCTGATTGAAATTGGTTGGGGCATCAGACTCGACATACGCGAGGCAGCCGGTTAAGTCTCCAGTGCCGAGCGCAGGCAAATGTTGGTGCTTTTGTGCGTCGCTACCAGCAAGTTCTAAAGCGCCAGCAAAGAGCACCAGACTGGATAACGTGGGTTCCAGAACAAGGGCTTTGCCGAATTCTTCGAACATAATCATGGTATCGACCAGATCGCCGCCAAGTCCGCCGTAGGATTCGGGGATGGACATCCCCAGCCAGCCTAACTGTGCGAAGGTTTGCCAATGCTGCGCGCTGTAGCCCAGGTCTGAGGCAACCAACGCCTTGCGATTTGATAAATCGTATTCGGTCGCGATGAAACGCTGGATACTTTCAGCGAGCATATCTTGTTCAATGGTGTAGGCAAGATCCATAACTAATCCTTAACTCAATCCCAATACATTTTTTGCAATGACGTCTTTTTGAACTTCGCTGGCGCCGCCGTAAATCGTGGTGGCACGCCCGCCAAGATAGGATTGGGTCGCGCCATGGGCAAAATCAGGTCCGAAGGCCTCAGCGCCCCAGGGCGCTGCAAAGACCCCAGCAGCTTCAAGGTTCAACTCGGTGATGCGCTGCTGAATTTCGGTGCCTTTAAGCTTCAAGATTGAGGACTCGGGTCCGGGGTCGCCGCCAGCAGCAACCCGGGCGAGGGTTCGTAATTCGGTAAACTCAAGGGCAAGCAGTTCGGCCTCTAAAACGCCGACTTTATTTTTAAAACTGGGGAGGTCCAGGAGCGTGCCGGTGCCGACGCGGACCTTTTGCGCATTGCGTTTGGCCTTTTCGAGACCCATGACCGAATTTTGAATCCCGGCCAAACCCGAGCGTTCGTGAGCCAACAAGCCCTTGGCATAGGTCCAGCCCTTGCCTTCTTCACCGACCCGGTTTTCGACCGGCACTTTGACATCGGTAAAATACACTTCGTTCACCGAGTGACTGCCCCCTAACGTGATGATGGGCCGTACCTCAACCCCTGGGTCATCCATGGGGATCAGTAAGAAGGTAATGCCCTCTTGCTTTGCCCCGTCGCTGCTTGTTCGAGTTAGGCAAAAAATCCAATGCGCGATTTGGGCGAGGGTCGTCCAAGTTTTCTGGCCGTTAACCAGGTAATAACCACCGTCTGCGCTGAGTTCTGCTTTGGTTTTTAGATTCGCAAGGTCGGACCCTGCGCCGGGTTCTGAGTAGCCCTGACACCAGTTGACGCTCCCATCGCGGATGCTTGGCAAGAACCGATCTTGCTGGGCCTTGCTACCATAGTTCATGAGAATGGGGGCGAGCATTCCCACGCCGAAAGGCAGTTGCGGCGGTGTTGGTTGCTTGCCCATTTCTAAGTCGAAAATATAGCGTTGGGTTGGCGTAAAATCAGGACCGCCAAAGTCCTTGTGCCACTTCGGAACATCCCAACCGCCCTGATCTGCCAGGGCCTTGAACCAGTCACCGCGTTGTGTCCACATCGCCATGCCTTGCGGCACGTGTTGATCAATGAAGACTCTGACCTTTTTTTGGAAGGCTAGGTCTTCTGGGCTAAATGAAATATCGATGAGGCGCTCCTTTTGATCCTGGTGGCGACGTGTTCTGTCATGCTAATGAGTCATTGTGAAGGATCATTTATCACCCAACAAGGTCGTCGGCTGATCTTTTTAACGTGCTCGCAAAAAAACCGACCGTCGGCTGCGGATTTGAATTCACCAATGCGCAACCGAAAGATGGATTTTTGACCGGGCTCGACGTAGTGGCTCACGGTAAACGGCAAATCAAGGGTCAAGTTAGGCAATTCATCTTGAATCAGGGTCCAGAGATCAATGGCGGCATCCTTGGTTTTCATGGCGCCGAGTTGAACCCGCACCACCGGTAGTTGGTGGTTTTTTAAAGCCGGGGCGTCGGTTGTTTTAAAGGTATTGGGTAATTGGAAGTTCCAAACCCGGCTGGCGGTCTCAGCGGCGGTCTCAGCGGCGGTCACAGTGCGTTCTTCGGGCGCTTGCTGGGTCAATTGATCGATCGCTTTTTCGTAACCTTGCTCGGCGGCTTGGTCAAAGAAGACCTGAGCGCGTCGTTCGTCGATTGCGACGCCTTCACCCAAGCTGAGCATTCTGCCAACTTGGTATTGTGCTGGCGGATGACCCGCCTCTGCGGCCGCCAGATACCATTTGAAGGCTTCTGATAAATCGACGGGCACGCCCTCCCCAAATCGGGACATCATGCCCAAGATGGCCATCGATCGGGCATCGCCTGCCACGGCTCGTTGTAAAAAAGCAGCCCGGGCAGGGACAAAGTCCTGGGCTCGGTAGGCATCTGCCGCCGTATCAAAGTCTGGTACCGCGGCGCTTTGGACCCAGTTCACAGGGATGAATGCCAAGAGCAACGCAGCCTGAAGAAATGCACGCAGCAGCATCGCGTTAGAGGTACTGGTGCTGCAGCGATTCAAGGACTCTGAAAAATTCATCCCGAGTTTCATGGATAATTTCGGCAACGGGCTTAACGCTTTCGATTCGGCCCGCGACCTGACCGGATAGTGGGATTGCGGCTTCCATGTCACCGCCAAAATAGAGGGCCTGGGCATTGCCGAATTCCGCCATGATGTTCTCCTCCGCATTCGCCTCAAGACGAACGGTCCGCTCGGTTCGCAGGGCTCGAAGGGCTGGGGAATGAAATTTATTGAGAAAAACGGTGCCGGTTTCCGGCGCGTCGACAATGGCCTGTTTCCAGTTTTCGTGAACTGGGGACTCGAGCGCAGAAACCATACGGGTCCCCATTTGGATGCCTTCCGCGCCCAAGGCAAACGCGGCGGCCATGGTGCCGCCATCGATCATGCCGCCTGCTGCAATGATGGGCACGTCTACTTTGGACCGCACGAGGGGTAGCAGCACCATTGATGCGACCTCGGTTGGGCTTTTAAAGCCGCCCCCTTCGCCGCCTTCAACGATCAAGCCATCAACCCCGGCTGCCACCGCTTTGAGTGCGGCGCTGAGGGTTGGCACAACGTGAAAGACCGTCAGCCCTGCATTCTTGAGTTGATCGGTGTATCGCGTTGGACTGCCAGCTGAGGTTGTCACAAACCTCACCCCTTGATCGATCACAAATTGTGCAATGTCAGGATCTTTCACAAAAGCCTGAGCAATATTGACCCCGAAAGGTTTTTGGGTCAGCAGCTTCATTTTTTTAATTTCTGCTTTAACCGCGTCAAGTTCTCCTGAGCTGGTTTCGATGATGCCGAGACCGCCCGCATTCGAGACCGCTGAGGCGAGGGCTGAGCGCGCAATCCAGCCCATGGGCGCTTGTACGATTGGGTATTCAACCCCCAGCATTTGGGTCACGCGGTTAGCAAATTTCATAAGTTCTCCAAAGCCGGTTGTTCATAGATTTCATACGTGTAGTTGTGATTGCTTTCAAAATGCTCGCGATGGGTGAGCTTGAATGCGGGGGTCGGAAAGTCTGGAAAAAATACATTGCCCTCCACCTCAAGGTCAATGGTTGTGAGGTGTACTTGGCGCGCATTGGCCAGGGTTGCGGCATAGAGTTCACCGCCGCCGATGACGAAAATTGGCCGCTCGGTTTGCATCGCGTCTTGCAAGGCATCCTCAATGCTGTGAAATATTCGACAACCTGATTGCTCGTAGTGCGCCTGGCGGGTCACGATGAGGGTTAGCCGACCCGGCAATGGGCGACCAATGGATTCATAGGTCCGGCGGCCCATAATGAGACACCCGTTCATTGTGATTTTCTTAAAGAGGGCTTGCTCGCCTTGAACCGTCCAGGGGATGTCGGCATCGCGACCAATGACTTGGTTACGACTTCGGGCAGCGACCAGGGCGTAACGAGGCGTCACATTCTTTCCACAGTATCGATGCCCAGAAGGTCTAACCCGGTTTTGAGGGTGCGCGCCGTGATTTCACACAGCCTTAATCGGCTCATCTGATGGGTTTGGGCATCGGTTAGAATCGGGCAGTGCTCGTAGAAGCTCATAAATAGGCCGGCGAGTTCGTAAAGATAATTGCATAAAATGTTGGCTTGATAATCTTCTAGATAGGCCAAGATCGCCTCATTGAACTGCAATGTTTTTAACCCCAGCGCGATTTCCTGAGGCTGTGTCAGTAGAACCTGCGTTGCAGGATCCAGGGCTTCAATTCCGGAACGTCGAAAGAGGCTTCGGATCCGGGTGTAGGCGTATTGCAGATAAGGTGCTGTATTGCCCTCAAAAGAGAGCATGGTTGCCCAATCAAACATGTAGTCGGTGGTTCTGTTTTTTTGAAGCTCTGCATATTTAATGGCGCCGATACCAATGACTTTTGCGATGGCCTCGTGTTCGTCAGGCGACAGGTCCTGGCTTCTTTGTTGTAGTAGGGTGCGCGCTCGATCGATGGCTTCGCTTAGAACGTCGATTAATTTAACATCGGCGCCATCGCGGGTTTTAAAGGGGGTACCGTCGACTTTAAGAACGAGGCCAAAGGCCAGGTGTTTCGTCACGAGGGCCTCAGGAATAAACTCAGCGGCGCGTGCAACCGCAATCACCTGCCGAAGATGCAGCTGTTGAGAGGCGCCGACGACGTATAGCACTTCGTCTGCTGCGAGTTGTTGATGCCGATATCGAAGGGCCGCTAAATCGGTCGCAAGATACGGAAAGCCACCGTCGGATTTCTGCACCATGGCCGGAAGCGGTCGATCATTTTTGCCTTTAAATTCCTCAAGGAAAACGCAGAGCGCACCTTCGGATTTCTCCAGCAAGCCTTTTTTGGTTAAGTCCGAGACCAATGGTAGGAGGTCGTCGTTATAACGGCTCTCGGGCATGGCATGTTGCTGGGTTAGCGTGATATTGAGCTTGTCGTAAACCTTCTGGCCATGGTCCATAGAGGTCTGAATGAAGACTTCCCAAAGCTTTTTCAGCGCTGGATCCCCGGCTTGCAACCTGACCACGTAACCCCGTGCCTTCTCTGCGAAAACGGCATCTTCTTTAAATTTCTTGCTGGCGCGTTGGTAAAATTTCTCAAGATCGGCCAGTTCTGCGCCTTGGGCCGTATCGTTATTTGACGATTCATCAAGATAGGCCAGTAGACTGCCAAACTGGGCCCCCCAGTCTCCGACATGGTTTGCGCGAATAGCGGTTTGCCCGGTGTGCTCTAAAACTCGAACAACAGTATCGCCAATCACGGTGGACCGAAGATGCCCGATGTGCATCTCCTTGGCGAGGTTCGGGGAACTGTAATCGACCACGACCCGCCTTGGGACGCTCTCGGCTGTTGGCTCCGTCTCATCGATACTCGATACGAGTCGCGACAGAAAGGCGGGGGTGAGGGTGATGTTGATAAACCCAGGGCCCGCAATTTCAAACGTGTAGTCTTCTTGGGCAGGCAGGTGCGCGACGATCTGTTCTGCCAGCGCCCTGGGATTGGTTTTCATCCGTTTTGCGGTACTCATCACCCCATTGGCCTGATAGTGGCCAAATTCTGGCCGCTGGGATTGCCGAATCACTGGGTTCGGCTGGTCAATGCCGGCAGCCAACATTGCCTGGTGAAACGTTTCGCTGAGAGCCTTTCTAATATCCATGGTGCGCCTGAAATGAGGGTCGGCGCATTATAGCATCAGTGCTAGAAAATCGTCTGGATGGTCTCAGTCTTCACCGAGATGCCGGCTGCGAGCGGGCGCCCGGGTCAGGCTTTGTCGGCCCGATGATTCAAGGGATTGTTGAATGGCGGTTTTGAGCTGCGCGAGGGAAAACGGTTTGGTTAAGGTCATCCAGGGCTTGTCGGCAAGAAACGCTGGGTGGGGTTGGGTCTCAATGAACGCAGATAGGATCAAAACGACCTGGCGCGGGTTGGTTTGGTAAAGGCGCTGCAGAAACGCGTGCCCGGCCAGTACCGGTAATACGAGTTCCGAGATGATCAAATCAAGATAGACAGATTTCTTAAGGTAAAGATCGAGTCCGGCCGCGCCATCGGCGGCTGTGAACACCTTGAAATTGAGCGCCGTGAGCGTCAGCGTCAAAAATTCTCGGATCTGCGCGTCTGGTTCCACCACCAGCGCGGTGCGTTGTTTCACCGGCAGACTTGAGCTGATCTTTGATAGTCGTGCCTTAAAATCAATTTTTTCAGCCTTGGGCAACCACAATCGAACTCGGGTGCCGCCCCCTGGACCCGGACCAAGGTGCAAATCCCCGCCGTGCTCGGTGATCATACTGTGAATGCTGCTCAAACCGATCCCATGCCCGCCGCGATGGCCCTTGGTCGTAAAGCCTGACTTGAACAGATGCGCTTGCAGTTCGTTCGGGATGCCGGCGCCGTTATCGGTCACCTCAATTAAATGTCCGACTTTAACCGTGGCAGTTGCAGGATCCGTCCATCGGTTATCTGGCAGGATGCGCAGGGTGAGTTGACCATCCGTCGGCATGGCATCGCGCGCGTTGATAACTAAATTGAGCAGAACATTTTTCAATTTCGGACCGCTGAGCAAGACGTCCAGCGGTGAGCGATGGGTGTCCAAATCAAGGGTAAAGGTCATTTCAGGGCCAAGCACAATCTCAATGGCTGGCGTTAGTTCCTGGATTAACGTTATGAGCTCGGTTTGCTGGTCAGCCGCTTGGCCGGGCGCGTCCGTTCGCAGAAGCATTTTGGTCAGCGTCCCCGCATCGTTGACCGCGGTTTCTAAATGCTGCACAACGGCCGGCAGCGGTCGCGGCGCGGTTTTGATGATTTGTTCTGATGCGAGCTGAATTAAGGTTAATAAATTACCGAGATCATGGGCGACGCCCCGAGTCATCTCGCCAATCATTGCGGGCGTGCGAAGGGCTTCGAGTTGATGGTGCGCCTGGTCAATGGACTGCTGACCTTCCTGAACGGCACTGCGATCGTCGAAGATGTAGATTTTTTTGGCGCTGACCTCATAACCAATGCCCACCGCGGAGATCTGGACCGGCGTTTTGGCGCCACTAATCGATAAAAACCAGGCCGGAACTCGGGTGAGTCGACCTGCGCCGCGTGGATCCTGATAAAACGCTCGCAGTTGATTCTCGCTGAGCGTTACCGGGACGAACTCGGCAAGGCGGGCCCCCAAACAATTGTGCTCGCGGGCGCCCGTCAGCTGTAGAAATGCGTCATTGTGCCACTCAATAATCCCACCCAGGTTGGTCAGGCAGGCGGCTTCATTGGAGAGGGCCTGCAGGGCCTCGCTCAGCGCCTCGGGTGGTGTTCGCGCGAGCGGTTGAGGGTTGGCTGTGACCGGTATTAAAGCTGCCTTAACGCGAGTTTGATTTGCGCGCTGAAGTAAGAGCTTCATTTTAGGCCCTTGTTTTGGCGCCAAGGTGGTCAAGTTGATGAAGGCCTGGGTTTGGATTCCTGTACGCACTTTTTGCAGCTGGGTTTCGCAATCGGCCTTACTGGCGTCCGTCAGGTGCGCCGTGAACTGGTCAAAATCAGTGATGCCGTGCTTTGCACCGATGCGTTCACTCGCGGCGCCTTGCCTATGATGCAGTTGATTATCGGCCTCGATGTCGAATTGATCGGCGTTGATCGTATTGAGCAGACGCGCCAAGTTGGTCTGGATTTGGTCAAGCGCTGCCTGGAGTGCGCGTCGTGCGCCGTCCCCTTCGGTCACTTTCTTGCGGAGGCTAGATTCCACCCGGCGCTGGCGCTGTAAGGTGATGCGGAGTGATGGTAAGGGTTGTGTGTTCAGGCGCGTGAGCCATCGACTTAAGGTGCTCCTTGGGGTGGCCTTTGTGCTGCAGCGCAGCACAAAGCCGCGTGCCATGGGCTGGCTTTCAATCCGGAAGGGGGTTAACGCAACCGCCTGGGCGAAGCCATTAATTTCCGCCATCAGTAACGCCGACAGCGCTGTATTGGGCGCAAGGTCTGAATCTGCGTCGACTTCAATCGTGAGCGCGCCTTGAGCCCGATGTCGGGTGGTCACCTTGACCGGCATGTCTTGGAATAAGTGGCCCGCGTCGCCGATGAGGTCGATCAGTAGGTCAAATGGGGCGGACATTGAACGGCCCAAGGCAATCCAATGATCGTTCATGGGTTGCTGCCAATAGTGCGCCGCGGCCTCGTTGAACTCGGTTTTAGGGAGGATTTGCAGGCTGTTGACGACAACGTGCAGAAAGTCTGGCCAAGGTAAGGTCGCGAGGGGATCGGCGAGCGCCGCTTGATCGGCAAGGCCTCGAGTCAGTAAGGTTGGCGCAATCCGTTTTGCTTGGCAGTACTCAAGTAAGTAGCGAAGACGATGAACGGGCGGTCCAGCGATGTAAAGGTCGGTCATGAGGGTCTATTTGTTTTATTATTATTATTTTTGTATCACCCCAAAATAATACCGAAAATTCACGGCGCTGCAACCACGGCGTCTTGGCATATTGCGCGACAGCGTTTGAGCACCTCGGGAAAGGTGGCCGTGACCGCAGCCGAGGCGCTGGGTTTTAGGGCGTAGTGTCCGCGTTTGACCCGTTCAAACCAGTCATAGTGGTTGTCCCGTAAGATTTGGCCAGCCCGAGCTGCGCATCCCAAGGCAATCAGTTGCTTTGGCGAGGCGATCGTCAGGTTTTCTAAAAACGCAAAGATCAGCAAGGCGTCTTCTCGATAAACCGTGAGGATTTTGATTGATGCTGCCCCGCCTAAATTATCCGTTTGGCCGCGTCCAGAAAATTCTTTTGTGAGTGCCAGAGCCTTTCGGCGTGACCGGCGATGCGGGACGACGCTCGGTGGTAGCGCCTGCTCCACTCGATGGCCAATGCTTGAGGTGTGGATCAAGAGTAATCCAACGCCCAATTTCCCTAACAGTTTTTGGAAGGCTTTTAAGGCCTTTCGTTGTTTTGTTGGCGCCGGCAGGCCGATGTAGACCTCGTCGGTGATCTGCAATCGATCGGCTGCCTGATAGAGTAATTTTAAAGAGGGTTTGAGTTTGAGTTCCACCACCACCAGGTCATCGCCCCTTTGGGCGACTAAATCACAATGATTGACCTCCCCCCGAACCTCGAACCCCTGATTCTCAAACCAGGTTTTTAAGGGTAGATAAAGGTCGGTTTCAAGCATGATGGATTTGGTCGAGCAAGGCGGCTTTCAACGCATCAATGCCCCCATTGCTCATGATCACAATATGGGCAGAGCTGTCTTCAAGGCCAAGTTGCTGAGCAACGGCGGCGGCAAGGGCCAAGGGTTCTTCGAACACCTTGTGCCCAGATGGGGTCACAGCCTGATCGAGATCAAAGGCCAAGTTCGTGGGTTTTAACCAAAACACCTGATCGGCTGTCTTGCAGGCCTCGACCAACTGAGCTTCATGGATGCCGAGTCGCATGGTGTGCGAGCGGGGTTCGAGGACTGCGTAAATCGGCGCCGGCCCGACCGTTTCTCTGAGTCCCGCTAAAGTGCTGCCGATGGCCGTTGGGTGGTGGGCAAAATCGTCATAGAGGACCGCCTTGGGCGACGTCTTCACGATTTCCATCCGCCGTTTGACGCCGGAGAAGTCGGCAAGATAATCGATACTCTGTTTCGGGGGGACGCCGACATGCCGAGCGGCGGCGATAGCTGCCAGTGCATTCGACAGGTTGTGAGCGCCGCTCAGTTGCCAATGCAGCTCGCCAATGGGCGCGCGGTTTAAAACAACCAGGCGCGACGTTTGATCAATCGTTAGATGATCTGAAGGGCGTGGGCCATCGGCGTTGGTGACGGCAAAGGTTAACTGCTCGGACCAGATGCCTCGTCCCAGCAGGGTTTTGATATTGTCATCTTGGCCATTGGTAATGATGAGACCACTGGCGGGTACCCGTCTGATTAATTGGTGGAATTGGTCTTCGATGGCCTTCAGGTTGGCAAAGATATCGGCGTGATCGAATTCAAGATTATTGATCACCAGCGTTCTTGGATGGTAGTGCAAAAATTTTGATTGGCGGTCAAAGAAGGAGGTGTCGTACTCATCCGCCTCAATCACGAAGAAGGGACTCTCGGTGAGGCGAGCAGACCGCTCGAAATTAGTTGGAATACCGCCAATCAGATAGCCTGGGTTGAGCCCCGCACATTCGAGTATCCAGGTGATCATGCTGGCGGTTGTGGTTTTGCCATGGGTACCAGACGCCGCGATCACCCATTTTTCTTTGAGAATAAAACGCCCTAAGAATTCAGCGCCAGAGCAGAATGCCGTGCCCTTTGAAAGGAGCGCTTCAACCGCCGGGTTGCCTCGGCCTAGGCCTGCATTGCCCAGAACAACTAGATCGGCTGTGCCTGGAACGCTGTCGGGCCCATAAGGCGACTGCAAGGCGATGCCTTCTAGGCGCAGTTGGTCGCTCATTGGCGGATAAACCCCATCGTCACTGCCGGTAATCGTGTGACCTTGGGCTTTTGCTAAGAGGGCAATGCTGCCCATTAACGTGCCACAGATTCCGAGGATATGAATGTGCATGGTTACGAGCCTGGAAATAAAGAATAGCTGGATAGAACGCCCAGCAATTCAATCATGAAGGCAATGAGCGCCCCTTGCAGGATGCTAATTTGAGCCGATTTGGCTAAAACATACCCGCAGACGGTAAGCCACCAACCCAGCCAAACCCAAGTCAAACTATCGGCCAAGGTCCGCAGAATGCCGGGCTCGACCGATAGCAGCGTGAGATTAACCGGTAGCAGGATGCAGGTCAGCAGGGCGCTAGCCCCCAACAGGTTACCAATGACGCTGGGCAGTCGATTGGCAACGCCTTTAAACCACATCAGCATGAAAATTAAACCAACCTCGATGGCCAGTCCAACCATGATCATCGCGAAAGTCGTCAGCAGGCCGCGGCTAGGATAGCTCAGCATCCCAGCAAACGTGATGATCCCAAGATAGATCAAGGTCACGATCAGCAGGACTGAATGCTGGTTCGGTAGCTCCGATGGGTGCCTTTTGAGAAGGCAAAGTTGCCAGAAATAATTGAAGATTGCCTGCAAGATGGCTCAGTCCGTGATCAAACGCTGAAGGGTTCAGTGTGCCAGTAATTTAAAAAAATTGACAATGACCCCGTGCTCAAACTCGCTTCTAAGTCCGTCGATAGCCGGTGTCGATCGCCCAAACGGCTTTCAGTTTTAGGGCGACGATGAGGGTTGCGAGGGCTAGGATACAGCCGCTTGTCACAAGCCCCGATTGAACGCCGTAATGTTCTGCGATGTAGCCAATGGGTAGGATGCCGATCGGCATTAAGCCGTGTGACATGAGATCAATACTCATGATTCTGCCGCGCATCTGCTGATCCACTTGAAGTTGAACCAGGCTTCGATTCATCGACATGTTGATGGCGGAAACGAAACCCATGCAGCAAATGATCACAAAGGCGGTGCTGAAGGTGCTTGAGGCGCCAAAGCAGGCAACCGACACCCCCCAGAGCACATTTGTGAGAATGAGCCAGTAGCCTTTGTGTCGGAGGCCGCTGAGTTTAGCCAGTAGCAGAGAGCCAACAATCGCGCCAAGGCCCATGCCCGTCATGAGTAGGCCTAAGGTATCCGGGCCGGCGAGTAAGACGTCCGTGTTAAAGGCAGGCAGGAGGGTGTTGATACTGAGTCCAAATAGGAACGGTAATATGGACAATAGAATCAAGCCGCCGACGATGGGTGAACCCACGACATACCGTAAACCCTCAAGGGTGTCTTGAAAGGGGCTTTTGCGAACAACGTCTGTCGGGTTCCCGGCATGTTGAATGAGTAAAACGGAAGCCCCTGAAAAAAAGTACAACACCGAGATCACGACATACACCCACCCAACTCCTTCAGCGGACGTGGTATCGCCATCAGCGAGTTGGGCAATCATGAACCCGGCTAGCGCCGGGCCCAAGATTCGTGAGAGATTCCAGGCGGCGGTATTAAACGCCATTGCATTGAAGATGCGTTGCTCGCCCACGATCTCAGGGATCAAGGCCGTACGCGCGGGAATAGAAAGTGCCATGATGGTGCCGTTGAGAAAACCGATCGCAATAAAATGCCAAAAGGTTACCTCGCCCGAGAAGATAATGACCGTCAAGTAAAGGGTCGCAACCCCATTGGCGATGGGGGACCAGCCAATCAGCGGTTTTTTTCGGACTCGATCCGCAAGCACGCCGCCCACCAGCGCAAAGATGACCTGGGGTAACATAAAGGCCAAAGTGACCCAGGTTAATTGCATGGCAGACGACGTCATCTCGTAAACCAGCCAGCCCTGGGCAACCTGTTGCATGTTCATCGCAAAGGCTGACCCCAGCATACCAAGCCAGAGATACAGGTAATCGCGCACGCCAAGGGCCGCAAAGAGACGTTTGTCAGGCTCGGATACCAGGGGTGCGGTTGAGTCGTTCAAGGGTCGTTGATCTGCTCAATCATTGCTTTTGGGTGCGGGGCGTCTTTGCAGGCCTGGACCCGAGACGGATGGGTGTTAGCTCGAGTCTTGGTCAGGCAAAGTTAGACGCAGGTTAAGCGTTAAAAATCGCGCTGTCTAATCGGGTAGTCCAAGGACCCGTTTGCCAATGATGTTCATTTGGACCTCATTGGTCCCACCGTAAATGGTGACCGCTCGAGAATTGAGCCAGCCTCGGGTTGTTTCGAGTTCCCGGGCTTCAAAACCGTCGCCTTCCCAACCCAGTCCCTGAGCGCCCATGAGGTCTGATTTTAAGGCGGCACCATCGCGCGCGAGGGTTGATCCAACCAGTTTGAAGATCGACGTCGTCGCGCCGGGTGTTTGACCACTCTGATTTTCCTGAACCACCCGCGAGGTGGTGAGCTGAAAAGCGCGCTCGGTCATGCTGTGTTTGAGTATTTTTTCTCGGTATTCAGTATCACCAATTTTGCCATCGCTTTCGCCGACATAGCGCTTTGCGATGTCCACAAGAGGGTTGGTTTTCACAGCTTTTTTCTTGTTCGCCGCCCCAGATAGGCCACCAATGCCGGACCGTTCAAATTGTAAGAGTCGTTTGCCAATGGTCCAGCCCTTATTCAGTTCGCCAACGAGATCAGCGCGATGCGCAATGGCATTATCCAAAAAGGTTTCACAAAAGGGCGAGGAGCCAGAGATCAACCCGATCGGTTTGACGGTAACGCCAGCTTGACGCATGTCTAAGAGCACAAAGCTGATGCCGTCGTGCTTGGCGGCGGATGGATCCGTTCGAACCAGCGCAAACATCCAGTCTGCATATTGAGCGCCTGAGGTCCAAACCTTTTGGCCGTTGATGATGAATTGGTCGCCCTCGATGACCGCGCGCGTTTGTAATGCCGCAAGATCTGAGCCCGCACCGGGTTCGCTGTAGCCCTGGCACCAGCGGATGCTGCCATCGGTGATGCTGGGGAGGTGTCTGAGCTTTTGGGCGTCGGTACCAAACTCTAAAAGGGTGGGGCCGATCATGGTGAGCCCCATGCCGCTAGAGGCGGCTGTGGCCTTGATGCGTCCCATTTCCTGCGACAGAACCATGGCGGCTTCTCGGCTAAGACCGCCGCCGCCATAGGCCTTCGGCCACATCGGAGCAATCCAGCCTTTTTCAGCCATGCGTTGCCGCCAGACATCAGCGGCCTCGGTGCTGTAGATTAAATGCGCATCTTCCCAGTGAAACGACAGATTCCGCATGGCTTGCGGGCAATGCGCGTCGAGCCAATCCCTGGTTTCTTCTCGGAAAGCGGTTAGATCGGTCATGTTAGGGTTCCTGCGTCGAGGTTAGGGATTGCTCGGGAGGATTCTCCCCGCCAGCGTCAAATTGTCCAGCGAATCTGGCCATAATAGACCAGTGCTATAATCTAGTATTCGTTTGAGCGTCTTAAACGTTCAGCGCGCGCGAATAAGGGCTTGTCATCGTATGACATCACAGGCAAGCCGCCGATGAACTGAAGCAATATTGAATCTTTTTAGTCTGGGTGGACAGTAGGGTGCTGGGTCAGCACGGTAATGGGGTCGTAGGAGAAAAAAATGTCGGTGCTAAAAGGGCTCAATAGTCTGCAGATCTGGTTGCTGTTGGTGTGTGTTGCTGTCATTTTGATGGTGGGGGTTGGCGGCGCGACTCGGCTGACCCACAGTGGTCTGTCGATGGTGGATTGGAAGCCCATTACAGGCATCATCCCACCGCTGAGTGCGCAGGCCTGGGACGCCGCGTTCGATCAGTACAAGCAATACCCGGAATATCAAAAATTGAACAAAGGGATGAGCCTTGACGCCTTTAAGTCGATATTTTATTGGGAGTATGGGCATCGGGTTTTAGGGCGCGCCATCGGTTTTATCTTTGTGGTGCCGTTTTTATATTTCTGGTTTGTCGGTCGGATTGACCGGGCTCAAAGGCCTCGGTTTTTGATCGCGCTGGCATTGGGCGGCTCCCAAGGGCTGCTCGGTTGGTTCATGGTAAAGAGCGGTCTGGTGGATCGCCCGAGTGTCAGCCACTTTCGGTTGGCAGCACATCTGTGTCTGGCGCTTTTTATTCTTGCCTACGTTTTTGATTTAGTGCTGTCTATGACAGCGCGGCCAACGGACGCGGTGCCCAATGGCTTGCGTCGTCTGGTTCAGGTCTTTACTCTGCTCTTGGTCGCGCAGTTGATTTACGGCGGTTTCACTGCAGGCTTAAAGGCGGGCCTTGGGTTTAATACGTATCCTAAGATGGGCGAGGCCTGGATTGCAGAGGCGGCGCTGACGCTCACCCCGTTCTGGCTCAATTGGTTTGAAAATGGCGCCATGATCCAGTTTATCCATCGCTGGCTTGGGCTTGCGGTCCTGGTTGCCGCAGCCGTGACCCTGGGCGCAGTGCTCAGTCAAGCCACGTCGGCGCGTCTGCGCCGCGCCGCGGCCTGGTGTGTTGCGTTGGTTTTTATTCAGTTCCTACTGGGCATTACGACATTGATTACGGTGGTGCCGCTATCCTGGGCGCTAACGCATCAGGTCTTTGCCTGTTTCGTCGTTTTAGGACTGACCTACTTGAACTTTCTTGTCCGACCTCAATTACCCAGTTAAGGAAATCGGTTTAAGAACGTCGGGTTAAGAAGAAGGGGTTAAGAACGTCGGGTTAAGAAGAA
>TARA_B110000238_G_scaffold200927_1_pt1 | contig 81791 bp, 70 predicted proteins | sample TARA_B110000238 | Tara Oceans TARA_B110000238 (sample SAMEA4397569) | marine metagenome | biome: Polar Biome; feature: [SRF] surface water layer (ENVO:00010504); material: water (ENVO:00002006), including particulate matter (ENVO:01000060) such as... | depth 5 m | reverse complement strand
TTTCGGCTCTGATGGTTAGGGGTTCGAATCCTCTCTGGGTCACAAATAGTTATTCTATTATTAGTTTTTTTTCTGTTCTACCGTCTTTATATAAATATATAATAACTTGATTACTATTTTCTTCTGTTTCAATTCCGTTTATATTTATAGTTTTTTTAATTTCATTAAATATGATTCCTTCATTAATATTTGATGGACAACTTATAAAAAAGGTATTGCTAAAGGTAAGTTGCTCATTAAATTCGGATTCTAATTCTGTTATTATATTTAGATCTCCATTTATATTTGGGTTAATGAAAAGGTTTGTGAAGTTAATTTCACTCGTATACCCAGATGTGTAGTTATTTCCGTCGTTTGGTGATGTTGTAGATACTCTTACCCCCGAGGAAATATTTTCAATAGCAAAGAATCCAATTAGACTATTTGATGTGTCGTATGAATTAATAATAGCATAATTAGGTCCCACAATCAATCCTGCTCTTAATACTGTTTCAATATTTTGGTTTATACTATTTAAGTTTGCATAACCAACTGAATCTCCTGAATTTATTGACTGAATGTCAAAATAACCTCCGTCAGTAGTTATTGTACTTGTTCCTATGTCCGGTTGATCTTGAGTTTGCTCTATTGTCACAGATAGCCCAGAAGCTGTATTACATTGATTGTTTTGTAAAGCACTATTTACAACTGGATTAAAAGGTGCAGGTATAAATGATTGGGTTGTAAATGTGTCTGAAATAGACCATAACGAGCCCATATTAAGAGTTGAGTCGTGGTAAGCCATAATCTCCCATTCATATGTTGTGTTCTGTTGAAGCACAGGTATTAACACGTTATTATTAACCCCATCAATAATATTTAGGTTTTGCCAATTATTAGTGTTGAGTATTCTGTAGTGTACACGATATCTATCAGCATTATTTAAAATATTCCAATTAGCTTGTGCTGAGAAGTATGTTATGTTGTTGGTGTTTAGGTTGTTAGGGCTTGGGCATAGATTTGTTGAAGTTACAAATGAATCAGCTGGTGTCCAAGAAGATGTATTAAGATTTAATGAATCACAATGATTCCTTATTTGCCATATATATGTTTCTTGTGGAAGTAGATTGTTTATTGTCTTATTGTTTAGAACAGAATCTATATTGTTCTTGTATAACCACTGACCACTATTAATTTCTTTGTAGCGTATTTTGTAATTATAAGAGTTGTTTGATTGTGACCAATTTAAATTAGCACTATAATAGTAAACATTTGTTTCAAATGTTGTGTCTGGTCTCAGACACTGAGCCTTGGAGTTTAGACTTATGGAAAATAAAATGATTATAAAAAAGAGAAATTTTCTATTCATAATACAAAGATAAAAAAATCATTGAGTGGTTATTTGATACTTCTGAAAATATATATATTACTTGAATACCCCCTGTTTCCTAATAGCGCTTTGATATTCGATAAAAGTCCTATAAAAAATCCTTTTAAATATTGTTTTTTTCCGTTTTCAAATTCATTGCTTAAAAGGGAGACATAAAATGAGTCAAAAATCATTCCTTTCTTTTTGATAAATTTAAAATTGTTTTTTTTAAAAATATTTATAATTGTTTTTTCACTAAAATGATTTAAATGTATTGGAAGATCCCATGCGGCCCAAAATTCCTTATAGTATTCTGCATCAAATGACTTGTAGTTTGGTACTGCTATCACTATTGTACCTTTTTCATTAATAATCCTGTCAAGATTAGTGATTGTTTTATTTAAGTCATAGACATGTTCTAGAACATGCCACATACTAATACTATCAAACTCTTTCTCTTTATATTGTTTTAAATCGCTATTCTTATTGACTTTTATTTTGTAATTATTAATAGCCTTCTCTCTAGCAATATCTGATGGCTCTATTCCTTCGCATTCAATTCCTTTTTTTGCTAAAGCATTTAAAAATTCTCCAGTACCACAGCCAATATCAAGATGTTTTTTGCTGTTAGAAGTTTTTAACAAAAGATTGCTTTTTGAAGCTATTGCGTGTTTTCTTACAATTTGATACATTAAGTTAAATAGTCCCTTTTTGTTATTTGTATGAGAAATATAACTATCATTTTCATAGTACCTATTCATCGCTTCTTCTTTTGGCCTTGGATTGGTGAATAAAAAATCACAGCTTATGCATTCTGCTATCTTAAATTCCTCTTTAGTTGTACTATAATCCCTGCTTATTATAAAATCTTTTATTTTATCACTCTTACAAATTGGGCAATTACTTAACTGTATCATCTTCCCATATATATTAGTAGAACATTTATGTCTGATGGAGATACTCCACTAATTCTACTTGCCTGTCCTATTGATTTTGGCCTTATTTGACTTAATTTCTCTTTACCTTCCGTAGAAATCGAATGAAGTTTTTTATAATCAAACATTTCTGGTATTACCATTTCCTCAAGTTTGTTTAATTTTTTTGCTGAAGCTTCTTCTTTATTTAAATACCCTCCATATTTAATAGTTATTTCTGCTTGTTCAATTGCATTGTCTTTAATCTTATGTATATTTACAAATTCTATTAATTCTTTTGATATTAATAAATCCTCATATTTAATATGGGGTCTAGATAGAAATGAAAAAAGTTTCTTTTTTTGTTTAACTGTTGCGCTATTTTTTTTCTTTAAAACTTTGTTTATTTTTTCAGGCTCAATATTTTGTTTTTTTAAGAATTTAATAAGTTTATCAGTTTGCTCTATTTTGTTATTTAAATTATCTAATCTTTCTTTAGATGCTAGACCTAGTGTAAATCCTTTTTTTGTTAGCCTTATATCGGCATTATCTTGTCTTAACAATAATCTATATTCAGCTCTCGATGTAAACATTCTGTAGGGTTCATCTGTTCCTTTTGTTATAAGATCATCTATTAAAACACCTATATAAGCATCTGACCTTGATAAAATAAATTCTTCTTTATTTTTTGTTTTTTGATGTGCATTAATCCCCGCCATTAGTCCTTGGCACGCCGCTTCCTCATATCCTGTTGTTCCATTTATCTGTCCGCAAAAAAACAAGTTTTCTATTAATTTTGTTTCTAGAGTATGTTTCAATTGCGTTGGAGGAAAATAATCATACTCTATTGCGTACCCTGCTCTAAATAACTTTACTTTTTCAAGACCTTTTATTTTTCTTAAAGCTTTAAGTTGTATGTCTTCGGGTAATGAAGTTGAAAACCCATTTAGATATATTTCGATAGTTTCTCTTCCTTCTGGCTCTATAAATAATTGATGCCTCTCTTTTTCAGAAAATCTAACAATTTTGTCTTCTATTGATGGGCAATACCTTGGACCTAAACCTTGTATTCTTCCGGCAAACATTGGAGATGATTCAAACCCTTCTTGTAAAATATCATGCACTTCTTTTGACGTGTAGGTTATAAAACAACTTTTTTGATCTTTTATTAATGTTCTTTCTAAATATGAAAAGTTATTTATTATTTGATCACCCTTTTGCTCTTCCGTTTTGCTATAGTCTATTGTTCTGCCGTCTAGTCTTGGTGGAGTGCCTGTTTTCATTCTTCCGTGAGTGAATCCTATATCAATTAATTGTTTAGTTATTCCTTCTGCTGCAGGCTCTCCTGATCTTCCCCCTTTGTAGTTTTTCTTACCTAAATGTATTAAGCCATTTAGAAAAGTTCCATTACATAATATGACGCTTGCGCTTTCTATATTTACCCCCATCTTTGTAATGACTCCAACTGCTCTTTTTTTCTTTATTATTATACTATCTACACTATCCTGATAAAAATCTATATTATTATTTTTTTCTAGCACAATTCTCCATTCTCTTTCAAATTTCTTTCTGTCACATTGTGCTCTTGGGCTCCACATTGCTGGACCCTTTGATTTGTTTAGCATTCTGAATTGAATTGAGCTTTTGTCGGTTATAATTCCCGACATACCGCCAAGGGAATCTATCTCTCTAACTATTTGTCCTTTTGCTATTCCTCCCATTGCAGGATTGCATGACATTCTTGCTATAGTCTCTAAATTCTGAGACACTAGTAGTACTTTTGATCCCAATGTTGCCGCTGAATGCGCAGCTTCACAGCCTGCATGCCCACCGCCGACAACTATTACATCATATTTTTCGTTTAAAGTCATATTGTTTCACGTGAAACCTGCTTAACTATCTAGTAATGAGCTTGTTAAGTTTTTTTAGGTAGTAGTTTTCTTTTTTTCTCATTATTTTCTTTTGATCTTCTTTTTTATCTTTAAAACCTAGCAAATGTAGTAAACCGTGTGCTATAACTCTATTTACTTCATCGAAATAATTTTCATTATATATCTTTGAGTTTTCCTTTACTCTTTCTGTGCTAATTAAGATATCTCCCGACACTTTATTTTTAACACAATAATCAAAGGTTATGACATCTGTAAGTGTATCATGTTTTAAATATTCCTTGTTATAATCTAATAACATTTCATCATTACAAAAAACAATGCATAGTTCCTCTAATTCCTTTTTTTCGCATATGCAGATTTCCTCTAACCAACTTTTAATTTTCTTAGACTTTTTAAGTCTAAATTTAGTTTGATAATTAAAGTCTATCATTCTGATCTTTTAAAATCCTTTTAAAATATTTGTTTACTTCTTTTTTATAAAATGGATTAAGGTTTAGTGGAGCCGATTTCAATAAGTCTTTTTGAGACTTTTTTATTTTAATAAAATTATCTATCTTTTTGTTTTCTCCATTTTCCTTGATTAGCCACTCATTAGCTTCTCTTTTTTGATCTTCTGCTTGTTCTTTATCTGCTTTTTCTGATTCTAAAAATTTGGTTATTATATTCTCTAACCTATTTAGGGTTTCCTTAGTTATTTGATTATTAATAATATCAAATTCATTTTCTTTCATTTCTTGAGACATTTCTTTTGATATTTTTGGGTCACCATCCATACCATTTTCCTTTTCTAAGGATTCAAGTTGCAATCGTATTAGCTCTTGTTTCTTTGCCATTTCCATCAGTTTTTTACTATCCTCTCCCTTATTTCCTTTCGAATCTTTTTGCTTTCCTTTTTTCATAGATTCTTTTAGTTGATCATTTAATTTTTTTTGAGCATTCTTTAATTCATTTTTCGAAGGTTTATTACTATTCTTTGGATTATTACAGTTCTTAGGTTTGTTACAGCTAGTGGGCATATCACTAATTTCTTGCTGCATCTGTTTTAAAATTTCTGACAATAAGAGTGCTAAGTTATTAGTTGAAGTCATAATAAATTGTTGTTTTTCTGCAGATTTATTAATTTTTCTTTCTTCGAGATTTTTGGTAGCTTTTTTTATGTTATTTTTAATTAAACTTATTTCTTCATTTATTTTAGATTCAATCTGTGGAGCTCTTTTACTTAATGCTAGTAAGGAGTCTTCTATAATCTTACTATCATCAGATAGTTTCTTTTGTTGTTTGACTAAAAGTAAGAACTCCGGGTTTTCTTTTTTTACACTGTTTGTTGTTCTTAATAAATCCTCTTGATTAAATGAAAGCTTAACTAGGTTTTCAAGAATTTGTCTTAGAGTTTCAGCATTTTCGATTTGAGTATCTGATGTGTTTCCTTCTTGCATACTTTCCATCTTTTTTTCAAGTTGATCTAGTTTTTCCATGACCTTTTCTTGCGACTGACTTGATTTAGATTTTTTATTTTTTTCAAGAGACTTTTTACTTTCATCCATATCTTTTTTAATCTCTTCTTGTAATTCTTCTGTTTTTGGAATATTATTTTTGTTTTCTAAATCTTTATTTTTAACTTTTAATTCCTTAATAGAATTTTCTAATTCTTCCATTTTTTTCTTTATTTCTTCTTGTTCTTTTTCTAAATCCTTATTATTAGTTTTTGAAGAATCTGTTTTGTTTTTAAGTTTTTCTTGTAGTTCTTTGAGGTTTTTTATTTTATCAATTATCTCTTCAGTTTTTTGCTCAAATTCAAGTTGTTTAAATAGCTCGAGCTCTCTATCTAACTCTTTTTCTAAATTTTCATTTTGTTCTTCTAATTTTTCTAAAAGTTCTCTTATTTTTTCTCTTTCTCCTTCATCAAGAATTTTCTCAAGTTCTTCTATTAATTTTTTTGTGTCTTCATCTAATATCTTTTCCATAAGCGCTTGAAGTTTTTTTTGTTTTTCAAGGATCTTACTATTATTTTTCTTTAAGTTTTTAGAGTTTTTTTTGGTTTTTTCTATTGTTTTTAAAATATTATTTTCTAATTGCTTTTGTTTATTTATAAGCGCTCTTATTTTTTCCTTTTCTTTCCATTCAAGTGTTTTTTTCTCAAGAATTTCTTTTTGTAAATCTTTTATTTCATCTTTTAGTTCCTGACTTTGCTCAATAGATTCGTTCATTCCTGATTTTATCTTTGAATTTAAAAGACTTGTTTCTTTTTTTAATTCTTCTCTACTTTTTTCCTTATGAGTAAAAACTTTACTTTTAGTTGATTTAGACCCGTTAATATTATCATTATCCCATACTTCAAAATAATACCGAATACTTGCTCCAGCCTTTAGTTTATTCTTATTAAAATTAAAGCTATGATAGAACATTTGATTAGTATTCTCTTTATCTATATTAATAACTGAACTGTATGTTTCTTGTGAGTCTAATTGAAAGATTTCATAATGAAAAACTAGTTTTTCAAAACCATAATCATCACTTATCTCTCCACTGAAAATATTCTTTGAGTTAAGACTATCTATAATTTCTTTTAATTTTATTTCAGGTCTTTGATCTTTAATAACTTCAATGTTAAAACTTATTGTGTCGCTAAAACTATATTGATTTTGTGTTATAATTTGAGCATTAATGTTTTTTAAACATTTTTTTTTAAATATAAATTCTTTTTTTACTGCAAATTTCTTTGAATCATCATTTATTACAAAAATTAAATTATTTGTGTTTTCAAGCAATAGATTCCATCTAACTGTCGTCCCTTCTGGGATTTTAATGTTGCCAAGATTGCTAATTACCTTACTTTTTATTTTTGTGTATTCCGGGTAATTTAATTGTGTTTTAATTTCTCTAAATGATGGTCTTGGAATAACTATTATTTCAAACTCTTTGGAGGTATATCCTCCAGCTAGAATTTTAAACTTTTTATTTTCTTGTAGGTTTTTAAAAAGAAATGAATAGTCGTTACTATTTTTTTTCTTGTTCAAAGAAAATTTATTTGATGATAAAATAATATAAGCCTTTTCTGGAAGTACATTCCCTTCTAAATTTAGCTCAATTTTTAGATCCTTGTACTGTTCTACAACTAAATCATTTATTATATTAAAATCGAAAGGAGCCTTTGGCTCGAAAAATGTATTATGTTTTAATATTCTAGAAGAACTATCTGATAATATTCTACCATTACCACTAAAAAGTAATAACACTATTAAAAGTATTGGAATAGCTAGCCATTTCCCTTTCTTTAGATTACCAGATAAGTCAATTGCTGCTTTAAACTTTATTGGATTAATTTCACTAGTTTTTTGATCTATACTTGCTTGGATAAGATGATTTGACTCTTGGCTCATCTCTGATAACTCCAAAATATTTAATAATTTATCATCAATTTCTTTGAAATGTTTTCCAATTATATCGGCAGCTTGTCGAAAGCTTAATACTTTTCCTATTCTAAAAATTTTCAGTAAAGGGATTAATAAAAAATTAATTATAATAATAGAGTTGATAATGATATAAAGCCAAAATAATATTGTCCTAAATCCAACATCAAAATTTGAGTAATACTCTAGGACCGAAAAAAAGATAAAGAATATTAAAAGTGTTAATAAAACTAAAACACCTCCCTTTATTAGCTTATTGATGTAGTATTTTTTAATAAACTCTTTAAGTTTATTAATTAAAACGCTATTTTCTTTATTAGACATTAATGCAAAAATACAATTTTAAAATACTACTGAATAAACCATTATCACTGATAAATATTATCTTTGTGAAAAAAATATTGAATGTCTAGTATAAGAGTAAGATTTGCTCCAAGCCCCACAGGGCCACTGCATATAGGAGGCGTACGAACAGCCCTTTACAATTACCTATTTGCAAAGAAACATAAAGGTAAGATCATTTTAAGGGTTGAAGATACAGATCAATCAAGGTTTGTTAAAGGAGCAGAGGATTATATTATTAAATCATTAAACTGGTGTGGAATAAATTTTGATGAAAGTATTGTTTCGGGAGGAAATTTCGGGCCATATAGACAGTCAGATAGAAAGTCTCTTTATTTAGAATATGCAAACCAGCTAGTAAAGAATAATTTTGCGTACTATGCTTTTGACACTAGTGAAGAGCTTGTAGAAATGCGAGATAATATGAAGAAAGCAGGAGTTCCTTCACCTCAATATAACTCCATTACGAGAAAAAATATGCAGAATTCCTTATCTTTATCTGAAGACGAGGTAAACAAAAGGATTACTAAAGGAGATGATTATGTTATAAGAATTAAAATGCCTAGAAATGAAGAGGTGAAAATTAATGATTTAATCAGAGGTTGGGTTAGTGTTAACTCAAATAATATGGATGATAAGGTGATTTTTAAGTCCGATGGTATGCCTACTTATCACTTGGCTAATGTAGTTGATGATTATCTTATGAAGATATCACATGTTATAAGAGGAGAGGAGTGGTTGCCTTCTGCGCCATTACATGTATTATTATATAGGTATTTAGGATGGAAAGATAAAATGCCGGAATTTGCCCATTTACCATTAATTTTAAAGCCTGATGGAAATGGAAAATTAAGTAAAAGAGATGGTGATCGATTAGGTTTTCCTGTTTTCCCAATCGAGTGGAAAAACCCTGAAACTGGAGATATTAGTTCGGGCTACCGTGAGAGTGGTTATTTTCCATCAGCCTTTATAAATATGTTGTCTTTTTTAGGTTGGAATCCTGGTACAACACAAGAAATTTTTTCTATGCCTGAGCTAATAGATACTTTTTCACTTGAAAGAGTAGGTAAGGCAGGAGCTAAATTTGATTTTGATAAAACAAGATGGTTTAATCAGCAATATTTGCGTGCGAAATCTTCTGAAGAATTATCTGAAAAATTACAAGAAATTTTAAAAAAACAAGGTATTGTAAAGGACAATAAATTTGTGGCTCAGGTCTGTGAGCAATTAAAAGAGAGAGCAACATTTGTTAATGATATGTGGCGTGAGGGCAAGTATTATTTTGAAGCTCCAAATGAGTATGACCCTAAAACGGTAAGAAAAAAGTGGAAAGAAGATACTCCGTTATTATTAATGGAATTTAAAAATAAATTAGAGCTTATATCCGATTTTTCATCTGAAAATATTGAATTTTCTTTTAAAGAGTATCTGCAAGAAAAAGATATAGGGATGGGTAAACTACTTCCAGCATTTAGGCTGTCTCTTACAGGAGTAGGAATGGGACCATCATTATTTGACATTGCAGCTTTGTTAGGAAAAAAAGAAACGATTTTTAGAATTGAAAGCGCAATAAAAAATATTATATAATGGGTTTAATTACTGTAGAGGGAATAAAAATATATGCTTACCATGGTCATCTTCCTGAGGAAGCGGTCCTGGGGGGTCATTTTCTTGTCAACGTTTATGTTAATGCGAACACTGATTTAGTTGAAGAGTCAGATAGATTAGAAGATGCTGTTGATTATGTTCAAATTATAGAGATTGTGAAAAAAAAAATGAATATTCGTTCTCAAATGATCGAGCAACCTGCTCGTAGAATAGTGGATGCATTACTTGTTTTAAAACATGTTCAAGATGTTAAGGTAGAGTTAGAAAAAATACTACCCCCAATAGATGCTTTTTTTAATAAAATATCTGTGACAATTGATGGAAAAAACTAATTCAAATAGTTTTTTAAACTTACCTCTTTAGCAATAATAGCATGTAATTCTAATTGTAGTACTCTTTTTTGTTTCATAGAATCCCTATTTCTTAAGGTTACAGTACCATCCTCTAATGTCTGATGATCTACAGTTACGCAGAAAGGCGTTCCTATTGCGTCCTGTCGTCTATATCTTTTTCCAATTGAATCCTTTTCTTCGTAAAGACACTTAAAATCGAGCTGAAGAGATCGAATAATTTCTCTTGCTGTTTCAGGCATACCATCTTTTTTAGTAAGAGGAAGGACGGCCACTTTATGAGGTGCAAGAACATGCGGTATTTTTAAAACTATTCTACTTTCACCATTTTCTAGAGTTTCTTCTTTATAAGAATTTGACAAAATAGTTAAGAACATTCTATCTAATCCAATAGAAGTTTCAACAACATAAGGAACATAGCTTTCGTTTATTTCTGGGTCAAAGTATTTTATTTTTTTACCTGAATATTCTTGATGGGCATTTAAATCAAAATCTGTCCTAGAATGGATTCCTTCTAATTCTTTAAACCCAAAAGGAAATTTAAATTCAATATCTGACGCGGCATTAGCATAGTGAGCTAAGTTTTCATGATCATGAAAACGGTAGTTTTCTTCACCCATATTAAGAGCCTTATGCCATTTAATTCTTTGATCTTTCCAATAATTATACCACTTGATTTCTTCTCCAGGTTTTATGAAGAATTGCATTTCCATTTGTTCAAACTCTCTCATTCTAAAAATAAATTGCCTTGCTATAATTTCATTACGAAAAGCTTTTCCTATTTGAGCTATTCCAAATGGTATTTTCATTCTGCATGTTTTTTGAACATTTAGAAAATTAACAAATATTCCTTGCGCTGTTTCAGGTCTTAAGTATAGATCAGTTGCGCTATCAGCTGTTGCGCCCATTTGAGTTTTAAACATTAGATTAAACTGTCTTACGTCTGTCCAGCTACAAGTTCCAGAGACTGGGCACTTGATATCTAACTCCTCAATTAATTCTTTGACTTTATCTAATTCTTGACCCAAGAGATACTGGTTCATCTTAGAGCTAATTTCTTTAATTTTTTTTGTTCTTTCTAAAACTCTTTCATTTGTAGATAAAAATTCATCTTTATTAAATTGATCTCCAAATCTTTTATGTGCTTTTTGGACATCTTTTTCTATTTTACTTTCAATTTTAGATATATAATCTTCAATTAGAACATCTGCTCTATATCTTTTTTTTGAATCTTTATTGTCAATTAAGGGATCATTAAAAGCGTCAATATGACCTGAAGCTTTCCATGTTTTGGGATGCATAAATATGGAGGTATCTAACCCTACAATATTTTCATGCATATTTACCATTGACTTCCACCAATATTCTTTTATATTGTTTTTTAGTTCAACGCCATTTGGGCCATAATCATATGCAGCCGCTAGACCATCATAGATTTCTGATGATTGAAAGATAAATCCATATTCTTTAGAATGTGAAACAACTTTCTTAAAGACTTCTTCATAGTTTGCCATATCACAAAAGTAATAATTCTCAAATTTAATTATGTAAATTTACAATATGATTCAAATTGATAATAAAATTATCTCTCAAGAAATTTTTGAAAAGAAATTTTTATGTGATTTAAACTCATGCAAAGGTGCTTGTTGTGTTGAGGGAGATTCAGGAGCTCCTTTGCTGAAGGAAGAGGCCTTATTAATGAAAGAATTATATCCAAAAATTCGCCCTTATCTCTCTAAAAAAGGTAGAGATATTGTTGATAAAGTTGGAGTTTCAGTTATTGATAATGATGGAGATTTAACTACTCCATTAATTAATAATAAAGAGTGTGCATTTGTAGTTATGGAAGATGGAATTTCAAAATGTGGTATTGAAAAAGCACATTCTGATAACCAGATTGATTTTAAAAAACCAATTTCTTGTCATTTGTTTCCAATACGCATCACTAAGTATACAGAATTTGATGCTGTTAATTATGAGTCAATAAGTATTTGCTCTCCTGCTTGCGCTCTTGGTGAACAGGTTCAGCTTCCTGTCTTTAAGTTTCTTAAAACACCACTTGTCAGAAAATATGGTGTAGATTTTTACGAAGAGTTAGAGAAAGTTGATAAGATACTATCCGATAAATAATGTTTTATTTAAAAGCGTTTTCTCCAGTAATATCTAGCCCAGTAATTAATAAATGAATATCATGAGTTCCTTCATATGTAATTACAGACTCTAAATTCATCATATGACGCATAATAGAATAATCACCTGTTATACCCATAGCTCCTAAAATCTGTCTCGATTCTCTTGTAATATTTAAAGCCATTTCAACATTATTTCTCTTACACATAGATATTTGTGCTGTTGTTGCCCGACCTTCATTTTTAAGAACGCCTAATCTCCATGTTAAGAGCTGTGCTTTAGTAATTTCCGTAATCATTTCGGCTAATTTTTTTTGCTGTAGCTGAAATGCTGCAATTGGTTTTCCGAACTGTATTCTTTCTTTAGAGTACCTAAGAGCTGTGTCATAACAGTCCATTGCCGCACCAATAGCTCCCCAAGCAATACCATATCTTGCAGAATCTAAACATCCTAATGGAGCTCCTAAACCATCTTTTTCAGTAAGAATATTTTCTTTAGGTATTTTGACATTATCAAAAACAAGTTCTCCTGTTGCTGAAGCTCTTAAACTCCATTTATTATGCGTCTCAGGAGTTGTGAATCCATCCATTCCTCTTTCAACTATAACTCCCTTAATTCTTCCTGCCTCATTTTTTGCCCAAACGACAGCGATATCTGCAAAAGGAGAATTAGAGATCCACATCTTTGCTCCGTTTAAAATATAATGATCTCCTGCATCCTTAATATTTGTAGTCATACCTCCTGGATCTGATCCATGATTAGGTTCTGTTAAGCCAAAACAGCCCATTAGCTCTCCTGTTGCTAACCTAGGAAGATATTTCATTTTTTGTGTTTCATTTCCATATTTGAAAATAGGATACATAACAAGTGAGGATTGAACAGATGCGGTAGATCTTACCCCGCTATCTCCCCTCTCTAGCTCTTGCATAATTAAACCATATGAGATATTATCAAGGCCAGCACCTCCGTACTTTGTTGGGATATATGGACCAAAAGCCCCAACTTCAGCTAGACCTGGAAGTATCTGTTTAGGGAATTCTGCTTTCTGACAAGCCTCTTCAATAATTGGAGAAACATCTCTTTTCACCCATTCCCTAGCTGCATCTCTAATTAACTTGTGTTCGTCGGTTAATAATTCGTCCATTAGGAAATAATCTGGTGCTTGAAATAAATCTTTTTTCATGTTTTATGAATTTAATTTATGCAAAAGTATTGATTTTATAAAGATTATCTAATATGTATGTTCACTTATATATCTAAAAGTTAATTTTGTAATATTAAATTTATATTTTAAAAATGAATAATGATATTTTCTTTATTATAATCACTTTATCATTTTTATTAATTGGTATTTTAAAGGCTTTTTATTGGAACTATGGAAAGCTATTAGTTCTTGGCTCTTTACAATATAGATATGCCAGTCAGTATCTTAGACTTGAAAATGCACTTACCCAACGAGTTAATGGTTTAACGTTTGTAATAATGATTATAAATCTATCATTACTAATTGTTTTACAAAATGACATTTATAGTGTTACAGATTTTTTAAATGTATCTTTTAGTGTTTTAATATATTTTTTTTTAAAGTATTTATTGATTCTTTTTTTAGGAAATATTTTTTTGAAAAAAGAAATAGCCAGACTTACAATATTCTTTTCATATATCTCTGACAGGTCACTATCAATTGTGATTTTTCCATTTTTAGTTTTAGCTTACTTTATTTCGTTTGATATTAATCATCATATTATTTACTTGATATTATTTATTTCAGCTCTTTTTCTTTTCTTTAAGATTTATTCGCTTTTTAAAATTGGAACTAATTCATTTGGATTATTTCCGTTGTATATATTTTTGTATCTTTGCATTCTAGAAATTTTCCCTTTTGTACTTGTTACAAAAGGTTTTTTTTACGATTAATCTTAAATAATTCTAAATGACACAGAATAAAGTTAAGTCTATTTTAATTTCACAGCCTAAGCCAGAGGGGAAGTCTCCTTATGACTTAATTGCAAAAAAATTCAATTTAAAGATCGACTATAGACCTTTTATTCATGTAGAAGAAATAACTACTTTAGAATTTAGAGAGCAAAGAATAAGTATATTGAATCATGACTCTGTAATATTTACCAGTAAAAATGCTATGGATCATTATTTTGGTATGTGTGAAAAGTTAAGAATTAAAGTCCCAGAGACATTAAAATATTTTTGTGTTTCAGAAGCAATTGCACATTACTTACAGAATTTTATTACTTATAGAAAAAGAAAAATATTTACTGGAGAACAAAGCCTTGCCAGTTTAGTGCCTATTATGCAAAAACATGAAGGAAGTAAATTTATTTTTCCATGTTCAGATGTCTTAAAAAACAGACCTAATAAATCTCTTGATGAAAGTGGTTTGGATTACACTAAAGCTCAAATGTATAAGGTAGCCTGTTCTGATTTATCTGATTTAAAAGATGTAAAGTATGATATTCTTGTCTTTTTTAGTCCAACAGGAGTGAAATCACTTATTGAGAATTTTCCAAAATTTGTTCAAAATGAGACAAGATTAGCCGTTTTTGGACCAACTACTGTCCAGTCTGCTGAAGACTTTAAATTAAGAATAGATATAAAAGTTCCTAGTCCTAAAGCTCCATCAATGTCAATGGCATTAGAGCAATATATTAAAATAGCTAATAAGAGAAAAAGATAAATTTTTTAAATAAATTCTTTATGCACAAGTTTATAAAAGCAGAGAAGTTATGTAATAAAGTTGACTCAGATATTCTTTTTTCCAATGGAAAAAGCTTCTTTTTAGAACCATTTAGAATTGTTTTTTTAAAGAAGGATTTTGATACTAATCATTGTTCACGCATTCAAATTGTTGTTCCTAAAAGGAATATTTCAAAAGCAGTAGATAGAAATAAAATCAAAAGATTTATCAGAGAGGCATACCGAAAAAATAAGAAAAGTTTAATTGATAACCTTGAATTTCATAAAACTGTAATTGATTTTTCTTTGATATATCAGATAGATGAGATTAAATCCTTCTCTTTCATTGAAGAAAAAATAAAAGCTATCTTGTTAAGTTTAATGCTAAAATAATGAAGAAGATATTTTCCTCCTTTTTTTTGTTGATTATTTTTATTTATCAAAAAACAATATCTCCAATAATTCCTGCTCGTTGTCGTTATACCCCAACTTGTTCAGAATATTCTCGTCAGTGTTTTAAAAATTTTAATATCTTCGAGGCTATTAAATTGTCTATAAAAAGAATATTAAAATGTCACCCTTGGGGAGGCAGTGGATTTGACCCTATACCTTAAAAAACTATGCTTAAGAAAAATAAAAATTTTATAATTATTTGTATTCTATCTGCTTCATTATATGGTTTTGCAGATAGTTATTTTGAAATATCTAAAAATCTAGATGTTTTTACAACACTTTATAGAGAATTAAATAATTATTACGTTGATGAGACTGACCCAGGAAAGCTAATGAAAACTGGAATTGACGCTATGCTTAAATCACTTGATCCATACACAACATATATTCCAGAATCAGAGATTGAAGATTTTCGATTTATGACAACTGGTCAGTACGGCGGAATAGGTGCGGTAATAACTCAGCGAGAAAGCTATGTTTATATTAGCGAACCATATGAGGGTTTTCCTGCTCAGAAAGCTGGTTTACAAGCGGGGGATAAAATTTTAAAAATTGATGGAGAGAGCGCAAAAGATAAAACTACTGAGGACGTCAGCAAAGCATTAAAAGGAGAGCCTAATACAGAAGTTGAGCTTTTAATTGAGAGATTAAATTCAAAACAATTTAGTGTTGTTTTTAAAAGGGAAAAGATATCAGTAAAAAGCGTTCCATATTATTCTTTTATTAAAGATAATATAGCATATGTTAAGCTTAGAAGTTTTACAAGAAATTGTACAAAGGATATTAAAGACGCTCTGGTTGAAATGAAAAAAGAAAAAGATTTAGATGGGATTATATTAGACTTAAGAAGTAATCCAGGCGGGCTTTTAAATGAAGCAGTTTCAATTGTTAATCTTTTTGTTGATAAGGGTGAGGAGGTGGTTAGTACAAAAGGTAAAATTAAATCATGGGACAAGAAATATATGGCAAATAATACTCCTTTTGACACTAAAACACCAATAGCTGTATTAATAAATCAAAGTTCGGCATCTGCGTCTGAAATAGTATCTGGAGCTATTCAAGATTTAGACAGAGGAGTCGTTATAGGGCGGAGGAGTTATGGTAAAGGTTTAGTTCAGCAGACAAAGAAATTAAGCTATAACGCTCAATTAAAGTTAACAGTGGCTAAGTATTATATCCCAAGCGGAAGGTGTATACAGGCGTTAGATTACAGCAATAGAAATGATGATGGCAGTGTAGGTAAAGTTCCTGACTCTTTGATGACTTCTTTTAAAACTAGAAACGGAAGAACTGTGTATGATGGAGGTGGAATTAAACCAGATATTTTAGTAGAGCAGGAGGATCTTAGTAAAATATTAATTGCCTTATTAAGAGAAAGATTATTTTTTGATTATGCAACAGAATATAAGTCGCTTAATGCTGATTTAGACAGTAATTTTATTATGAATGATAGTGGTTTTTTGAAGTTTGAAGCTTTTTTGCAAGACAAAGAATTTGAATATAAAACTGATACAGAGAAAATATTGGAAAAGTTGAAGAAAAAATCTAAAGAAGAAGAGTATTTTACCTTTTTAAGTGATGATTTAAATAATATTTCAAGCCAATTGTCTTTAGAAAAAAAAGATGATTTAAAAAGAAGTAAACTAGATATTCAGGAAATTTTAAGCGGAGAAATCTCTAGTAGATATTATTATCAAGAAGGAAGAATAAGAAGTTCTATTAATTATGATCTTGAAATAAATAAAGCACTTGAAATATTACAAAGTCCCTCTACATACGATTCAATCTTAAAGGCTCTTTAGATATAGACTCTTTTTATACGTCTGTTAATTTTTGAAATAAACTCATATGGAGTTGTTTCAATTTTTCTGCAAATTGTGGTAATTAAAATATTCTCTCCAAATATTTCAACATCTTCACCCTCTTCCGCATTAGTGTTAGTTAAATTAATGGCACAAGAATCCATACTAATCTCTCCAATTATTTCACAAAAAGTATTATTAACATATAAATTACCTACTCCATTACCCAACCTTCTGTCTAACCCATCTGCATACCCAAAAGGAACTATTCCTATTCGTAAATTTTTATTTGCCTTAAACTTAAGCCCATATCCTACAAATTCATTTCTGCTTATATTTCTTACTTGAGTGATAATAGTTTTTAGCTTGCAAACCTGTTTTATTTCTTGATTATCTATAATTCCAAATAATCCTATACCTATTCTTACGGCGTTATACTGTTGATCAGTAAAGCGAATTATACCGTTTGTGTTTAGTATATGTTTATAAGTTGAGGTCTCTAGTTTAGCATCAATTTTTTTACATATTTTAGAAAACTTATCAAATTGTAATATCGAAAAATCATCATTATTTTCTTTATCACTAGATGCTAAGTGAGAACATATTGAAACAACATTTAATAAAGGGAATTCTTCTAGAGTTTGAATAATTAGATCTATATCTGAAAAAGCAAACCCAAATCTATTCAGACCTGTATTAAATTTTAAATGAATATTTAGTGGTTTTTTTAAATTGCCTAATTTTTTTAATATTCTCAAATTATATATTGTAACATCTAAATTATATTTTATTATTTCTGATGTTGATTTGACTCCAGGGTTTGCAACTATTATTACGCTTTTTATGCCATTTTTTCTTAAACTTATTCCTTCTTCAAAGTCTGCTACCCAAAATGCATCTACTTTTAAAAATTCTAATATTTTAGAGATATTTATATCTCCTAGGCCATATGCATAAGCTTTAACCACAGCAATAATTTTCGTCTTTTTATCTAGTTTTTTTTTAAAAAATTCTAGATTTTTAGTTATTGACTTTTCTTTAACATAAAGAATAGTTTCATGTAAATTACTCATTGATTTTTACTCTAGTATTAAAACAATTCCTACAAAGTGCTAAATAATCGGACTTTTCTCCAATTTGAATAAGTTCCTTTTTTGCACCTTTTCTGAAAGTGTGATTAGCTTCACACCCGCAGTGATTGCACCTGGCATGCATTTTTAGTACTTTTTCAGCTAAAGCCATGATCTGAGGCATACATGAGAATGGTCTTCCTAGAAAGTCCATGTCTAGTCCAGCTACTATAACTATCTTACCCCTATTAGCCAATTCATTACAAACTTTTATGATTTTATGATCAAAGAATTGTATTTCGTCAATTCCAATAATATCAGACCCTAAAGAAAGTTTTATTATTTCATCAGGATTTTTTACAGATTGAGACTTAAATTTATTTTGATTGTGAGAAACAATATCTGTGTTATGATATCTAGAATCAACAGCAGGCTTAAAGCCAATGACTTTCTTTTTATTTTTTTGCCCAACTTTCAATCTGCCAATAAGCTCTTCAGTTTTTCCAGAAAACATAGACCCACATATAACCTCAATATGTCCTGTAGGAATTGAAATATTGTTTTCAGCTGTACCAGTCATAATTCTTTTATCTTTAGTTATGTTTGCTAACAAAAGTATAAAAAGGCATACTATATTTTTATGATTATAAGATTTTTATTAATTACAGCAACTTTACTTTTTCTCAACAACTCCTATTTATATTCCCAAATTGATACTTTAGGAGTTAATAATTCTAGAGTTTTACTAGTTGGAAGTAGTCTGGCTTTAAGTTTAGGTGCCTCTTATTCATATTTAGATAATATCTGGTGGAAAGATATTTCTAATGAATTTCATTTTGACTCTGGAAATGATTTAGTTTATGCTTTAAATGTTGATAAGGCCGGACACTTTTTAGGCGGAGTTTCTACCTCTGATTTGTTTTCAAACTCATTTTTATGGGCTGGTATTCAAAAAAAGAAAGCCTTGCTTTATGGAGCATTATGTGGCACGTCTATCCAGCTTGCTATTGAAATAAAAGATGCATATGCTCCATACTGGGGTTTTAGTAAATATGATCTAGCATTAGGTTCTTTGGGTTCGTTTTGGCCGGTTATGCAATCTTATTCTAAAGGTCTTAGTGCTTTAAACTTTAAGTTTTCATACTTTAAACATTCAAATATATACTGGGATCTTGAGGCTCAGAGAGACAAAAACCCATCTCGTTTTGCGTGGTATGATGATTATCCCAACCAGACATATTGGATATCTGCAGATTTAAACTATTTTTTAAAAACTAAAAAAATTCCTGACTGGCTAAATATTGCTTTTGGTTTTGGATTAGATGATACCCAATACTTAGATAACTCAAAAAAAATTGGAGGCAATAATGAATATTATATTGCTTTAGATTATAATATTCTTAAATTATTAAAAAATTGGCAAACTCCATTATCAAGAAAAATAAAATATTTTTTAAAATATTTAAAATTACCAGCCCCAACGATAAGAGTTTCTCCAAAATTCAAATTCTATCCATTTTTTATTTAACTTTATCTAAATGTCTAAATTATATATTATACCAACCCCAATTGGAAATCTAAAAGATATAACAATAAGAGCAATTGACTTATTGTCCGAAGTAGATCTTATACTAGCAGAGGACACCAGGGTAAGTAAAAAAATATTAAATCATTATGACATCGACACCCCGCTATATTCTTTTCATCAATTTAATGAGCATAAAAAGCTTCCAAATATTATTAGTAAACTTAAAGCTAATCATAAACTAGCTTTAATCTCTGATGCTGGAACTCCAGGGATATCTGATCCAGGATTTTTAATTGTCAGAGAGTGTATTAGAAATAATATTCAAGTTGAGTGTTTGCCTGGCGCAACAGCATTTGTGCCTGCACTTGTTAATTCTGGATTATCTATTGAAAGATTTGTATTTGAGGGCTTTCTTCCAGTAAAAAAAGGGAGATTAACCAGGTTAAATAGTTTAGAAAATGAAACAAGAAGTATTGTTTTTTATGAATCTCCTCATAGATTATTAAAAACATTAAAGCAGTTTTGTGATATTTTTGGTGAAACAAGGCAAGTTTCTATCTCTAGAGAAATCTCAAAGATTTTTGAAGAGAATAAAAGAGGAAGTTTAAAAGAAATTCTAGCCTTTTTTGAGGAAAAAAAACCAAGAGGTGAGTTTGTAATTATTTTATCTGGAAAAGAAAAGTGATTAGTAAATGGAAAATATTAGAGTCAAATTTAATTAAATCTCGTAATCTTTCTAAGTCCTTAGGCGTCTCTTTAGAAATAGCCAAACTTCTAATTCTTAGAAATATTGAAACATTCTCTCAAGCTAAAAGCTTCTTTCGTCCACAGCTTAATAATATGCATGATCCTTTTAAAATGAAAGGAATGCAAACGGCAGTGGATCGAATTATCTTAGCTATTCAAAAAAAAGAAAAAGTCTTAATTTATGGTGATTATGATGTTGATGGAACTACTGCTGTCTCTCTAGTTTTTGAGTTTTTTAGAGATAAAATTTTAGATATTGATTATTATATTCCAGATAGATATTCTGAGGGATATGGTGTTTCCATGGCTTCTATTGATTATGCTAAAAAAAACAATTATTCTTTGATAATTGCTCTTGATTGTGGTATTAGGGCTATCGAGCAGGTTGATTATGCGCATAAAAAAAATATTGATTTTATTATATGTGATCATCATAACCCAGGAGATCAACTGCCATTAGCAATAGCAATTCTGAATCCGAAACAAGCTGATTGCACGTATCCATTTAAAGAACTTTCAGGTTGTGGTGTAGGTTTTAAATTAGTTCAGGCTTACTGCATATCCCAAAATATTGATCTTGACAGTATAATACATCTTCTTGATTTATTAGCAATTTCTATTGCTGCAGATATTGTGCCAATTAATGGTGAGAATAGAACTTTAATGTTTTTTGGTTTAAAGCAATTAAATTCAAAACCTCGCCCAGGCCTTTTAGCTTTAATAAATATTGCTGATAAAAAAAATGAAATAAAAATATCAGATATTTTATTTGGAATAGCCCCTTTAATAAATGCTGCGGGTAGAATTATTCATGGAAAAAAAGCGGTTCAAGTTTTAATTGAAAAAAAAATCTCTCAAGCAAATATTTATGCTAAAGAAATTAAGGAAAATAATAATAAAAGAAAAGAACTCGATAAGTCAATAACAGAGGAGGCTATTAAGGAAATAGATAGTCAGAAGAAATCAACCGTATTATACTCCTCAAAATGGCACAAAGGAGTTGTGGGTATTGTTGCCTCAAGAGTAATAGAGAGTTTCTATAAGCCGACAATAATTCTTGTAGAAAAAGATGGTATACTGACAGGTTCAGCTCGATCAGTGCATGATTTTGATATTTATAAAGCAATTAACGAATGTGCATATTTATGCGAAAAATTTGGAGGTCATAAATATGCCGCAGGGCTTTCAATTAAAAAAGAAAATATTGAAGAGTTTATTTTGAAATTTGAAGAAGTAGTTTCGAGAGATATCAAAGATGATCAACTAAATATGAAGTTTAATATTGATTTAGAAATATCTTTAGCACAAATAAATAACAAGTTTTTTAGGTTAATAAAACAGTTTGCCCCATTTGGGCCAATTAATCCTAATCCAAAATTTATTTCGAAAAATGTACATTTAGAGAGTTGTAGAGCAATTGGCCAAGATAAGTCTCATTTAAAATGTATTGCAAATGATAATTTTGGTTTTAAAATTGAGGCTATAGGTTTTGGGTTAGCTAAAAAGATTCCTTTATTAAATAATTCTTTATCTGTAAGTATTTGTTACGGGATAACCGAAAATATATGGAATGGAAAAACTACAAATCAAATTATTATTTATGATATTAGGATATAAATTATAAGACACCTCTACCAATTTTTGCTGCAATTTGTTTTTTTATTTCAATAAGGTTTTTTAACAAACTCATCTCTTTAGATTCGATAGTATTAGATTTCATTTTATTTTGAATAAGCTGAATGTTAAATTCTATATGTTGCAGTTTTAGAGATAGTATAGCTTTTTCAGCTGTTTTTTTCAGGTTATTTTTTTCAATTCCTGTATATATTTTATGCTTTTTAACCCAATTATCACTTATCACATGCTCATTACTTATCATATCAATAGAGAACTTACTGATTTCAGTTTGTTCGTGATTCACGAAATACTTATGTGAAATTTTTTCTTTAGAGTTTGCTAGAAATTGAATTTTATCAAAAATTAATTTATGTATTTTATCTTGAATTTTAATATTATCCGATAAAATCTCTTCTATAATAAATTCTCCAACTGTAATAACTTCGTTATTAAAAGAAATTTCTTCATTAAAATAATTTATTAGTAATCTAATTATTTCTTTTTCAGAATTAATGATTTTATTGTTTTCGGAAAAATTATTTTTTTTATTTATATTTTTCTTAACCTGTTGGTTACTGTTTGATGATGTTGATTTTTTTCTTTGTTGGTCAATATCTCTTAATAGAATGCTTTCTTTAACATCAAGAATCTTACTGCAAATTTTACAGTATTCAGTTCTTGTTAGATAATCTGGGATTAATGCGATAGACTGAATAATATCTTTTATAATTTCAACCCTTTTTATTGGATCTTCTTCGCTCTCAGAATATAAAATGGATGTTTTAAATGTTATAAAGTCTTTTGATTTTTGCGCTAAAAATAATTGAAAATCCTCTGTAGATAACATTTTAGAATAAGAGTCAGGATCATGGTTTTCAGGAAAAGGAACAACTTTAACATTCATTCCTTCTTTAAGAATCATATCAACCCCCCTAAACGAGGCTTTTACTCCAGCCGAATCACCATCAAATAGAATAGTAATGTTTTTAGTAAATCGACTAATTAATTTTATTTGATCAATTGTTAATGAAGTCCCTGAAGCAGAAACAACATTTTCAATTCCCTTTTGATGTAAAGCTATAACATCTGTATAGCCTTCAACTATATAACAATTCTCTTTTTTGCTTATTGCATTTTTAGCAAAATAGATGCCATATAAAACTTTACTCTTATTATAGATTAAAGATTCTGGAGAGTTTTGATACTTAGCTTTCGCATTTTTATTTAAGGCCCTTCCACCAAAGCCTAAAATTCTGCCCGAAAAACTATGAATTGGAAAAATTACTCTTTCTTTAAAACGATCTACAATCTCATTTTCATTAACTCTATATGCAAGCCCTGATTTCTCGAGATACTCTTCAGAAAAAGAGTTTTTTAAAGCATCTTTACATAATGCATTTCTCATTTTTGGGCTATATCCAAGCTCAAATTTTTGTATTATGTCTTTATTGAAGCCTCGTTCTTTAAAATAAGATAAGCCAATACTTGTCCCTTCCTGCTCTAAAAGAGATTTCATGAAAAATTTATTAGCATATGAAGTAATGATATATAAACCATCTTTTTCATTTGCTGTTTGAGTTTGCTCTGAAGTCATTTCTGCTTCTTCAACTTCAATATTATATTTTTTTGCTAAATATTTTAATGCTTCAGGATAATTATAATGTTCTTTATCCATTAAAAAACTAACACTATTCCCTCCTTCTCCACATCCAAAACATTTATATATCCCTTTACTTGGTGACACAGTAAATGAGGGTGTTTTTTCATTATGAAATGGACATAGTCCTAATAAATTAACACCTCTTTTTTTTAAAGTAACAAAATCTCCAACAACCTCTTCAATTTTTACGGTTTCAAATATTTCGTCTATAGTGTGCTTTGGAATCATTTTTTTCTATTTACAACATAATCCATCAACATGCCTAACGATTTTACTGCCTCATTTTTATCTAATGTATTCAAAATTTTTATGGCTTTTGTGTAGTACATCATCATTTTTTTTTCACCATATTCAAGTCCTCCTCCATCACTTACAATATTTAATATTTTTTCAATTTTCTCTTGATTTTTACTATCATTTTTCATTGTATTTATAATGAAATCTTTATCTTTTTTTTGCGCTTTGTTAAGTACATGAATTAAGGGAAGAGTCATTTTTTTTTCTCTTATATCTAAGCCTGTTGGTTTTCCAATTAATGTAGTTTGAGTATAGTCAAAGAGATCATCTTTTATTTGAAAAGCTATACCTGCATACTCACCAAATAATCGCATTTTCTCAATATTATTTTCTGTCGTATTTATAGAGTTTGCCCCACTCTCACAGCATGCGGCGATTAGTGTTGCTGTTTTTTTCTTTATAATTTCAAAGTAAATTTCTTCAGTAATATTGAGCCTTCTTGTTTTTTCTATTTGTAATAACTCTCCTTCACTCATTTCTTTTACAGCTTTACTTACAATTTTTAGTAAGGTAAACTCTTCTTTCTCAACAGCAAGAAGTAGTCCCCTTGAAAGAAGAAAATCTCCTACAAGAACAGCGATTTTATTTTTCCATAGAGCATTTATTGAAAAAAAACCTCTCCGTAGATTAGATTCATCTATAACATCATCATGTACTAATGTGGCAGTATGTAGTAGCTCAATCATTGAAGCTGCATTATAAGTGCTTTCATTAATATCACTAAAAGATTTTGCACACAAGAATACAAACATTGGTCGCATTTGCTTACCCTTTCTTTTAATAATGTAATGCATTATCTTATCTAGTAAAGAAACATTAGTTTTTAATGAATATTTGAATTTTTCTTCAAATAGACTCATTTCTTTCTTTATAGGAAGCTTAATTTGCTTAATTGTAGACATTTTACAAGAAAATATTTAAGCGAATATACAAACTTTAGCTAGAGAGATTTAGCTTTTTTTTTGAAATTTATTTCAATTTATTTACTAGCTGACCACATGCAGCATTAATATCTTTTCCTTTGCTTTTTCGTAGATTAACAATAAGGTTTTTTGATTCTAAAAACTGAATAAAATCATTTGTTTTTTTATTTGAAGACTTAGTATATTCTAAGTCATCTACAGAATTATACTCAATAAGATTAATTTTACAAGGGCTTATTTTAGTAAATTTAACCAGTTCATGTGCATCTTCAATGCTATCATTAATATTATTAAAAAGGATGTATTCATAAGTTATTCTTGAACCCGTTTTGTCATAAAAGTAACGTATAGACTCTTTTAATTTTTCAAGAGGAATAGCACGATTAATAGGCATTAATTCTTCTCTTTTAATATCTGACGCTGAATGTAAACTAATTGCTAGGTGAAACTTAACTTTATCGTCTGCCAGTTTTTTTATCATTTTACTTATTCCAGCTGTTGAAACCGTAATTCTTTTTGGAGAAATCTCTAAACCTTCTTTATTAGTGATAAAATGTATCCCCTTTAATAGATTGTCATAGTTAAGAAGAGGCTCTCCCATCCCCATAAACACAATATTGCTTAAAGGTTTCCCGAAATTTAGTAATGCCTCTTCATTTAGTATATAAACCTGATCATATATCTCACTGTATGTTAGGTTTCTTTCAAGTTTTAGTGTCCCTGTTGCACAGAAGTTACACGATAGGCTACAACCTACTTGAGAAGAAACACAAGCGGTTAGTCTTTTTTTTGATGGAATTAAAACGCCTTCAACTAAATCATTATCATGAAGCTTTAAACTATATTTAATAGTACCATCACTACTTTTTTCAGCTTTATGAATTCTTATAGCCTGAATTGAGAAATGCTCATCTAGTGTTTTTCTTAATTCTTTTGATAATGACGACATTTCATCAAATGACACTGCACGTTTTTTCCAAAGCCATTCATATACTTGCTTAGCTCTAAATTTAGGAATATTAATGCCTGCAAAAAACTGGACTAATTCTTCTTGCTCGAGATTTCTTATATCTTTTTTAGTATTCATTATCTTTGCAAAGATATATTTACTTTTGACCCATGCGTTTTTTACAAGCTGATTATTTATTCCCCTTACATTCTCCCCCTATAAAAAAGGGAGTTTTACAAGTTGATAAATTTGGATTTATTCTTGGTTTGTATACTCCCGACCAACTGTCCAATATTAAAATAGAGTATTTTCCAGGAATTATTTGTCCTGGCTTCATTAATACACATTGTCATTTAGAGTTAAGTCATATGCATAATTATATTGAAAAGGAAACGGGGCTTATTAATTTTATTAAAAAGATTAAAGAAAGAAATAGTTTTAGCTCATTTGAGATTCAAAATGCCATAAGAAAATCTGAAAATCAGATGATAAAAAACGGTATTGTAGGCGTTGGTGATATTTGTAACACTCTTGATACTCTAAAGTTAAAGTCAAAAAGTAAGTTGCGGTACTATAATTTTATTGAAGTTTTTGAGGTCTTTAAGAATAAGGTTGACTTTACATTATCACAAGCTATTAAGATAAGGGATACATTTAAAAGTTATGATCTTAATGCAAATATTACACCCCATTCTACATATAGTGTTTTGCCCGAGCTTATGAAAAAAATTTACAGTATACAAGAGGGGGGCAATAGCGTTTTGTCAATTCATAATCAAGAAACCAAAGAAGAAAATCAATTATTTAAATTTAAAAAAGGTGGACTATTTAGATGGCTCTCTAGCATAAAAGCATCAAAAGATATTTGGGAAAATTATAGTTGTTCTAAAGAAAAAATAGAAAAAACAGATACAATAAGACACTTGCTTGTTCATAATACATTTTCTGATAAGCATGATTTAATGGATGTTTATTATTGTACCTGCCCAAAGGCAAATTTATATATAGAAAATAAATTACCAAATTATTCAATTTTTAATATTGAAAAACTTTGTATTGGCACAGATAGTTTAGCATCCAATGATTCACTTTCTATACTCGAGGAACTATTAGTTGTACAAAACAATTCAGATTTTGATCTTAATTCTCTTTTAAAGATTGCGTGTAGAAATGGTGCTGAATGTTTAGGTTTTGAAAATTTAGGCACTTTTAATATTGGTAAAAATCCTGGTGTAAATCTTATTACAAATATAAATGAAATGAAAATAACCTCTAAATCATTTATTAAGGTAATTGCCTAATTCATAAATGCTTTAGCAATTTTCAAATCTTCTTCTTTTGTGATTTTAATGTTTGTTTCCTCTCCCGCTATTAGTAATATTTTTCCAGAATATGCTTCAAAGACTGAAGCATCATCTGTAAAATCTTGAGCGGAAGTATTCATATAAGCTTGTTTGATTTCAGAGCCAAAAAAACATTGGGGAGTTTGCACTAAAACTAAATCTGAACGATCTATAATTTTACTAGAAGATAAATTGATTTTTTTCCTCACCGATTCTTTTATGTAAACTACTGGAATTACTCCAAGGTTTTTTTTTACCTCAACAATTAATTTTGAAATTAGATTAGCTGAAATTAATGGTCTTGCGCCGTCATGTATTGCTAAAACGCAGTTATCATCAACATAATTTAAGCCATTCTTTACAGAGGAGTATCTGTCAATTCCTCCAACTACAATTTCATGATTAATAGAAAAAGAATGTTTCTGGCATAATTCTTTCCAGAATTTGATTTTTTCTTTATGAAGAACTAAAATAATTTTATTAAACGAAGAAAATTGTTTAATCGTGTGCATTAGTATAGGAAGATCATTTACAGTTATGAATTGTTTTGGTACAATTGAATTCATCCTTTCTCCTTTGCCTCCAGCAACGATTAAAGCAGTCTTTTTCATTCTATATTATTAGCATGGCGTCACCATAAGTATGAAATTTATATTTTTTCTTCACACCTTCCTTGTAAGCTTTTATAAGTAGATCATATCCGGAGAATGCTGAAACTTGCATCATTAAAGAAGATTTAGGTAAATGAAAATTTGTAAGCATTGCATTGGCTATTTGGAAATTATGAGGAGGGAATATAAATAGATTTGTCCATCCATTAAATGGGATTACCATTTGTTTTGTAGAAACACTACTCTCAAGTGTTCGCATCACTGTTGTTCCAACAGCGCATATTCTCTTTGAATTTAGTTTAGCTTTATTGATTCTTTCAGAAGCCTCATTATCAATTATGATTTTTTCTGACTCCATTTTATGTTTTGATAAGTCTTCAACCATTATTGGAGCAAAAGTTCCTAGTCCAATATGTAATGTAGTTTCAGCAAAATCTACACCTTTGATTTTCATTTTTAGCATTTGTTCTTTACTAAAATGAAGTCCAGCAGTTGGTGCTGCAACAGCTCCTTCATGCTTTGCGTAAATTGTTTGATATCTATCAGTGTCTTGGGCCGTTGGTTCTCTCTTTATAAATCTAGGGAGAGGGGTGCTTCCTAAAGCATTTAATGTTTCTTTAAATTCTTCATGAGTGCCATCATAAAGGAATCTTAAGGTTCTTCCTCTAGAAGTAGTGTTGTCAATGACTTCAGCTATCAGTTCATCATTTTCCCCAAAGAATAATTTATTACCTATTCTGATTTTTCTAGCTGGATCAACAAGAACATCCCAGAGTCTATTTTGTTGATTGAGTTCCCTTAGCAAGAATACTTCAATTTTTGCTCCAGTCTTTTCTTTATTTGCATATAATCTAGCTGGAAATACTTTAGTGTTATTAAGGCAAAGCATGTCTCCATCATCAAAATAATCAATTAGATCACCAACATGTTTGTGTTCTATCTCTCCAGTTTCTCTATGAATTACCATTAGCTTAGATTCATCTCTACTTTTAGCAGGAGTCTCTGTAATTAGCTTTTCAGGTAAATCAAAGTTAAACATTGATAATTTATATTTCATAATGGTAATTTTTTTAAGGACTGCAAATATAACACATTGACTTGCTGATGTCAATAGTTTTTAACTATTAAGTTGTTTTTCGAAATCTTTTATAGAAAAAGAAGATTTTAAATTATAATTTCCAATTGCTGATCTTGAAAGAGAAATTAAGTGGCCACCATTATTTAGTTTTAATCCTAGATCATTAGCAATTGACCTAATATATGTTCCTTTACTACAAACAATTTCTATTTTTAATTTTGGCAAAGACATAACTAGTATTTTTATTGAATATATTGTAATTTTTCTAGATTTTATTATAACATCCTCCCCTCTTCTTGCTTTAGCATATAATCGCTCTCCATTTACTTTTATAGCTGAATATATTGGAGGGATTTGGTCAATTTCTCCTTTAAATGTTTCAAGAGCTTTCACTACATCTTGTTCAGTTATTTTATTTATAGAAAACCTTTGGTTTATTTCTGTTTCTAAATCAAATGAAGGAGTTGTTGATCCCAGTAATATTTCAGCAATATATGTTTTTTGAAGATCTTGAACTTCAGTGATTTTTTTTGTAAATTTTCCTGTACAAATAATCATTAAGCCAGTTGCAAGAGGGTCTAAGGTGCCGGCATGTCCTACTTTTATTTTTTTTAATTTAAATTTTTGCTTTATCAGATTTCTAGTTTTTTTTACTAAATCAAAAGATGTCCATCCAGGAGGTTTGTTGAAGAGCAGGATTTGGCCATCAAGAAACTTGTTTTTTTCTAGATCATTTTCTTCTAAAAGCATTAGATGTTCGTTATAATAATCACAGAAAAACCAATGATAAAACAATAAAAAGAGAAGTATTTAAGCTTGCTTTTTTTTACAATCTTTATCATCCATGTACATGCAAATAATCCAGTTATAAATGCTGCTATAAAGCCAATAGTTAGCTCATTCACAATAGCATCAGCAAATATATTTTCTGAAGAAAATAAATCTTTAGTAATTTTCCCGAAAATTAAAGGAACAACCATTAGAAATGAAAATCTTGCAGCCTTCTCTTTGTCTATACCAAGAAGTACAGCTGTTGAGATTGTTGCCCCAGACCTTGAAATGCCAGGGAGAATTGCAACAGCTTGAGACAACCCAATAATAAGAGCATTCAAAAAGGTCACTTCTTTGGACGTATATTTTGCTTTGTCTGCTAGAAATAGAATCCCTCCAGTTACAATTAACATTGCTCCAACAAGATTTAGGTTGCCGTTAAAGAGCCCTTCAATTTGATCATTAAAAAAGACCCCTATTAACGCTGCTGGAATCATAGAAGTGATAATTTTTAGAGCAAAGAAAAATTCTTCGTTTTTCTTGAAAAGAAAAAGACCTTTTATTATTTCATTAACTTCTTTTCTGAAAATCACAATTGTACTTAATGCTGTAGCAAAGTGTAGCACTACGGTCATTAACATGCTTTGGCTAGCAACTTCATCACTTCCTAAAATACCTTTAGCAATCTCTAAATGTCCACTACTGCTAACTGGAAGGAATTCTGTGAGTCCTTGAATTATTCCAAGTAAAATTGCATTAATTATATCCATTAAGGACTAGTCTTTTGATACATACATTATAGCAAAAATTTCAATAATAAATCCTAAGACAATTAATATTGGAGCAAGTGTTAACCTTCTGAAATTAAATATTTCATAAGAAAACTTATTTGGGTCTTCAGACCCACCGCCAATCATTAATATTAGTCCAGAAGCTATAAGTATAATTCCTGTAATTAGTAAGATATAATTTTTTTGTTTAAATACAAAGTTCATAGTTTTTAGTTGTAAAGTTCACCTTCTGAGACATTAATAAATTTCTTAACAGCAAAATATGTAGACAGACTGCTAAGTAAAAGTCCGCTAATAAATATTAAAACAAATACTATCCCAATTACTTGTAGGTCATTAATATTTAAAATATTTGCTGTTTCTGCTTGAACAAGCTTGATAGATCCAATAAGCATAAAAATAGCAAAAATTGAACTATACATTCCCTGATATAAGCCATCAACAAGAAAGGGTTTTTGAATAAAGCTATTTTTAGCCCCAACAAGCCTCATTGTTCTTATAATAAATCGTTTTGAATACACAGATAGCCGAATTGTATTGTTAATAAGCGCAAATGCGATTATAAATAGGATAATGCAAAATGTTAGTAACACAAATGAAAGTTTTTGTACGTTATTATTTATTTTATCTATTAAATTTTCTTGATAATAAACTTCGTAAACAATATTGTTTTGATTAAGTTTATTAGTGATAATTCTCAAGCTATCGTTATTAGCATACTCGGGATGTAACTTAACATCTATTGAAGATAGTATCGGGTTAAAACCTAAAAAAGAAACAAAATCTTCTCCAAGCTCATTCTCAAGTTCAGTTGTTGCGCTTTCTTTAGAAATAAATGTAGTTTCTTTTGTAAAGGGCATTGCATCAATTGTTTTGTTAAAGCTCATAACCTCAACTTGTTTTGCATTTTCTTTAAGCATTATGGAAAATCCAATGTTTTCTTTTATATAATTAGATAAGTTTTGTGCGTTTATTAGAACTAATGAGAGTAGCCCTATCACAAAAAGTACTAGAGATAAACTTATCACTACGGAAGCTGAAGATGAAATTAATTTCCTGTTTAAAGATTTATTTTTTTGTTTATTCATTCTATTCGCTAAAATATAAAAATACTATAAAGATTAGTTTGTATTGATTAACTTTGTAAAACAGTAATAAATAAATTGATGGAGTACGATTTTAAGAAAATTGAAAGCAACTGGCAAAAATATTGGTCTGATAACTTAATAAATCAAGTTAAAGAAGATTCTGAAAAGCAAAAATTTTATGTTCTGGACATGTTTCCTTATCCATCAGGAGCAGGTTTACATGTTGGGCATCCTCTTGGCTATATAGCCTCAGATATTTATGCTCGATTCAAAAAGCTTAAAGGTTTTAATGTTTTACACCCCATGGGTTATGATTCATTTGGTTTACCAACAGAGCAATATGCAATTCAAACAGGTATTCACCCTGCAGTAGCAACGAAGATTAATACTAAAAGATATAGATCACAATTAGATAAGATTGGTTTTTCTTTTGACTGGAGTCGTGAGGTACAAACTTCTGATCCAAAATATTATAAGTGGACACAATGGATTTTTAAACAACTTTTTCAATCTGTGTATTGTAAAAAATCTGATAAAGCTGTTGATGTTTTAGAGGCTATAAATTATTTTAAAAACAATGGTAATTTAGATTGTCCATATTTTACAGATAGTTTAATTCATTTTACAAAAGAAGAATGGAATTTGTGGTCCGAACAAAAAAAACAAGATGTTTTGCTTTATTACAGGCTTGCTTTCTTATCAGAAACTATGGTTAATTGGTGCCCTGATCTAGGCACTGTTCTAGCAAATGATGAGGTAAAAAATGGTCTCTCTGAAAGAGGAGGTTTTCCTGTTGAGCAAAAGAAAATGACACAATGGTCTTTGCGTATTACTGCTTATGCAGATAGGCTTAATTATTCATTAAAAGACTTAGATTGGTCTGATTCTTTAAAAGAAATTCAAAGAAATTGGATTGGAAAGTCAAAAGGTGCAATACTTAATTTTCAACTTGAAAGTTTTAAATGTAAGATTGATGTCTTTACTACAAGACCAGATACTGTTTTTGGTGTAAATTTTTTAGTGCTTGCTCCTGAACATAAGCTAGTTTCTCAAATTGTAACCTCAGAGCATCTTGATAGCGTTAACACCTATATAAATATCTCTAAATTAAAAACAGAACGAGATCGTCAATCAGATAAAAAAGTCAGCGGGGTATTTACCGGGAGTTATGCTATCCATCCTTTTAGCGGAGAAAAAGTAGCTGTTTGGATCGCTGATTATGTTTTAGCCTCTTATGGAACAGGAGCTGTTATGGCAGTCCCTTGCGGTGATCAAAGAGATTGGTTATTTGCAAATAATTTTAATATCGATATTTTAAATGTCTTTAAAGATAAAGACATCTCTGAAAGTGCTTACGAGAATAAAGATGCTGTAATTATTAATTCAGGGTTTTTAAATGGCTTAAGTTGTAATGAAGCAATTGCAAAAGCTATAGCTTTTGCAGTAGAAAAAAAAGTTGGGCAAGAGAAAATTAATTATAGATTAAGAGATGCTGTTTTTTCTCGTCAAAGATACTGGGGAGAGCCTTTTCCTATATACTATAAGAAAAACACTCCCTACTTAGTAGATGATGACGTAGTTGTTGAGCTGCCAAACATAGATAAATATTTACCTACCAAAAATGGTGATCCGCCACTGGCAAGAGCACATGAGTCTGATTGGAATTTCTTTAAGGGAGATTCAATGGATACAAATATTATGCCGGGATGGGCAGGTTCTTCATGGTATTTTTTGCGCTTTATGGACCCGCATAATGAGACTGAATTTGTCTCTAAAGAAAAATCAGATTATTGGAACCAAGTTGATTTATATATTGGGGGCGCTGAACATGCGGTTGGACATTTATTATATTCACGTTTTTGGACTAAGTTTCTTTTTGACAAGGGATATATTTCATTTAATGAGCCTTTTAAAAAGTTAATTAATCAAGGGATGATTCTTGGAAGATCTAATTATGTTTATAGAGTTAAAGATTCAAATAAATTTGTTACAAAAAGTCAAAAAAATAATTTTGAAACAACAGCTCTACATGTTGACATAAATATTGTTGATAATGATATCTTAGACATAGATAAATTCAAAAAATGGCGTAAGGAATATGAAAATGCAGAATTTATTCTAGAAGATGGTAGATATGAGTGTGGGTTTGAAATTGAAAAGATGTCAAAATCAAAATATAATACTCAAACTCCAGATGATTTAATTGAAAAATTTGGAGCTGATACACTAAGACTATATGAAATGTTTTTAGGTCCTCTTGAGCAGTTTAAGCCTTGGAGTACAAAAGGAATTAATGGGGTCCATAATTTTTTAAGAAAACTATGGAGACATCTTCATGATGAACATAATAATATTCTTATCACTGAAAATACTGCTAGTGAAAATTCTTTTAAGACAATACATAGGGCAATTAAAAGAGTTGAGGAAGATATAGAGAGGTATTCTTTTAATACTGTTGTTAGTAATTTAATGATATGCCTTAATGAACTAGTTGAGCAGAAATGTAGAGATAGAGATATTATTTCTTCGTTTATTATTTTACTTTCTCCTTATGCACCACATATAGCAGAAGAGATTTGGTTTGAGTTAGGCGAGGACTCAAGTATCACTTTATCTAATTTTCCTGTTTTTGATGCATCAATTTTAGTTGAAAAAGAATTTGAATACCCTATTTCTTTTAATGGAAAAATGAGGTATAAGTTAGCATTTACTCTAGATGCTTCAAAAGAAAATATTGAAAATTCTGTTATGAATCATGAAAAAACTATTCATTACCTAGCAGGGAAATCACCAAAAAAGATAATTATTGTTCCCAAAAAGATTGTAAATATTGTTTTTTAAAAACTAATGTGCGCAAACTCCTAACTTTTTTTGTTTTAAGTAATCTTTACGTTTCTTTCTGTGTAGCCACACTTGCGTTTTCATTCCAATATATATATTCCAGTTTTAATATTAATGTTATTTTATTTTTATTTGCATCTACTTTTATGTCTTATAATTTTCATAGAATAATTATCGTAAATAACAACCATAAACATAAAAGAAGAAAATGGGTTCTTGAAAATTATAATTACTTAAGATTAGTTTCAGTATTTTCAATTTTAATAATGATTGTTGTTTTTTTTAAGTTTCAGAGAATTACTCAAGTTCTAGTTTTAATTATTTCGCTCATCTCTTTTCTTTACCCATACTTTCTAAGAAAGATCCCCTATATTAAGATTTTTGTAATTGCCTTTGTCTGGGCTTTTTGCACTAATATTTTAACTTTTGTTGAAAATAGTATTGTAATTGATAGGCAGATATTTATCTCTTTTTTTAAAACATTTTTATTTGTTATAGCCATTACAATACCTTTTGATATTAGAGATATTCGTTTTGATGATTTAAAAATGAAAACTTTACCTATTGTTTTTGGAAGTATTAAGTCAAAAAAAATTGCAATAACCTTACTGTGTCTGTGCTTACTTATTTCTGTTTTTGAGTATTTAGTTTTTGATCTCAAAATTTATTTATTCATCTCCTTTTTTTCATCTTATATTTACTCTCAATATTTAATACGTTTTTCTAGCGAGCAAAAAGAAGATTGGTATTTTTCCTTTTTTGTAGAATCTGCTTCTTTGTCGCTTTTAGTTTTTTTAATTATTACATCAAACTTTTTGTGAAAATATCTTCTTATATTTACTGAATATTTAAATTAAAATCATGTCTGACAAAACCTCTTCAGTTCATTATATAAACTACTTAGATCTTGATAAGATTTTAGATGCACAACACCCTCTTAGTAAAGTTGATGAAAACACAAATGAAGCTCATGAGGAGATGTTATTCATTATTATCCACCAAACTTATGAGCTATGGTTTAAGCAGATAATTCATGAGGTTACTTCTATTATGGATTTGTTTAAATCTGAAAAAATTGATGAAGAAAATGTTGGTTTAATTGTTGGTAGAGTAGCCAGAGTAAATAAAATTCTCGAAGTGTTAGTTAAGCAACTAGATATTTTAGAAACTATGACGTCACTCGACTTCTTGGACTTTAGAAATTATCTTTCCCCAGCTTCAGGATTTCAGTCTCATCAATTTAGAAAGCTAGAGGTAATGCTTGGATTAAAAATTAATAATCGTCATCAGTTTGGGGGCTGCCCATATCACAGTCAGTTCACTGGAGATAAGAAAAAAGAAATTCTTGAGATAGAGGAGAGTATTTCTTTATTTGATTTAGTAGAAAATTGGTTAGAAAGAATTCCGTTTCTTAAAATGAAAGATTTTAATTTTATAGAAAAATATAAAAAAGCAGTTTGGGAAATGATAGATAATGAGAAAGCAGAAATTAATAATTCAGATGTTCTTAATGAGAATGACAAATCTATTAGAGTAAAAATGATAGATGAAAATAAAAAGTATTTTGAAAATGTTTTTAACGAACAAAATCATGCAAAATCTGTATCTGAAGGAACAACAAAACTATCGTATAAGGCAACTATGTCTGCTCTTTTAATTAATCTTTACAGGGAACAGCCGATACTCCATTTGCCATATAGATTTCTTCGTGAACTTGTGGATATGGATCATAAAATTGCAGCCTGGCGTTTTCGACATGTGCAAATGGTTGAAAAAATGTTGGGTCAAAAAATTGGGACTGGAGGGTCTTCAGGTCAAGGGTATCTAAAGAAAACAGTGGATCAACACAGGTTATTCGAAGATATAGCAAATATTGCAACTCTTATGATTTCAAGACAATACCTGCCCAAGCTTCCAGATAGTATTAAATCAGAGTTGGGTTATAATTTTACAAAAAAATAAATGAATTTAAGCTTAAAAAATAAAAATGCAATTGTTTGCGGGAGCACTCAAGGAATAGGAAAGGCTACTGCGATAGAATTTGCAAATCAAGGAGCTAATGTTACTCTTATAGCAAGAAATAATACTGTTTTAAAAGAAGTTTTATCTCTTTTAGATACATCAAAAGGACAAATACATGATTTTCTTTGTGTAGACTTTAGTGATAAGAGTTTTAAAGAAAAGATTCAATCTCTAACCTTACCATATGATATATTAGTTAATAATACCGGAGGGCCTGCTTCAGGGCCAATTGTAAATGCAAGTACTGATGAATTTATTAATGCATTTAATATGCATCTAATTAATAATCAAATTCTGGTGCAGCAAGTTGTTGAAGGTATGAAGAAAAATAACTTTGGAAGAATTATTAATGTTCTTTCTACATCTGTAAAAGCTCCTATTAATGGGCTTGGAGTTTCTAATACAATTAGAGCTGCTGTTGCAAATTGGGCAAAAACTTTGTCTTTAGAATTGGGCGTTTATGGTATTACAGTAAACAACATTCTTCCCGGATTTACAAATACTAATAGACTTGTCTCAATTATAAATAAAAAGGCTGAGGTTCAGGGTAAAACAAATTTTGAAATAGAACAAATAATGAAGAGTTCTGTTCCTGCTAAAAGATTCGGAGAGGCTAGTGAAGTAGCTAATGCAATTGTTTTTTTGAGTTCTCCCGCAGCTAGCTATATTAATGGAGTAAATCTTCCTGTTGATGGAGGAAGAACTGCAAGTTTATAAAATATGGAAAAGATTTTAAATTATATTGATGGAAAGCTGATAGAGCCATCTTCTAATAAATATTTAGATAATTTTAACCCATCTAATGGAAGGGTATATTCTTTAATTCCAGATAGTAATAGTAATGATATTAATAATGCAGTTTCTTCAGCTAAGAAAGCATTTGAAAATTGGGGTAGTTCAACTAAAAAGTATCGATATGATATCCTCATGAAAATAGCTGATAAGCTTGAAGAACATGCCGATGCATTAGTTAAAGCAGAAAGTTTAGATAACGGAAAGCCCGAGTCTTTAGCGAGAATGGTTGATATTCCAAGAGCTCCTGAGAATTTTAGATTTTTTGCTACCGCAATGCTTCATTTCTCATCTGAATCGCATGATATGGATGGGAAGGCATTAAATTATACTTTAAGAGAGCCTTTAGGAGTTGCTGCTTGTATTTCTCCTTGGAATCTTCCTCTTTATTTATTGACCTGGAAGATTGCTCCTGCGCTTGCTGCTGGAAACACAGTTGTTGCTAAGCCATCTGAAATAACTCCTATGACTGCATATCTTTTAAGCAAGATATGTATAGAGGCAGGTCTTCCCGCTGGTGTTCTAAATATTGTTCATGGTCTTGGTTCAAACATCGGTGATGCTCTTACAACGCATGAAGATGTTCCAATTGTTTCATTTACTGGAGGAACGTTAACCGGCCAGCATATTGCAAGAGTTGCTGCTCCAATGTTTAAAAAACTCTCTTTAGAGTTAGGGGGAAAAAACCCTAATATTATTTTTGAAGATGCAAATTTTGAAAAATCAGTTGCAATTGCTGTCAAGGCAGCTTTTTCAAACCAAGGACAAATATGTTTGTGTGGATCTAGATTGTTTATCCAAGATACTATTTATGAAAAATTTAAAGAAGCTCTTTTAAAAAAAGTTAGTAAATTAATTGTTGGTAACCCAAGAGATGAAAATACTGATTTAGGTGCTGTGGTTTCAAAAGAGCATATGGGTAAGGTTCTTTCAAAGATTGAAGAAGCAAAAGCGCTTGGAGGCAAAATATTAATTGGAGGTAATAGGAAAATAATAGAAGGAGAATTATCTGCTGGTTATTACTTAGAACCAACTGTTATTGAAGGTCTTGATTTTAATTGTAGCGTAAATCAAGAAGAAATTTTTGGTCCCGTCTTGAGTTTAATTCCATTTAAAAATGAGGAAGATGTAGTTATGATGGCTAATTCTACTAAATACGGTCTTTCAGCTAGTATTTTTACTGAAAATATAAGCAGAGGACATAGAGTAGCGGCGAAAATAAAATCAGGTGTTGTATGGATTAATACTTGGCTACTAAGAGATTTGCGAATACCATTTGGCGGGATGAAACAGTCGGGTGTGGGACGTGAAGGAGGTTTTAAGTCACTGCGGTTTTTTACAGAACCAAAAAATGTATGTTTAAAAATTTAAAATATGAATGGTAAAAAATTTAATAGTAATAGAGCTCCACAAGCAGTAGGATTATATCCTCATGCAAGAAAGGTTGGTGATTTATTATTTCTTTCAGGCGTTGGTCCTAGAGTCCCTAATAGCAAAGAAATTCCTGGAGTATCCCTTGATGAGAATGGGGATATAATAGATTACAATATAGAGACTCAATGTCGTTCAGTTTTTAATAACATAAAATTTATTCTTGAAGATGCTGGCTCGTCTTGGGATCACATAGTTGATGTACAAGTTTTTTTAACTAATATGAAAGATGACTTTAGCACATATAATAAGATTTATGCTGAATATTTTAAAGACAATCAACCGTGCAGAACAACAATAGAAATAAAAAGTTTACCAACACCAATTGCAATTGAATTAAAAATTATAGCAACTATTTAAAAAAAAAATTATGAAAAAAATAAGAAGACCTTTTAATTTTAAAAAATGGATTGATGATAATAAAGAATTTTTAAAACCACCTGTTGGAAATAAATGTATTTATACAGAGTCTGACGATTTTATAATAATGGTTGTAGGAGGTCCAAATATTAGAAAAGATTATCATTATAATGAAACTGAAGAATTTTACTATCAAATTAAAGGAGATATAGTTGTAGGGATTCAGGAAAACGGTGTTGCTGTAGATGTTCCTGTAAAAGAAGGGGAGATATTTTTATTACCAGCAAGAGTCCCACATTCCCCAAAAAGATCAGCAGGTTCAATAGGGCTGGTAATTGAAGCCAAAAGACAAGCAAGCGAGCTAGATGGTTTAATGTGGTTTTGCGAAAAATGTAATGAATCAATTCATAGTGTTAAATTTAAATTAACAAATGTTGAAAAAGATTTTCAGCCTAGATTTAAAGAATTTTATTCTTCTAAAGAATTGAGAACATGTAAAAAATGTAACAGTATAATGCAGGCAGATGAAAGGTTTTTATAAATGAAAAAGATATTTACAGTTGATATTCACACACACATTCTTCCAAAAGATATTCCAAATTTTAATAAAAGATTTGGTTATGGAGAGTTTATAAGCTTAGAACATCATAAGCCTTGCTGTGCTAGAATGTTAATGAATGATGAGTTTTTTAGAGAAGTTGATAATAATTGCTGGGAGCCTTCAGTACGAATTCAGGAATGTAACCATCAAAATGTAGATGTCCAAGTTCTATCTACTGTACCTGTAATGTTTTCATATTGGACAAAACCGAAAGATGGTTTAGAGATTTCAAAGTTTATTAATGATAATCTTATAGAGACCGTTCATGCAAACCCAAAAAGATTTGTTGCCTTAGCTAACCTCCCAATGCAAAGTACAAAACTTGCATTACAAGAATTAGAGAGAATAAAAAAATTAGGTTTTAAAGGAATTCAGATTGGTTCTCATATCAATAATCTAAATTTAGATGATCCTTCTTTTTTTCCAATTTATGAAGCATGTGAGAGTTTAGGCATGGCAATTTTTGTACACCCATGGTGGTGGATGGCTAAAGAAAAAATGGATAAATATTGGTTGCCTTGGTTGGTTGGTATGCCAATGGAAACATCTTTAGCAATTTGTTCAATGATATTTAGTGGAGTATTTCAGAAATTTCCTAATTTAAGAGTAGCTTTTGCACATGGAGGAGGTTCTTTCCCATCTACAATTGGAAGAATTGAACACGGTTTTAATGTACGGCCAGACTTAGTAGCTGTTGATAATAATGTAAACCCTAGAGATTATCTGGGTAAGTTTTGGCTAGATAGTTTAGTTCATGACGATAAAATGCTTGAGTATATTGTTGAATTGGTAGGAGAAGATAAGGTTGCCTTAGGTACTGATTATCCTTTTCCTTTAGGAGAGCTACAACCTGGAAAACTGATCCATGATAGACCCTACCCGAATAATGTTAAGGAAAAGCTGTTATCATCTAACGCTTTAGATTGGTTAAATATTAAAAAAGAAGATTTTATTTAATGAAGGCTAGTATTACCATAAGCTCAAGAGAATTTAAAATAGATTTTTCACAAGCCCATGACATTTCTATTCCAATAAAATTTAACGGAGAACAACCAAATACCTATGGTGTTGATATTGCAACAGCAAAGCCCTATAGAGATGATAATTTTGTAGGTGACACTAGAGAAGGTGGACCCTGTAATTTTGAAACTTATTCTATAACCCCTCATTGTAATGGTACTCATACTGAGAGTATTGGTCATATAACTAAAGAAAGAGTTTCTATTTTATCATCACTAAAAGACGTTATGATCCCTAGTACATTGATTTCTTTAGTACCTAAGTCATCTTTTGATAGTTACAAGCCTACTCTTAATAAGGCAGATTTAGTAATTAGTAAGCAAGATATTTATGAACTTATTGACAATACCCCGTCTTATTTACTTGAGGCATTGATAATAAGAACACATCCTAACAAGGATATTAAGAAGTCTCAAAACTATATGAAATCGCTTCCTTCTTTTTTTAGTATTGATGCAATGAAATATATTAAAAGTAAAGGAGTTAAACATTTATTAGTTGATATTCCCTCAGTAGATAGATTGTTTGATGAAGGTAATTTATCTGCTCATAATATTTTCTGGGATACTATTGATAAAAAATTTAACCCTTTAACTAAAAATCATACTATAACAGAAATGATTTTTGTAGATAATACTATTGTAGATGGAAGCTACTTGCTTAATCTTCAAATCCCTGCTTTTATAGCTGACGCTGCTCCAAGTCGCCCAATTATTTTTAAATTATATGATATTTAACACTTCGAAAAAATTTGCAGAAGAAATGGATGTAAAAGACCCATTACGATCTTATCAGGATAGTTTTTATATCCCAACTCAAACTAGTGGTGAAAGACATATTTATTTATGTGGGAATTCTTTAGGTTTACAGCCTAAAAATACTCGAGATTTTATAGATCAAGAATTAAAAGACTGGCAAAATTTAGGAGTTGAAGGACATTTTTACGCTAAAAACCCTTGGCTTCCTTATCATGAGTTTTTATCAGAAAGCTACTCAAGAATTATAGGTGCTAAAACTTCTGAAGTTGTCGCAATGAATACCCTTTCAGTAAATTTACATTTAATGTTCGTGTCATTTTATCAACCTAATAAAGAGCGTTTTAAAATTGTTATTGAAAATGATGCTTTTCCATCTGATATTTATGCTGTAGAGTCTCATTTAAAACATCATAACTTAGACCCCAAAGATGTTCTGATAAAGATGAAACCAAGAGTTGGGGAAGATGTCTTAAGAACAGAAGATATTTTAGAGCTCTTAAGTAATGAGGGGGATAGTATTGCACTGGTAATGTTCGGAGGAGTTAACTATTATACTGGACAAGTTTTTGATTTTGCAGAGATTACTAAAAGTTGTAATGAAAGGGGTATAAAAGTTGGATTTGATTTAGCTCATGCTGCAGGAAATATTTCTCTATCTCTGCATGATTGGGGTGTAGATTTTGCTGTTTGGTGTTCGTACAAGTATCTTAATTCTGGACCAGGATCTATTGGTGGAGCTTTTATACATGAAAAACATCACCGCAGTAATTTAAATCGTTTTGCTGGATGGTGGGGACATAACAAAGAAACTAGATTCAAAATGCCAGAAAAATTTGACCCTATTCAATCTGCAGAGGGATGGCAATTAAGTAATCCTCCAATATTGTCATTAGCAGCGATTAGAGCATCATTGTCTATTTTTGATAAGGTTGGAATGAAGTCATTATTAAAGAAATCTCAGCAATTAACTTCTTATCTGGTTTTTCTTATTGATAATATTTCATCAGATAGAATCTCCATTATCACTCCAAATAAGAGAGGTTGTCAAATCTCAATTAAAGTCAGGAATGCTAATAAAAATTTATTTAAACAAATTACAGACAAAGGAGTTGTGGCAGATTGGAGAGAGCCTGATGTGATTAGGGTAGCACCTGTTCCTTTATATAATAGTTATATGGATGTATATAATTTTTATAAAATTTTAGAAGAAGAATTATAATATGAAAAAAGATATAGTAATAGTCGGTGCTGGATTAGCAGGTTCTCTTTGCGCTCTTTATATGCTTAAAAGAGGATATAAAGTCAGAATGTATGAAAGGAGAAGTGATATGAGAGAGACAGTTGTTAAGGCTGGAAGATCTATAAATCTAGCCTTATCTGAGCGAGGCTGGACGGCGCTAAGAAATGTTGATATTGGTAGTTATGTAGAGGAAATATCTATAGCTATGCCTAAGCGAGTTATGCATGATGTTGAAGGTAATCTTACTGATCAATTTTATGGAAACCAAGACCAAGCAATTTTTTCTGTTCCCAGAGGTGAGTTAAATGTAATGCTTATGAATTTAGCTGAAGAAAGAGGTGCAGAAATTTTCTTTAATCATAAATGTATCGATGTTAATATGGTAAATCCTGAGTTGATATTTGAAAATACAGTTGATAATCAGAATATTAATATAAAATGTGATTTAATTGTTGGGGCAGATGGTGCTTTTTCAGCAATTCGAAATAAAATGATGAAGCAAGATCGTTTTCAATATTCTCAACATTATATAGAGCATGGTTATAAAGAACTCTTAATACCGGCTAACAAAGACGGATCACATCAAATAGAGAAAAATGCACTTCATATTTGGCCCAGAGGTAATTTTATGTTGATAGCTCTACCAAATCTTAACGGTAGCTATACATGTACACTCTTTTCTCCATTTGATGGTAAGAATTCTTTTAATGAATTACAAGATAAATCATCTATTACTAATTTTTTTAAATCTGTTTTTAAAGATTTCACACCCCTAATACCTGACTTAGAAGAGCAATTTATTAATAACCCTACTTCATCATTAGGGATTTTTAAATGTTTCCCCTGGAATGTTAAAGATTTTTGTGTTTTAATCGGAGATTCGGCTCACGCTACTGTCCCTTTTTATGGTCAAGGAATGAATGCTAGCTTTGAGGATTGTAGGGTGTTAGATGAAATGATTGGAGCAAATGAGAATAATATGCTTAAATGTTTAGATGATTTTTCTCGAATAAGAAAGCCTAATGGAGATGGGGTACAAGATTTATCATTACATAACTTTATTGTAATGCGTGATAAAACTGCAGACCCAACTTTCTTACTTCAAAAAAAAATTGAACAAAAATTTACACAATTATATCCTGAAAAATGGATACCACTTTATAGTATGGTTTCTTTTACAAATATTTCATATGCAGACGCATGGCAGATTGGTATGAAGCAAGAAAAATTAATGGCTCAAATTATGGAAACTCCTAATATTGCTGAAGTTTGGGATAGTGATTCTGTAATGGAAAAGATTTTAAAATTATGTTAATTAATGATTCAAAATAATTTGAAGTTTACTTGTGTATTACTTTTAATACTACTCCCTTTATCAGCTTTATGTGGCTGTGAAGATGGGGATTGTGAAAATGGTTATGGTACCTATGTTTTTAGAGATGGTGATACTGATCCTTCATCATGGATAGTTGGAGATAGTTATACTGGCTCATTTTTAAATGGTAAAATGCACGGTCAAGGAATATATATGTCCGCTGCTGGCAACACTTATTGTGGCGGTTTCTTAATAGGAGCTAAATCTGGCTATGGGGAAGTTTCAGATGTAAAGGGGAATTCTTACAAAGGTTTTTTTAAAAATGATTTAAGACACGGTAAGGGGATTTATACTGATAAGTCCGGCTGGTGTTTTAACAAGTTTTATTATTTAGGTAATATTGTGAGAAAATGATTCGAATCTTTACTTGCTTGCTCCTATGTTGTCTATTTTTCAATAACAGTTTCTCTCAAATTAGCGAGATAGCTAAAGCATCTAAAAAAATTGATTCTGTTTTAATTCAAAAAGATTTAAAAAATTTTGATTTTTCAAATGCAATAAAAGATCTTCTGAGAATTGGAGTTAATTATTCTTTTAATTCTGCTTCTCAAAGTGGAGGTTTTTACAATAGTATAATTAAGATTCCTTTTCCAGAAGAAATATCTCTGGTTAAAACAACACTTATTAAATTGGGTTTTGAGAAAAAAGTTTCAAAATTTGAAAATAATATAAATTATTGCGCAGAGCTTTCATGTAAAAATTCAGCACAAATTGTAATAAAAGAAGTTGAAAGATTATCTATAGTAAATGCATACACAATTATCAAAGCTGAAAATAACGCGGCTACTAATTATTTAAAGAAAAATTGTAGTAAAAATTTATATGCTAAATTTCATCCTATTATAGAAAAAGAAATTAATCAACTTAATTTACAAAACTCTTTTGATTTACTTTTAAAACGATACAATAAAATCCCTTTCATGAAAAAGGTTAAATTTGATTTAGTGGATTATATTACTCAGAAAACAATTGAAGGTATTTTTATTTTAATTACTAATAAAGAAATAGAAATTAGAGGTAGTAATGAGTTTCACTCAACAGATCTATTAAGAAAAGTTTTTAAATAAATGATAAATAAAATATATGTAATTATTATATTATTTCTTTTTTTTTCTTGTAACAAAAAGGAAAATCGGACAATTATTCTATCAAAATCATCTGATAATTATATAGATTGGATAAGTGATGATCATATCACAATAATTGACGCCTTCATGTGTAATAATTTAGACAGCTTGTTATTACTTGCTGATGGCATTGTACTAACTGGGGGAGAGGATATAAATCCATTAATGTATAACGATAGTTCAAATCTTAGTCTTTGTGAGAAAATGGACTTTAGAAGAGATACAATAGAAAAAAGATTGTTTGATTATGCTTTAGAAAATCAAATACCATTTATAGGTGTTTGCAGAGGTATGCAAATGATGAATGTTGCTCATGGAGGGACGTTATATGGAGATCTTCCCACCGAGATTGGAGAGCTTGTAACACATAGAAATAATGGGGAAGTTATGCATGATATTGTAGTTGCACGTAACAATCATGCTTATACAACTATGATTTTTCCTCAGGATCCAAACACTTCATTTAGAGACACTATATTTTCTGTTAATTCCTGGCATCATCAAGGGCTAAAAGATATTGCAGAAGGAATAAAAGTAATTGCTAAATCATATGATGGCTTACCTGAGGCGGTAGCTATGGATAAGTATATACATCCTTTTATGATTGCCGTGCAATTTCATCCAGAAAGATTAGATAAGGATAATGTTATTCGCAAAAACATGCGAGCTTGTTTTTTCGATGCTATTTATGAACCGAGATTCTTTTAGTTTTTTCTATCTTTGTTTAGATGAAAATTAGTAAAACAATACTTATAATTCTAGATGGTTGGGGTCATGGCAATAAATCACTTTCTGATGTAATTTACAATTCAAAAACTCCATTTATAGATTCTCTTTATAAAAACTATCCAAATTCAGAATTATTAACTCATGGAAAGCATGTTGGATTACCAGAAGGGCAGATGGGCAACTCGGAGGTCGGACATTTAAATATAGGAGCAGGTAGGATTGTTCCTCAAGATTTTGCAAAGATAAATATAGCATGTCAGGACAATACAATATCTCATAATCCAAAATTAATAGAAGCAATACATCAAGCTAAACAAAGAAAAAAACCGATACACTTAATTGGATTAGTATCTGATGGAGGAATTCATTCTCACCAAGATCATTTATATAAGTTATGTGAGATTATAAAAAACAATAATGTTGATGAGGTGTATATTCATGCATTTACTGATGGAAGAGATTGTGATCCTAAAAGTGGAAAAGATTTTATTAGCAAAATAGAAAAAAATATAGAAGGAGTACAAGTAGCCTCTATTTGTGGAAGATATTTTGCAATGGACAGGGATAATAGATGGGAGAGGATAAAGCAATCATATGATTTGTTAGTTAACGGAAAAGGTGAATTAAGTGATGATTTGTCTTTAAGTATCCAAAAATCATATGATAAAAATATAACAGATGAATTTATCAGGCCAATTGTAAAATCAAATAAACAAGGTCAGCCTTTAGCGATGATTTCGGATGGTGATGTTGTTATATGCTTTAACTTTAGAACTGATAGATGTAGGCAGATTACTAATGTTTTAACACAGCACTCTATGCCAAAATTAGAGATGAAAAAATTAGATCTTCATTTTACTACAATGACTAATTATGATAGTAAATTTCATGATATCAATGTAATGTTTCATAAGGAGAATTTATCACAAACATTAGGAGAGGTAATAAGTAAATACAACCTTAAACAAATTAGAATTGCAGAAACAGAAAAATATCCTCATGTTACCTTTTTCTTTTCAGGAGGATCTGAAGAGATTTTTAAGGGAGAAAGAAGATTACTGCTAAATTCTTCTAAGGTAACAACATATGATTTAAAGCCAGAAATGAGTGCTATAGATATTACATCTGCTGTAATTGATGAAATGAATAATGATCAAGCAGACTTTATATGTTTAAATTTTGCTAACACCGATATGGTTGGTCACACAGGTGTTTATTCTGCAATTCAAAAGGCTGTTGCAACTGTTGATAGTTGTACTGGGAAAGTTGTTGAAAATGCTCTTAAAAATAATTATACTGCTATTATTATTTCAGATCATGGAAATGCTGATAAAGGTTTAAATAGTGATGGGTCACCGAATACTAACCATAGTACTAATCCTGTCCCCTGTTTTTTAATAGGCTCTCAAAATAAAAGTATAAATAATGGTATCCTTGCGGATATAGCTCCTACAATATTGACTATTATGGGCTTACAAGTTCCAGACGAGATGACGGGAAAAATTTTAATTAAATAATAATATGCAATACATAAAAAAATATATAGAAGATAACAAGAGTCGTTTTATTGATGAACTAATAGAGTTACTTAAAATACCATCGATAAGTGCAGATCCCAAATATAAAAATGACGTATTAGATTGTGCTGATAATGTCGCAAATTTTCTTGTAAAAGCAGGAGCAGAAAATATAGAGATTTGTAAGACTGAAGGATATCCAATAGTTTATGCAGATAAAATAATTAATACAGACTTGCCAACTGTTTTGGTATATGGACATTATGATGTTCAGCCAGCTGACCCTCTTGAATTATGGGATAGCGGCCCTTTTGATCCAGTAATTAAAAAGACAGCAGCTCACCCTGAAGGGGCTATTTTTGCTCGAGGAGCATGTGATGATAAGGGTCAAGTTTTTATGCATGTTAAGGCTTTTGAACTAATGATAAATACTAATTCTTTGCCTTGCAATGTTAAGTTCATGATTGAGGGAGAAGAGGAGGTAGGGTCTGAGAATCTTGGTCAATTTGTAATTAAAAATAAGCAAAAACTTAAGTGCGATGCAATTTTAATTTCTGATACAGGTATTATTTCAAACCAAACCCCTTCCATAACTACGGGTCTTAAAGGGTTAAGTTATTTAGAAGTAGAAGTTACGGGACCAAATAGAGATTTGCACTCTGGTTTATATGGAGGTGCAGTAGCAAACCCTATCAATATTCTTTGTGAAATGATAGCTTCTATGAAGGATGCAGATAATCATATTTCTATACCAAATTTTTATGATAATGTACTAGAACTATCCAAATCAGAGCGTGAAGAGATTGCTAGAGCACCATTTTCTGTTGAAGAATATAAAAGTGCTTTAGACTTGAAAGATATTCATGGAGAGAAGGGGTATTCCACTATGGAAAGAACAGGTATTCGTCCTACATTAGATGTAAATGGAATTTGGGGAGGATATACTGGTGAAGGAGCTAAAACAGTTATTCCTTCAAAAGCTTTTGCAAAGATTTCTATGAGACTAGTTCCAAATCAGTCAGATCAAGAAATTACTAAACTTTTTACAAATTATTTTACTAGTATAGCTCCAAAAAGTGTGAGTGTAAAGGTTACTCCACATCACGGTGGAGAGCCTTATGTTTCTCCAACAGATATTATTGCATATAAGTCAGCTAGTCAAGCTATGGAAGTTACTTTTGGAAAAACTCCTGTCCCTGTAAAAGCAGGAGGAAGCATTCCTATTGTAGCATTATTTGAAAAAGAGTTAGATGTTAAATCTATATTGTTAGGATTTGGATTAGATAGTGATGCAATTCATTCACCAAATGAGCATTATGGTATTTTTAATTATTTAAAAGGTATTGAAACAATTCCACACTTTTTCTTAAATTTTGCTAGACTATCTCAATCTATAAAGTAAACTGGCTTTCATGCGACTTATTAAATTAATAATACTAATCGTACTTTTATTTAACTTAAGTTGTAATAGTCAAAATGATTTAAAATCAAATATGATTGATAAACATAAATTTACTAATTCTCTTATAAATGAGACAAGTCCTTATCTTTTGCAGCATGCTAATAATCCTGTTGATTGGTATCCGTGGAACGACCAAACATTAGAGAAAGCAAAAAAAGAAAATAAACTTTTACTGATTAGTGTTGGATATTCTGCATGTCATTGGTGTCATGTAATGGAGCATGAAAGTTTTGAAGATGAACAGGTTGCTAAGGTGATGAATGATAATTTTATTTGTATAAAAATAGACCGAGAAGAAAGACCTGATATAGACCAGATTTATATGACGGCAGTACACCTGATGAATCAAAGAGGAGGGTGGCCACTTAATTGTATAGCTCTTCCCGATGGAAGACCATTTTGGGGAGGCACATATTTTAGAAAAAATGATTGGGTAAAAAAAATCAAAGAAATTGCCAATATATATGCAAATGAGCCTGACAGGGTAATAGAGTTTAGTAATCGTCTTACTGAAGGTATTCAACAAGTTGAAAGTATCAGTTTAAATAAAGAGAAAGTAGCATTCCCATTTAATGAGTTAAATAAAATGGTTGAAAATTGGTCTAATTCATTTGATAATATTGAAGGAGGAAGTAAAGGGTCACCAAAATTCCCAATGCCTAATGCCTATATGTTTTTATTAGACTTTGGTCATCTATCAAAAAATAATGATGTCTTAGAGCATGTGCAAATAACATTAGATAAGATGGCTTTTGGAGGGATATATGATCAAATGGGTGGAGGTTTTTCTAGATATTCAGTAGATAAGAATTGGAAAGCTCCTCATTTTGAAAAAATGTTATATGATAATGCTCAATTGGTCAGTTTATACTCTAATGCATTTATAAAGTTTAAAAAACCACTGTATAAAGATGTTGTTTTTGAAACTTTAGATTTTGTTGAAAGAGAGTTAATGTCAAAGGAAGGAGTCTTTTATTCTGCATTAGATGCTGATAGCGAAGGAGAAGAAGGTAAGTTTTATGTTTGGTCTAAGCAAGAAATAGAAGAATATATTAAAGATGATCAGGAAATTTTTATGGATTATTACAACATTAATAATATTGGGCTTTGGGAGCATGGGAACTATATTCTCTTAAGAAAAAAAACTAAAGATAAGATTGCTAGAAAGTATAATCTATCAATTAATGATTTAGATAATAAAATAAACAGCTGGAAGGTTTCTTTAAATACAATAAGAGATCTAAGAATAAGGCCTGGACTTGATGATAAATCATTAACATCATGGAATAGTCTGATGATATCAGGATTTGTTGATGCTTATATGGCTTTTGGAAAAAAAGAACATTTAAGCTTAGCGGTTAAAAGTGCTGATTTTCTTCTTTCTAAACAATTAAAAAAAGATGGTGGTTTATGGCATTCGTATAAAAATGGACGGTCAACAATTAATGGTTTTTTGGAAGACTATGCTTTAACTATTGAATCTCTAATAAAACTTTATGAAGCAACTTTAGATGAAAAATGGTTAATCACTTCTAAGCAACTGGTTGAGTATTCTATAGCAAATTTTTATGATCAGGAAAGTAAGATGTTTTATTTTACTTCTAAGAATGACACAAGATTAGTTGCAAGAAAATTAGAAGTTAATGATAATGTGATACCTGCATCTAATTCTGTTTTAGCTAACACGCTGTATGATTTAGGTGTATTGTTAGACAATGCTAAATACATGAAAATGGCTTTGACTATTGTAAATAATATTAGGCCGGAAATAAAAAAATACACTTCTGGATATGCAAATTATGGTAGATTGATGCTTAAAGAAATTTATCCATTTTATGAAGTTGCTGTAGTTGGTAGTGAAGCAAAGGATAAAATCCTTGGGATTAATAATATTTATAATCCTAATAAATTGTTTATAGGAAGTTTAGCTGAGAGTCCGTTAGAGCTTCTAAGAGATAAGTATGTTAAAGGTAAAACTATGATTTACGTTTGTGAAGATAAGGCATGTCAATTACCAACTCAAAAAATTAGTCAAGCTCAAAAAATGCTTAAGTAAAATTTTTATTTGACAATAATTAAGTAATAATTCTTTTTACCTTTTTGGACGAGTAAATACTTGTTCTTTAAAAGATGATTTTTGTCAATCAAGAAATCTTCACCAATTTTTTCTTTATTAATGCTAACAGAATTTGCTTGAATCATTCTTCTAGCCTCTCCTTTTGAATTAAATACTTTTGTAATTATGGATAGTAATTCTATAGCATTATTTTTTAAATCTAATTCTGATATTAAAAATTGAGGAATACCATCAAATATAGATAGAAGGTTTTCTTCATCAAGAGCAATAAGGTCATCAGATGTTGATTTTCCAAATAATATTTTAGAAGCTTTTTTAACCATGTCTAAATCTTCTTGAGAATGAACTCTAATTGTTATTTCATCAGCTAGAGTTTTTTGTAGAGTTCTTAAATGAGGTTCTTTTTCATGTTCATTTATTAATTTATCAATATCTTTTTCTGACTTAAGAGTAAAGATTTTAATGTAACTTTTAACATCCTCGTCTGAGGAGTTTAGCCAGAACTGATAAAATTTATATGGAGAAGTTTTTTTTCTATCTAGCCATACATTCCCCTCTTCTGTTTTTCCGAATTTTCCACCATCTGCTTTTTTTAATAATGGAGAGGTAATAGCAAAAGCTTCTCCATTGCCTTTTCTTCTAATAATCTCTGTACCTGTTACAATATTCCCCCATTGATCAGATCCTCCGAGTTGAACCTTGCAGTTTTTGTTTTTCCACAACCAATAAAAATCATATCCCTGAACTAATTGATATGTAAATTCTGTAAAACTCATTCCTGTTTCTAGTCTAGATTTAACAGAGTCTTTTGCTAGCATATAATTAATAGAAATATGCTTTCCAATATCTCTAATAAATTCTAAAAAACCAAGATTATTAAACCAGTCATAATTATTAATAACAACAGCTGAGTTCTGCCCACAATTAAAATCAAGAAAATTTTCTAGTTGATTTTTAACACAATCTAAGTTGTGATCTAAAGTTTTTTTGTTGAGGAGATTTCTTTCTTTTGATTTTCCTGAAGGATCTCCAACCATTCCTGTTGCACCTCCTACTAATGCATAAGGCTTATGTCCCGATTTTTGAAGGTGGACAAGAATCATTATCTGCACAAGGCTTCCAATATGTAAAGAGTCTGCAGTAGGGTCAAACCCAATATAAGCTGAAGTTAATTCTTTTTTAAATTGTTCTTCAGTTCCAGGCATTATATCATGAATCATGCCTCTCCATTTTAATTCTTGTACAAAACTCATTAGTTGTTTTTTTTCAAAAGTAAGTAATATTCTTACTCTATTTATATAGAAAATAAAAATAAATAGATTCATCTGATAAGTGTATCTTTGTTGCTATGATTTTTTTAACAGGAGGGACTGGCCTTGTTGGCTCACATGTATTACTTGATCTTTGTCTTAAGGGCAAAGATGTTTTAGCTCTTAAAAGAGAAAAAAGTAGCTTAGAAATTTGTGAGAAATTATTTTTTAACAATAATAAAATGGATCTCTTTCATAGCATAAGATGGTGTGTTGGTAATTTAGAAAACACACCTCTTTTGGATGACTATATTTCAGAATGTAATGTCGTTATTCATGTTGCAGGCTTAGTCTCTTTTCAAAATTCTGATAAGCAGAAATTAATAGATGTAAATGTTAATGGGACTGCTAATTTGGTTAATATTTCTTTATCAAACTCTATAGATAAGTTTTTATATGTTAGCTCTATAGCAACATTAGGAAGAAATTCTACAAAGGAAATTGTTGATGAAGAGAGCTATTTTAAAAATTCAAAAATTGAGAGTAATTATGCTATAAGTAAATATTTGGCAGAACAAGAAGTCTGGAGAGCTTCAAATGAAGGTCTTAGTGTCGTTATTGTTAATCCTTCTATAATTTTAGGTCCTGGAGATTGGAATAGTGGAAGTTCAAAAATTTTCCAAACAGTTTATAATGGGTTGAAATTCTATACTACTGGTAGTTCCGGATTTGTTGATGTAGAAGATGTTGCTAATATTATCGTTATGCTTGCTGAACACGAAGTGTCCAATCAACGTTTTATTCTTAATGGTTGTAATGAAACCTATCAGCATTTATTCAATTTAATAGCTGACAGCTTTGATATAAAAAGACCAAGTATTAGAGTAACCCCTTTGCTTAAAGAAATTGCTTGGAGAGTTGAAAAAATTAGATCTTTTTTAACACAGAGTAAATCCATAATCACTAAGGAGACTGCTGAAAGTGGCATGAGAAATAGTAAGTTTTCATCACAAAAGATTAAAAATTTACTAGACTATAATTTTATTACCTTTGAGAAGACTATTAAAAAAAATTGCAGCAGATACTTAATTGATATTAAGTGATTTTTTTTTCTCATTTATTAAACCTTCTATTGCAAGATCATATATTTCATCTAATTCATTAGAGTCTGTGCTATAGAATTTTATAGACTTTTCAAAATCTTCAACTTTTAATTTAAATGAATTAAAAATAGAGTCATACTCAACTCTTAGTTGATGTTTTGCTGTTACATTGTTTTTGTTTTTTTGCACTTCATATTTTGCTTCAATTAAATGAATTGATTTAATTAACTCAATAAATTCAATTTTGGATATTACATCATTTGATTTTGGAGGCTCATTATTACAGCTAAAAAGCAATGATATTAATAGAATACTATAAAGAATTTTCATTCTATAAAATTATATTAATGAAGCTTATAAAGCAAGCGTTGTAAAATTGATTTTTTTGACAAATAAACTTCTCCTGTTAATAAATTATAAATTAATTAATATTTTATACCTTTGATATTAGTTAACTAAAAAACAATTCATTATGAAAAATTTATTTTATTTATTATTATTAAGTGTATTTATTGCTTGTGGCGGTGGTGAAAATGCAACTGAAGAAACTGCAGTAGAAACTGCAATAGAGGCTGTAGCTTGTGCTGATGGTTGTCAAAAGGCTTGTTGTTTAGGTTGTAAGGCAACTGAAGGTGATGCAAAATGTATGGTTCTAGCAGATGGATCAATGCCTTGTTGTGCTGCAAAAACAGAAGCTGCTTGTTGTTGTGGTGACGCATCATGTGACGGTTCATGTCATGGAGATGCAGAGGCTCAAGAAGCTGCTCATGGTACTGAAGGTCATGAAGGGCATGATCATTAAGATCCTTTATTTTTAAATAGAAAAAGCATCCTTAGGGATGCTTTTTTTATTTATCTATTAAACTGTAATCTCATTCCCTTTTTTGATTCATTAAAAACACCATCTGAATAGACAATATTTCCATTCACAATTGTTTTTTCAATAGAACCATAAAGAGTTTCTCCCTCTAGTGGAGACCATTTGCACTTATAGTGGATGTTTTTTTTATTTACATCAAACTTCTTATTTATATCAACTAAGATTAGATCAGCAAAATAATTTTCTCTGATAAACCCTCTTTTTTCTATTTTAAAACATATAGCTGGATGATGACACATTTTCTCAACAACCTTTTCAATTGTTATTTTATTTTCTTTAACAAATTTCAGCATAACATTTAACCCATGTTGAACAAGAGGCCCTCCTGATGGAGCTTTTAAATAGTTGTTTTTCTTTTCATTTAAAGTATGTGGAGCATGATCTGTTGCTATGACATCTAGTCTATTGTCTAGCAGAGCTTTAAATAACATTTTTTTGTCATTTTCTTTTTTTATTGCTGGATTCCATTTTATAAAAGTACCCTTATTTTTATAGCTATTTGAGTCAAAATATAAGTGGTGTATACATACCTCTGCAGTAATTCTTTTTTCAGAAATAGGTATATTATTCTCAAATAATGATAACTCTTTTGCTGTCGAAATATGAAAAACATGTAGTCTAGTATTATGTTTCTTTGCTAGATTAACTGCGAAGCTAGAAGATTTAAAGCATGCCTCTGCACTTCTGATTTCAGGGTGTAATTCTATTGGAATTTTATCTCCATATTTTTTAATTGCTTCTGAAAGGTTTTTTTCTATTATTTTTTCATCCTCACAATGAACAGCTACTAGGCATTTTGTTTTTTGAAAAATCTCTTCTAAAACCTTTTTATTATCTACTAGCATATCTCCAGTAGATGAACCCATAAATATTTTGATAGCTCCAACATTTTTAGGATCTGTCTTTAGTACTTCTTTTATATTATTATTAGAAACCCCCATGAAAAATGTAAAATTAGCTAATGATTTAGTATCTCCAATTTTAAATTTTTCTTCGAGTAGTTCTTGTGTTAATGTTTGGGGTATTGTATTTGGCATTTCCATAAATGAGGTAACGCCCCCAGCAATAGCAGATTTGCTTTCGCTAAGAATATCTGCCTTGTGAGTTAAACCAGGTTCTCGAAAATGTACTTGATCATCAATTAACCCAGGCAACAAGTAAAGACCTGTTGCGTCTAATATTTTATCTGCATTTGTATTTATCTTTCTTGATATTTTTTTAATCAACCCATTTTCAATTAATACATCTGATACATAAGATTTCCCTTCGTTAACAATTGTAGCATTTTTTATAATTAAACTCATGAGTAATTAGGTATGCTTATTTCCAGCTTTTAAAAAAACTTTTTATTTTCATTTGAATAACACCAATAAATGCCTCAAAGAAAATTCCGCTACTCATTTTAGAGTTACCTTCTTGTCTATCGGTAAATATTACTGGTACTTCTACCACTTTAAATCCGTACATCCAACTTGTAAATTTCATTTCTATCTGAAAAGCATAACCAACAAATTGAATTTTATTTAAATCTATTTTTTCAAGAACTCTTCTTTTATAACACTTAAAGCCTGCAGTAGAATCATGAATAGGCATTCCTGTGATTAATTTTACATATTTTGAAGCAAAATAAGACATTAACAAACGACTCATTGGCCAGTTAACTATATTTACACCATTAACATATCTTGAACCTATAGAGACATCCGAGCCAAGATTATTACATTCATCATAAAGCCTTAACAAATCATCAGGATTATGTGAGAAGTCTGCATCCATTTCAAATATAAAATCATAGTTCTTTTTTAGAGCCCATTTAAACCCATGTATATATGCTGTTCCAAGTCCAAGTTTGCCTTTTCTTTCTTGAATAAAAAGTTTTTTTGAAAATTTGTTTTGAAGCTTTTTTACAATATTAGCTGTCCCATCAGGTGAGCCATCATCTACTATTAGGATATGAAATGTTTTTTCTAAAGAGAAAACTTTAAGAATAATTCTCTCAATATTTTCTTTTTCATTAAATGTAGGTATTATGACTAGATTTAAACTCATAGGTTGGTTTCTAATGCAAATTTAGTAAACTATCTTATTATATTTTTTTATTACCCAAAATTATGCTTTCAACAACTAAAGGATCTAACAAAGTACTTGTGTCTCCAAGGTTTTTTGTTTCTCCACTAGCAATTTTTCTTAAAATTCTACGCATAATCTTTCCTGATCTGGTTTTAGGTAGGTCTTCGACATATTGAATTTTATCTACCTTAGCAATAGGTCCTACGTGCTTAACAATCAGATTATTTATTTCTTTATTTTGTATTTCTTTATTTAATGGTTTCTCGTGACAGATTACATATGCATACACCCCATTTCCTTTTATATTATGCGGGTAGCCGACTATTGCACTTTCGCATACATTTTCATGCTCATCGATTGCGCTTTCAATTTCTGCGGTACCCAAATTATGCCCAGAAACAATAAGAACATCATCCACTCTTCCTGTTATTCTAAATAATCCCTTTTTATCTCTTAAGCATCCATCACCACTAAAATAAAAGTTTGGAAAAGCTGAAAAATACGTTTCTTTAAATCTTTTGTGATCGCCCCAAATAGTTCTTGCCATTGATGGCCATGGATATTTAATACATAATTTACCTTCTTTATTGTTTTCTGTTACTTCATTGCCTGCTTCGTCAACTATACATGCCTGAATTCCAGGAAGAGGTAGTGTGGCAAATGTTGCTTTTGCTTCTGTTACGCCTGCTAAATTTGATATCATGATACCTCCTGTTTCTGTTTGCCACCAAGTATCAACAATTGGACATTTTCTATTTCCAATCTCATTAAAATACCAGTTCCAGGCATCTTCATTAATTGGCTCTCCAACTGTTCCAAGTACTTTTAATGATGATAAATTATATTTTTTTACATGTTCCAGCCCTTGAGCCTCTAACGATCTAATAGCTGTTGGAGCTGTATAAAAAATATTCACTTTATTTTCCTCAACTATCCTCCAAAATCTTCCTGCATCAGGGTAGGTTGGGACTCCTTCAAACATTAGAGAAGTAGCTCCAGATAGTAATGGGCCATATATTATATATGAATGACCAGTTATCCATCCAATATCGGCTGTACACCAATATATATCCCCTTCATTATATTGAAAAACATTTTTGAAAGAATATTCAGCATAAATCATATAGCCAGCAGTTGTGTGTACAATTCCTTTTGGTTTTCCCGTAGATCCAGAAGTATATAATATAAATAGAGGGTCTTCAGATTCCATTATTTCTGCTTCATTAGATGATGAAGATTTTTGCATTTCATCATGCCACCATAAGTCTCTATCCTTTTGCATTTTTACAATAGAATTAGTTCGCTTTAAAACAATACATAATTGAATTGTTGGTGTGTTAGACATTGCCTCATCTGAAATGTCCTTTAGAGGTGTAATCTTTTCACCCCTAAACCCTCCATCTGCAGTAATAAGTACTTTACAATCTGCATCATTAATTCTGTCTGATAATGATTTTGCAGAAAAACCTGCAAATACAACTGAGTGAATTGCACCAATCCTTGCACAAGCAAGTACGGCTATTGTAAGTTCAGGAACCATAGGCATGTATAAACAAACTCTTTCTCCCTTTTTTATTCCATTATTAATCAAAACATTTGAAAATTGACATACTTTTTCATGAAGCTGTAAATAGGTAAGATTGATTGCTGATTCATTTGGGTTATTGGGAACCCATTTTATTGCTATTTGATTAGATCTTTTTAATAAATGCCTATCTAAACAATTTTCAGTAATATTCAATCTTCCTCCTAAAAACCATTTTACATCTGGCTTTTTAAAATCCCATTCTAAAACTTTATCCCACTTTTTATGCCATTTAAAACTATTTGCTTTTTCACTCCAAAATTTTTCTGGATATTTAATTGATTCTTCTAACTCATTTTTATGTTCAATAATAGAAGTGATTTTCATTTTTTGATTCAAATATAAGATTTTTAATAAAATAATATTTGTTTTTATTCAGCTATTAATAGTTGATTTATATTAGCTATCTTTTTGTAGATTAGCAACTAATTTAATTCACTCCAAACATGAAAAAATATTTAATTTTGTTTCTGCTTTTTGCTTTGTCAATAAATGCAAATTCTCAAGATTGCTCAGATTTATTTATCTCAGAATATGTTGAAGGTTCTGGAAATAATAAAGCTCTGGAAATCTATAATCCAACATCAAACACTATAGACTTGAGTGCGTACATGATTATTAGATATTCAAATGGTTCAAATAGTGCAACACCTGCAAATGCTATTCAATTAACTGGTTCGGTTTTGGCAAATGATGTGCATGTCGGTGTTATTGAAAAATTGAATCCCTCTGGAGCAGGAAACGAGATTCCTGTCGCGGATTCTTTACAAGCGAAGGCTGATGCTTTTTATTGTGCTGATTATAACACATCTAATGCTTGGTATTGGAATGGAAATGATGCTATAGTTCTTGCTAAAGGATCTGTTGATGATATACTTGGTTCAGTATTAATAGACGTTTTTGGAAAGGTTGGAGAAGATCCAGTTGGTGGATGGAATGATAATGCAGCTTCAGGATACACTTCCTCAGGTTATTCTTGGACTGAGGATCATACCTTAATTAGAAAGAGCACTGTTTTATCTGGAGATATTGACCCTAGTAATCTATTTAACACAAGTTTAGAATGGGATTCTTTAGCTGAGGATTCTTGGAATAATTTAGGTTCTCATATTTGTAATTGCTCAGGTAATACATCTTTTAATGAAAAGAATAACATTCCATTTATTTTATACCCAAACCCAATAAATAAGGGCGGAATAGTTTCAGTAAGGTCAAACTTTATTGTCAAGCAGATTATTTTAACTAATATTCTGGGTAAGCAAGTATTTTTTGTTAATTCATTAAATACAAGTGGTTTAGCGAAAGGAACTTATATTGTGGATATTGAATTTAGTGATGGGAAGCTTTCGCAAAATAAACTTATTATAAATTAGTAATCTCAATAATTAAATTAAAAAACTGATGATCTCATTAGTTTTTGTTGTTAAAATATGAGAAATTTTACGGTCTTCTTTTTAGTAATAATCACTAATCTTGGAGCTTTAGCTCAAACAACTATAAGTGGGAAAATTACAGATAAAAATACTGGAGAATCATTAATTGGAGCTGCAGTAGTCTTTGGCAAAGGAAAAGGTACTGTTACAGATATTAATGGGAATTATTCATTTAGTATTCAAAAGGGAGAACGAAGTATTAAGGTTTCTTATGTTGGCTATAAGGAGATCATCAAATTAGTTACAGTTAGTCCTAAACCTCAAACATTAGATTTTAAATTAAAAACATTATTGCTAAACGAGGTTCAGGTAGTGGCAGATATTGCTATAGACAGAGAGACTCCAGTTGCATTCTCAACTATTCCTATGAAGCAAATTAATGAAGAATTGGCATCACAAGATATTCCAATGGTTTTAAATTCAACTCCTGGAGTATATGCTACACAAAGTGGAGGTGGAGATGGAGATGCAAGAATCACAATTAGAGGTTTTAGCCAAAGAAATGTCGCTGTAATGATTGATGGTATCCCCGTAAATGATATGGAAAATGGTTGGGTTTATTGGAGTAATTGGTTTGGTTTAGATGCTGTAACTTCTAATATTCAGGTGCAGCGCGGATTAGGAGCTTCAAAGATTGCAATTCCATCGGTTGGAGGAACAATGAATATTTTCACAAAAGGTACAGGTAATAAAAAAGGAGGAACATTAAAACAATCAATAGGTGCAAATGGAAAATTTCGCACCTCTGTAGGTTATAATTCTGGTCGGCTAGATAATGGATTGGGAGTTACTTTAGCTGGATCTTATAAACAAAGCAACGGTTATGTTGATGAAACTTGGAGTGAAGGTTTTTTTTACTATGCCAAGATTCAGAAAGAGTTGGGTAATCATATATTAAGTTTATCAGCCATGGGCGCACCACAAAAACACGGACAAAGATCTTATAAAAGTGACATTGCTACTTATGATACAACTATTTCACGCTCTTTAGGAGATACATCTAATTATGCTGGAAGGATTGTTAATAAGGGAATACAATTTAATAAACACTGGGGATATTTAGATAGATGGAGCTTACAAAATAATGGGGATACTATTCATAATCGAGAAGTTTTAAATACAAAGCAGAACTATTACCATAAACCCCAGTTTTCTTTAAGAGATTTTTGGACTGTAAGTGATAAGTTTTATATATCAAATATTTTATATGCCTCTATTGGTAAAGGAGGTGGTACGTCAATTAGTGGAAGCAATTATGATCCAAATGGTCAGTATGATTTGCAGACTATCTATGATGGAAATCTAGCAGGCCCATTTAGTGTTGACCCGGCTTATTCGGAAACGGAACGTAAATCAGGGAATTATTTAAAAAGCTCAATTAATAATCATTATTGGTATGGTGGACTATCAACTTTAAATTATCAAGTAACAGAAGAAATTTCTTTGTCAGGAGGATTAGATCTAAGGTATTATAAAGGAGAACATTATCGAGAAATTTATGATTTATTAGGCGGTGATTATGCTATCGTGAATGATGATGAAACACAAGTATCTTCAGTCAAAAGAGAAGGAGATATAATTGGCTATAATAATGATGGAATTGTCAAATGGAGCGGAGTATTTTCACAAGCTGAGTATAGTAATGGAATGCTAAGCGCATTTTTAAATATTTCTGGATCTAATTCAGCATATAAAAGAATAGATTATTTTCGCAAGAAAGATTTATTTTTATCAGATACTATTATTAAAGAAGCAATAGGGACACATCCTTATTTTGGAGAAATTGTTTCAGATACATTAACAGTTAATGGTCAGATTTATACTATTAATTCAGAAGAAGCTCAATTTACTTCAACTAAATGGAAATGGATTAGAGGATATACTGTTAAAACTGGTTTAAATGTAAATCTTGATGATAATAATAATGTCTTTTTTAATACGGGGTACATCTCAAAAGCACCACGTTTTCAAAATGTATTTGATTATGATAACTCTTTATTTAAAGATATTAAAAATGAATTAGTAAAAGCTGTAGAAGCAGGCTATTCGTTTCGTTCCTCATTGTTTTCAGCGAATTTAAATTCATATTACACGATTTGGGAAAATAAGCCATCTAAGGGAATTACATATAAAGATAAAGATGATAATATTATTAAAGGAAATATAAATGGTATGAATGCTCTGCATAAAGGTGTTGAGATGGATTTATCTTATAAATTGAACAGTAAGTTTAGTGTTGAAGGCTTGATGTCTTTAGGGAATTGGATTTGGACTTCCGCTGATACTGTAAGGCTATATGATGAAAATAATAATGCAATTTTAGATGAGAATAATAATCCTGTTGATACTGCTTTTGATGCAAAAGGAGTTCATGTTGGGGATGCTGCTCAAACACAATTTGGACTTAGCTTTAGATACGAACCTACTTTTAGTTCATACATTAAATTAAGAGGCACTTATTTTGGGGACTATTATTCTGATTTTGACCCTTTATCTTTATACGGTGAAAATGGAGGTAGAGAGAGTTGGGTAATTCCATCTTATCAGTTGATTGATTTACATGCAGGATATAAATTTAAGATTTTTGATGATAAGAATTTAGACGTTAAGTTAAGTATTCTTAATTTGTTTAATGAAATTTATATTTCTGATGCTCAGAATAATGACACATATAACGCAAGTTCAAGCGATTTTGATGCAAAATCAGCTGGTGTTTTTTTCGGTCTTGGAAGAAGGTTTAATTTATCTGTAAAGTATAATTTCTAATAATATATAAAAAATTTAAATTTTATGAAAATGAAAAAAATAATTTTAATAGGGTTAATATCTATTTTGTCAATATCTGCTTATACTCAAGCTATCTTACCAAGCACATGGAGCTTTTCCTCCACCACACTTCCAGTTGGATGGACTGAATCAGGAACTGATTTTTATACTGCTTCAGGAAATACTCCTCCAGCAATGAAATTTAATGATACAGGTGATTATTTAATTATTAATGTTAATAGTAACCCTGGTGATTTAACTTATTATATTACAGGAAATGGATTTTCAGGAGGAGTTTTTACTATTGAAGAGTCTGATTTTGGTAATATTTGGACAACTCTAAATACGCATAATTCACCACCAAATGCGAGCTATACAATGTTTACAGATATTCCACAATCAACAACAAGATTTATACGATTCATATATACGAATAGAGTATCTGGCAACATTGGTCTGGATGATGTAAGTATTGACATTGGAGCATCTACTCCAGCTCAGGAGATTAATGTAACACAGTTAGGTAATTCACTAGTTACAGGCAGTACTTATATTGTCAATTCCCCAGTATCTTTACTAAATGCAACAACATTTTTAATTGAAAATCTAGGAACTTTAGATACATTAAATATTACGTCTGCCACAATTTCTGGAATAAATTCATCTGATTTTTCTGTAGTTTCTTTTCCGTCAAATGTAGCAGCTACTAATTCAGAGATATTGATATTAAACTTTATCCCTTCTGCTTTAGGTACTAGAACAGCAGTTTTGAATATTGCCAGTAATGATGTAGATGAGCCTAATTATATTATTAATCTATATGGAATTGGAGGGGCTTTAGCATCTGAGCCAGTTGCACAACCAACAGCTTTACTATTTACAAATGTCAAAACATATAGTTTAGATGCTTCTTTTACTCCAGCTGCTTCAGCTGAAGGGTATTTAGTTTTAAGAAAGAAAGGATCAGTCATATCTGCATTTCCTTTAGATGGAACTGTTTATCAAAGAGGCGATATTATTGGTGATGCACAAGTAGTTTTAAGTAGTAATACAACCTCTATATCTCCTAATAATATTGTTGCAGGAACTGATTATCATTTTGCTATTTTTAGTTATAATGGTCCAAATTCATATCGAAACTATCTCACAAATATGCCTTTGACTGGAGATATTATTACTCCTTCCTCAATGTTGCCTGCTGCATATTATAGTACATTAAATACAGTGTCTTCATCATTTATGAATGATTTACATGCTTTAACTAATCCTCATCAAGCTCAATATTATAGTTATTATGATGATCTAATGATTGCTTTTTTTGAATCTAGAGATACAACATTAGACAGGAGAGTTGTGACTTGTGTTTATAGTGGTGAAAATAAGATCTACAGCGAACCTTTTGATTTTTCTGCAACTGGTTATAGTCGTGAGCATACTTATTGTCATAGCTGGATGCCAACAAATCCTGCACAAAATCTTCCTGAATATAGTGACTTTCATCACCTATTCCCGTCAAATTTAAATTCAGCAAATATTTTAAGAAGTAATAACCCTTTAGGAGAAGTTACAAATGTGACAACTTCTTTTTTAGGCTGTAAATCTGGAACTAATTCAAATGGGCAAGTTGTTTTTGAACCTAGAGATGAACATAAAGGTGATGCAGCAAGAGCTATTATGTACGAAGCAATTTGTTATACATCAATAAATGGAAATAGCTGGGCTCTTCCTAGCTATCAAGACCAAATGATACTGAAAAACTGGCATTTTCAAGATCCCCCAGATAATTGGGAGATTGCAAGAAATGACTTTATTGATTCTATTCAAAATAATAGAAATCCATTTATTGATAGTATTAACTATGTGTGCTTTATTGATTTTTCAAATATGTCATATGATCCTTCTGCTTGCACACCATCATCTAATCAAGAGTTATTAAATCTTGGTTTTATCATTTATCCAAATCCATGTACAGACCAATTAAATATGTATGTTGATGCTACAACGATTTCATCATATCAAGTAATAGATAATTTAGGAAATATAGTTTTAAGTAAAGATGTCAATAGTCTAACAATAGTCAAATTAAATGTTTCAAAGCTAAATAGTGGAATATACTCCGTTAATGTAGTTACTCCATTTGGCAAGGCACAAAAAAATATTGTGATTCAGTAACTAATTATATGTAAAAGGATTTATGCTTTTTTAAATATTCTTTCTACTCTTTGTGCAAAATATATTAAATATAAGAAGCAGAAAACTGTAACCCAGTATGAGCTATGAATACCAATTATATCCGCTAATTTCCCTTGTATAGGAGGTATAATAGCTCCTCCAAGAATCATCATAACTAGAAAAGCAGATCCTTGAGAGGTGTATTTTCCAAGCCCTTTTATACTGAGGGCGAAAATTGATGGCCACATAATTGAGCAAAATAGTCCTCCGCTAAGAAAAGCAAATATCGCAATTGTTCCAGTTGTAAATAATCCTATTAACATAGCTAATACACCTAAAAGTCCAAAGGTTTTTAGTGTTAAAGCAGGTTTATCTTTTCCTATAAAGAATCCTGCGATTTGTATTGATACACATATAGCAAAGGCAAATAAATGTTTTACTTCAAAACCAGAGATTGCATTTACTGATAAAACAACTCCAAAAGCAATGTAAGGCACTATTATATAAAGCCATTTTTTAAGCGAGTCAGAAGGATTAAATACTGTAATAGCGCCAGTCCATCTTCCAATCATTAGACCGCCCCAATACATTGAAATATATGGAGCAATTTGAGTATCATTTAAAGAGCCAAATGCAGAAGTTTTTAATAGTTCTCCTAAATTACTTTGAATAGAAACTTCTACTCCTACATATGTGAAAATTGCTAACATTCCTAAAACAAGCTGTGGATATTGCATAGCTCCCCATCCTTCAGAGTTCTTTTTTGCCAAGATATTTGAAATTAATAATCCTGCTACAACTACAACCAGACCGAGTAGAGAAAGATTTAAAATTAGAGAGTCTGATGCTTCGCTTAAAGTTTCCCCATCTGCTAAACCAAGATACTGATTAAATACCTGATAAAAAATTAGTATTAATAAAATAGTTATTGAAATTAGAGATGTCATAGCTTTAGATGCACCCAAAAAACTTGAGTCTTCTTTGCCTTCAGGAAGTTTTTTTGAAAAATGGAATAATGTAGCTGCAGCCAAAAATAATATTCCTACAGCTATATAAAGATATTGAACTACAGAAAGTGTAATATTTCCATCATTTATTTCTTTATTTAAATCTATATCTGCGCTAGCTGCTGTTCCAAACAAGGCTAATGAAACTACTATTGGACCAATTGCAGTTCCAAATGAGTTTACTCCGCCAGCAAGATTTAGTCTATGTGATCCTTTTGAAGGTTCTCCCAAAGAAATTGCAAAAGGATTTGCAGCCGTCTGTTGTAAAGAAAAGCCAAGCCCTACAATAAAAAGAGCTCCTAAAATATAAGTAAACGCGGAAGAATCTCCTGGGCTTGCACCATTAACCGCTATTACCATTGCACATGCTCCTATAGCAGATAATAATAATCCTTTTACGATACTGCTCTTAAATCCCCAAGAGTTCATAATATCTGTATTTCTTATGCTAGAAAATATAAATAGCATAAGCGCGCCAATGTAGTAAGCTCCATAAAACGCAAAATCTATTAACTGACTTTGAAATTGATCTAAGTTAAAGAAGGTTTTACAAAAAGGAATAAACACACCATTACTTGCTGCAATAAATCCCCAAAAGAAGAATACCGTTACTAGTGTTAATAGTGCTTGTTTGTAGTTTTTATTATCGTTCATTATTTAATTATTTAATTATTATTTCATCTACAAAAATCCAAGTTTTCCCGCCTGCTCCAAGATGCCATTGAGGACAGATTCCATAGTTTTTTGCTTTTATTTTTACATATCTTGTTTTAATTCCATTTATCTTTAATTGAATATCTTTATGAAAACTTCCTTCACTATTCTCTGGGGTTTCTGTGCTTATTTTGCCTAAATAATCATAATTCTCACCATCTAATGAACTCCAGTATTCTACATTTTTTGGATAAAAAATCCATGATCTAATATCTTGATGACAGCCCAAAGATATAGATTTAATTTTTTGAATTTTGTTTAAATCTATTACTACTTCTAAGTTTTCTCTATATCCTTGCCAATTACCTGTTCTATAGTTTACGCCCCCTCGTAGTTGATCTATAAGAGTTTTATCTCCTGCTGCTGCATATTGATTTGCATATTTACTAGAGATTTGAATACTTTTACTATTATCAATTTTAAAATATTTTGCAGTCACTCGTTTACTCTCTATCTTACCTTTTTTAGCGTAAATAGTTATTTCTGTATTATTAGAAATTACTATTGGAGATAGGTATTTTTTAAAATCCCCTCCTTTAATAGAGAAGAATATTTGCGAACTATCAACAGTCCCTAGCTCTATATAATGATCTTTTACAAACGTTTGACTCTTAGAGATAAAAAATGGTACTGCAACTATTTTATTTGAATTAATTATTGAATATGGACGGTTTTCTTCTCCCCAATTACTTGGGTTTTTTCCCATATTAAAAAGTATTTCACCCCCATTCGTTATAGTACTGTGTTTTAAAAAACTATTATTAAACTCTTTACCATTTAGCGTAGCAGATTGTATATATATATTACCGCTATTTAGATTTTTAGTTCTTATTTTAAAGGTATTTCCATTTTCAAGATTAATAGTTGCCTCATCAAATAATGGCGTTCCAATTGTGTAATAATCTAAGCCTGGTGTTACTGGGTAAAACCCTAAGCTACTTAAAACATACCAAGCAGACATTTGACCACAGTCTTCATTTCCAGATAAGCCATCTGGTAAATTAGAATACTGCTCATTCATAATTTGTGCTGTATATTTTTGTGTTTTTGATGGTTTTCCAATAAAATTATATAGATAGGCCATATGGTGGCTAGGCTCATTTCCATGGGCATATTGACCTATTAAACCGGTTACATCTGGCTGATGTCTTCCTGAGGTAACGCTGGAAGATTCAAACATTGCATCCAAATGTTTTTCATAAGATAACTCTCCACCTTTAAGTTTAATATGTCCTGATATGTCTTGAGGAACAAAGAGTGAGTATTGCCATGCATTTGCTTCAGTATAATTAAAGTTAACTTCTTCAGGCTTGAACGGACCAAACCAAGAATAAGAATTTTTACCTCTAAAAAATCCCGTTTCAGGGTCATAAAGATTTTTATAGTATTGAGCTCTTTTATAAAATCTCTTAGCTATTTCTTTTTTACCTAGTGAATCAGCCATAACTGCTATGCACCAATCATCATATGCATATTCTAAGTTCTTTGACACAGATTCTGGTTCATCACTTGCCCTAATAAATCCATTTTTTTTATAAGCTTTTAGACCATGTGTATTACTTTCAGCAGAAAGTACCATAGCATTTAATGCCATGTCTGTATCATAATCTCTAATGCCTTTTATATATGCATCAACAATCACTGGAATAGCATGATAACCTATCATACAATCTGTATAATTACCAGCTAATTCCCATATTGGTAATTTTCCTCCATCTTGAAATTGTCTCAAAAGTGTTCTAATAAATTCGTTAGTCTTTTTAGTTTCTAAAATTGTAAAGAGAGGATGGCTTGCTCTAAAAGTATCCCAAAGTGAGAATACCGTATAATGATTATCTGTGGAATTATGTTTTTTTAAATCCATACCATTATAATTTCCGTTAATATCGTTATAGGTATTAGGAGCTAGAAAAGAATGATATAAAGCAGTATAAAATATTTCTTTTTTTTCTTTAGATTTTGTTTTAATTTGAATTTTATTTAGCTGATTACTCCAAATTTCTTGCGCATTTTTTTTAGTTTGGTTAAAATCCAAATTTACTATTTCATTAAAGTTTTCGATTGCTCCTAGGCTATCAACAGCAGAAATTGAGACCTTAGTTACAAGAGGTTTTTTTAGTTTACCAAAAGTTAAACCTAAAATATTTTTTTCATCATTAAGTGTGTGATTTATAAAAGGATGAGAAAGCTTTATTAAAAAATAAACTCTTTGTTCTCTTGCCCACTCATCTGAATACCTAAATCCTGAAATAGTCATACTATCAATAATGTTAATATTATGCTTTAAAAGTTTATCTCTGTGCTTTAAGTCTAAAATTAAATTAGCATTATCTTTTTTACTATATGAGTATTTATGAATTCCGCTTCTTAATGATGTTGTTAATTCTACATTAATGTCATAGTCTTCAAGAAAAACTTGATAATAGCCTGGTTCAGATTTTTCATTATTATGTGAGAATTTCGAGCTATAGCCAAGTTCGTTGATTTTTTTATTTGAGTTTTTTGATTCTATAACACCATTTGAAAGGTTTACTTCTCCAGATGTTGGCATTAATAGAACGTCTCCATAATCTGATATTCCTGTACCGCTTAAGTGAGTATGGGAAAACCCATATATTATAGAGTCTGTATAATGATAGCCTCCACATCCATCCCAACCTTCAAGTCTTGTGTCTGGGCTTAATTGCATCATTCCAAAAGGAAGAGAAACACCAGGATAGGTATGGCCATGTCCTCCTGTACCTATAAATGTATTAACATATTTAATTGGAGTATTGATGTTATTACATGAGATTGTTAGTGTAATAAGTATAAATAGTAAATTTTTCTTTTTCATTCTATTATGATTTGGTCTATAAATGTCCAGCTTTTTGATCCAGCTGCAGGATGTTCCATAGGAAGATTACCATAAGTCTTAGCAATAATTTTTATAAAACGTGTTTTTTGTTTTTGTGTGAAAATAAAATCTTTTATAAATTTCCCCTCCTTCATGGGGTCTGATTTATGATTAATAGTTTGAATCTTTTTAAACTTTTCACCATTTTTAGAGGTAAGTATTTCTACTTTTTGAGGAATAATAATCCAAGAAAGATGATATTGAAAGAAAGATGTTTGAACCTTTGAGAAAGTAGTTTCCTCTTCTAAGTCAATTATTACTTCAACATCCTTTCCAAAGAAACCCTGCCACTGCCCATCTCTAAAGTTTGTGTTATTTCCTGAAACACCATTTGTTAAAGACCCTTGTCCGGGATAGTTTTTATCAAAATTAGTTAGGTATTTTGTTTTTTTACCTAAAGCTAGATGATGATTTAGTGTTAATGATTTTTTAGCCGGAAATTTTCTTTTTGAGTTAACTTCTTTGACGTTAATAATTACGCTAGTATCTATCAAAAATGCATTTGTATATTTTTCCCACAGACCATTATTAAGACTGTATTCAATATCCATATCATTATTGCCTTTTTCAATTTCAATTTGAAATTGATGATTAAGAACTGTGCTGTTTATTTTAATAGGAGTCTTTTCATATCCATATTTTACTCCTAAAACATCTAGTTTTTTATAATGTTTATCAACTCTTTTTTTAAACTCATTAAAGTTCTTTTCTTTTTTACTCCAGAGAACTTCGGAGATGGCTAATATTCTTGGGAAAACTTTTGAGTCAATAGTTTCCTGGGGGGCATGCTCACTCCACATATTACATTCTCCTCCAATTATATACTTGCTTTGTTCATTAGTTAAGCCTTTTGGAATAGGCTCAAAAGAATATACTTTTTTTAAATCTATAGCTTCTAGGTCATAATCAAAATAACAATGAGAGGTAGGAGACATAATTGCATCGTGATTGTTTTGTGCAGCTATTAACCCACCTTCCATTCCTCGCCAAGACTGTATTGTTGCTGATGGAGCGATGCCACCTTCTATTATTTCATCCCATCCAATTATTTTCTTTCCTTTACTCTCAATAAATTTCTCTATTCTTTTTATAAAGTATGATTGTAGTTCATGTTCATCTTTTAAATTTTGAGATTGTATTTTTTCTTGACATTTCACACATTCCTTCCATCTAAATTTAGGAGCTTCATCACCTCCAATATGAATATATTTTGATGGGAATATTTCTATAACTTCAGTTAAAACATTTTCTAAGAATGTATAAACACTGTCGTTTCCAGCGCAGTAAATATCTTTAAAAACACCCCAATCATTTTCAACTTCTATTGATTTTCCTGTACAAGATAGTTGAGGGTAAGAAGCAATAGCGGCTACTGAATGTCCGGGAAGTTCAATTTCAGGAATAATTTCTACATGTCTAATTTGAGCATATTTAATTATTTCTATTAAGTCTTTTTTGGTGTAGAATCCTCCGTATTTTTCTCCATTCTTATTGTTTCTCCAAGCTCCTATTTCAGTTAGTTTTGGATACTTTTCTATTTCTATTCTCCAACCCTGATCTTCAGTTAAGTGAAGGTGTAAAATATTCATTTTGTGATAAGCAAGTAGATCTATATATCTCTTTATAAAATCTTTATCCATAAAATGTCTACAACAGTCTAAAAGCATACCCCGCCACTTAAATCTTGGGAAATCATGAATTTCTACACAAGGAGTTTCTATATCCTTTAATTCTTTGTATTTATTAGGAAGCAGCTGTATTAAACTTTGAATTCCATGCATTTGTCCTTTGCCTGTTGCTGCCTCAATGATTATATTTTTTTTAGAGATATATAAAAAGTATTCTTCTTCTAAAAGATTAATATTCTTTTTAAGTATAATAGAGTTTTTATTCCCATTAAGTTTAAATGGCAGCTGATTCTGAAGATATTTTGCTTCTTTTAAAAATAAACTATCATAGTTTATTCCTGTATCTGAGTTTAAATTAAAAGATCCAGTTTTATAAATAATATTCTGTGGATTAGGAATAATATTAGCTATTTCTTTTTTTTCTGTTTTCTGAAAGCAGGAAATTAATATAAGTATTAGTAACAAATAAATTCTGGTCATCTAATAAAAGATGATGCATTAATCATTTTGTTTAATCCGTTTTGATGTAAAGCATAATCAAAACCCGCTTGCACAGAATAAGAACCATGTTCCCCCTCTTTATTTATTGCGAGGTATCCAATCTGCATATTTTTATAATTTTGATTTTTCACTATTCTTGAGATGCCTTCCTCACATGCTTCTTGTGGAGATGCTCCCTGTCTCATTAATTCAACAATTAAGAATGATCCTAGTGTTTTCATAACCGCCTCACCAACTCCAGTTGCACAGCATCCTCCAACCTCATTATCTACAAACATTCCAGCACCTATAATCGGCGAGTCTCCAACCCGACCATGCATTTTCCAGGCTAATCCAGATGTAGTACATGCACCAGAAATATTCCCTTTAAGGTCGATTGCTAAAAGTCCAATAGTATCATGATTTTCAACGTTAATTATTGGTTTGTATTTAGAATCTTTTAGCCATTCTTCCCACTTTTCTCTTGCTTTATCAGTTAAAAGATCCTCTTTATGAAACCCGTTTTTTAGAGCAAATTGTAACGCTCCTTCTCCTGATAACATAACATGAGGAGTATTATCCATGACTTTCCTAGCTACGGATATTGGATGTTTTATATCTTGAAGAAAACTAACAGAGCCACAATTACCTGTGTGATCCATTATACATGCATCTAATGTCACATGACCATCTCTGTCTGGCCATCCTCCATATCCTACGCTAGTACATTCTGGATCTGCCTCAGTTACATATACTCCTGCTTCAACAGCATCTATTGCATCAAAACCATTATTAATTAATCTAAAGGCCTCTTCGTTGGCGTCTAAACCATGCTTCCAGGTAGATATAACAATTGGTAGTTTTTTAATTGAGTATTTATTTTTTCTGCTAAATTTTGCTGACGCTAGCTCTGGGGCTAAGATTGCACCTATTGCTCCAATAGATGTTTTTTTAATAAAACTTCTTCTATTTGACATATCCTATTTGTTTAAATCATAAAGAGACCAAATTAATAAATTTTCTTTGTTAGTTATGGAACCTGTATAGTTAATTGTGTATTCAATACCCGGAAGCATAGTGAGATAGTTTTCATCAAATTTAATGCCATCTAATTCTAAATACACCTGAAAAGCGGGAAGATCACTTTTTATTTTAATTACATTATCATCCCAATTTGTTGTTAGATTAGGTTTGAGGAAAATTATATCTTTTACTTTGGAAGTAAAGATTGTTTTAGAACTTATTTTTTTGTTTTTCAGCGTTGCTATTATAAATTCATTTTTATTAATGTTTTGATAGTCCTTAGTAATTAGCTTACTGCCAATATCTTTTGAGTTCACTGTTCCTATACTTTTAGAATTTGTTTTTTTACCATTTAAGTTATAGCTGTTAATTATGAGCGTGTCATTTATATCATCTCTTTTATCAGACATAATCCAAATTGAAAAATTTTCATTTTCATTTTTTGTAATAGATAACCCAATTGGAGCAAAAACATCTCTTACTACATAATTTAAGGCCTTCCAGTTTCCATAATAATCAATACTACTCCAAGAAGCAACTGGCCAACAGTCATTGAGTTGCCAGTACAATGTCCCCATACAGTATGGTTGACTTCTTCTGTGAGCTTCCAGTCCAATTCTCATACCTTCTGCTTGAAGAATTTGACTAGCATAAACAAATTTTTTAAAATCTTTTGGTTGATTATATTCTCTATTCATATATTCCTGAATTAAACTATTTCCTCTTGGATGTTTTTGATGAGAAAGCATTATTTCAGAATCTAAAAGCCAATCTTTTTCTTCACTGAAGGATTTTATTGTGGAAATTTGCGGAAACGATTGAAAGCCAAACTCACTCATGAATCTTGGGATTTCTTCTTCAAATGTTGAAAATGGCTGAGCATCATGCCATACTCCCCAGTAGTGAACATCCCCCTCATTGTTGTGGTTAGAGTCGCCTCTTCCAAGTTGAGGAGAACTCTCCCAATACGGCAGATTAGTTAGCTCACCTACAACCTCTGGTAGTGTTTTATTAAAGATCATTTCATATCCTCTATAGATTTTTTTTATTTCTTTTTCTGAAAAAGAACTTTGCCATCCCCAGTTTTGCCATGCTTCAGCAATTTCATTATTCCCACACCATAAAATTATAGAGGTATGATTTCTTAATCTTTTTACATTATCTATAGCTTCCAATCTAATATTTTCTATAAATGATTTATTATCTGGGTACATTGCACATGCAAACATGAAATCTTGCCAAACTAAAATACCCAATGAATCACAAAGATTATAAAATACTTCGTTCTCATAAATACCTCCACCCCATACTCGAAGCATATTCATATTAGATTTTATTACTTGATCTAAAAGTGTTTTATATTTTTTAGTTGTTACTCGATTTTGCAAATTATCTTGTGGGATGTAATTTGCACCTTTCATAAAAATTGCCTCTCCATTTATCTCAAAATAGAAATCTTTACCTGTTGAATCTGCTGAGGTAATTAACTTGACTGTTCTTACTCCAATTTTTTTCTTTTTACTGCTTATAATTTTCTTGTTCTTTATAAGAGTAACATTAATATCATATAAAGGTTGTTTTCCGTAGCCGTTTGGCCACCATAATTTGGGTTTTAAAATATTAAAGTCAAGATTGATATTTTGGACTCCTTTAATTAATTGTTTTATGTATTTAGTATTATTTACCTCTAAAAGATACTCTCCAGCTTTTACAACATTTAGTTCAAGATTAATCTTGAAATTAGCGACAGAGTCAAAAACTTCTTTTTGCTCTATATATATATCCTTTATAATTGCAGTATTGTAACTAATTATTTCTACTGGTTTCCATATGCCAGAAACAGGAATTTTTGGCCCCCAATCCCATCCATAATGAAAGCCTGCTTTTCTTGTGTGAACTTTTTTTCCACCAGGTAGCTTATAACCTAGATCTATTTCTTTCTTGATTTCACGAGACGAAGTATTGTGAAATTTAATTATTAAAGTATTTTTATTTTTTAGTAAATTATTTATTGGCACTACCCATTTTCTAAACATATTGTCTGCATTTAGAATGAGAGAATCATTCAAAAAAACTTCACTATATGTGTCTAAGCCATTAAAAATAATTTCATGATTTTGGAAAGATAAAAGATCTTTCTTAACAGAAAAAGTGCTTTTATAAACCCAATCTCTCTCTGAAACCCATTTAATAGAGTCTTCATTATTACCATAAAATGGGTCTGGGATTATTTGATGATAAAGTAAATCATAAAAATTATTGCCAGGAACACTTGCTTCTAGCCAATTTTTATTGTGTTGAAATTCCCAATTATTAATAACCTGATGATTATAATCATTAGACTTACATCCAATAAAAATAAGAAATAGTAAATAATAAATTTTAATACTCAATTCTAGAAAGTTCTTTAACTACTTTATTAATATTTTGATAGTGTGTTTCAAATTTACCAAATATATTTTTCTCCTTACCTGAAAGATGAAAGCTTCTAACCCCTAAACGATAAAGTTCATTAATATTTGCATGATTCACGCCTGATCCCGCAATAATTTCTATCCTATTTCTTCCTAATTTAATTATTTGCGCTATTTTTTTTCTTCCTTGATCAATATTTTTTGCTTGGCCAGATGTAAGTAATGCATCACAATTACAATCAATAATATTTTTTAATGACTCTTCAAATTTACTCGAAACATCAAATGCTCTGTGAAATGTAACTTTCATTGGTCTTGCTTCCTTAACCATGGCTTTGGTTAACTTTTTGTCTATTGATCCATCAGTTTTTAATGCTCCAATTACAACACCGTCACATTTTGCATTTTTACAAAATACAATGTCTTTTATTATTTGATTAAATTCATCTTGAGTATAACTAAATTTGTTAGCTGTTGGAAGAATTAGTATATGAATTTTAACATCAGTGATGTTTCTTAGTTTAACTATGTCTGCATAGTTTGGAGTAATTCCGCCTTGTTCTAGTCTTTGGCAAAACTCTATTCTATTAGCGCCAGCTTTAATTCCTACTATAGCTGATTCAATTGAATTTGCACAACACTCGATAATATTATTTGGCATTTTAGAGACTTAAATTATTACATTTTAAAGTCTTCCATAAATTTAGTTGTATAATCACCAGCTATAAAATCTGGATGCTTCATTAGTTTTTTATGAAAAGGGATTGTTGTCTTTATACCCTCAATTACAAATTCATCTAATGCTCTAGTCATTTTAGCAATAGCTTCTTCTCTTGTTTGTGCCACAGTAATTACTTTTGCAATCATTGAATCATAATAAGGAGGAATTGTATAGTTTGCATAAACATGAGTATCAATTCTTACTCCGTGCCCTCCTGGAGCATGAAAGTTAGTAATTAGGCCAGGACAAGGTCTAAAATCTTTTTCAGGATCTTCTGCATTAATTCTACATTCAATTGCATGAAGTTGGGGAATATAATTTTCTCCCGAAATCTTAACTCCTGCAGCAACCTTAATTTGTTCTTTTATTAGATCAAAATCAACTACCTCTTCAGTAATCGGATGTTCAACTTGTATTCTTGTATTCATTTCCATGAAATAGAATTTTCTATGCTTGTCAACAAGAAACTCTACTGTCCCTACACCTTCGTATTTTACTGCCTCAGCTGCTTTTATTGCTGCAATTCCCATTTCTCTTCTAAGTTGCTCAGTCATAAATGGAGAGGGAGTTTCTTCAGCAAGCTTTTGATGTCTTCTTTGTATTGAACAATCTCTCTCTGACAAGTGAGATGCTTTACCTGTTTTATCACCAATTATTTGAATCTCTATATGTCTTGGGTCTTCAATAAATTTCTCCATATACATGCCATCATTGCCAAAAGCTGCTTTTGATTCTGTTCTTGCACTATCCCATGAATCTTCTAGTTTAGACTCTTCCCACACTAGTCGCATACCTTTACCACCACCACCTGCAGTAGCTTTTAACATTACAGGATATCCTATTTCAGATGCGATCTTCTTACAATTGTCAAAATCTTTGATTAATCCTTTTGAGCCGGGTATTGTTGGGACTCCAGCTTTTTTCATAGTTTCTTTTGCTGAAGCTTTATCACCCATTCCCTCTATCATCTTGGGAGATGCTCCAATAAATTTAATATTATTTTCAGAGCATATTTTAGAAAAATTTGCATTCTCAGCTAGAAAACCATATCCTGGATGTATGGCGTCAGAATTTGTAATTTCAGCAGCCGCAATAATATTTGGAATATGTAAGTAAGATTCTGAACTAGCTGCAGGGCCAATACATACAGCTTCGTCTGCAAATCTTACAGGTAAACTGTCCTTGTCAGCTTTAGAATAGACTGCAACAGTTTTAATATTCATTTCCTTGCATGTCCTAATAATACGTAACGCAATTTCTCCTCTATTTGCTATAAGAATTTTTTTAAACATATGTCTAGTGTTTGAGTAATTAAGAAGGGTCTACTAAAAATAATGGTTGATCAAATTCTATTGGGGATGCATCATCTACTAAAACCTTAACAATTTTACCAGAGATCTCAGACTCAATCTCATTAAATAATTTCATAGCTTCTATAATACATATGACTTCTCCTTCATGAATTTGATCTCCTACATTCGCAAAGGGAGGTTTTTCTGGCGAAGAACTTCTGTAGAAAGTTCCAATCATTGAAGATCTTACCTCTATCAGATGCTCATCATCTTTCACTGTATCTAATTTTTCTGTATCTTGATCAGTAATTATTTGTGGGGCGTGATGTGATACAATAGGAATATTTTGACCAGGTACTTGCTGAATTATATTTATTGGTTCATCAGAATCCCCTCTTCTTCTTTTAGCGGGAGATTTAATAGAGATTTTAATATTATCAATCTCTAAATCTACTTCTGTAGCTCCAGACTTTGCTACAAACTTTATTAATTCTTGAATATCTTTTAAATCCATTAATTTTATAATTTATAATGCAAATGTAATTATTTCTTTGAATCGTAAGCCCATTTTAAATAAATTGATCCCCAAGTAAATCCACCTCCAAAAGCAGCTAAAATTAAATTATCTCCTTTATTTAATTTTTGCTCCCATTCCCACAAGCATAATGGAATTGTAGCTGAAGTAGTATTTCCATATTTTTCAATATTTAACATTACTTTCTCATCACCTACACCCATTCTTCTTGAGGTAGCATCAATTATTCTTTTATTAGCCTGATGAGGAACAAGAAATGCTATGTCATCAGAGGTAAGATTATTTTTTTTCATAATTTCTTCTGACACATCAGCCATACTTTTTACTGCAGCTTTAAACACAGGCTGTCCATCTTGAAATATAAAGTGTTCTTTAGCATCTATAGTTTCATGAGAAGCAGGTTTTAAAGAGCCACCAGCAGGCTGTCTTAAATATTTACTTCCACTCCCGTCAGTTCGTAAAATAGTATCTTTAATACCTAAACCTTCATGATTAGGCTCCATGAGCACTGCTCCTGCACCATCTCCAAACAATACACATGTTTCTCTTGATGTATAATCGACGATTGAAGACATCTTATCCGCCCCAACAACAATTACTTTTTTATGTTTACCAGTTTCAAGAAATTGAGATGCAATTGTTAGTGCATATAAAAAGCCTGAGCATGCTGCGCCAATATCAAATGCACAAATATTACTTATTCCTACTTTCTCAGCTATAAGGCAAGCAGTAGATGGAAAAAGCATGTCTGGAGTCGCAGTTGCACATATAATTAGATCAATATCTTTAGCATCTGTTTTGGTTTTTTTCAAAAGGAGTTGAATGGCTTCTGCTCCTAGATCAGATGAGCCTTTATTTTCGCCTTTTAAAATTCTCCTTTCTTTTATTCCTGTCCTAGAAACAATCCATTCATCATTTGTTTCTACCATTGTTTCAAGCTCTTTATTTGTTAGGATATAATCCGGGACATATCCCTGAATACCTGTAATAGCAGCGCTAATTTTATTCATATTTAATCAATATTTTCTTTAATTTTATTTACAAGCTTAGCCTCAATAACATCTTTTGCTAAAAGTAACATATTTTTTATAGCAATTTCATTTGAAATTCCATGGCCAATAATAACAGGTTTATTTAATCCTAATATTGGTGTTCCACCATATATTTCATAATTAAATCTGTTAAAATAACTATCATTAATTTTTCTTTCACAGACTAAGTCATATAATGCTTCAGCCTGTTTTAATACAATATTACCAGTAAATCCATCACAAATAATAACATCTGTTTGAGAGTTGAAAATGTGTCTGCTCTCAATATTTCCAATAAAGTTGTAATCTTTTGTGCCACTCATTAATTCATAACTTGCTTGAGTTAACATATTCCCTTTTGTTTTCTCTTCGCCTAAATTTAGTAAGCTAACTTTAGGCTCTTGGATGCCACATACATGTTTTGCAAATAAAGATCCAAGAATACCAAACTGATATAAAACATCTGGTTTGCAATCAGCATTTGCTCCGACATCCAATAAAACAGTAACCCCACCATTGATTTTTGGAAGAATTGTACATATACAAGGTCTTAAAACTCCACTTATTGCCTTTACAGAGTAATAGCCTCCAACAAACATTGCACCTGTATTACCGGCGCTTGCAAATCCATCTATTTTTCCTTTAGCTAAATATTCAAAGCCTTTAGCAATACTAGAGTTGGGTTTTGATTTAAATGATTTTATTGCATGTTCTCCCATGTCAATAACTTCTTGGCAATCAATGATTTCGAAACTATCTTCTGATTTTTTGTGCTTTTTGAGTTCAGAAACAATATTTTTTTTGTTTCCAAAAAGGATAATACTTATATTGGGAGGCAGTTCTTTATGAGCAAGAATTGTTCCATGAATAGTTTTATTGGGGGCATAGTCTCCTCCCATAATATCTATACCAATTCTCATTTTATGAGTTTGTATTTAGGCTAAATAAGAGATGTTAAGCAGTAGCTTGTTTTTCAATCGCTTGCTTACCTCTATATGTTCCACACTCTTCACAAACTCTATGGTATGCTACAGCTGTACCGCAATTACTACAACTATACATTGTAGTAGGAGATGCTTTATAATGTGTTCTTCTTTTATCTCTTCTAGTCTTTGAGATTTTTCGTTTAGGATGTGCCATTTTATTGGTTTTACTATTTTAATTCTATGTTTTTTAAATCTGACCACCTTGGGTCAATTCCATCTTTTTTATCTCTAAATGAAAAATTGTTAATTAGAGATAACATATCTTTATTACATTCTGAGGTCTTATTTATTGATTTATGCGATCTTTTATTTGGAATAGCAAGTGTTATTAGTTCATAGATAAGATGCTTAACGTCTATTTCTAAATCATTTAAGTCAAAATAAATTTTATTATCATCAATAATAGAATTGTCATTTTTTTGTTTTAAAACAAATAAATGATTTGATTTAATTGGAATTGCAATGTCTTCTGCGCAGTGATCACAGGAAATATTTTTAACTATTCCGTCAATAGAAATTGATAAGGACAAGTCATGGTCACTTTTTATCAAATTACTTTTTATTTCAAAATCAGCATTTTTAACTTCAGAAAAGTTAAATTCTTTAAAGAACTCATCCTTAATATTAAATAAAGTTTCGTTAGAACCTTTATTTAAGTTAGTTAATTTAATATTTAATTCTGTCATTAAACTAATTTTAAGGGCCGCAAAGATATAAATTTATTCTTAGTTTAAATTATTAGTACTAATGTATATCTATTAAAGTATTAATTATTCTTTTCTTCTATTCTTAATTATGTCACATGCAACTAAAATAGCTTGAATAAAAGAACTTGCATCAGCTTTTCCCATTCCTGCAATATCGTATGCTGTTCCATGTACTGGTGAGGTTCTTATAATACTAAGTCCCGCGGTAAAATTTACTCCTTTTGAAAAAGACATAGACTTGAATGGTATAAGTCCTTGATCATGGTACATTGCAATTATACCATCGAACATATTAAGGTTCTCCTCCACAAAAAAGCTATCAGCAGGGAAGGGACCCTTAACAATCATATCTTTTTTATTAAGTTCTGCTATTGCTGGAGTTATAATAGTTTTTTCCTCTAGACCAAGCATGCCATCTTCTCCAGCATGAGGATTAAGCCCAAGAACAGCAATCTTTGGATGTGATATATTAAAGTCCTGCTTTAAAGAGTTGTTTAGTTGCTCTGATGCTTCAATGATTTTTTTTAATGACACTGAATTACTAACATTAGAAAGAGGAATGTGACCTGTTACAAATGCTATTTTCATCTTTGAACTTACCATTAACATTAATGAATTCCCTTCAAATTTTTGTTCTAAAAATTCTGTATGACCAATAAATTTATCTATTGATTTTCTAATAGATGCTTTGTCAATTGGGGCTGTTACTATTGCATCTATTTTATTTTCTTTTAAATAGTTGCAAGCTGTATTTAAAGAGATGTATGAGTTTAAGCCCGAAGTAATAGATTTTATTCCTAAGTTAATTGAATTGTTGTTTGCTTCAGTGTCTATTAAATTTAATGTTTTATTCTTACTATCACTTATTTGCTTAATGATATTAATATTTGAGTTACTATTTATCTTTTTTAAATATGATGTGCACAATTCCTTAGAGCCAAATAAAATTAGAGTACAAAATTTAGAAATATTTGGGTCTTTTAATGATTTAATTATAATTTCAAGACCAATGCCATTTAAATCTCCAGTGGAAATACCAATATTAAATTTTGGAGGCATTCTTATTTTCTATTTTTTATGAAATCATATAACAATCTAACCCCCATTCCTGTTGCCCCTTTAGATCTATATTGGTATTCAGTACTCACATAGGCAGGTCCTGCGATATCTAAATGAATCCATGGGTAATCAGTGAAATAAGCTAAAAATTTACCTGCAGTTATTGCGCCGCCAAATTTGCCTCCAAGATTTTTAATATCAGCAACATCTGATTTTATTAAATTATCATAATCTTTCCAAAAAGGCATTTCTGCTAGTCTTTCATGAGTGATATGACCAGACTTTGCTAAGTTATTATGTTCATTAATAGCTTTTTGTTGCATTGATACAATTCCAAAATAACCAATTGTATTAGCTGCTGAACCTGTAAGTGTAGCGAGGTCAATTACTAGTTCGGGTTTATATTTTTTAGCGTAGCTTAATGCATCAGCTAAAATCATTCTTCCTTCAGCGTCAGTATTTAACACCTCTACAGTTGTTTTGTCAAACATAGTCACAACATCACCTGGCGCATAAGCATTTCCAGAAGGCCTATTGTCAGTTGCAGGAATTAACCCAATCACATGTTGATCAAGTTTATTATTAGCAATTGCATGCATTGCCCCAATTACTGTTCCTGCTCCAGCCATATCGACTTTCATAATATCCATAGAATTAGCAGTTGGTTTAAGACTTAACCCACCAGTATCATACACAACACCTTTACCAACTAAAATAATTGGTTTTTTATTTTTAGCATTTTTTGGTTTCCATTCTAAAATAGAAAATGTTGGTTCATCAATACTTCCTTGGTTGACAGCAAGTAGTCCTCCCATTTTTAATGATTGAATTTTCTTTTTTGTAAAAATAGATGTTGTAAATCCTGAATCTATTCCTGCTTTTTTAGCACTTTGTGCTAAATCTATAGCCTTAAGGTGTGAAAAAGGTGTATTTACTAAATCTCTAGTAAGTTTAACAGCTTCTACTAATTTTTCTAATTCTGCAAGTCTTTTAATGTCAGAGTGATTGTAAACAAAAATTGTTTCAAGTTTATTTTTGCTTTTTTCTGTTTTAAATTGATCAAAGTAATAGTTAGACAATGCTAGCCCCTCCACAAATGCCTCTGTTTCTATTACTTCATTGTTAAGATTTTGAACAATAACTGTTTTAAGTGTTTTTATCTCGCTAAACACTTTAAACGCTAGACATCTTACCTCTTCAAAATATAAGTTTTTGTCTGTATTTTTTTTTGGGTTTATAATAATAATTATTCTTGCATATTGATTAATTTTTAT